>Ga0209402_10001045_pt1 | contig 31503 bp, 39 predicted proteins | sample ArcticOcean_MG_C_3_FD_187437 | JGI IMG/M metagenome (GOLD analysis project Ga0209402, IMG submission 187437) | Marine microbial communities from western Arctic Ocean - ArcticOcean_MG_CB8_126 (SPAdes) (version 2) | ecosystem: Environmental > Aquatic > Marine > Oceanic | place: Arctic Ocean... | reverse complement strand
ATGAACACATGGACGACCCACCGCACGTCTTCAACATCTCCACCATGGACCTTGAAGGAGAAACCCACACAAGCCAAATCGAAGGCTGGATCACAGGCGGAGGGCTCTGCGTCCACCACAGCCTCATGGCATCAGGCTCCGAATCCGACCCCGTCAGCTACTCACCCAACAGGTACACCGTCTCCCACCTACACACAGGGCTCTGCATCATCCCCCAAATCGACAACCTCGACAGAGCACTCGAACTCGCCGTCGAAGCAGCCACCTTCACCAACTGGAACCGCTCAGCCACCGACATCAACAACACAGCATTCGACTGGGCACACAAAATCCACGAAATGCAAGTCTTCCACGGAGCAGTAACAAGCGGACCCACCAGAGCCACCGACGAACAACTCGACACCAACATCAACCCCGGACACTGACATGGCCCAAACCCGCTGCCAAGCCCTCACCACCAAAGGCACCCGCTGCAAACGCACCTCACTCCCAGGCAGCGACCAATGCAAAGCACACAAAGACCAACGGCGACAAGCCATAGACGGACAACCAGGCACAGACATCATCCGCCAACACCACCACGAAGACCAAGCATGGGGAATGATCCTGCGGGGAGCGAACTTTTCGCAGGTCGCACGCACCCTCGTAGACGACGACGGCACCCAGATCTACGCCAACGCCACCTCCGTACGGCGTGCTTCGGAGCGAGCCCACATCCGGCATGGCAACCCGAAAGAGTCCCAGTACCACCGGGACAAGCAGGACTCGATCTTGAACACCCAACTCGCCGGACACCTCCGTGAGATGGGCACGATCGAGGACATGGCGACCCGCATCGAGGAGATCCGACTGTTGGCCGGGGTGACTGACGAGCCAGATGAGAGGATGCGTCTCCATGCTCAGGCGGAGAACATGGAGGAGTCTCGACACACTCGACGTCTGCAGGTGTCGATCGAGATCCGCAGGGTGGTCGAGTCGCTGGGCCGGGTGTGGGGCACAACGACACACAGGCAGGAGCCCGAGGTCTCTGTCCTCCAGTCGGCTCCTGTGGACATGCTGCGTCTCACCCCCGACGAGCGGCGCATGGTCCTCAAAGCGATCTCGGAGGACGCTCTGAGGCGGGCTCACGCCATCCCAGCGGTGACGACGGATGGATGACGGAGCGAAGTGGCGCCAGATCGAGAAGTGGGTCGCTGACCTAGACGCCGCCGCTTACGCCGAGGTAGCTGAATCTGTCGGTGCCCGCGATGGTAAACAAGGCTGGGACCCGCGACCTGAGCAGACCCTCCGCAACTCGGACGTCGACTGGTTCGTCTGGTTCCTACGTGCAGGACGTGGCTCAGGGAAGACACGCTCAGCGGCCGAGTGGGTACGTGAGGAGATCGAAGAGTTCGGACCCATCCGTGTCGCCCTCGTAGCGCAGACGTTCGCTGATGGCCGTGACGTCATGGTCGAAGGCGAGTCAGGGCTGCTGGCCGTGCTCCCCGAACGGCTCATGCCATTCGGCAAGGACTTCCACTGGAACCGCTCCATCGGTGAACTGAAGCTCGGAGACGGCTCATACCTGAAGGTCCACACCTCAGAGAAACCGGGCGGTCTGCGAGGCCCCCAGTGGAATCGTGCCTGGGCCGATGAGATAGCGGAGTTCAAGGACGCCGACCTGGGACTCCAGGCGGACACAACCTGGTTCAACCTCGTGGCCGGGCTTCGCCTTGAAGGCGCCAAGGTGATGATCACAGGGACACCGAAACCTGTAGCGCTGGTGAAGGCCATCGTCGAACGCTGCGCTTCCCAGCCGACATGGATCGAAACCCGCATGTCGACGGTAGACAACCTCGTGAATCTGTCAGCCGTCTTCAAGGCTGAAGTGGTCGACATGTACGAGGGCACACGCCTCGGCCGTCAGGAACTAGAAGGCGAGCTGCTCGAAGGCCTCGGTGACTTCTTCGACACGTCGCTGCTGGTACCGGCACATACGATCCCGAAGGGCCGCAGGTTCCGTGCCCGCTGCTGGGACCTGGCCTCGACCGAGAAGACCCAGGACAACCCTGACCCTGACTGGACTGTTGGCACACTCGTCTCAGTGGACCCGGTGAAACGCCTGTACTGCATCGAGCATGTCGCTCGGTTCAGGGCACGCTCAGGTGCACGCAACGACCGCATCCTCGCTACAGCCCTCCGAGACAACCTCGCATACCATGGCGGTGTGAAGGTGTTCGTCGAGCAGGAAGGCGGCTCCGGCGGGAAAGCCCAGATCGAGGAGATAGCGAGACACCTCGACGGTGTGACCCGTGTCACCGGCGCCAGGCCGACAGGCAAGAAAGCCGATCGTGCCCAACCGGTCGCAGGGTCAATCGAGCAGGGCCGTGTGTCTGTCCTGATGCCAACCCTCACCGACGAGGCCGACCCGACGTCAGGTTTGGAGTGGGACTTCCAGGCGATGACGTCTGAGCTGACTGAGTTCAGGGAGGACGAGAAACACGCACATGATGACATCGTCGACACGTTGTCGTGTTTCTGGGCGAACTCACCGAAGCGGCCACCACCGGACTACAGCATCGCTCCGATCTCGATCACAAAGTAGAGACACACCCCTCGACTATGGTGTGCATTGGGCGATGGAGCTGCGGCTCGGGTTGTCCCTCACAACGATCCGATGACCCTCACCTCACCTCACCTGAGGGAAGCCGGGGAGTGTAAATCTGAGAGCCTCGGATCAGGTCCCACCGCCTGGACGGGGCTCTCGGTATTTGGTGAAACACCGGTCGGCTATGTTGGGATGTGTGCCGTCCCGATGGCGGCACTTGTGACATAGACATCGTCTGCAGAGATGCAGGCAACTCGATGTCATCAACTCAAGGAAACGAATGTCGTCCCCTCGGCCGGTTGTTACCCGACTGAGGGGACGACTCCCTTGGAGAGCAACACATGATCGACATTCTGATAGCGGTCTTCTGCCTGGTCCTGTTCCACTATCTCGGGTACCGGTTCGGACTCAAGTGCGGCATCTTTTACGGAATGAACATGACGCCGCAGCAACGCATTGACTACATCAAGCATGAGACAGGGGGTATCGAATGAGCACCAAACAAGACGTCCTAGATGTGCTGGCCAAGGTGACTGACAGGCTCAACCTGCTGGGTGTCGTGGTCAGCGATCTGGAAGAGGGGTTGCGTCCAGCGCTCGACGACGCCGAGGCACGCAACATCGTGCCTGTCACGATGTTGCGGGTGTCGGCGTGCATCCAGGAACTGACCGAAGTTTGTGACACTGCTACGGCAGCGATCCGATGAGCAGCGACGTCGTCGATGTGTGGGTGACACGAGCGAAGATCTACGAGCAGTGGATCGACGAACAGGAGAATCTGATCGAGTGGCTACGTGAACAAATCCCGGCCCAGACGAACCCGATGGTGATCGGGATGCTGAAACGGAACCTGCGAGCTGAACACAAAGGGCTGGACACATATCGGGAACATCTGAAAGCAGCGAAACGAAAAGCCAAACCATGAGCGCCACCATGAATGAGATGTTCCCCGCCACCCCGCCGCCGCGCTGCGAAACATGCGGACGGGACCTGATCAACGGGGTGTGCGTCATGCATCGCGTCAGGAAAGCGCCCGACTTCCAAGGACTCATCCGAGAACTCATACACCGCGGCCGAGCACTAATCGACGATGCCGAGTTCGAACGCCTGGCGATTGAGCTGGAGCAAGCCATCTCCCTGACTGCCCAGGTGGAGCATCGTCGCCCCGACCCGTGGACATCGAAGGAGGCCGCCCGCCGCACAACCCCCACCGGGGTCCGGGTGATGGAAGTGTTGAAAGCGCTACTGACGGAATCGCCCGCCTGGGTCGACGCCCCAAACCTGGCAACTGGGGAGTGCGGTGGGTCCGAAGGATTGCGGCGAGTTCGGGAACTCAGGTCCGACTATGGGTGGCCGGTGGAGCGCCGCCAGCACCCGACCCGTTCGCAGCTTTGGCAGTACCGATTACCGGCGGGGGCCGGGACCATGACCGGTTTCTAACGCTGGGTCCACCAGTCCGACCGAGGACCGACGTAAGCAGCTTCTCATTGCTGCGGCGTTGTGTGCTGCTGAGATCGACCGTCTACACAGAGAGGCTCACCGCTGATGTCACGAGGCCACGACAAGAGACCCCACCCGAGACCCGGAAGCTGGGTCGAGGACGGAGACTGCCGAGGCATGGAGACCTCGATCTTTTTCCCTGAGCGAGGCAAGAAATCGGAGACAGCCAAAGCCATCTGCGATGAGTGCCCAGTCCGGGAACCATGCGGCGAATACGGAGTGACAGCACCGGAGAAGTTCGGGATCTGGGGTGGGCTCTCAGAGCGGCAACGCCGAATCATCCGACGAGGACGATGAGCCGAAGCATCGACGTGGCCGACACCAGGTAGACCCCGTCGCTGGATATCAGCGGTACTCTCCAGGGGATGCCCACAGATCCAGAGTCCTACGGCGGGGCGTTCGCCGAACTCGGTGTGTCAGGCCTCTCCCACAACAGGGGCACCATCACCGAAGAGTGGCACAAGGAACTACAGGGCAGAGCCGGTGCGGCAGTCCTGCGGACCATGCTCGACAATGACGCCACTGTCGGGGCGATCCTCGCAGCAATCGAGATGACGTTGCGTGCAGTGTCATGGTCGGTGACACCAGGTGGCGAAGGCACCCCCGACGATCAGGCACGAGCCGAGTTCCTCGAAGAAAACATGAACGACATGTCGATGTCCTGGGACGACTTCGTGACCGAGGCCCTGTCCAAGGTCGGGTTCGGTTGGGCGTTCTTCGAAACGGTCTACAAGAAACGTGAAGGCACCGCCGGGGCATCCCGATCGAAGCACTCCGATGGGATGATTGGCTGGCGCAAGTTCTCGCTCCGAGCACAGGACACATTGGACCGTTGGGAGATCGACGAGCACGGTGGCATTCTCGGCATGTGGCAAAGGACCGGCAACTTCAACGAGGCCGTGTTCATCCCAATGTCGAAGTCGGTCCTGTACCGGACGTCGATCCGTAAGAACAACCCTGAGGGCCGCTCAGTCCTCCGTAACGCTTACACGTCGTGGTACCGCAAGGACCGTGTCGAGGAACTCGAACTGATCGGCATTGAACGTGACCTAGTGGGTGTCCCGATGGTGAAGCTCCCCCCGGAGCTGATCAAGTCCACCAACGGCGACGACCAGGCAGCGGTCCTTGAATGGAAACAGATCGTCTCTAACTTGGTGGTGAACTCTCAGCAAGGGATCGTCGCCCCGTTCTTCCGTGATCCCGAGACAGGCAACGAAACATTCAGCTTGGAGCTACTGAAGTCACCGGGCGCAAAGATGATCGACACACGAGCGGTCGTCATGTCATACAAGCAGGACATGGCGATCTCGACGTTGCAGGACGTGGTCCTGTTGGGTCACGAGAATGTCGGGTCGTTGGCGTTGGCAGGTACCAAGAAAGCTGTCGCAGAGAACGCTATGCGTGCCCTTGTCGAAGAGATCGGGGCGACCCTCAACGCACACGAGGTGCCTCGCCTGTTCCGCCTCAACGGCATGTCCACCGAGGATCTCCCCAAGATCACTATCGGCGAGATCGGCGACCGAGACATGGAGAAGATGGCTTCGGTGATCGCTGCGACGGCGACCGCTGGGATGGGCTGGTTCCCGAACCACGAGATGGAGAACTCGCTGCGTACGATGCTCGGCTTCGATGCTGTCGCTGAAACAGCAGACGATGAGGAACCGTTCGAGGCAACTAAGCCACCACCGGTTGATACCCCGTTAGGCGACGATGAGAGGCAAGACGAAGAAGACCCGGATGTGGAGTGACGGTGGGTTGGACGACACGAGTCGCCAAACATGTCCAGCTCGCCGATGAGGTAGCAGAACGAGAAGGCCCTGAGGTCGTAGCGATCCATGAGGCCGCTGACAAGTCGATCCCGACGATGGTCCGCTGGATCACCGGAGCACAAGCCGACCTGAAAGCGTTCATCACCCCTGAGCTGTTCCGGGACGCCTGGAAGTCGGGTGACCCTCGCAGGTTTGTGTTGGCTGCGTTCGAGGCCGTCGAGGACGAGCTGCTACCGGTCCCTCAGACGACGTTCACGAAGGGCTACTCGATACTCAAAGCAGATGGACAAGGAGACCATCTGACGGACATCCATCTGAACATCATGGACACAGCCTCAGTGGACCTGTCTCCCCGTCTCGACATCACTGACCCTCACACTGTGAACGCTGCACGAAAGAACGCAGGCAGCCAGATACGGGGGATGCGCCAGTCGGCGAGAGACAACATCGGTGAGGGCATCACGAGAGGCGTGAACGGTGACATGTCCCGTAGAGAGGTCGAGCGTCTGGTCCGAAGCGAGATCGGTATGGACCGGCGACAGGCCCGAGCGCACCGCAACCTCGTCGAAGCTGGGATGCGAGCCCAAGACCGGTCGTCGTTCGAGGCCCAATCGAAACGTGACCCGATCACAGCGATGTCTCAAGGGGACCAGAAACAGTACAGCCGGGCACGCAGGTACAGGCTCCAAGGTCGCACCAAACTGAAAGAGGGAATGACCGACGAAGAGGTCTGGAGGATGGGCGACCAGTACGAGACCCGAGCGATCAAGCATCGAGCTGAGACAATCTCTCGTACCGAGACTATGCGGGCAGCGAACGGTGGCCGCATCGAGTCTGTCCGCCAAGGCCAACGAGACGGCTACATCCCCGAAGGGATGGAGAAGATTTGGGTCACAACGTACGACGACAGGACTTGCGACATATGTGCGCCTCTCGACGGTCAGACCATCTCGATCGAGGGACCGTTCAAGTCGGCGCTTCGTGGTCTCGGAAATCTCCTGCGTCCAGGTAAGACGATGGCAGCGGACTACCCGCCGATCCATTCCCGTTGCCGTTGCACTATCGCTTTCGTCCCGATCAAAGGCTCGGTGCCTGGCCTCGAACCGCAGTCGATGTGGGAGAAGCTCCTCGCCGGTATCAAGTCGGGCCTGTCGAAAGTCAAGGACGCTTTCTCGAACCTGTCGATGCCATCGATGAAGCAGCTCGGGATCGCCTACATGCTGTTCCCTGATAAGGCGATCGCTTTAGTGGTGGCAGACAAGTACTGGCCTGGAGCCAAAGACAATACGACTGCCGCCATCAACGAGTTCATGGAGACACACAAGAGTGCGCTCGACAAGATGCGTCCGTCGCATTGGGTTCAGTCCATCAAGGACGGCGGGCTCGACGGTGTCATGAAACGGGTGCAGCCACTCCTGGACGCACGAGGCAAACTGATCTCGGCTCCGTCGAGACTGATCGACAAGCTCACCGGGAAACGTCTCTCAAAGACCCAACAGAAACACCTCGATGCGATCCGTAAAGCTGCCCGTGACGGTGACGTGGTGAAGCTCGCTGAGCTGACAACCAACCTTGATGACTTGTATGAGTTCGACGAGTTCGAGCTGGACGACGACAACGAATGGCTGTTCCTGTTCATCACGAACCGGGCGAAGCGAGCGATCGGGTTCAAGGCCCTCAACATGGCGTTACGCCGAGGCGGTGTCCCAGAGATCCCAAGCAACTCCGTAGCCCTGACCAGTGCCCTGATGCGGATCGCTCGCCTCGCAGGCATACAAGCCGATTCGTTGCAGGATCTCGCCGAGCAGGCATGGGCTCTAGGCCGAGCCCGTTTCGTTAGGGAGGGGTTGCCTCGTGCTGCCCGAGCGATCGTCGATGACATGGCCGACGTCGAATACTTCCGATGGTCAGGGCTCGGCCACGTTCCCGTCAGGCCCACACTGAGGACTGCTACCACACCGCCAGGTCTCAACGACGAAGAGTTCCTTGCATGGGCGACATATGAGCTGGCAGCAGCCCAGGTACGTCTCGTGTCCACCATAGAGAACGCATTCGGCGGTTTCGATAGGCGGTTGCCTCTCGACCAGTTGCGTATCCACCACCAGATTGACCAGATCGACGACGCACTGATCCACGGCGACGCCGATGCGATCTTCGAGCTGCTATCAGGGCCGACACCGTTCGGAGAGATCGGCCCTGTCCCGCTGGTCAACCTGACCGACGACATCATGAACGAAACCGTTGACGCTCTCCTCGATTTGGGTGAACGCCGCCGGGCAGAAGAGATCTTCGCTGGGATGGTCGGAGACGTCCGAGGCCAGGCACGCCAAGCCATCAAAGACATCGACGAAGAGTTCGAACGGGTGTTCGGGGCGCTCGGTCCGAGGATGTCCCCGCCGCCACCGTCGATCACTGAACAAGTCCCAGGCGGCACCCGGCTACGTCAGGTTGATCCGGTCACCAAGGAACCCATCGCCTCAGAATGGGAGTGGTGGTTCGAGCTGACCGACAAGGAACGCCGCCAACTCAAGAACATCGGTGCGGTCGCCCGGATAGACCGAGTCGATGGTGTCCCCACAGGCCGGATCGTGGGCGCCGCCCCAGACCTCCTCGCTGAACGGGTCGCTGACCTGGTGCCCGGTGTGCGCCCAGGTGAAGAGATCGTCTGGTGGCTCGACCAGCAGCAACGCCGTGCCGACCTCGGGTCTGTGGTCCGAGGGTCACGAGGCCAGCAACGGTTACCTGCCCGCAACAACGTCGTGGATCTCATCGAAGGAGTCGACGACATAGACACCCTGGCAATCATCGGAGGCGAGTTCGATGACGACATGGCGAAAGCGATCCTGCTCAGGGAGTCCGACGCCGATGAACGTATGGCCCGAGGTTTCCTCCCACAGATAGCAGACGGCAATGTCCCACCGTGGCGACTCGACTTCGATACTTGGCTGGAGGAAGTCACCATCACCTTGGAGAAGGTCGAAGACATCCCGGTTCGTATCCCGACTGGTGGCGGTCTCCCACGATTCACTGACGAAGAAACCCGTTTCATTGACCGGCTAGAGGAGCTGCTCCCCGACCAGTTCGGTGGACATGAAACCCTCGGGACGATGGCTGACTTCCGCCAGGTCCATGACGAGATCGTGGACATGGCACGCCGAGCCAGAGAAGCGGTCGATGTCGAAGCGACCGACGAACTCCTCGACCTCCTCGCACACAAAGCGATCACAGGCGACGGTCTGACATGGGACCCGACCCGACGAGTGTTCGCCTCTGAGGGCAAGCCTGTCGCTTTCGCTGCACACGAGGGGATCTTCCTCCCACCCGCACGAGGCTGGGACGAAGAGTCGATGAGCGACGCCTTGAAGGTGTGGCTGCGACGGGACGACGTCCGAGAGAGACTCCAGGACGGTCACTCGGTAGGGGTATGGATCAACACTGACGACGCACAGCGCCGTTTGTATCTCGATGTTGTCAAGATCCACGACTCCCATGACACTGCCCGTGCGATGTCCGCCGCCGAGAACCAGATCGCCTACTTCGACCTGGATACGTTCACGTTGTATGAACGACCAACGGACTATTCGTGGCGGTACCTCGACGAGGACGGGCTGCAAGGGTTCGATCCGATCGAGATCGAGTTGGACTCGGAGTGGTTCCCGACGGCGACGATGCCACGTCTCGAAGACGGCTTCGACGATTTGCCGTACCCGTACAACCAGCCGCTGAACCCGTTCGGTCTCCCTCTCGAAGGGTCAGGCCGCACGGCAGCCAAACCGAAACCGAAAGGTAAGCCTCCAAGACATCCGATGCAGATCCTGTTGGACGACAGGTACCCGGATCTCGACATCAAGATCGACATCCCGATGGTCGGCAAGGGCACCGACCGACATGAGGGCGATGCGATCATCCTCAACATGGTCCGCCACAAAGACCCAGAGCTTCGAGGCACCGGGATCGGATCGGCGTTCATGCGTGACCTGATCGACATCGCCGACTCACAACAGCGCCGCGTGTTCCTCACTGTCGATGGGTCGATGGGCACATCGAAGACGAGGCTCACGAAGTGGTATCGGCAGTACGACTTCAAACCCAACACGGGACGCCGTGCACAGCTCGACATCAACCAGGGGATGTGGAGGGAACCCCAAGTCCGGGAGACCCGCAGGGTGGCGATGAGGGAAGCTGAGCAGACTCTGGGTGCGATCGACGAGGCGATGCTGACACTCCGCAAGCTCCACCAGGACGGCAACCCTGAAGCTGTCGCCCTCGCTCAGCAAGGCAAAGCCCACAACCCTGCGTCGCTGGGCTGGAACAACCCGACGATGACAACAGCGGACCGGGCGAAGCGAGTCAAGGCAGTCGAGAAGACTTGGGGGATAGACGCCGTCGCTGCGGGCGAGATCAGCCAAGACGCCGTGGCCACGATGTGGGAACGGGTCGACGTCGTATCTCACGAGGCATGGTATGTCACCGAAGCTGGACGGATGAGCGACTTCACTCGGATAATCAACGATGAGATCGCCGATCTCCCCTTCGGTGTTCCGTCGACGTTCGAGGGCCACGCCGCTGCCACCTCAGCGATGTCGCCTCTCCTCGACTATGGACGCAACAAACTTCTCGCTGACCGCATGGTCACCGTCATGGCCCGCAACGAACAGTTCGAGATCACCGCTGAGATGATCTCAGACTGGCTGCGTCACAAGAAGTCGGTCAGGTTCCTCCCAGGTGGCGACCTCGAAGAGTTCGTTCCGGAACCTGGCATGTGGCGACCGTCTCAGATCCACTCCAGGTTCCTGGCAGGCAAGCACCCGATCATGACTGAGGACGGCTACTCGATCATGTCGTCGGACAACCTGCAGCTAGCGATCGACGCATGGCGCTCACCTGCACCGGGCGCTCTGATGATGACCCACGGTGTGAAGCGATCCTCGTTCTACTGGAACTTCGATTCCCCATTCGACGATCGGTTCATCACCCTCGACACATGGATGTATCGCATCGTCGGCGGAGATCACCGGTTCACTGTCGGCGGTGAGAACCCGATCACAGCCACGATGGCTGAACACACAGGCGGTATATGGATCGACACACCAGGACACACTCCAGGCGATCTGGTGCGTGGTCTGACAGCGAAGGGCGAACCGAAGAAACTGTCAGCTCAGGACATCCTCCAGAAGGGTCCCAAGAACATCGACCTCGGTGTGAGTGGTGACGAGGGCGGCTACCTGTGGATGCATGAACAGTTCAAGCAGGCATGGCTGAAACTCAAAGCTGCCGACCCAGAGCTGGACGACCTGACGTTCAACGGGTTCCAGGCGATCCTGTGGGAGCAAGTCCGTATCGAGTCCGGTGAGCTGGCGACGATCATTCCGAGGACAGCGGTCATCCCTGACTTGCGTCTGCGTGCGGTGCGCCTGAAAGAGTTCGAGGCGCTCGGGGCTTTCGATGATGCTGAGGCTGCACTGAAGCGGCTCGACGATGTGTTCGATGGGACCGGCGACTTGGATCGGGCGGTCGCATCGCTCCGAGCCCAAGACAGCCCCCGCCCGGCGTTCGATGTTGATCGAGAGTTGCAGGAACAGTTCGACCGGATCGACCCTCTCACTGGGGGACCCCGTTTCGGGTCAGGCGAAGAGTTCATCGAGCCACGTCAACGTCCCCAACGATGGGATGTCGACGACGGTCTGCCAGGTGAATCACCGAACAACTTCAACGAGCAGTCATTCGGTGATGCGATGTCCGAGAGGATGAAGGCAGACGGGACAGCAGCCGAGGACGCCGCACGAGAAGCCCTCGACGAAGCGCAGGCAATGAACCGTGCCAGATCCCAGACTCACACCGCCGACGTGCGAGACGCCATAGCCACAGGGAAGATCTCTCCTGAGGACGCAGCCGTCAGATGGCCTGACCCGGCGGTGAACCGGGTTGATGGCTTCGAGTGGGAGCCGCTACCTGAGGACATGTTCCATGTCACTGCCTCGTTCGACAAGATCGAAGCTGACGGTGTGCTGCGTACCCGTCAGGAGCTGGGTGACTCGATCGAGGGCGGCACCGGCATCGGGGGCACAGCGACAGACACCATCTCGGTCACTGTGGACAGAGCCCAAGCTGAGGAGCTGTTCGACGGGCTCCATGAGGTGCGTGAGTTCATCTCCGGGGAGAGAACGGTGCTGGGGTTGAGCGACGAGCTGGACGCCGATGCGTGGGAGGTGGTGGTGCGTGAGCATGTGAAGAACACCAAGGGCACAACGACAGCGATCCTGATGGATGACACAGTCATCAGAGATTTCACCCAGCGCTACCCGATGCATGACACCGCTGAGCGCCTCGACTTCTACCGCATCTTCGCCCGTGTCCGAGAAGAGGGCGGCGGCAAGACCGACGTCATGTTCCACAACAACAACGCCGAGTTCTTCGCGAACTTGGCACCAGAGAACATCGCCATTCTGCCTCTCCGCCCGATCGTCCGAGGGGCCGACCAGGTGGGTGAGGTGATGGGACATCGGGTGTTCGGTATGGGTGAGATGAGGCTCACGACCGGCGAGATCGTCGACATCGACTTCGAAGACGTGACCCGGCTGACCCGTATGGAGCTGGACACCAAGCTCACCGTCGAACGGCTCGGCTATGACCTGCGAGACGAGACCGATGATCTGTTGGGGCTCCTCGAAGAGTTCGCCGATCTGGGTGGCGACAACCTGGGCCGTGTCCCGGTGCATGAGCTGAACGCAGCGCAGCGCAACGTATTCCGGGAGACCGAAGCTGAGGTCGAGAGGCTCCGCCGGGACATGCTCGACAGGCACTGGTTCGCTCTGAGCGGCGACACGACGAGACTCCCCCAGGAACTGTTCGATGAGCTGACGATCGCAAATCCGATGCCCACCACAGAGATGGGCCAGTCCCTCGACGACGCTCTGGTCCTCCTTCACGAGCGCCGCACTCGGATACATCTGACGCAGGAACATCGGCCGCTGTCTGAGATCCCAGGGGTCACCCATTGGTCCGATGACCCAGGGCGCATCATCTCGACCCTCGCTGAGAACAGGGTCAACCGTCAGATCGACGAACTCACTGACTCGATCATCGCTAGAGATCAGAGGATCGCGGTCGAAGCTCAGGCCCGGCGTGCAGCGATGATCGAAGACGCCGCCGATCCACCGGCGATCCATGAGGAGCTGATCGCTGCTCGGGCCGCTGACCCTGACACTGACCTCATGGAGTTCGCCGACACACTGTTCCACGCTGAACTGGACCGCGACTCCGGGACGTTCTCGGCGCAGCCTGGCCGGGTCTCATGGTTGGGCTCCAAGAACAGGGTCCACGTCTCAGGTGATGTCGTTGATGAGTTCGGCACCTCGTTCGGTGGGTTCTCCAGAACCATCCACGCTGACGGGACGATCTACAACGACCTGTTCACCCTCACCGAAGACATCCAAGGGGAAGGCATCGGCACTGGGCTGCTCCAGCAATGGGAAGTCAACTTCGGGCGTGAGGGCTACCACACGATGCGTGTCCACGCCGTGTCAGGCGAGAACATGAACGGCGGTTACACCTGGGGCCGCTACGGATACACACCTGACGATGGGACGATGGACCGACTCCTCGACGAGTTCTTCTACTTCGAGGACTTCGCTCATCGAGGCCCAGAGATGAAGGCTCTCAACCTGTTCCGAGGGGATTCGGTGAGAGTCCGACAGATGGAAGACCTCCTCGGGCTCGACGAGGATGGGCTTGACGCTCTCACCAACTCTGAGGTCGCAGCCATGTTCGCTGACCTCCACGGCGAAGACATCCAACGGGCATTCGATGAGATTCCAGGGTTCGGCGACTGGGCGAAGGACCATGCCGCCTGGAGTGGCTCGAAGAAGATCTCTATCCCCTCTCGCCCTGCTCAACGCCTCGACCCGTTCGGAGTGGACGCTGACATCCCTGGCCCTCGACCAGGTTCAGCACCGGAGTTCATCGAGCCACCGGCACGCCATGCGGAGATCAAAGAGGTAAGCGAGGTCGTTACGGTGCCGGGAGCAGAGTCCTTACTCGCCATGGCGGAGAGGCTCGGTCGTGACATCTTCGAAGTGGCAATCGAACGGAACGGCAAGACGATGCAATGGTCTGTGCATGCTGCAGACAGCGGCGGGGACCACAGAGTGATCAATGTCTTTGGTGGTCTGATTGACGAGGCTGGCACTGAGGTCGGAACGTTCCACCGCCGCCTGTTCCTCAACGGCAAGGTCCACAACGAGTCTCTATTCCTCGACGATGCGATCCAAGGCCAAGGCATCGGCACAGACGCCTTGCGGATCTGGGAGCAACGCTACGCCGACGCCGGATATCGCAGGATGACAGTCAACGCTGTCTCCGGTGGCGAACTCAACGGTGCGTACACCTGGGTCAAGTACGGGTACACCCCAGACGAGGGGGAGACAGCGAGGGTTCTCCTCCAGTTCCTGAATAGCAGGAACACCACACAGGAGTCCAGTGAACAGCTCGCCGACATGTTGGGTGTCTCCGCCTCAGACGTCAATATCGACAATTTGCGGGCCGCCGAAGAGTACGTGAAGCTGCACGGTGAGAACTTGGTTCGGCTCCTCGACGAGATCGACGAGTTCGTTCCGTTCATGAAGACCGCCAACGTCGAATGGGACGGGTCGAAGGCTCTACGTGGCCGAGCTGCCGATCCGCTGCATGCCAAGTTCACCCGTATGTTCCGACCTCGCCGATATGACGATCCGCTGTATGCCAGGTCGCCACAGGCCGCCCTGTTCGGTCCAGACATCGATCCCCAGTCCGGGCTCCTCATCCTCGATGATCCACTCCGCCGAGGGCTCGACCCGACCACAGGGCTCCCTCGCCCTGGGTCTGGGGATGAGTTCATCGAACCGACAGCAGTGCCACTCCCCATATGGCAGCTCTCCGATGACCCCAAGGTCAGGTTCCCGAAGACTGCCCTCGGAGCGGACCTGTCATCACCTGCGTTCGTGAAGAGGGATGCCTCGTCGCAGCTCAACTGGCTCCAACGGATCATGCCCGACAAGCTCGCCGAGGCGAAACGGTCAGGGCTCTACGACGCCATCGAGGAACAAGGAGCAATCGTCCCAGTCCAGATCTTTGTGCCCAAGTCCGGCATCCCAGAGATCTCTGAAGGCCACCACAGGATCGCTGTCGCCATGGACCTCGACATCGACATTCCGGTCCGCTGGTACGGCCCCGGCTACCACGAGGTGACAGGCCGTCGCTGGTCGATGACCCCCGAAGCGTTCAACGCTCTGAACCTCCCAACCCACGCACCCCTCGTCGATGAGGTGACCGACCTCGGCATCTCCATCAATAAGGACCTCGACAGGCTGTATGGGCGAGACGACATGGAGGCCCTGTTCCCCGAAGATGGGTCTCCGGTTCAGGCAATTCCGTTCCCTCGGGCAGGACGCTCCCGGAAGTTCCATGATCGTGAACAGCACCTGGTCGTTGACGCCATCAGGCAGCAAGGCCCAGTCGAGCTGGTCGACCCTCGCATGCTGTCAGCCACACAGCCGAGCGTGACGAGCCCAGGCGTGAGGTACTACATGGACCCGGCCAACCGTGACGGTGGTGCTCTGTTCGCTGATGCAGACAACGCAGGGAACAGGATGCCAGTCATCTACATTCGGGACGGGGAAACAGCGCTGATCCTGTCAGGCCACCACAGGGCCACAGCAGCTCTGCTCCAAGGCAGGCCACTCCGAGCGATCGTGGTCCGAGGCGGTTGGGGGCCGTCGAGATTCTGATGGTTCACCCTTGTCGTACAATGGTGGGAGGAGGCCACATGACTGACACGTCGAGAGCTGTAACCCCGAAGCTGTTCATAGGGAAACCTGGGATGGTCGATTCCACCGAAGCATTCGGTCCATACACGGCATTGGAGATCATCCAACGTGGTGCCACTGCCTGGGTCGCTGACGCTGCCATGGCGATCGAGGTGATGGTTCTCCTCGGACACGACCGCCCTTACGCTGAGTGGTGTACCAACCCGACAGGCCCGATCTCATTCGGGGAATCCGAAGCAACAGGAGGCTGACATGGCCGTACCACAGAACCCCATCATCTTGGAGATCATCAACCGGTGGATGAGAGACGACCCAGCCGGGTTGGAGAACGATGCCCCAGAGTTCTGGGCTGAACTGCGGGTCGAGCACAACAGGTTCCGTCGCGCTCACGGACTGGGACGGGTACCTGACGATGACTGAAGACCTGACACATTTCTGGAAGCTGTCCGAACCGCAGTCGATCCCACAGATCACCTACGACGAAGCGTCCGAGATCTTCCAGACCCGGCTCGGCGGCGGAGGTGAGATCATTGACGGCCGCTACTCCGGTGCCATGTACTTCGATGTGGTCGAAGCAATGTTCGGGGGGACCGGCGAGAAAGAGAACGCCGAGTTCCAGCTCTTCATGGACGCAGCCGACAACTATGAGGGCATCATGCGCGACGAGTTCAGGATCGACCAGTCTGTGTCCTCGATCGAGATCAGACGACTAGAAGACGAGCAAGCCAATGCCTGACAAACCTCATAACAGGATCTTCACGAAGGGCTCCAACCTGGAGACCGACGAGCAGATCGACGACTTCGTTGCTGTGCTCGCTGAGCAGTTCTCTGATTCGATGGGAAAGCCGCCTGGCCCTGCCCCTGTCCAAGGCGGCGAACGTCCGGTGCCTGTGCTGCACAAGGTCCCGAAGGGGAAGCGTGTCCCTCGGACTCCTCTTCAGGAGGCGAAAGCGAAGCGGGAGGCGTCGGCTCGTGTGAGTGCGAAGCTGATCTTGGCTGCGATGAAAGAGGACCGGTTGAAGGCTCAGCAAAACAATTCTCAGGTTTCTTCTACCTGACGTTGGTTTCGTACCACTCACTGTGTACGGTTATCTACATGGAACCCACCACACACATCAACAGCGCAGGCCAAACCTGGACCCAGTGGAGAGAAGCCCTCGACTTCTCGAACCTCCCCGACCCAGACGTGACCTATGTCGGCAACGAGACTGATCGCAGCGGATACTACGGTTACCTGGAGAATGCCTTCGAGCAAGACTCCTTCTTCTGGGCTGGCGAATGGGACGCAGCCCAGCTTCACGATGGATGCCTAAGCCACATCGACTCTGGAGACCACCGATGAACAACACACCAACACCAGACATCTACCGGGCGGAAGAAGACCTCGCCGAAATTGCCCGCCAGTCCAAGCTTGCCCGCCGCCGCGATCAGTACGCAGCAAAGCGGAATGCCAAGGTCAAGACCCTCCTCAACGAAATGATCGTCAAGGCTAAGGCTCGTGAGGCCCAGCAGGCGGAACGTGAAGCCCGGTGGGAGCGCTTCGAGGTGGAGGAGGGATGCGCCGATGATCACCTCCTACGATGAAGCCAAAGCCCGACCCGCCGACGTCGCCCGCATGGCCCAGGCCGAGGACATCCTCGTGCTCACCCACGCCAGGCCCGGCGAACGGGTGAACCTGTCATCGAGGATTCGCCGAGCCGGGAATCGGACCGGGAACCGGGTATCGATCCTGAAGACCCGAGACGGGAACCTCACGATCAGGAGGTCCCTCCGCTGAGCGTGGGGCAGCCGCATCGTATGGTGCAGGCATGCAGAAGCTCCTGGTTATTGTCCCCTGTCGAGCAGGCTCGCTCGGGGTCCACAGAAAGAACGTGCGATCAGTGGCCGGTGTGCCCCTGATCGCATGGGCTATTGAGAAGCTCCTAGTGGTCGCTGAGGCCGTCGAAGAACTCGACGTGGAGATCTCGATCCTGGTCGTCACCAACGACCCTGAGGTCGCCGCTAGAACCCAGCTCTGGTCTCAGACCGGCGCACCGATCGCTGTCCTCGAACGGCCCCTCTCCCAGGCGATGGCGAACCAGACCCTCGACGAACTCGTGCGATGGGTCATGGAACAAGGCCGAGACGACTACTGGGACATGGTCGCTGTCCACCAGGTCACCTCGCCGACGCTCCGGGCGCAGACGATCACCGACATGATCCAATGGTTCGTTGAGAACGACCACATCGATTCGGCGATGACGATGGTCGCTGATACATCACACACCTGGACCGAGGACGGACCTCACCCGATGCGCCGTGTGAACCGGCAGTTCCTCTACGAGTCCGAACTTCGGTTCCGGGAGTCCGGCGGTTTACAAATATGTCGGGACTGGCCTCACCAGGACGGCTACTACGGTGACGCTGTCTGGATGATCGGCGATGCACATGACCCGTACGTGATCCCCAACGAAGAAGGCCTCGATATCGATACCCCAGCCGACATGGCTGCCGCTGAGCTAGTCCTGGAACGCTCCTCGATAGCGATCGTCTGTGCCGGTGACCACGACATGGGCTCAGGGCACGTACGCCGAGGAGCCGAGATCGCCTCGGCTCTGTCACCGTTCGCTGAGGTCGATGTGTACTTCTGGGACACACCACCTGATATGCGTAAACTCGTTCCGGGGATATGGCGGCACGGGAACCTGACCGCCGAGGAACTCTCGATGCTGTGGGCCAACTTCGACACTGTCGTCCTCGACACCCTCGACACGACAGACACTCGGGACATCACAGCGAAATGGCCTCGTAAGACTGTCCGGCTGGAATCCCTGATGGTCGATGCGAACACCCAACCAATCAACGGCCTGTACACGTTCCCGATCGGGACATCAGGCCCACTGTGGATCGATGTGCGCGACGAGTTCAAGTACCTGCCGCCCTATCCGATCAGAGAGAAGCTGGGACGCATCCTGGTGCTGTTCGGAGGGACCGACGCAGCGAACATGACTCCCGGTGTTTGCAACGCTCTCATGGCTGCTAAGACGCTCAACGATGTTTCGGTTGTGGCAGTCATCGGGCCGGGCTCAGACGTGAAACGCTCCGAGCTGCACCCCCGTGTCGAAGTCTTGGAGGACCCGTCGATCAGCTACGAGATGTGGAACAGTGATGTGGTGATCACCGGTCGAGGCCGAACCGCATACGAAGCTGCACATGTGGGTGTGCCGACGGTCTCGATCCCGGTGAACATCCGAGAAGCGAACGAGAACCAGGCACCGCCAGGGGCGCTCACCGAGACCCGGTCGCTGACATACATGGACTGTGTTGCCAAGCTCATCCCGGTATCGGCTCGGCTTGAGGCGTCGACACTCCTCCAAGAGGGTGTTGACGGTCACGGTTTGGATCGGATACGTGATGAGATATTGAAGACGGCTAAGGAACAGCGTCGCCGTCGTCCGCCAGTCGAGTTCGAGGTGACATGATGGTGTCATACAGACGCTCACCATCATGGTGCGCCGACTTGTACTTGATCCCCGGACCGAAGCCCGTGGACTCGCTCAGTCAATGGATCAATTCCCGTGGATGACGACGACGAATACCACATCGAGAATCTGCCGTGCATCGATAGCCGTGACATGATGCGCTGCCTAGAGCATCGACGCCGTCGAGGCGAAGGACCGCGGATCTCACTGGCTGAGCATCAGCACCACCGGACAGGAATGAGGGACCGAATGCACGGTGACATAAAGGCAGCACCATGAACTGGGACACATGGGTCGGACCGAAGGTCGTCGCCGAGGCAGGCCAATGTTTCGGAGAGGACCTGGACCTGGCGAAGGTCATGGCCGACGAAGCCAAAGAAGCCGGATGCTGGGGCTTCAAGATTCAGATGCTGACACCGGAGCTGATTGCTTCTCCGGCAGCGGAGAAGTATTGGGAGCACGGCGATGGTCGCAGCCAGCAGCAGGTGTTCGCCGACAACGGGTCTCTGACGCCTATCCAGATCATTGGGTTACGCAACCACTGCGAAGACATCGGCATCAAGTTCCTGATCACTCCGTTCGACGTGGGTGCTGTCCTGTTCTGTCAGGCTGTCCGGGTTGATGCCATCAAGATCGCATCAGGTGACATCACCAACGAGCAACTGTTGATAGCGGCACGCCGGACGACCCTGCCGATTGTTCTCTCCACCGGCGGGGCCACAGCCACAGACATCGTGTGGGCAAGCGAGGTCCTTGGGTTGCGCCCATGCGACACCGTGCTGGCCTGCTCACTCCAGTATCCGACACAACCGGAGAAGGCGTATTTCAATCGGATGGACTGGCTAGAGACGCTACTCCCCGACGGTGTCGACATCGGCTACTCCGACCACACCCTCGGGACCTGGTCGGCTGGACCGCTCGCCGCTCTCGACGCTGCGATGATTGAGAAGCACGTCATCCCGACCCGATCCTTCCCTTCGGATTACAAACCGAACCCTGACTGGGAGAACCCGGATTACGAGATCGGACTTGACTCGGACAGTCTTGGATGGTTCGTCGAGGCCTCGTCCCGAGCCTGGCAGGCGTCCCACGGCCACAGGCCCGAACGGCCACACGAAGGTGAGAAGGCTGCGATCAAGGGGGCACGTCGCTGTCTGTACTGGACAGAAAACGTCAACGCCATAGGCGGCATCACCATCAAGTCAGACTGGCTTGTCGCCCTGAGACCAGGCCCAGACCCAGCCTCAGGTGTCGGCGCTGAACACTTCACCAAGCTGGTAGGGCAACGTCTACGCCGAGACGCAAAGAAAGGTGCGCTTGTCGAGGAAGCGGACTATTGGGGATGAGCGATCTCACAGTGTTGGGCGTCGACCCTGGGGGCAAGTGGACCGGTATGGTCCTCCGAGCCCACACAGGTGACGTGATCGTCAACGTGCTCGGTATCAGAGACGACGACGAACCCATCCACGAGTACGGGGCAGCGATGCGGGAAACATTGTTCGAGTTGGGTGACGGTCACCAGATCGATGCGATCGCTTTGGAAGGCCTGACCGAACCGAACCCGCACATGGGGATGATCAACGTGGGGGGGCTCCTCGACACGGCTGTGGTCTATGGCGCTATCGGCGCCTGGCCCTGGCCTGTCCCTGTGTACATCGTTGAACCAGGGGGGCACGGCTCAGCGCCTCTGGCTGCGTACCCAGGTGAACTGATCGGGGAACGAGAGAAGAAAGGCACGGGTGTGCTGAAGCACTGCCGCTCGGCATGGGATATCGCCGGGGTGGGTTGTGTCATGCACCGAGCTGCCGGGTAGATATCCCACATCAGGCTGAGAGACATGTACTCTCTGCATCAAGTCCTATCGAGCCCCTCTGAGAGCCTTGGATCGAATCAATCGATCGAAGGTTCCCGTGAACAAGCCTGTGCAGCTCGGAGGCAGCTACCAAGTAGCGAAGGCCTCTGTCCCCGACCAGAACATCTTCGGATGGTTCTCAGTTGGTGCGCTCGCTGACGGCGAAGCCATAATCGACGCTGACGGCGACATCATCCCAGTCGAGGAACTCGCCAAGGCCGCACACGAGTTCACGAAAGCTGCCCGAGGTTCCGGTGAGGAACACGACGGTGGCGTCGCTGACGGTGAGCTGATCACATCCATCACGTTCTCTGACGACATCCTCGATGCGATGTCTGTCGACCCTGTGACAGGCGATGTGATCAAGCCTCTCCGCAAGGCACTCCACGAGCACATGCCGAGAGGCTGGTTCGGTGGATTCCATATTCCTGATGCTGAAGCGTTCGAGCGTTCCCGGACTGAGAAGACCGAGTTCAGTATCGAGGGCACAGCTAACTCAGCGGAGGTCGTCTGATGCCCCGAATCTTGAGGGATCTCACTATCACCAACGTCGACCGCACCTGGAAGGGCAAGAACCCAGGCGCTGTCATCACGATGTTCAAAGCCATACCGGCGATTCTCGACAAGGAGACCACCATGTTTGTACTCGAAGACGCCGACGAGGCGACCCAGGAAGCGTTCGCTGAACTCCAAGCCAAGATCGATGAGGCCACTACGGCTGAGCCGACTGAGGAAGCTATCGCTGCTGCTGTCGCTAAGGCCATTGGGGAGATGAGCCCTGCCGAGGTTGTCGACGCTGCCGATGGTGTCATCGAGGCACCTGAGGAAGAAGAGTCAGTGGAGGACCTGATGAAGGGTCTCCCACCGGAACTTCAAGAGCAGCTCGCTAAGGGCGTCAAGGCATCCGAAGAGGTCGCTCTCCTCAAGGCCGAGAAACGCCAAGAGAAGTTCGTTGCTGTCGCCAAGGCCGATATGTCAGGGCTCACCGAAACTTCAGACGACATCGGCAAGGTTCTCGCCATTGTCGCTGACGCTACGGCTGATGACTCTGACGAGTCGAAGCTCGTCGAGCGGGTCCTCAAGGCTGCAGGCGCTCAGGCTGACAAGGCCCTGGAGACCCTCGGCGCTGAGGCCGGGGCTACCGGCTCTGCGTCTGTCGATGGGGCTGAGGCTGCGCTCATGGCACAGGCCGAGAAGATCGGCTTGGAGAAGGGCATCTCGAAGTATGTCGCTCTGCTCGAACTGTCCGATTCCAATTCTGAGTTGGTCCAAAAGGCCCACGACGAGTCCTGATTCAACTATCGGCAAGACAGGGTTTACCTGATCGGTCGAGGAGGAAACTGAAATGGCTTTCGAACACAAGATGGGGCAAGACGCTTGGAGCTTCGATGCGACTACTGGTCTACGCCGGTACCGCTTCGTGTCAATCAACTCCACCGGCAAGCTGGCTTACGCCACCGCTGCCAGTCACATCGACGGCGTGACGATGGAGTCTTCGACTGGGTCGACTACGCCTCGTGCGTTGCCGATCTACCCGATGGGTTCCATAGCGATGGTCGAGGCTGAGGCGTCCACCCAGGCGCTTAGCAACATGGTGGCCGTATCGACTGCTGGTCGATGTGCTGTCACGACTGCTGGTGCCTACACCGTCGGCAAGATCGTCGGCGGTTCGTCCGGCGCAGCCAACCGAGTTCTCTCCGTGAGGCTCGACAACATCGGAACCACCTGATCCAACCCGGCCCACGGGTCGCATGACACCAAGATAGGAAGGCACAAATGCCATCTCCACAAGCGAGCGAGGTCCATGTCAGTTCATTACTGACTGGCTTCTCCGTGGGCTACCTCCAGTCCCTGACGGCCTATGTGGCCGACCAGGTGTTCCCGAGGATGCCTGTTACCAAGCAGTCCGACAAGTACGCCACATTCGCTTTGGCTGACTTCTTCCGAGATTCAATGAGACAGCGTGCCGATGGCACCGAATCAGCCGGTATCGATTACACCGTGTCGACTGATTCGTACCAGACACAGTTGTTCGCTCTCCATATGGACATCGGTCGTCGGGTTCAAGCGAACGCTGACGCAGCTCACAATCCGCTGCAGGACGCCACTCGCATCCTGACTCAGCAAGAGCTGATCAAGCGTGAGCGTGACTGGCACACCACTTTCATGACCAGCACACCGTGGGATACCACAGTGACTGGCGGCACGGACTTCGAGGAGATGGGCTCTGCCTCGTCTGACCCGATCGGGTTCATAGGCGATCAAAAGCTCACCATCCAGACGAACACAGGGTTCGAACCTCGGACTCTTGTCACCACCTCGAAGGGCTGGTTGAAGCTTCGGCTCCACCCGGACATTGTTGGGCGTGTCGACCGGGGCCAGACCTCCGGTGCGGCCGCTCCGACCAAGGCCGACGTGGCTGCACTGTTGGATCTCGACAACATCCACGTTTCGGGTGCGACTTACAACACTGCACAACAGGGCATCGCTGCCAGCATGGCTCGGGTCAACACGAACGACGCTTTGCTCTGCTACGTCGACCCGAATCCGGGTCTGATGTCGCCTACTGCGGGCTTGACGTTCGTGTGGACCGGCGATGTGCAAGGCGCTGAAGGCCGGACCATATCCACGTTGGAGCTACCGACTCAGAAGGCCACCAGGGTCGAGATCGAGTCGGAGTGGGCACACAAGGTTGTGTCCGGTGCGCTCGGCACGTTCATCTCCGGCTTCACGGCTTGAGTTGCGGCACGGTTTAGACTCGGGACATGACTGACACCATTCAGATGTTCCGAGTCGACCGTCCTCTTCGCCTCCGTGGCGTCGATTATGAGCCTGGCGACGTTGTCGACCTTGCCCCTATGGGTCTCCCCCAAGGCCGAGCCCAGCAGCTCGTGAACCAGCGTCGAGGTGAGCTGGTTCAGGGTGACGCAGCGGGCGGCACACCGGCTCCTGCGTCGACACCTTCGACACACACAGGCGAAGCAGAAGAAGTCAATGAGCCGCCATCGGTTTTCGATGACGGTATGAGTGAACCAGCAGAGGGTTCTGGCGAGCCTGACCTGGTGTCCATGACGAAACGTCAGCTTCTCGAATGGGCTCAGCTCCGAGGTGTTCCGGCTGCGAAGTCGCAGACCAAGGACGAGATCATCGGGGCGATCGTTTCCGCTTCCAGTCTCTGAGATAGAGGGTTATGCCATGTCTAATGCCAAGCGTCAGAAGCCAGTGTTCCACAGGTTTGGGACAGTCGATTTTGTGGAGACCGGTTCGACCGGTACCAACCTGGTTGGCTACGGCACGTCCGTATGTGCCGCCGGGATCTTCACTCTCGATCCGCCTTCAGCGGCGGGGACACACAAGATGCTGATCTTGACGTCTTCGAACGCTGAGGTTCAGACCGGTTCGTCGGCGACGGTGTTCCTGAACTCGACGTTCAATCGGATCTCGGCTTCGACCGAGCTGAACGACACAGTGTTCGTTCCGCTGATCGGCGGGTCTACCGCTGCCTGGTATGTCGACTCGGCGCTCCAGGTCCAGCTCTCGACCGCTGGCATCCTAAATGCCTACACGATCGCTGCGACCACACACGCCTAACCTGGTGCAGGTGTCAGTTATGGTGCTGCCATGACTGACACCACACCCAAAGCGACCTTCACGAACTCCTCCGGGATCGACTACAACTCCGACGCTTTCAACGTCGAGGATCTCGTCCTCCCGGATGGGGTCGAGATCGAGATCCTCGCTCCGGGTGCGGGTAGGGAGTCCGCGACGATGCCTGAGGCGACTGAACCGGTCGAGCTGCAATGCTCCGAGTGTGACTTCACGACCCTCTCAGAGATGGGGATGAAGCGACACAGGAGCAACCAGCACTCCACGCCTAGCGTCACCGAAGTGGAGATGTTCAATGCGACCCCTCAGCAGCTACGCAAGGACACCCCAGGCGAGCCCGGCACATACCGGCCGCACGACGTCGAGCCCCACAAGATCTCCATCATCGGGTTCACCAACGGACGCCTCGAAGCCGACTGGGGAGACAAGACACCAGGCGTCGAAGTGTGGGGCCTCAACAACCTCCACATGATGGAAGACATCGACTGGGATCGATGCGAACGCTGGTTCGATGTCCACGCCACAGAAACGATCGGTGTCGGTGACAACACCGGACACGTCGACTGGTTGGCGAAACAGACCGAACGTGTGATCTACATGAAGACCCCGAACCCTGAGATCGTCGGGTCGGTCCGGTTCCCTCACGAGTCGATCGTCGCTGCATACGGCGGTGTGCGGTATTGGACGAACTCGATTTCGTGGATGCTCGGCCTCGCCGGGTTGGAGATGCGCGACTCGTTGGACGTGTACGTCAAGTGGCTCCGAGACGCTCAGGTCATCCGTGACAACGGCGACGATCCAACTGAGGTCCTGGGACCACGACCACCTCACCCTGAGATCGGTGTGTTCGGTGTCGACATGGCCCAAGAGACCGAGTATGGGGCTCAGCGTCCGAGCTGTGAGTGGATCATTGGTCTCCTCACAGGCCTCGGTTACAAGATCACTATCGGGAACTCGTCGGACCTGTTGAAGACCGCAGCCTTGTACGGCATCGAGGACGACGGTCCGATGCAACAGATGTTGAAGCTCCGCCAGGTCGAAGCCAGGAAAGAGATCGACTCGTTGGCTGTGCAGCGTTCCCAGATCGTCAACCAGCTCGGGCAGCTCGACGGTCGGGTCGCATATCTGAACGGCAACTTCGCTGAGCAGGAGTACTGGCTGAACCGTTGGTCGATGCCTGGGATCGATCGCAAGACAGCATCGCTGTCATCGCAGGACGCTGTCCCCGAGCCAACGTCGTGAGAGCCAACGCCATGAACACACGGGACGAACAGATATGGGAGGCACGCCAAAGCGGTCTGACATACAAGACGGTCGGTGCCCAGTTCGGATTGTCTTCGCCTCGATGCCAGACGATCGTGTTCGAGGTCCAGAAACGGCATCGATCGGCAGACCGTTGGGTCGTCGACCACGGCGGGAAGCCACCGGAGCGGACACCAACCTGGGTACGGCCCACGTTCAAGGTAAGGAACCAGGAAGTGTGGGAGGCACGCCAGGAGGGTCTGACCTTCAGGGCGCTCGCCGCCCGGTTCGGTTTGAGCCCCGCACGGTGTGTACAGATAGTGGCGAAGATCGACGGAGACAGGCGAGCCGATGAGTAGAGCGTTTGACCGTGCGGCAGAGTTCCTCGACCAGGTCGTTGAGTTGCTCGACAATCCCACACAGGAATCCGTTGAGGACGAGTTCACTAGGGTGTCAACGAGCGGTGAATGCTGGCGATGTTTGCGTGACTGCGACGACCTTGGGGTCTCTGAGCTGTGCCACGAGTGCCGCCGCTGGCTAGTTGAGGGGCGAGTCGCCGAGCCCAGAGCGGGCTTGAGCGTCCTACCAGAAGGGCACCACTGGTTGGAGATAACAACGTTCGGGGACAACACCTCCCAGTTCTTGCCGGTCCCCGACAGGTTGTTGGAGCAGCTACCCGGCTGGCCTTACTTCGCCAACGGCACATCAAGATCGCCGTTCTACATGCCCACAACCGGGGACTGACTCTGGCACACTGGACGAATGGCACGCACAGCGATCAACTACAACGGTGGACCGGTCCAGTCTTTGCGGGCGACTACGTCCACTGGGGCTGGTACAGCGTTCGTTCTCAACGGCGGCTACTCGAACTTCACGGCCTATTGCATGCCGACGACTGCCGGAACTGGCACAGCGTCAGCTCAGATACAGGGCTCTCTCGACGGCAATGTGTGGGTTGCCCTGTCGGCTGCGACGACGTTCTCGACTGCCGGACGGTTCTTCAATTCGACTGCCGGTTTCACCGTCGGACATGCCCGCCTTCTTGAGACTGCTGAAGGGTCAACTGACACTGTCGTCAATGCTTGGCTGACCGCTCGACCATAAGGATCATCATGGCTTGGACTTATGCAGGCGATCCGGCGGCGTCTAATCTGGCGACTGTCCGTTTCCTCATCGGTGATACTGACACCACAGACCAGCTCCTGAATGACGCTGAGATCAACTACCTGATCTCGGTCGCTGGCGGGAACTACGAGGCCGGTGCTAGAGCAATCGATCAGATCATCGCTTCGGGTCGCCTGGTCGACAAGACCGTCGGCGACATTTCGATCTCAGGGTCTGCACGGGCGTTGGATCTGCGTCAGGTTCAACGCTCGCTGCGATACTCCGGGTCGCTGTCAGCGCTGCCGTACGCAGGTGGGATCTCCGTCGCTGACATGGAGTCTCAGAGACGAGACTCCGACATTCCTACACCGGCGTTCACCAAGGGCCAGTTCGACCATCCGAATGTCAATCTTCCTGGGACAGGACGCTTCGAGACATCGACGTCGACATGAGTGCCGCTCTCGACGCCTCGCTGAAGGGGCTGATGAAGCAGACGTTGACGGTTGCCACGCCGACGACCTCGACGTCGCTGTCGCTGTACGGCGTCAAAGAGTTCTCGACGGGCGCCTCGACCTATTCGTGTAGGTACACGGCCAAGAACGGTTCCGTGCGACTTGACTTCGATCAGTCGTTGTCGTACACCGGGATTGTTTGGGTGGCGTCTACGGGGCTAACAGTCCAGGACAAGGTCACTCTGCCTAACGGCTCGAACCATGCGCCTGTTGTGAGGGTCGACACGTTGGCCGACGAGTACGGCAACACCCATCATCAAGTGCTGTATATGGGCAAGTGATGGCTGACAACCGGCAGAGTTCTCGGCGGGCTTCTCGATCGAACCGAGGGAAGTCCACCGGGAAACGTAAAGGGAACCGGGGGCGTGGCGCTGATAACCGTGGGAGGAACCGTCGCTGATGGCTCCAAGACACGGCAGATCCAGGAACCCGATACGCAGCAACAGCAACAAAGCCCAGACACGACGGAAGAAGAAACGTCGCAAGGCCAGGAAGAGAGCCAAGAAGACCTACGGAGATCTGCGATGGGGTGTCTCGATGACCATGGTCGGCGACGAGGAGATCATGGAGAACCTCGAAATACTCGCCGAGGAAGCACCCGAGATGCTCGCTGCAGCGCTGTGGATCGAAGCGAACGAGATCATCAACGAAGCAATCATGGAGGTCCCCGTCGACACCGGGGTCTTGCGTGCATCAGCCAACGTCGGAGAACCGGTCATCAACGGGCAAGGCATCTCGCTGGCTCTCGGGTTCGGTGGCGCTGCGTCCGCTTACGCTCAGGTCCAACACGACAACCTCTCCTACCGGCACACCGTCGGTAACGCCCTGTACCTGTCTGGCCCGTTCGACCGGCACATGGCTGGCCCGTTCACATCTCACCTCTCAGCGACAATCGTGGGATGGTTGGAGGATGAGTGAATGGATCGAGGTGCGCTGCATCTCCGCTGATTGTGGGGGTCGCTGGGTTTCCGGCGAGTGGGTCCCTGGCCGACCGAAGATCCTCCTCAAGTACCATCGGGGAGACGCAAGCAGCGAGAACAAGATACACGCCGAGACTCGGTGCTTACGATGCGGCCAACTCAACGAGATCGTAATGAAGGAGGGGACCAACAATGTCGACTGGGCTGATTGAAGACCTGGCGCTCTACCTGGACACCAATTCGACGAAGGTCACACGGGGCTCGAACCTGTTCGTGATGCAGATGCCTGCCGAGGCTGCGAACCCTTCGACGTCTCTGCCGCTCGTGGCGCTCGTCCCGATCGTCGGGTTCCCGGCAGTCAACCGGTTTGTGCCTAACGGTGGAGGTCCTGCGTTCAGCCGACCTCAAGTCGGTGTGATGGTCCGCTCGACTGCCGGGGCTGGTGCCGATCCGATCCCGACGGCAGCGTCAGCGCTCGCTCATACCGTCCACGATTTGTTGGTCCAGTATCCGCCGAACTCGACGGTGTCCGGTGGGGTGCATGGGATGATCCACTCGATCGATGCGTGGTCGCCGCCGTATCTCGAAGACCGGGATGCGCTGAACCGTTACGAGTTCTCTTTCAGACTGAATATCTGGGACAGTGCCTGATCTCTACGGGACGTCCACGTCTCCTCCTCAGGCGCCGCCTCAGCTCACGTTGGAGCCTCTGCTGTGTCAGCACCCACCGTGTGGGGCTCTGCTCGCTGAGTTGGTGACTGCTCCGTTCCGTTTGCGTTGTCGGAAGTGTAAGAAAACCACGGCGTCTGGAAGATTCTTTTCCACCTGAGGTTGGTTTCGTACCACTCACATGATACGGTTATGTCCATGCCCAGCACCACGCTCACTCTCACCGAGATCACCACTCGCACAGGTCGCACCTATTGGATCAACGCCGAAGGGATCGCCATCCTCGAAGATGCCGATGATCTCGCATACTTCGAGGTATGCGACGAAGCCGAGCACGCAGCAGCCGCTGCCGCCGAATGGGGTTCCAGCTACGTCTGCGGCGGTGGTCGCCCAGAAGACGCCATGCTGGCCTACCGCCAATATCACATGACCGACGAAGATCTGGTAGGAGCGACACGATGACCGCTCAGAGCCTCCTCGGACAAGCCACACGGGACCGCATCCGCCTCGACATCGTCATGGACGAATGCTCAGTCTGCGGCGGGAGCATGGGCAACGGCGCCCTCTGGCCGAACCACATTCACGACGACCAGGACGCCTGGGTCGATACCCAGAACGCACTCGACGATCTCGACGAACATCGGAGCACCACATCATGAAAGAGTTCACCCTCAGCATCGACATGGGCAACGCAGCAATGTCCGAAGCGGGACACGCCGCCGACATACTGCGAGACATAGCCAACACCATCGAGACCTACCCCGACAACTACGACGTCGACAGCACCCAATCCATCATCGACGTCAACGGGAACCGGGTTGGTTCATGGAAGTTCACGCCATGAGATACCGCATCAACTACGTCATGAACGGCAGGCAGCAAGACGTCTCCGTCGACTACCAGGACCACCTCAGAGAAGCCATCATCATAGGGAGAGCCGAGGCCATCAAGATGGTCGAGGTCAGCCAGAAGCCGGACCCTCGGGTTGTCGTCTCCGTCGACTATTTAAGCGGCGGCTGGAAGCAGTTGTGGGCTCGGACCGTCGAGACATCCAAGGGACGCACAATCGTCTCCGGCTACTACGCCACTGCACGGGGCATCGAGACCTGGGACAACTGGGCCACGCAGAAAGTCCTCGGCTTGCAGGACCAGATCAAGGACATCAACATGGTGGCCGAACAGTTCCGAGACGTCATCAAGGAGTCGGGGATATGAGCGAACCAGGACTGCACCATCGAGGTGATGCCGCTGTCCCTGAATACACCCGTCCGACGGGTGTCGATTGGGAGCGGGTGTTGCCGTGGTTGTGGGGGACTCTGCTCGTGGCGATCATCGTCATCGTGGGCAACCTCGAATACGATGCCTGCATCCAAGCCCAGGGGGCCTGCTCGTGACTCTGTAGGGGGATAGTCACATGCGCGTTCTCATCACTGGCGGTACGGGCTACATCGGGAGCCATATAGCTGTCGACCTGATCGATGCCGGGCACGACGTCGAGCTGCTCGACAATCTCGATAACAGTTCGGCGGTTGTCGTCGATCGAATCGAGACCATCACTGGCTCTCGCCCCACCTTCCACAATGTGGACCTGTGCGATGCCGCTGCTACGGACTTCGTATTCGCATGCGCCGTTGACTCCAAGGCTCCACTCGACGCGGTAATCCATTGCGCTGGTCTCAAAGCCGTCGGCGAGTCAGTCGAGAAACCAATGGAGTACTACCGCAACAATGTCGGAGGGACTCTCAATCTGCTCGAAGCGATGCGCGCTCATGGCACCACGAGGATCGTCTTCAGCTCATCGGCCACGGTGTACGGCGACCCCCAGTTCCTGCCCATCACCGAATCCCACCCGATCCTGGCCACCAACCCCTACGGACGAACCAAGGCCCATATAGAGGACATCCTCGTGGACGTGGCCACCGCCCACGACAACTGGCATGTCGTGCTGTTGCGGTATTTCAACCCGGTCGGCGCCCACCCGAGCGGAACCATCGGCGAAGACCCTCAAGGTACGCCCAACAATCTCGTACCCCGACTGTTCGAGGTCGCCTGCGGCAAGTGGGATTCCATCACGATCTGGGGGCGGGATTGGGATACCCCGGACGGCACCGGGGTCCGCGATTACATCCACGTCACCGACCTCGCCTCGGGCCATCGTGCCGCGATCGAATCCCTCGACGACCTGCCCGCAGTGACGACGGTGAACCTCGGGACCGGCCGTGGATACTCCGTGATGGAAGTGGTCGAGGCAGTGCGTCACGCTTCGGGGCACCCAGTTCCCACGAGTGATCGCGAGCGGCGACCTGGCGACGTGGCATCTAGCGTCGCCGATCCGGCTCTCGCCTTCGAGCTTTTGGGTTGGAAGGCTGATCGGGATCTTGTCGAGATGTGCACAGATTCCTGGCGCTGGCGCAGCCAGAACCCAGATGGGTACCGGTGAGGGGATGGAAGTCTCTGGAGATTTCTTTCCTCTGACGTT
>Ga0209402_10001042_pt1 | contig 31573 bp, 8 predicted proteins | sample ArcticOcean_MG_C_3_FD_187437 | JGI IMG/M metagenome (GOLD analysis project Ga0209402, IMG submission 187437) | Marine microbial communities from western Arctic Ocean - ArcticOcean_MG_CB8_126 (SPAdes) (version 2) | ecosystem: Environmental > Aquatic > Marine > Oceanic | place: Arctic Ocean... | reverse complement strand
GGCGTACCCGCCATTTGCGATCACAGCGGACGCGCGGCGGGCCGGATCAACGGTTGGCCGAAAATTGTACCGACCGGCACCGACGGCAAACCGGACGCGACCATTCTGCAGGCAACGCGGTATGTGGATGCCGTCAACTTCGCCAGCCGCTGCAAGGCCGATGCGATTATGAGCGTCGGCTTCATCGACAGAACCTGTCCGCCCTCCAGTTGTTACGCAGCCTACAACAGCCTGCAGGGAGACAGAACGATCATCAACGAACCACTGATGGGACACGCCGCCCCGCCGCACATTCAGGCCGCGTTTTTTGAAGCGATCGTGAAGCACGCGAAACGGTGAGGCAGACGGCGTGTCCGAGACACGCCCCGCAAGCGGGGCGGCGAAATGTATGCCAACTTTCACGCGACGGGTACGGGGTACTGGTCGGAGACCGGCGAATTGTCGTCGGTTGTCGCCGTTCTGGATGGTGCGCGTCTTTCGATCCGCGCGGCTGCTAGCGCGTCGCGAAGTTCTTTCAGCGTGCCGTCTTGTTGCCAGCGGTGAAAATACGTGTAAACCGTTCCCCACGGCGGGAAGTCGTGCGGCAGCATTCGCCACACGCAGCCGGTCGACCAACGGTAGTTGATGCCGTTGACGATCTCGCGAACGTCGGTACTTCGGTGCCTTCCGAGGTCTCTTTCGGGCGGGACGGTCGGTGCGATCGAACGCCATTGGGCGTCGCTGATGTCGCTGGGGTAGGGATGTCGGCGTCGGGTGTTGGTTTGCTGCATGCGGATTCTCCTGCGGGATTCCGACGGGATGCGGCCCGTGGGCTTTAGTGGGTGTGAGCCGGTGCGTGGTTGTGATTGGGTTATTTGTGATTGGGTTCGCAGTTGCGCAGGCGGGTGAGATCCGGTTTCATCCAGCGGCGGCAGAGTTCCGTCATGGGAATTCTGCGGCGGGCCGCTTCGTGCCGAATGGCTTTCCAATCTGAAAGCGGAACAAAAATGGAGATCTGCTTGCGGAGTTCAACGTTTGCCATTCAAGATTGTCCGTTGTCGATGGTTGCGTGCCTGGTTCGTTGCGACCGCATTCATGCGGTCCGAACGTGTCGCCGGTAGCGGGTCGCTGTTTTGGGTTCCTTGAGGCCCATCATGCGGCTTCGTCTTTTCGCTCGGCTGGTTTCTCGCCAATCCAGTCAGCGCCGGCAAGGTGACGAGTACTTTCCGATTCGGGCCGTCGCCGTTTTCGCCGTCGCTTCGGTGCCTCGGCGTTCTTGGGCGACGGTTCGATATTGAGCGGTGGGTCAGGGTCGAGCAGTTCGTCGTCAAACTCGTCAATCCGATCGTGTCTCAGTGGCGGCTCTCGGCCATCGGCGTCGTCCCAGCTGAACCGTGCTTCCCGTACCATGTGTTGCCTCCCCTCGGTTCTGTGATGAAAAAGTCCCTGAAGTTCTGTCAAAACCCTCTGTTGGCTCACAACACCCCTAGTTTTCAAGTGCAGAGTTCACCCACAACCGGGTTTTGACGGAGCCTCCTGTTTCATTTGATGGATGCCGCTTTCGAGTGACTTTCTCATTGGCGTGGCCACGCGTCTTGCCCGGCCATTTGACATCCACTGACGAACAGTATACTATACAAAACATAACTAATCAACACGTCAGTTCAGAATTGGTTAGAAATGTTCAGAAACGTGTCAGAAATTCCTGGCGGGGATTGAAAATGAACGATCACGCGCAGCAACCGGGACACTCTGGGGAAGCTGTCTGGCAGCGGAGAATTCGTGAAGAATGTCTGCGTCGTGGGTGGGACGATGGAGAACTCGCGCGGCGAACCGGCATCTCACGCACCGCGTTGTACAACCTGCGGCGGGGAACGACCCGGTGTCCCCGCGCTTCGACGTTGAACAGCATTGCCCAGGCGTTCGACATTGATCCCTGCAGCCTGGATCGGCCAACGGATGAATCGGTCGGCGGAGAGCACATTCACGAGTTCGATGCACCTGATTTCGATTCCAAGGTACAAACGGGGAGCGACCGCCGTTTCGACCGCCTCACCAACCCGCTTGTTGATGTTGTCCGCCGCAACGCGCCGGAATTGTTTTCCGGCTGGAGCGAGGCCGACTTTGACGAACTTTTCAGCGTATTCGGGACCGGCGGCGGCTTGACCGAAGAGGGGGTCGCAACAGCAGCCAGACAGATGAATCGGCGGCGTGAAACACTCTGGCGTCTGCAGATTGTGATGGAAACGCATCTTGCCGAAGTGGCCGAACGATTGGTCAAAACGCTGTTCGAGATGACGCGGCCACAAGGCAACCTAGTCGAGACTCCGCAGTTGCATGAGTTGCGTGCCGGTTTTCGGCCGTTGCCCGATGCCGATCATTCGTCGCCAGAGGCTTGAATGCACGAATCCCGGAGGATGCTGCTAAGGCATTTCACAGCATAGTGTTCGGAAATGTTCAACTGTGGATCGCGAATTGCTTCGCTCTCCTACGGTTTCAATCAATGGTCCTACGGTTGCAATCGATGGCATGGCTTCCTTAAATGGAATATTGCGAATTTGAAACATGAATTATCCACTCGGCGGATGATCTCTTATCGCTTCGACGACTGAAGCCGTTAGACACGGCCGGTCGAATCGAGGCACCCACAGTCGATTGAAAGGAAAACGGGAAATGAGTTTCTTGCGGAAAACGGCCCACCTGCTGACGATGTTGGCTTGCGTCAGTCTTTCAGCTTGGGCAATTGGTTGCGGCGATGACGGGACCGGCTCGGTGACGAGCGACGGCGGCAGTGGAGCACCTCCGGCCATGTCAGACGGCAACGACAGTGGGGAAACTCCGACCACGCCGGAAGGCCGCGATGGTATCGATCCCCCACCCATGCCCGACGACGACGGCTCGACCGAGACGGAATAGCCCGAAATAAGCCGTCAACCAACGGCGAAAATGACATCTGAAACGCTTGACGCCGTGGTCGGCTGGGCCACGGCGTTTTTTTGCGCTTCGAGACGGCGCGCCGCTTGCACCGGTATTGGTCGTGTGGAAAGGCATCCGTTGGCTGCCACTTTTCCGCAGGTCAATTGACGACAGGAAATGCTGTGAGAATTTCGATCGTGCGGTCTGACGCCGTCAAGTCGGCAAATCGACTGTATATGTGAATCAAAAAGCGGCAGTATCGGGACAATCTCCACGCTTTCGGCCAACATCTCGCCCGAGCGGGATGTTGCCTAAAATCAACTTTCGTTGCCCGACGGCAACGTACTGAACATCGATTCCAGTACTGCTTCGGATTGATTCTCAGCTGAACCGCGTCCGGATCGGTCGAAGCGAACCGCCCGGTTGTAAGACGGTTTGAGTCAGCCCAATAGACGTTTTTGGCAAAGATCGGAAGGCTCAGACATGGCTCAGGACGGCAAATTGGTATTTGACAGGGTGCCACCAGCCGCGCGATAATCGGAGATTGCCCCATTTGTTGATGTCTGCGATTTTGAACAGCCATCGGCGGTGTGACGGGGGCGTCTGCGCGTATCCCGATGGCGACGGTGTGCAGACAGAAATGAATGAGGAGATTATCGCCGGCGCGAAGGAGCATCGCGGGCCACGACGTTGCGCTCGGAGTGCGCAAGGTCAATTGATCATCGTTGATCGACAGTGAAACTGCATTGCGGACACGATGTTTGCGCGGCGGTTTGGTACTAACCTGCGATAGGACTCGATTGCATGCGATCCTTGATCTGGCTGCGCAAATTATTTTCCTGGGTTCTCGGTCATTTGGGATGGGGAGGCGCAGCACGCGCGGATAAGCCGCCGCGCCGCGACGACTTCGTCCCGCTGTTCGTCACCCGTCTGGAAGAGCGCCGCGTTCTCTCGACAATTACCGTTACCGGCACGGGCGATGATGTCGTCAACGGTGACGGCGAAGTGACGCTGCGCGAAGCAATCACCGCCGCCAATACCGACACATCAGTCGATGGTTCCACCGCGGGCAGCGGCAACGACGAAATCGTCTTCGATGCTTCGTTGGCCGGGCAGACCATCACACTCGACGGAAATCAATTGCCGACCATCACCGGCGCGAACGGCGACCTGACCATCACCGGTCTCGGCGCGCGTCTGTTGAGTATCGACGGTGATGGCCTCTCACGCATTCTTGAAGTGAGCGTTGGCGCAAACGTCGAAGTCAGCGGCCTGACATTGACTGGTGGCAATTCCGGGAATGTAAGCGGCGGCGCGATTCTCAGCGCGGGCGACCTGACCATCACCGCCAGCCAGATTGAGAACAACACTGCCGAAACTGCGGGAGGTGGCGGCGGTATCTTCAGCAACAATGCCGTGCTGACCATCGTCGATACCACGATCTCGGGCAACACGTCAAACGGCACCGGTGCCGGCGGCGGCATTTATAACAACGGCGGCACGCTGACGGTTATCAACAGCACGATCTCCGGCAATCAGGTTACTGGAGGCGACTTCGGCGGTGGAATTTTCAACGACGGCACGGCGACAATCACCAACAGCACGATTGTCGATAACTCCTCTGGTGCTTCCGGTGGCGGTATCCGCAATCACATCGGCGACACGCTCACCCTGCAGAACACTATTATCTCGGGCAATACCCGCGGTGGCTCCGCCGACGATCTGAGCGACGCCGGGTCCGGAACCGCCACTGCCAACTTCAGTCTGATTCAGACCAACTCCGGCTTCACGCTGGCGGGCGGATCGGGTGACAACATCTTCGGCACCGATCCACAGCTTGGATCCCTGCAAGACAATGGCGGACCGACCGATACTCATGCGACACAGTCTGGTAGTCCGGTTGTTGATGCCGGCAGCAACACCGGTGTTGCTGCCACCGACCAGCGCGGATTTGTGCGAATCGCCGATGGTGACGGCAACTCGACTGCGACCGTGGACATTGGAGCGTATGAATTTCAGCCGACAGCCTTTTCGTCGTTTGCCGTGCTGCCCACCCAGAATGGTACCGGCGATCTTACTGTCGGTGACTTCAACAACGACGGCATCCTGGACGTTGCCGCCGATTACAACGGCACGGCATTTCCCAGCAACAGTTCGATCTTTGCTGTATTTCTCGGAATCGGTGCGGGCAGCTTTGGCGCGCCGACGCTGTTTAATCCTGGAACGGGCGGATGTTTTACCGGCGGAGGTCTAGAGACAGCCGACTTCAACGGTGATGGCAATCTCGATCTGGTGATGACCCACGGAGGGTCCGGTGGCGGGTGCTTCGGCAACAAGGTGACCGTGCATCTTGGCGACGGAACAGGTAGTTTCAATGCGCCCCCAATTCAGTTCACCAGCGGGGGCAGCATCGGCAATCTGGCTGTCGGCGACTTCAACGGCGACACCTTCGTCGATCTGGCAATCCCCTCGTCCGACTCACAGGCTGTGTTCATCCACCGGGGCGTCGGTGACGGCACCTTTCTGGCACCATCGACTGTCGCTGTCGGAGAAAGCACCAACAGAATTCTCACCAGCGACGTGAATAATGACGGGGATCTCGATCTTATCGTTACCACATCGACTCGTGCCATTGTCTACCTCGGAAACGGGAACGGGACATTCGCTGCCCCTTCTCAGTTGCTTGTGACGAATGCGAGGTCATCTCAGACGGGAGATTTCGACGAAGATGGAATCGTGGACTTGGCGGTCACAAGCAGCAGCGGTGGGACGGTCAGCATCTTTCGAGGGACAGGAGGCGGAAACTTTGCGGCGGCGACAGCTCTTGCAGCCGGGACCAGCCCCGCTTCATTTGATGTGGCTGATTTCGACGGCGACGGACACCTGGATCTGGCCGTTGGCAGTTCAACGACCGATAACATTTCGGTGCTATCGGGAGATGGTGGCGGCGGGTTTGGCTCGCCTGTGACTTTCGCAGCGGGCGCGAATCCGGGCAACCGAATTGTCGCCGCCGATTTCAACGGCGATGGCCTGGCCGATCTGTCCGCAACCAGCGGGACCCCGGCCGGCGTCTCCATTCTGCTAAATCAGTTGGCCAGTCCCGTGACGTTCACCACCCCCGTCGGTAATTCCAATTTGGAACTGCGCGTGGTCGGCGAGATTGCTCAGATCGTCGATCTGGACACCGGGACGGTTGTCAGTAGCCGAGCACTTATTGCGACAAGCGAGATCACCATCAACGGTACGAATGCCGGTGACGATTTATTAACGATTAATACAGACGATTTCGACGACAGAAATATCACGTTCACGTTCAACGCCGGTACCGGCGGCAACGATGCCCTCACTTTCACCGGCACCGCCGGGTCCGTCACCCACATTTTTGACAACGCCAACGACGGCTCAGCCATCATCGTCGATGGCGGCAACACGTTGACGATCAACTACATCGGTCTGGAACCGATCATCGACAGCACTGTCGTCGCCGATCGCGTCTTCACATTCAGTGGCGGCGTAGACAATATCGTTCTCTCCAACGACGCCACGCCGGTCGCCGGAAGCGGTCGCTCGTTCATCGACTCGAATCTCAGTGAGTCGGTCGCGTTCGCCAACCCGACCAATTTACTCACAATCAACGCCGGCGGCGGAAGCGACACGATTGACGTGCAGGGACTCGATTCGGCGTTCGATGCCTCGATCTTCATCAACGGTGATGGCGACACCGACACAATTACGTTTTCCGGTGCAACGGCACCGACCGACGGCAGCATTACGGTCGCAGCCGAAAACGTCAACGTGAACCAGACGATCACGTTGACTAGCGGCTCGTTTGAAAGTACCGGCACAACATTCAACAGCACCGGCGGGGCGATCGTTTCCGCCAGCGGCAACGTGACAATCAATCACACGGGAACCGTCGATCTACCGGCAGTGACGCTTGCCAACGGAACACTTAACGTCACCGCAGCAGGCGTGGTAACACAGGACGGTGTCCTCGACATCGACGGCACGACGTCGATCACTGCCGGTGCGGCCAACAACGTGACACTGGCTAACACCAGCAACGATTTCGCGGGCGCCGTTTCGATTGTCAGCGGAGATGACGTCGAACTCGCCGATACCAATGCGATTGATTTTGGTGCCTCGACGGTTTCGGGAACGCTTGACGTGACGGCCGACGAGGTCGTCGTGACGGGCGCGGTTGCGGCCGGCGCGGTTGACTTCGACGTTTCCGGCGGTGCGGGAAACATCACCGACACCGGCTCCGGCGCATTGACGGTGACCGGCACGACCACACTTCGCGGGCAGGCTGGCGATGACATCACGCTCGACGGCGCGAACGACTTTCAGGGGGCTGTTGGCGTCACACAGGCAAACAACGTCGTGCTGAACGACACAAACTCTCTCACTCTTGCTGCCATCGTTCCGCAAGGCAATGTCACCGTGACAGCAGGGGCCGACCTGACCATCGGCGGCAACGTGACCAAGTCCGCCGGTGCCGACGCCACTGCGACTTTTCGAGCTGACAATTCCATTATCGTCAACGGCTCTGTTCAACTCACGTCGAGCAACAATGAACTGAATGTCGTCTTGAACTCAGACCGCGATGCGAGCGGCGCGGGTGCGGTGGCTCTTGGTGACAGTGCGCTGATCAATAGCAACAACGGGGACATTACCATCGGTGGGGGCGCGAACCCGTTGACGACCGCAGCACGCGGGACTGCCACAAACATCGACGGCGTCTTCCTCGACAAAGCCGATCTGATTTCCGGGACGGGGAACATCAGCGTCAGGGGGCAGGGGGCAGTTGTCGATCAGGCGCGCGGCATCAACGCGCGCGGCACGAGCGGCAACGGGGCACTCATCCAGAGTACAACGGGTAACATCACGCTGGTTGGAACCGGCGGGTCGGGCGGCGATCGGCACGAAGGCGTCGAGATTTTCAACAGCCCGTCCGCTGTGACCTCGACTAACGGTGACATCACCATTACCGGTGTCGGCGGCAGTACCGGCACTCTCAGCCGCGGCGTCGCCATTTTAATTGGCGCATTCGTCGAATCGACCGGCAACGGTGACATTGTCATCAATGGCACGTCTGGCGCTGCCTCCGCACACGGGTTCGTGCTCGACAACTCAGACCTCGGCGCTGCCAGCGGAACGGGAAATATCACCATTACAGCCGATGACATCCTCATCGATGGCGCCCCGTCCGACATTCGAGGAACGGGAACGCTGACGATTCAACCCGGCGCGGCAGCAACAACGATCGGTCTGGCCGGCGGTACCGGGACGTTCAACCTCGACGCGGCCGAATTGGGCGTTATCCGCGACGGGTTCGCCAGCATTATTATCGGTGCAGCCAACGCCGGCGCGGTCGACATTAACGCTTTCACGTTTCTCGACCCGGTAACGATTCTCGGCGGCGTGATGACGGTGACCGGCCTGGAGGCCGGCGCGAACGACATCACACTAACCAGCACCGGCACGATTGATGAAGACGCCAACGATACGGTTGCCGACATCACCACGACGGGAACGCTGACGCTGACGGCAGGCGGCGCGATTGGCGACGACGCTGACACGACGAACGCTCCGCTTGATATTGCTGTTGGCACGCTTGTGGCGACGACAACCGCCGCCGGCGAGATTTTCATTCGCGATACCGGTGGACTGACGATCCAAAACGTCAGCAGCAACGACGGCAACATCTTCGTTCAATCGACCGCCGGTGTCACCGTCACCAACGCTGCCGCCAACAGCGACTTGACGTTGATTGCCGACACCGGCGATCTCGACGTCGCAACCGTCTCGGCAGCCGGGGGAATTCTGACTCTGACCGCAACCGACGGGGCCATCACCGATGGCAACGGTGGCACGAACAACGTGACGGCTGCCAATCTCGTCGCAACGGCGGCGACCGGGATCGATCTCGACACCAACGTCGATACCATCGTCGCCACCACGACGGCGAGCGGTGCGATCGATCTGAACGAAACCGACGGGGTCACGCTGGGGAACATCTCGGCCGCCGATTCGTTGATTCTGACAGCGGCAGGCAACGTCGCCCAGACGGCAGCCACCGCAGTTGTCACCGGGACCGCAACGGGCGGAGCCGCCACATTTAACTTGGGTGCAGCAAACAACCTCACACTGGGCGAAAGCGGAAACGACTTCACAGGTGTGGTCACAGTCACCAATGGCAACAACGTCGTGCTGAACGACACCAATGATTTGACGCTTGGAGCGGTCACCACGCAGGGGACATTCGCGGCAACGGCAGCCGGCCTGCTCAGCACCAGCATCGGACTGGCCGTCTCGTCTGGCGGAACTCAAACGTTGCAGGCCGACAACATGGACTTGGACGGCGCTGTGACAGCGACCGGGCAGCGCGTTGTTCTTCGCTCGACGACGGCAGGCGACGCCATTAATCTCGGCTCAACGACCGATGCTGCCGCAAACACGCTGGAGCTGTCGGCCGACGAACTGGCCCGCGTCACTGCCGACACGCTAGAAATCGGTTCGGCAACCTCCGGCACCGTCACGCTCAGCGATGATATCGCTCCAAATGTCACCAGCCTGCGAATCAACTCCGATGAAAACTTCGCCACCACTGCGACCGCCAACGTGATCACCGTGGATAATCTCGCCGTCGAAGTCGACGGCAACATCGGCGTTTCAACATCAATTCGGCTTGCGACCAACGTCACCAACATTGCCCTCGACAGTGAAGTGTCGGGCGACATCTTTCTCGCCGAAACTGTCGGCGGCCTTACCGTCACCACCGTCGATGGCCTCACCGGCATCACCACCACCGCCAGCGATATCGACATCACCGTCGTCGGCGACGCCAATCTGGAGGAAGCCATCGTTGCCGGCGGCAGCGGCGACGTCACAATTACCACCACAGCCGGTGGAGATGTGAACGTCAACTCGGTTACCGCCGATGGCGATACGGTGAGCATTACCGCCGCTGGCGCCATCAACGAATTGGGTGCCGATGGCACCGCCGACATCGTCGCCGCCACCATCGATCTCAACGCAGTTTCCGGTGTCGGCGATGCCGCACAGTTGGAAATCACCGGTGCCACCATCACTATCGATAGCAGCGGTGTCGGCGACGTGGATGTCGATAACCTGGCAACGGCTGCCACCACCGTGAACTCGCTGACGGCTGGAACCGGGACAATTCAATTCGACCAAATTGGCGTCCAAGACCTGACCATCGCCGCGTCTTCGACGGCCGACGGCGACATCACAATTACCGGCGGTGCTGACGTCAACGTCAACTCGGTTGCTGCCGATGGCAATTTGGTGACCGTTACCGCCGCGGGGGCCATCAACGAATCGGGTGCCGACGGCACCGCCGACATCGTCGCCGCCACCATCGATCTCAACGCGGCAACCGGTATCGGCAGCGCGGCACAACTGGAAATCACCGGCACCACCCTCACCATCGACAGTACGACCGGAAACATTGACGTCGAGAACCAGGCGACGGCCGAATCGACGGTCACCTCGCTGAAGACAGGTACGGGCTTCATTCAGTTCGATCAAATCGGAACACAGGTGCTCAACATCACCGACGCCGAAACGTCGAACGGCGGAATTACCATCACCAATGCGGCTCGATTCGTTCGGGCAACTCGAGTCGTTGCAGGGGGCACTGGCGACATCTTCCTCCAGGCGGTCGGTGCCCAGGATGTGCTGCTGGGCGAGATCACAGCCATTGGTAATCAGGTGGCCGTCAGGTCGGGCGGAAATATCGACGTCATCAATGCTGCCTCGAAGGTCACTGCCGATGAGTTGCTGCTCCGTTCCCCCGGCGGAATTGGCCAGGCGTTGGCACCGATTCGGACCGCCGTCGCGCTGGTCGCCGCGCAGACAGCCAGCGACGGTATTTTCATCACGGATGACGATGCGATTGAAGTGACACAACTCACCGACGCTGTCGGCACAGTGACCGGCCTCTTAAAAACGGGATCAAATGGCGACATCGTTCTCCTCTCGGGTAACGGTAATATCACGCTCAGCCAAGCCATTAGTGCCAATGCCGCCGTCGATACGAGCATCGTCATCAATGCCGGCACCGGCGAGATCACATCGGCCGCCGCGGCGACGATTGCGACCAACAACGGTGACGTCACACTCACCTCGAATGCGATCGATTTGGGCGCAAACGTCAGCAGTGCGGCCGGCTCACTGGCACTGCAGACCGGCGCAGCTGGCCGTACCATCGGTCTCGGCGGCACGGCCACAGGGGACTATAACGTCGATGCGACAGAACTCGGATTCCTCGTCAATGGCTTCACCAGCATCACCATCGGTGCTGCCGACGCTGGCGTGGTCGATATCAACGCCTTCACGTTTCTCGACCCGGTAACGATTCTCGGCGGCGTGATGACGGTGACCGGCCTGGAGGCCGGCGCGAACGACATCACACTAACCAGCACCGGCACGATTGATGAAGACGCCAACGATACGGTTGCCGACATCACCACGACGGGAACGCTGACGCTGACGGCAGGCGGCGCAATCGGCGACGATGCCGATACGACCGACGCTCCGCTCGACATTGCGGTCGGTACGCTTGTCGCGAGCACAACCGCCGCCGGCGAGATATTCATTCGTGACACCGGCGGCCTGACGATTCAAAACGTCAGCAGCAACAACGGCAATATCTTCGTGCAATCGACCGCTGCTGTTACCGTCACCAACGCCGTCGCCAACAGCGATTTGACGTTGATCGCCGACACCGGCAATCTTGCCGTCACCGCCGTTTCGGCCGCCGGGGGAACGGCGACCCTGACCGCAACGGCCGGGGCGATCACCGATGACAACGGCGCTGCAATCAACGTGACGGCTGCCAACCTCGCCGTCACGTCGGTAACCGGTGTTGATCTCGACATCGACGCGACAACGCTTGCCGTCGAAAACAGCGGAGCCGGCGGCGTCAACGTGACCGATACCACAAACGGTCTGACCGTTGGCAGCGTCACCAGTGGCGCGGGAACGGTGAGCGGCGTCAGCACGGTCGGCGGCGGCGTGACGATTGTGGCCAATAGCCCGCTGACCATTAGCGAGGCTGTCGCCGACACCGGCGGCGGGAACATCGTGCTGACCGCTACGGATGACGGAGCCGCTCCCGAACCGGACAACCTGACGATTGGCGCCAACGTGACGGCTTCCGGCGGTAACGGCAGTGTCACGCTTTCCGGCGAAAACCTGATTCTTAACAATGGTGTGTCAGTTTCGGTGATCGGCGCTGGCACTGTCACCGCCAACATTTCCAACGCGACAACTCTCAACGCCACCGCGACGGTCCAATCCGCCGGCGGAACGATCATCGTCAACACCGACGACATCGCCATCAACACGACTTCGGCTACGATCAACGCAGGTGCGGGAATCGTCACCGTTCGCAACACGTCAGCAAATCGGCAAATCGATCTGGGAACGAACACAACCGGGCAGTTGAGCCTGACCGATGCCGAACTGGACCGGATCACAGCCGGAAGGGTACGAGTTGGCCGCAACGATGCCAACCAATCGGGCGCTATCACGATTAGCGACGCCATCGACAACACTCTCAGCTTCAGCACGCTGCACCTGATCACCGGCAGCACCGTCGATGACGGTGCTACAGGATCGATCGTTGAGATTTCGTTGGCGGTCGAAGCGGGCGGCGATGTCACTCTGGATAACGTCGCCAACAATGTGAACTCGATCGCCATTCAAACAGCGGGCAACGTGGCATTTACCGATGCCGGCAGCACCAGCGACACGGCGTTTGGCGTGGGAGGTGTCGATGGCGTCAGCGGCGTTGGCACGACCAGCGGCAGTGTGACGTTAAGGGCAGTTGACAAGGGAATCGGCATCTCAAACAACGTCGATGCCACGACGACCATCGACGTCACATTGGATGCAGTCAACTCCCGATTTGCAGTCGCGGCAGATATTGAATCGACGGGTGGAACTCACACCTACACGGCCGACATCATCGACGTGCAAGTGGCCGGCAGCATCACGGCGACCGGACAGACGGTGCAGATTCGATCGACAGAAGCGGGCGATGCCATCGATCTTGGATCGACGACCGACGTGGCGGCCGACACCCTTGAACTGTCCGATGCCGAACTCGACCGCATCGATGCCGACCTCGTTGTTGTGGGGACTGCCAATGCCGGCGCAGCCACTGTGACCTCGGCGTTAACCCTGACGAACAATCTTACCGTCGAAACCGGCGCCGACACCATCACTGTTAATGACACGATTGACGGCAACGTTGATCTCACTTTGAACACCACCGGCACCACCGACATCAACGCTGAACTGGGTGGCAACAATGCGCTCGCCAGCCTGACCACCAACGCCCTCGGCACGACGCAGCTGGATGCCGACATCACCGCGCAGGGTGGCACGCTAACATTCAACGACAACGTCGAGTTGACCAACAGCATCGCGCTGACCGATACCGGCGGCACCGGCCTCACGTTCAACGGCACGGTCAACGGTCCGTTCAATCTCACGCTGAACATTGGCGCCCAAACAACGTTTGTTGGCACCGTCGGAAACACGGCGGCCATCGGAACCGGCTCGGCGGTCACGCCAGCCATCGACATCAACTCCACCGGCAACACGCTGTTCGGGCAAACCGTGCAGACCGCCGGGGGAATTGTACAGAACAGCGGTGCCGGCGAGGTAACCTTCCGTGGCAATGTGACAACCGGCGGTACAACGGACAACGTCTTTGATGAGAATGTCGCGCTCGAGAACTTGACGTTCATGTCCAATGGAAACGTGACCTTCGGCGACGCGGCGGCGGACACGCTGACGATCAATGCCGGCGGCGTCGAAATTGACGCGGTCACGAACAATTCCACGCTGACAATCAACGCGGCCACGTTGCTCAACCAAGACCTGACATTGACGGTGAGCGACAACGCATCGACGATCTCCGGCATCATCAGTGGCGCGGCAGGTCTGCTCAAAGACAGTGTCGGACAACTCACTCTCTCTGCGGCCAATACCTATCAAGGACTGACAACCGTTATTGCGGGGACGCTGAACGCAACCAACAACGCGTCTCTCGGTACAGACGCGGCCGGAACGCTGGTGCAGGGTGGTGCGACGCTCAACTTGAGTGGCATCAATATTGGAAATGAATCGCTCACGCTCAACGGCACCGGAGTCGGCGGCAACGGCGCGTTGACGGCAACCGGGACTTCACTGGTCACCGGCACGGTCGATCTCAATACAACTTCGACAGTGAGCGTTGTCGGCGCGGGTGATGAATTGACGCTTAGCGGAGTCGTCAGTGGTGCCGGCTTGAACAAGGCCGGCGCGGGAACGCTGATCCTTTCCGGAAACAACGACTACATCGGAACGACCGACATCACAACCGGCACGCTGCGGACTGAAACCGATACCGCACTCGGCACCGACGCCGGCGGCACCATTGTCCAGAACGGTGCCACCTTGACCGTCGTCACAGCCGACATTGGCAACGAGAACCTCACGCTGAACGGCAGCGGTGTGGCGGGAGTTGGCGCCCTCAACGTTCTCTCGAACACACTCTCCGGCGGCGCGGTAACGCTCGCGGCCGATACCACCGTCAACGTTGATGCCGGATTCACGCTGACGTTAAACGGAGCCATCGGCGAAACCGGCGGCGCTCGCGACTTGACGAAGACCGGCAATGGTGTGCTGGATCTCAACGCCGTCAACACATACACCGGCACGACAATCGTCGATGCCGGCACGTTGATTGTCGATGGAACGACGACAGCCGCCAGCAATGTCAACGTCAACAACGATGCCACGCTGGCAGGAATCGGCACGGTCGGTGGCACGGTCGATGTCACTGGTACCGGGCAAATCACCCCCGCTACACCCGACGCCACGCAGATTCCAGGTGTCCTCACCATCGGCGGACTCAACTACAGCGGCGGCAACAGCACCAGCTTCGATGTCGATCTGCTCGGCACAGCACCCGGAAATACCGCCAACGATCACGATCAGCTCATCGTCACCGGCAGTATCGATTTGAACGACGCCGTCTTGAATCGAGAGTTTGACGCATTCACGCCGACGGCGGGCGATCAGTTTGTCATCCTTCGTAACGATCAGGTCGCGGGAACATTCATCACGGGAACTTTCGCCGGTCTGGCCGAGAACACTGTGATTACCGATTTCGGCGGTGTCGTCGGGCTGAATGCCCGCATTACTTATCGCGGCGGTGACGGCAACGATGTTGCACTCAACGTGCAGGGCGGTGTCGTTGTCGTTTCCGGAGCCAACGCAGGGGCCGCCGACGATTTCACCATCCGCCGTAACGATACCAACATCGAAGTCTTCGTCGGTATGACGCTGTTCGATGCCCGCTCGATCTCGAGTGGACATACCATTCAAGTCGTCGGCGAGAATGGCCAGAACGACGCGATCAGCGTGGTCCTCACCGAACAGGGAACCAACAACAACTTCCTGAACGACTTCACCGGCGCGATTGAATTCGATGGCGGAACCGGCGGAGACGATCTGCTCATCATCACCAACGACGACGTCACGTCGGGCAGCGGAATCGGCGGTGCGGGAACCGACATCATCGGCAGCATCGTTCACCAGTTCGATAGCGAAACCACCGGCAGCGTCACCATCGACGACGATGGCGTTGGAGCCGGTGGATCGTTCGCAATCACCTACACCGGATTGGAGCCGATCGATCAGCTCGTCTCGGTCGATAATCTCACACTCAACTACAGCAACAACAACGATACGATCACGCTGGCAGACGCCGCCGGAAGAACTGCGGCCGACTCGGACTTCGGCGAGATTGTCACATTTGTTAATCCCGGCGAATCTCTCACCGTCAACTCAGGCGACGGTAACGATGTCATTACTGTTGAACCCCTCGACACAGGATTTGACGCGTCGCTGACAATCAACGGACAGACGGGAACCGATACCGTCAACCTGAATACCGACCTGACGCTCGGCTCCGGGGCGGCAGGCAACACCGGCAATTTGTCGGTAACCGCCAGCACAATCAACGTCGCCGTTGATGTCGCGATCAACACGACAGCAGCGACGACCGGCGCAGTCAGCCTCACCGCGTCGCGCGACATCGTGTTGAACACCGGTTCGAGCATCACCACACTCGACGGGGACATCTCATTGCTGGCCAATCAGGCCGGCACGACGGCAGGCGATTTCACCGGCATCACGCTCACCAACGCCGACATCACCACCGGGTCGGGAGCGACCAATCCGGGTGGCACAATCACGCTCGACGGCCAAGGTGCCAGCACCGGTCTGACGGATCTCAATCGAGGGGTGGTTCTACAGACCGGTTCAACAATCACATCGACCGGCACGGGGGCCGGAGCAGCCGCGATCACTATCAGCGGTACCGGTGGTGCGGGCGATGATGACAATCAAGGCGTTCGCATCACAGGTGCCAATACACTGGTGACGAGTGTGGAAGGCGACATTACGATTACCGGCACCGGCGGGAGTAATGCAGGAGCCGACAGCGATAACAACCGTGGTGTGGAGATAGACGATCAGGCTGTGGTTTCCTCGACGGGACAGGATCTAGGCGGTGCAACGGCCGCACTGATCACGATCACCGGCACCGGCGGCGGAGGCCGCGACAACAACGATGGCGTCCGCATCGATGATGCCAACACACTGGTGACCAGTGTCGATGGCGACATCGTGATTACCGGTACCGGCGGAAGCAACGGGGCCGCCGATAGTGCTTTGAATTTCGGGGTAAACATCGCAAGCGGCACAGTTGTCTCTTCAACGGGCGTGGACGACAGCGGGACCGGCCGCACGGCGGCGCTGGTAACAATTACCGGCACCGGGGCCGACTCCATTCGTGGCACCAACGTGGGTGTGGAAATCAGCGGTGCAGCCACTTTGGTGACGAGCGTGGACGGCGATATTACCATCACGGGTGAAGGGGGTAATGGTGCCTCCAGCAACTTCGGCGTCAACATCATTGGTTCCTCAGTTTCCTCGACGGGACAGGACCTTCCCAACCGCACGGCGGCCTTAGTAACGATTCGTGGCACGGGTGGTACGGGCGATGATGCAAATATTGGCGTGTTCGTGCAGGATGCGCAGGTCACAAGCGTGGACGGCGACCTGACAATCCTCGGCACCGCGCGCAGCGACGGCAGCGCAGGCAGCGAAAACAATTTGGGTGTGTTTATCACGAACGATTCCATGATTGCTTCGATGGGACAGGACGTGGCCGGTCGCACGGCCGCGTTGGTGACAATAACCGGCACCGGCGGCGCGGGTAACAACGGCAACGAAGGTGTCCGCATCGATGGAGCTGGCACACAGGTGGCAAGCATTGACGGAGACATCGCGATCGCCGGTACCGGCGGCACGAACGGCTTGGCCGGCAGCTCGCTGAATCACGGTGTCGAAGTCAGCACCGGCGCCGCCGTTGGCACAACTGGGGTGGGCAACATCGCGATCACCGGTACCCGCGCGGGGACCGACAACGCCATCCAAATGTCGGGCAACGCAATCATTGGCTCGGCGACAATGACCGGCACCGTCTCGCTCGACGGCAACGGCGGACCGATCAATTTGCGAGCCGGCTCGGCCAGTAGAATTCAGGTGGCCGCCGTCGCTGCAACGACGATCACTATTCAAGACGCATCCGCGGTCACGCTCAGCCAGATCACCGGGCCGGCCGCCGCGCTCATTCTCGGCGTCGGCCAGAACATCACCGGCGACGTCACACAAGGTGGCGAAGCCATCTTCGTCGATACTCTCACCGCCAGCACGGCCGGTGTGATTCAGCTCGACAGCACGACGAACACCGTCAACACTGTGAACGCCATCACACGCGGCGGAGCATTCACGCTCAACGATTCGGCAGGCGGACTGACGATTACCGGTCCAGTCAACACCGGCAACACCGACGATGAATTGCTGGTTGATAATGTGACCGACACCGGCGGCGGAAGTTTCACTTTCATCGCGACAAGCGGCGACATTGATTTCAGTGCAACGGGCCGCATTGTCACCGGTGGTGGCGATGTCTCCCTCACGTCGATTGCCGGTTCCGTCACAATGGAAGACGGCGCAACGGTTGATGTGGGTAGTGGCACAATCCTGTTCGAGGCACGCAACGGCGACATTCAACTGAGCGGCCTTTCGACAACAAATACAACTGACGTAGCCGTCCAAATTTTCGCGGGCGGTGCGGTGACCGACGCGGGTGATACGAACGTCGATATCGATGCACCGAACGGACGACTGGTTATCGAATCGGTTAACGGCGTGGGAACGAGCAACGCCATCGAGACCACCGTCAGCTCAATCAATGTTGATAATACGATGACGGGCAACATACAAATTGCGGAAACAGATGACCTTGAAATCATCCAAGTTCTGAATCACTTGTCAGTCGGGAGCTTTGTCCATCTCAACGTTGGGACCGGCGGAAACGGCGCGATCACCGACGACATTCCTGATGTTCCCGGCATGTTCGACATCGTAGCTGACAGGGTGGCTCTGCAGGCGACGAACGGGATTGGCGATGTCAACAACCCCATTGAAACTCAGGTGAATGTAATTGCCGCATTGAATACGGCAGCCAGTCCGAATATGGCGGCCGGTAACATCGAGATCGTCAATTCCGGCCCCGGATTGGATGGCGGTGGCGTTATCGGTACTGTCGATGGACTCGACAGCCTGGCAGGTGAACTTATCGGTGTGACAAACGACGCGATCGGCGGCAGTATCACCATCACCAACGCCAGTCCGCTGACAGTCAATGCACCGGTTCTCGCGACGGCAGGTGGGAACATCAGCCTCACCAGCCTCAACGATGGCAATTTGACCGTCAATCGTCAGGTGAGTGCGACTGGCGGTAATGGCGACATCACGCTTGATGCCGGATCTGGCATTCTGGATATCAACGACGACACGACCATTAGCGACTTAGAAAACGAATTGTTGGTCGAAGGCACGGGAACGATTACCGGCACTCCTGATGGAACGACGGAGGTTGAGGACGGCGTGTTTTTCCAAAGCGGTACGGGGCGAGTGTCGTCCAACGTTCCTAATTTAGTCATTACCCCACTGAACGGCATCGATATTCCCGACGTTACTAACATCGGTGTGGCCGAAGTCAATTTCAATTTCGGTCGAGCGGGTGAAGAGAACTTTAACGTTGTTGTCGAATTCGGGGTACTCGATGCGAGCGGTGCGTTATTGTTCGTGGCGAGTGTTGTCGGCCGCAGCGATACCGGTTTGGGCGTCGATCCAGAGACATTTCTGCCAACGGGCAACGGGTTTTCTCTGGAAGAAGAGATCTTTTTCGCGCCAGGCCGAACGATCTTTGATAATGCGGAGCAATCGTTCCAGGCGGGTAATCCGAATCCATTAAACGCCAGTGCGGCTGTCTTGATTCGCATTACGGTGATCAACGACCCGAACATCTCCATCGGTGCGAGTGAGGTGGTGGTCGTCGTCTCTGCGGCAATTCCGGGTGAAGGCATCGGTGCGGTTGCGGTGGACACCACCGGCCAGGTCGATCAGCTGGCGTTCCCGGATGAGGCAGATACGGCGGCGACAACCAACGCCGTCACCCCCGTTACACTCTCCAGTCAGGCCCAACAGGCCGTGCAGGCAATTGTTGAAGCCGCGCTGGCATCGGGTCGGCAAATTATCATCCATCCGCTAACTCCGACTGGTGATCGGGTTGTCGGAGTCGATCAGACCCCAGTCGAAATCGAGTTGGACGAAACGGTGCTGAACGACCTGACCCGGTTGTTCAGCGAGCTTCCCGATGGGCGGTATCGAATTTATCTCCGCGAAGCGGGCGAAGAGCGGTTACGATTGCTGTTCGATATCAACGTCCGTTCGGGCACGGTGACCAGTATCGAGAAAGTCACGCCCGACGAAGACGGCCAGAACGGCAATGAAGAAGAGAAAGACGAGCGAAAGAAAGATCCCGCCGATGAGGACAAGGATGACCCCACCGACGAACAGAACGACAAACAACAGGCCGGTGGCGACGTGCTGCCTTCCGTGATGCCACAGCATCAGACACCGTTGGACGAAATCGGCAGCGAAAATGAATTGGATCGACGGTGGTCGCGGTGGACTCCAAACGAAGATCGGTACGCCGTCTCAACAGTCGCTCCAGTTGCCGCGAGCCTCAAGCGGGCGGTCACAAAACGTAGCCAACCTTCCGTAGACGTTGCGGTTGATTTCGACGTTGTTCCTACCGAAGAAGACATTTCTGGCGGGTCGCCGTTATCGGCTGAAGCAACATACTCGCTTGCGGCTGCCGGTGCCGTGTTGATTGCCGGGCGATTGAAATCGCGCGACGTGACGCGACGCTCTGCCGTAGAAATTGATGCTGTGATGGAAGGGCTGAACGACGAATCCTTTTCGCGAGCTGCACGGTTGTACCGAAGGTTACGAAAGAATCGATCGTAGGGGTCAATCAGAGCGGGCGGGGAATGTCGAAATGAATATCTGCTGACATTCTGTGTTCGGTGAAAAGTTGTGTTTGGAGAAAAGGTCGCAGAGACGGACCGTGCGAGTTGTTAATATGGAATGAGAAGAATGATGGCCGTTCGGCCCTTATGTTGCCGACGCCGACAGCTTGGGATACGTCATACAGAAGACGTGGAAGACCCCAGGCAACTTTAGTTTTTGAAACAGTGTACTTGCAAACAAATGACATCTCGTTTGTTTGAAACGACATTTCGTTACGGCGGAGAGGCGTTATGCCAACATGTTCATTCTGCGATGCGAGTTTGGAATCGGTCGATGTTGAGAGCGGACTGTGTCCGGTCTGCGGAAAATCATTGACGATCCGCGATACGGTCGAGTTCGACGACCCGACGGAAGGCGCAGCCGCGCCGACAGATTCGGAAGAGAATCTCGCAACGGTCGAAACTGATGACGTTGCAACTTCCGACGACGGCTCCCCCGTCGGCAGCGATACCGTCGATTTGTCATCGGACGAATTTGAGCAAGTCTCGGCCGAGACAGGCGATGTTGCCAAGTCAGACACATCCAAGCCTGCCGACTCGCTGCCGACGGCCGACGACGACCAGGAATCTCTCGCCACGGTTGAAATGGATGCCGGCGCCGAGCAAGAGTCGCTGGCGACGATGCCGTTGGATGAAGCCGACGCATCGGCAGAGGAGAACGGCGACACGTATGAGTTTGATGAAGGCGTGAAGGCCGATCAGGAGTCTCTCGCTACGGTGGAGATGGACGCCGACAAGAGTGACGACGACGGCGACGACACGCAGGAAACGATGCAGTTGCCGTCCGAAGATGTGCACGAGGCAGACGCCGAGACATTTGCCAGTGACGACGATGACGGCGAAGACGCAATCGCGACGATGGACATCGACGCTGCCGACAAAAGCGACGATGGGTTGGCGACCTTCGAGTTGGAAGGCAATTCCGACGATGAAGACGAAGACGCCGGGCTGGACAGCGGCGACGAGACAATGGCGACGATGATCGTCGAGATTCCAGCCGGTGAACGTGAAGGTTTGATCGACGAGCAATTCGGCAGCGAGTCGTCATCGACAGACAGCGCAACCGATTCAGCAACCGACAGCGCGCCGATCGATTCCATCGACGAATCCGAGCAATTGGCGACGATGCCGATGGATCTTGCTGGCGGAGAAGAAGGCGACGCGGCCGGTGGCGACTCAATCGATGCTGCCGAGTCGGCCGCAACTTACGTTATGGACGCCGAAGGCAACGCAATTGACGATCTGGTCGCCAAGACGTTTGGCGATAGTGAAGAAGGCGGCGACAAGAGCACACAGCAGACGATGCTCTCCGATGACTTTCCTGGCAAAGACAGTAACGAACAGACACTCGTCACCGACGATCTGCCCGACGAAGTGCTGAAGACAATGAAGGCGGCGTGGGTCAGCGCCGACCAGCCCGACATCACGCCGGGGATGACCGTCAAAGCAGAGGATCTGGAGCAATTCAAGAAGGCGGCCAAGGCTGCCCCGGAAACCTCGCTCGTCATCAAACTGCGTCGGCTGGTTGAAGCCGATGAATCGGGGTCGGAGGAAGCGGAGTACGAACTGGTCAAAGTACTCGGCGAAGGCGGCATGGGCGTCGTGTATTTGGCGAAGCAGACGTCGATCGATCGATCGGTCGCCATTAAGATGCTCAAGCCGAAGATCGCCAAAGATGCCGACCAACGGCTCAAGTTCCTCGCCGAAGCGGTGGTCACCGGCGATCTCGATCACCCGAACATCGTGCCGATTTACGACGTCGGCAGCAACGATGCCGGCGCGCTGTTTTATTCCATGAAGCGAGTGGAAGGCACGCCCTGGCTCGACGTCATTAAGGACAAAACGCTCGAAGAGAATCTCGCCATTCTCGACGACGTGGCCAATGCGGTCAGCTTTGCCCATGCCCGCGGCGTGGTGCATCGCGATCTGAAACCCGAAAACGTCATGCTCGGTGGTTACGGCGAAGTGTTGCTGATGGACTGGGGGCTCGCCCAGCCCATCAAGGGATTCAGCAAGACCGGCAGCATTGCCGAGGCCCGCAGCATGGGCGGAACCCCGGCCTACATGGCGCCGGAAATGGCGACCGGCCCGCTGCACAAAATCGGCCCGCACAGCGACACCTATCTGCTGGGTGCGATTCTGTTTGAAATCGTCACCGGCAAACCGCCGCACCGTGGTGCCAACGCCATGAAGTGCCTGATGGCGGCCGCCAAGAACCAAATCCGCCCGGTCGAGGAGACCGGCGAGCTGATGGACATCGCCATGCGGGCGATGGCGACCAATATCGACGAGCGACACGCAACGGTCAAGGACCTGCAGGATGCCATCAAGGAGTACGAGTCGCACACTGAAAGTGTCATTCTCTCTGATCGCGCCGACAAGGAGCTGAAAGAGGCCGAAGAGTCGGACGTCTATCAAGACTATGCGCGATCAGTGTTCGGGTTTCAGGAGGCGTACGCGCTGTGGAATGGCAATGATCGTGCGCAGGATGGGCTTTCTGAGGCTCGATTGGCATACGCACAAAGCGCAATGCGAAAGGGCGATTTCGATCTCGGCACATCGTTGCTCAACCCCGAAAACCCCGATCATACTGAACTGCGCGCAAAACTGGTGAAGGGCAAGGACGAAGTCGAAAGCCGCGTTCGCAAACTAAAAATGGCGAAGCGAGCCGGATTCATCGGTGCCGCCGTCTTTCTCGTCGGTATCAGCATCGCTGGCTACTTCGTTTACGATTTCGGTGTAACAGCCAGGCTTGAGGCTAAAAAAGCGAAGACCCAAGAAAGTCTTGCCACGAATGCGGCCGCCGACGCCAAAGTTCAGACGGGACTTGCCAACGTTGCGGCCGCCGACGCCAAAGTTCAGACGGGACTTGCCAACGTTGCGGCAGCCGATGCCAAAGTTCAGACGGGACTTGCTAAAGATGCGGCCGCCGCAGCCAAGATTCAGGAGGGAATCGCCACACAAAAGTCCGAAGAGGCCCTCGAAGCCGGGAGACAGCAGAAGGTCGCAGCGGATTTGGCCAAGACCGAGGCAGCAAACGCGCTCAAACAGAAAGGGCTGGCCGATAAACAGACCGCGATCGCCCAGTACCGTGGTTACATTGCGACGATAGGATTGGCGAAGGCGAAGATTGACGAAAACGCGTTCGATGCCGCCCGCGACCTGTTGGAGCAGTACCGCCCCAAAGGAAACGAACCCGATCTGCGGAACTGGGAATGGGGTCGGCTGATGTACCTGTGCAGTCAGGAACTGCGCGAGTTCAATGCGGCTGGCAATGTTCTCGGTATCGACGTTTCGGGCGACGGCAAGCGCCTGGTGACGGCGCTCGAAGGGGGCGTGATTGAAGTTTGGGATCTGGTTAAATCTGGCAGCAAGCCGGCGCTGACATTCTCCGTCGGCGGCAACGGGATCGATGTGAATGCGGTGATCTTCTCACCCGATGGAAAACAGATCGCCGTCGGCACCAGCGCGCCCAAGAACAACGTGACACTCTGGGACGTATCGAAAACCGAGGCGCCCACAAAACAGTTGATGACGTTCGGCGACCCATCGGCGAACGATCGGTTTGCGGTGGAACACACGGCCGCCGTTCTCAGCATTCAATTCTCGCCCGACGGCAACCAATTGTTGACCGGTTCGGAAGATTACACGGCTCGCGTCTGGAGTGTGCAAACCGGCAAACAACTGGCCGTTCTGCGAGGTCACAATTGGTTTGTCTGGGATGCCGCCTTTTCTCCCGACGCAAAGCAAATCGTCACCGCCGGTCAGGACGGGATCGCCATCGTCTGGACGTACAACGCGAAAGACGCAAAAGAAATTCGGTGGTCGGTTCTTGCCAACATTCAACAGGGGGCACCGTTTACGGGACATACCGGGCCGGTGTTTGCCGCCGCCTTTTCTCCCGACGGGAAGGATGTCGTCACTGGCGGTTACGATCGAAAGGTGCTGATTTGGAAGCCCGAGGAGGTCGAGGCCTATCGTTGGGAGAATCTGCAGTCGTTGGGAACGACAACCGGAAAACTCACCGACCAACAGCGCGTGGCACCGTCGGCGAAAGTCCGTCGGCTGGACGGCCACATTGCCAGTGTTCGAGCCGTCCGGTTTTTCCGCAAGGATTCATCCGTCGAATCTGTCTCCAGCCCCAAAGCCGCCAGTTCCATTGCTGCCGCCACCAATAACTTGCTGGTGCTTAGCAGTGGTGACGATGGCACAGTTAAAGTTTGGAACGCCGCGACAGGCACGGCGATCAAGACATTTCGCGGACACGGAAGTTGGGTTCGCACCTGTGCGTTTGCCCCGGACGGGCAATCGGTACTTTCCGGCAGTGGCGACGGTACTGCTCGGCAATGGAGCATTGCCGACTATGCCGAGATTCGCGAGTTAGCCGGCCGTGAATTCAGCGGCCACGGCAACGCCGTTCTGTCGGCATCGTTCTCGCACAACAACCGCAACATTGTCACAGCCAGCCAGGATCGTACCGCAAAAACCTGGACGGGCGACGGTCGCGAATTGCGCACGTTTCGCGAAGGTCATGAATATCTCGCATCCAGTGCGCTGTTCTTCCCCAATGGCGAGCGAATGCTGACCGCCGCCGTCGATAACAGTGTCAGAATTTGGAATGTGGCCCGAGGGACCGAGATGCACCGGCTCGAACACACCGGTCGTAGTGCCGCTGTTGCGCTGTCACCCGATGGCAAGTGGATCTTGACCGGCAGCGACCGGATCTCCCTCGCCGAGGGCGCGTTGTGGAGCGCGAAACTCTGGAATGCCGAAACCGGCGAACAGATTTTGGAACTCAAAAACGTCGATGGGAATGACAAAACGCACACGGCCGAAGTGACCGCGGTTGCGTTCTCACCGGATGGCAAAATGCTCGTTACCGGAGACGGTAAAGGATACGGCCACTTGTGGCGTCTGGACATCGCAGCAGATGGAAAAGCTTCGGCTTCATACGTTCTTCGTCTGAAGGGCCACACCCGCGGTCAGCGAATTGTTTCCGCGAAGTTTCTTCCCAATGGGAAGCGCGTGTTGACCGCCAGCACCGACAACTCGGTTGCCCAATGGGACGTATCGACCGGAAACGAACTGAAGAGCCTGTTGCTCAAGCATGACGACTCGCTGACCGCGATGGACGTTGCGACCGTTGCCACGCGGACCCTCGTGTTGACCAGTTGTGCCGACTTGACCGTACGGCTTTGGGATGCCGAGACGGCGAAGGAAATCGGGCAACTGAAAACCATTGGCGGGATGGCCGCGCTTGCACGCAACGTAACCGACAGGCTGAAGCAACTGAATCGCGAGCCGGAGTTCCTCTGGACGGATCCAAAAGTGTTGAACAAAGACGAAGTTTCACGCATTCTCAATCCGAACTCACTGCGCAAGCCGGCCGATTTCGACGACACGTTGAAGAAACTGGCGAGTTTACTCGACGTGAAAGAACCAGCCGATCTGCTTAAGCCGTACATCCCGGCAGTCGCGATTTCAGCCGACGGAAAACGTGCGCTGACGACAAACGCGGAAGACCTCACTGTTCGTCTGTGGGACTTGGGAACGTTGAAAGAGGTTTCGAACGCGGCGGGTCGATCGTTCCTCGATTCAGATCGCATCGCTTCGGTGGAAGCGGCCGTCTTCTCGCCGCAGAACGACAAAATGGCAAAGAAGGAACAGTTTATCCTGACGGTGGGCGGCAGCAATGCTCAACTGTGGGATGAAGCGACAGGTCGCGAGCAGATAGAGTACAGTCCGCACGGCTCGGTCTCAGCAGCCGGCTACTCGCCGGATGGAAATTTTATCGTCACCGCGGGCCTCGATAGCACCGCGCGCATCTGGGATGCGGCAACAGGCAAGACTGTTGCCATCCTGGCAGGACACACCACCGACGTGAACAGCGCTGTGTTTTCTCCGGATGGCAATATGGTGTTGACGGCCAGCAGCGATCGCACCGCCCGATTGTGGGATGCACAAAGTGGAAAAGAGTTGAAGAGTCTGGAAGGACACGGAGGGAAGGTGTTACAAGCCGCCTTTTCCAACGACGGCCGCCGTGTCGCCACGGCTTCGGACGATGGAACGGCTCGTATTTGGGATGTTGCTACTGGGACCGAACTGGCCAGCATGGATTGCCAAAGCGGTGCCGTGTTGTGTGTTGCGTTTTCCGGCGACGGCAAGCGAGTGATCACCGGAACTCAAGGTCAAGACAAGCAGTCGAAGGCCTACGCCAAAATATGGTCGATTGAGGACAAGGCCGATGGCACGCTCGAAACCAGCGAACTGATGTATTTGACGGGGCATACCGCCGCCGTGACCTCGGTCGCGTTTTCTCCCGACGATGAAGGAAGCCGCGCGTTAACCGGCAGTGAAGATTACATTGTGAAGCTGTGGGACATGCGGACGACCGACGACATCACACGTTTGGCGGCAGAATCGCAGCCGGTCGAAGCTCCCGTTCCAGTCAACCCGGCAGAACAAGCCGACGCACCACCGGCAGACATCGCGCCCGCCGATCCTGCCGTCGCAAGAGCAGATGAAGAACCGAAGGGTCCTGAAGCAGCCAAAGAGATTTTGAGTCTCGCCGGTCACCAGCGCGAAGTCACCTCAGTGGCATTCTCGCACGACGGCCACGATGTTCTCACCGGCAGCCGCGACGGCAAAGCGATTCTTTGGCTGACGATCGATTGGACCAACAACCAGGGAGCTGTCGCGAAAGCCGTTCGCAGTAACTCCCGCCGCGAGGTGGCAGTCAGCAAGTGAGTCATTCGGAAGCGCATCGAATTCATATGCAGCGATGACACGATTGTCGCGTCTGAGCCAAGACAAGAGAATTCGGTCGGGCGTTTCACTTAGCGATTCGATTTTCTGACTCACAGTGGTACCTGATTCACAGTGGCAGAGTTTAGCGCCACCGGCACAGACCGCACGGCCCGGGTTCAAATCAAAACGTTCTCGGGCGCCTTCTCAGTTGCAATAACTGAAGCTGTCTATCAACCACTGGCGGCCATTCAAAACAGGTAGGTTAATTCCCTGCCTATTCGCAGAAGCCCTTGCTGAATCGGCACTTATCGGCAACAGGGCAGCCATGCATATAGCCGTTTTTTGCGCCTCAGCCGACATTGATATTGCCTCATTTGGTGTTGTGGCGATAATTAATACCGTTCGCCGATTGCACGATCGCCTGGGATGGCGGTCAACAAGGAGTGCCGTCTCCGCTGCATGTCGGCCGCTTGGGCGAACCCCGCTTTTTCACAATTCGAACCAAGCCATGGACGGTCACCCCCCGCACAACGCTTTGTTCTCGTCCTCGCACGTGCCGTAAATGCGTTTTCGCATGCGCGGGAGTCAGCCGGGCGAAGACATCAACGCGGGGCTGCAAACTGTTCGGGCTGAAGCAACACTGCGATGGGCCAATGATATTGAACGACGGACGAGGAGTTTATTTGTCAGCACAGGTTTGACGAACCAACCGGATCAACTTCGATCCGGGACAATCGGTGGCGGAAGGAGAAATTCCATGAGTGCAGGTCGCGCGATACTCGAACGGTTTTCCAAACGTCAAAGCCCGGAATCCTATCGACAGGAACACTGGCAGGGTTCTTTCGACGAATACCTGGATATCGTCAAGCAAACCCCCCAAGTCACCCGTACGGCGTTTCAACGGCTGTACGACATGGTCAGCTCGTATGGAACTTACCCGCTGGAAGGCAGTAAAGAAGGGCTGATTCGTTACAAGTTCTTCGACGACCCAACAAACGACGGCCGCGACGCCATCTTCGGACTCACCCGTCCGTTAATGGAGATCGTCAACATCTTCATGAGTGCCGCGCTCAAGTACGGCAGCGAGCGCCGCGTGCTGTTGCTGCACGGTCCCGTGGGAAGTTCCAAGAGTACGATTGCGCGCTTGCTCAAACGCGGACTGGAACGCTACACGCAGTCCGACGAAGGCGCCATCTATTCCTACGGATGGAAACAGGACGATGGCGAAGTGCAGTGGTGCCCCATGCATGAAGAGCCGTTGCATCTGGTGCCTCTCAAACATCGTGCAGAATTCACCGACGCACTCAACGAAGGTCGTGACACCGCAGATGCCGATTCGTTCAAGGTCGAAATCACCGGCAACTTGTGTCCGCTGTGCCGCTTCTTGTTCCAGGAACGGCTGGAAGCAGCCGCCGGCAATTGGACGCAGATTCTGGATCAAATCGTCGTCAGACGATTGGTGTTCTCCGAGCAGGATCGCATCGGCATCGGCACGTTTCAGCCGAAGGACGAAAAGAATCAGGATTCAACCGAACTGACCGGCGACATCAACTATCGCAAAATCGCCGAGTACGGCAGCGAAAGCGATCCCCGCGCGTTCAACTTCGACGGCGAATTCAACGTCGCCAATCGCGGTATGATCGAATTCATCGAGGTATTGAAGCTCGACGTGGCATTTCTTTACGACCTGTTGGGCGCGTCGCAGGAACACAAGATCAAGCCCAAGAAATTTGCGCAGACCGACATCGACACGGTCATCATCGGTCACACCAACGAGCCGGAATATCGCAAGTTGCAGTCCAACGAGTTCATGGAGGCCCTCAGGGATCGAACTGTTAAGATCGATATTCCCTACGTCACAAAGCTCTCCGAAGAGAACAAGATTTACAAGAAGGATTACAACGCAAAACGCGTTCTCGGCAAACACATCGCCCCGCACACGTTGGAAATTGCCGCCATGTGGGCAATCCTCACAAGGCTGGAGGAACCCAAGAACGCCGGGCTGACGCTGCTGCAGAAACTCAAGCTGTACAACGGCAAAACGTTGCCCGGCTTCACCAGCGATAATGTTCTGCAGTTGCGCAAAGAGACGCGGCAGGAAGGCATGCTGGGCATTTCACCGCGTTATGTGCAGGACAAAATCTCCAACGCGCTGGTCACCAATGCCGATTCCACCTGCCTGAATCCGTTCATGGTTATGAACGAACTCGAAGGCGGTCTGAAGCATCATTCGCTCATTCACAACGAAGAACTCAGGGAGCACTACCGACAACTCGTCTCGGTGGTCAAAGAGGAATACACCGACATCGTCAAGAACGAAGTGCAGCGGGCCATCGCCGCCGACGAGGATGCGCTCACCCGATTGTGCGCCAACTACATCGACAACGTGAAGGCGTACACGCAGAAAGAAACGGTGAAAAATAAGTTCACCGGCGAGGCGGAAGAACCGGACGAACGGCTGATGCGGTCGATCGAAGAACGGATCGACATTCCCGAAACGCGGATGGACGACTTCCGCCGCGAGATTATGAACTATATCGGCGCACTGTCACTCGACGGCAAGACGTTCGACTATCGCACCAACGAGCGGCTGCAAAAGGCGCTCGAAATGAAACTCTTCGAAGATCAGAAGGACACCATCAAGCTAACTAGTCTGGTTTCCAACGTCGTTGATGCTGACACACAGGAGAAGATCGATATCGTCAAATCGCGACTGATTCGCGATTTCGGTTACAACGACGAGTCGGCGACCGACGTGTTGCAATACGTGGCCAGCATTTTTGCCCGCGGCGATGCTAAGACGAAGAGTGAGTGAACGTCGGCGCGGAATCGTCGGCAACGGCAGATGGTTGTATTCATCTTGAGATGTGATCGATTCGAACAAACCGATCCGTGCGCCAACTGTTCAGTGCCTCCCATCGTTACTTCGCAATTCAGAGTTGGACGATCATGCCACGTACCATCGATCGCGACATGCAGCGCTTCAAGCAAATTGTGCGGGGAAAGGTCCGTCGCAATCTGCGGAAGTACATTACGCATGGCGAGATGATCGGCCGAACTGGGCGCGAAATGGTCAGCATTCCGGTTCCCAATATCGACACGCCGAGATTCAAGCACGGTCAACGCGGATCGGGCGGCGTGGGGCAGGGCGAAGGTGAAGCCGGTCAGCCGATTGGACGCGGGCAGCAAGAAGGCGACGGACAGGGACAGGCCGGCGATCAGCCTGGATCACACATTCGAGAAGTCGAAATCACACTGGACGAATTGGCCGAAATGCTCGGCGATGAACTTGAATTGCCCAACATCGAACCCAAAGGCAAGAACGCCATCAGCAGCAAGAAGGACCGTTACACTACCATCCGGCCAACCGGTCCCGATTCGCTGCGGCATTTTAAACGAACCTACAAGCGGGCGCTGCGGCGGCAGATCGCCCTGAACGACTACAACCCCGAAAGACCGGTCATCATTCCCACGCGCGATGACGAACGGTATCGCAGTTGGAAAACCGTCAGCGAGCCGGAAGCGAACGCAGCCATCATCTACATGATGGACGTCTCCGGATCGATGACCGACGACCAGAAAGAAATCGTCCGCATCGAAGCCTTCTGGATCAACGCCTGGTTGAACAAACAATACGACGGATTGGAGCGACGATATATTGTCCACGACGCCGTCGCGCACGAGGTCGATGAAGACACCTTTTACCGCACGCGAGAAAGCGGCGGGACACGAATTTCCTCGGCGTTCCAGGCGGCAAGAAAAATCATCGCACGCGACTTCCCGCCCGACGATTGGAACATCTACTGCTTCCAGTTTTCCGACGGCGACAACTGGGGCGAAGACAACGACAGTTGCCTCGACATCCTCAAAGAACACATTCTTCCGGTCTGCAACTTGTACTGCTACGGGCAAGTGGAAAGCCCGTACGGCTCAGGCGATTTCATCCGCGAACTTCGCCGCTTCGAAGACGAATGGGAAAACCTGATCCTCTCGGAGATCGGCAGCAAAGACGCGATCTACGATTCGATCAAGGAGTTTTTGGGAACGGGGCGTTAAAACGAAACGAGATTGAGTGACTGGATATGGTAGTTAGCACACATCGTCCATTGCCTCAGGAAATTCGCGATATCCAGCGCGAGTTGGAGGAAACCTGCGCCAGCTACGGGCTGGATTTCTTCGAGACCATTTTCGAAATGGTCGACTACGAAGAGATGAGTATGCTGGCGGCCTACGGCGGATTTCCGACGCGGTATCCGCATTGGCGGTTCGGTGCGCAGTTCGACGAATTGATGAAGGGTTACTCGTACGGTTTGCAGAAGATCTACGAGATGGTGATCAATACCGATCCCTGTTACGCCTACCTGCTGCGGGCGAATGAACTCACCGACCAGAAACTG
>Ga0209402_10001034_pt1 | contig 31699 bp, 34 predicted proteins | sample ArcticOcean_MG_C_3_FD_187437 | JGI IMG/M metagenome (GOLD analysis project Ga0209402, IMG submission 187437) | Marine microbial communities from western Arctic Ocean - ArcticOcean_MG_CB8_126 (SPAdes) (version 2) | ecosystem: Environmental > Aquatic > Marine > Oceanic | place: Arctic Ocean... | reverse complement strand
ACAGGCGCTTTCAGCTTCACAGGTTCGAATCCTGTCCCCTGCACCACTAAGAAGATAATTTTTTCTGTACCTCATTTAGCAAATTAAAGAAAGATTGCCCACATAGCTCAGTGGTAGAGCGCGTTCTTGGTAAGAACGAGGTCGGAAGTTCAATTCTTCTTGTGGGCTCCAAAAATTACTTAAAAATCTAATATTTTTGCCCTTTTTGCCCTCTGTTTGAAAAAATCAAACAAAAAATATATATAAAAGTTAAAAAAGAGTATAAAATGAATTAATGCGCGATGGTAAATCGTATTTGTGTTTAATAATTAATAACTGATGGAGAATTGATAAGAAATGTCTAAACAAATGTTTGATAGAAGTAAACCCCACGTTAATGTAGGGACAATTGGTCACGTTGATCATGGAAAAACAACATTAACAGCAGCTATAGCAACTGTTCTTTCCCACTCTCAGGCTAATGTGTCTGCAAAATCATTTGCAGAAATTGATAATGCCCCTGAAGAGAAGGAAAGAGGTGTTACTATTGCAACATCTCATACTGAGTATGAAACTGACTCTAGGCATTATGCACATGTAGACTGTCCTGGTCACGCTGACTATGTAAAGAATATGATTACAGGAGCAGCTCAAATGGATGGAGCTATATTAGTTGTTGGAGCAGATGATGGACCTATGCCACAAACTCAAGAGCATATTTTACTTGCAAGGCAGGTTAATGTTCCTAAAATTGTAGTAGCTTTAAATAAATGTGATCAAATGGATGATCCTGAACTTTTGGAATTAGTAGAGCTTGAAGTAAGAGAATTATTATCAAAATATGATTATCCAGGTGATGATATACCTATAATTAAGGTTTCAGCACTTGAAGCTTTAGAAAACTCAGAAGATCAAAGTAATAAATGGGTGCAATCAATTCATGAATTAGCGAAAGCTGTTGATGATTATATAGATATTCCAGATAGACCTGTTGACCAACCATTTTTAATGCCTGTTGAAGATGTATTTTCCATAAAAGGAAGAGGAACTGTTGTTACAGGAAGAATTGAAAGAGGAGAAGTAAAGGTTAATGAAGAAATTGAAATAGTTGGTTTTGGTAAACAAGAAAAAGTTATTGTTACTGGAGTTGAAATGTTCCATAAAACTCTTGAATCAGGTATACCTGGAGATGCAGTAGGAATTCTTTTACGAGGAGTTGAAAGAGAAGATATTGCTCGTGGTGCTGTTTTAGCTAAACCTGGATCTATTTCTCCTAGCCAAAAAGCAAAAGCACAAGTTTATGTTCTTTCTAAAGATGAAGGTGGAAGGCACACACCGTTTTTTACTGGCTATAAACCACAATTTTATATAAGAACAACTGATGTGACAGGCGTAGCTCATCTTAAGGAAGGTGTAGAAATGATTATGCCTGGTGATAATACAGAAATGGATATCGAGTTAATGTACCCCGTAGCTCTAGAAGAAAACTTAAGGTTTGCTATTAGAGAAGGTGGAAAAACTGTTGGCTCAGGAGTTATTACTTCAATAACAACATAAGAAATTTGATAATATAATTATGGCTAAAAAAAGTGCTGTTAGGACTGTACTTACTCTCGACTGCGAATGTGGAAAGTACAGTTATCATACAGAAAAAAATAAAAGAAATACAGAATCTCGCCTAGAGTTAACTAAATTTTGTCCTAGATGTAGAGCAAGAAAAACATTTAAAGAAAAGAGATAAAATTGGCAACTCAACCACCTAAGATATCAAAAAAAGGTTTTGCACCCATCTCTTTCTTTACAGAAGTTATTGGTGAACTCAGGAAAGTTACGTGGCCTTCTAGGCAAGAAGCCACACGTCTTACATTAATGGTGCTTGCTTTATCGATAATCATAGGAATATTCCTAGGTCTTTTTGATATGCTTTTTGCTAGATTTTTTTCTATATTATCCAATACATAAGCTTTTGCTAGGAAAATTTTAAATGGTAAAAGAAATTAATAATAATAAAACAGAAGAAGAATCTAGATGGTATATTTTACATACTTATTCAGGTCATGAAGATAAAGTTATGACTAATTTGACTCAAAGAGTGGAAAACTTAGATTTATCTAAAACTATTCATGAAGTATTAGTTCCATCTGAAGAAAAAATTGAGATCAAAGATGGAGAACGCCAAGTAGTTAATAAAAAAATGTATGCTGGTTATTTATTAGTTAAAATGATAATGACTGATGATTCATGGTTTGCAGTGAGAAATACACCTGGTGTAACGGGATTTGTTTCTGCTGAAGATGAAACAGATAGAAGGCCTAAACCTGTTCCTTTAGAAGAGCATGAAGTTGAAAAAATTATGACTAGAATGAATAGTGGCACTCCTTCTGTAGATGTAGGTCTTACTCAAGGAGATTCAGTGAAAATCCTTGATGGCCCTTTTGCTGAATTTATGGGTACCGTTGATATGGTAAATAAAGAAAGAGGAAAAGTAACAGTTCACGTCTCTTTCTTTGGTAGAGAGACTCCATTAGAATTAGATTTCTTACAAGTAGAAAAAGCATAAAAGGATAAAGTTTTGGCAAAAAAAGTTATTGGAATAATTAAATTACAATTACCTGCGGGTAGTGCAAACCCAGCCCCACCTGTTGGACCGGCATTAGGTCAGCATGGTGTAAATATAATGCAATTTTGTAAAGAGTATAATGAAAAAACGAAGGAACTTTCAGGTTCAGTTGTTCCTGTAGAAATTGAAGTTTATGCTGATAGATCTTTCACATTTACTTTAAAAAGTCCTCCTGCTTCAGACCTAATAAAGAAAGCTATAAAGAAAAAAAGCGCATCTAGTACTCCTGGAGTTGTAATGATTGGTGAGATAACTAGGACACAATTAGAAGAGATTGCAAAAATAAAAATGGAAGATCTAAATGCATATGATATGGATGCAGCTATTAATATATTAGCTGGAAGTGCCAGAAGCATGGGCGTTGTAGTAAAGGATTAAGTAAATTGAAAAAAACATCAAAAAGATACTCAGAGATAAAAAATAAAACTGAAGATACTAAATTTAATTTAGAAGAAGCAGTAAAGCTTTTGAAAGAATGTGCCAATGCTAAATTTGATGAAGCTATTGAATTTCATATTAAAACGAATGCTGATCCACGCCATGCTGACCAACAAATAAGACAAACATCTGACCTGCCTAGCGGTACAGGTAAAATTGTAAAAATATTATTGTTTGTTGAAGGAGAAGTTGGAAATAAAGCACTTGAAGCTGGAGCTGAATATTTAATAGATGATGATATAACAAAAAAAATTGAAGAAGGATGGGATGATTTTGATGTTGCCATAGCTACTCCCGACATGATGCCTAAAATTGCTAAATTAGGTAAATATTTAGGAAGAAAAGGATTAATGCCAAATCCAAGATCTGGTACAGTCGTACCTCAAGATAAGTTAATTGAAGCTGTAGAGAAAGCTAATAAAGGTAGAGTTGAAATTCGAATGGACAAAGATGCTATTATTCATACTAGAATTGGACTGTGCTCATTTACAAAAGACCAAATTGTTCAAAATCTTTCATCTGTTTATTCTGCGATAATTAATAATAAACCTGATGGAGTTAAAGGTTCATTTATAAACTCTGCTTCTATTTGCTCTACTATGGGCCCTGGAATTAGCTTAGATTTAGAACAGTTACATGAAAGTATTAGTACCTAATTTCTAATACATATGATAAGATTAAAATACTTAAGACAACAGGTTACATAAGTATAAATCCTGTCGAGGTAAAAAATAAAAATTTTTTAATTAACCGGTCTTTTAGAGCCGGTTTTTTTAATGAGGTTAAATTGCCCACACAAAAGAAAATGGAACAAGTAGAAGAATTAGCAAATTTATTTTCTAATTCAGATACTATTATTATTGCTGATTATAAAGGTACATCCGTATCTGATTTGAGCTCATTAAGAAAAGCTCTTAATTCTTCTTCTTCTAAGTTTAAAATAGCAAAAAATACTTTGGCTAAGTTAGCAGCTGAAAAAGCAGAAAAAAATATATTAGCAGATCAAATAAATGGACCATTAGGGTACATTTTAACTAACGAAGATCCTTCCCAGGTTACTAAAACAATATTTGATTATACTGAGAAAAATAATATTAAATTTGTAATTAAAAAAGGATTATTAGACAATGAATTAGTTGACGAATCTACACTAGTGAAACTATCTAAATTACCAAGTAAAGATATTTTACTTTCTCAATTAATGGGTAGTATGATGAGTCCTTTGACAAGCTTAGTATTTGTAATGAATGGTACAGTTCAAGCATTAGCAACTGTAATACAAAGATATGTTGAAAAAACTGAAGAAGTAAAAACTGAAGAAGTAAAAACCGAAGAAGTAAAAACTGAAGAAGTAAAAACCGAAGAAGTAAAAACTGAAGAAGTAAAAACTGAAGAAGTAAAAACCGAAGAAGTAAAAACTGAAGAAGTAAAAACTGAAGAAGTAAAAACTGAAGAAGTAAAAACTGAAGAAGTAAAAACTGAAGAAGTAAAAACTGAAGAAGTAAAAAAAGAAAAATAAAATAAACAAATTGTAAGGAGTTTTAGATGGCATTGTCAAAAGATGAATTGATTGAAGAAATCAAGCAGATGTCAGTTATAGATTTATCTGAAGTTGTTAAAGCTTTAGAAGAAGAGTTTGGCGTTAGCGCAGCTGCTCCAGTAGCAGTAGCAGCAGCTCCAGTTGGAGGAGATGGAGGAGCAGCTGTTGCAGAAGAAAAAACTGAATTTACAGTTACTCTTAAAGATATTGGTCCTAATAAAATCTCAGTAATTAAGGCTGTTAGAGAAGTAACCTCACTTGGTCTAAAAGAAGCAAAAGATTTAGTTGAATCAGCTCCTAAGGCAATTAAAGAAGATATATCTAAGGATGAGTCTACAGAAATTAAAACTAAAATAGAAGCAGCTGGCGCTTCAGTAGAAATTTCTTAAAGTTTTTGTTTTTTTATTGGTGGATAAATCAAATAAGACTATTTGATTGTCCACCATCAACATTTATACAAGTTCCTAAAATCATACTAGCATTTTTTGATGCTAGGAAAGCTACGGTATCTCCAACAGCTTCAGGGTAGCCAAATTTTCCCATAGGTAAATTACTTTTTATAAAATCATTTACAGTTTCTTGAGAGTTATTTTCTACAAATTTTTCCCAGCTACCTTTATTATGTATAATTGATCCAGGAGCTATACAATTTGCAGTAACCCCCGTTTTAGCAAGATCAATTGCAGTATGTTTAGTTATAGCAATTAAAGCTGATTTTGCTGCCATGTATGGTGCAGATCCACCAAATTCTCTTCCATAAATTGATGCAATATTAATTATTCTTCCCCATTTTTTTGAAACCATATCTGTTAGAAAAAGTTTAGTTAAATTAACCGCAACCCAAGTGTTTATATCCATTACTTTTTGGAAATCATTTATTGAAGAAGTCTCTAATGATTTTGTTCCAAGGCTTCCACCAACATTATTAACTAAAATATCTATATTTCCTAAAGTGTCATTTGATATTTTATGTATGTTTTTGATTGATTTTTGATCTGATAGATCTGTTTCAATGCAAAATATTTTAACATCAAAGTTTTGAATTAATTTTTTTGCTTTATCTAGATCATCTTTAGAGCGAGCACAGATTATAATATTCACACCTTCTTTAGCTAAAGAAATTGCAGAAGCTAACCCTAACCCCCTGGAGCCTCCTGTTACTAAGGCATTCTTATTTTTTATACTTAAATCCATAAATATTATTTAGAATCAGTTTTTTTATCTTTTTTATCTTTTTTATCTTTTTTATCAAAATCAGATTTAGAGCCATACCAAGATGAAAATTCAACAGAGTTTTTGAATTCTTTTTTCTCTCCACATTTTTTACATTTTCCGGTTGAAACAGGTCCATTTGGAGGCTCAATCACCCAATGGTGAGTGGATCCATCTTTTGCTTTAGGACAAACTTCTATTTCTTCAATATCAGTTTCTTTGGAAATATTTTTTTTTGGTTTTTTTTGTACCATAGTTTTGTACCATAGGATGTGATTTTTAAACTTATATATTATTCATCTTAACATTTTATGAATTTAAATTCTTTGTTTTAAATTGTTTAAATGATCAGTGTAATTTACTCTTTTTATAATTAAGCCTATATTTGAACTGTTTTTTCTTTCTGATTCCTTGTGTTTTGAAGTGAGTGGTTTATTTTTATTAACTAATATTTCAGTAATTGAGCAATTTTCAAACTGAAAGTTTAAAAGATTTTCTTTGGGTAAATTCAATAAAGAGGTAATAAGTACCCTCATAAAACCGCCATGTGAGACTATTAAAACTTCATTTTCATTGTTAAAGTCTAAGGATTTTATAAATTCCTTTGCTCTATCAAACATATCTCCAAAACTTTCTCCAGAAGGTGCTTTAAATTGATCTGTAGCGTTCTTATATTCTTTTACTAGCTCAGGAGATTTTTTTGCTATATCTTCAAATAAATTATTCTCCCAATCCCCAAATGACATTTCTCTAATTAATTTTGTAGTTTTAAAATTTTTAAAAATATTCTCAGCAGTAGTTTGAGTTCTAATTAAATCGCTACTCCAAGCTTCTGAAATTGAAAAATTAGTTTTAATAAATTTTCCAGTTTTTTTTGCTTGTTCTTTTCCTATGTCATTTAATGGTGTATTGATTTGCCCTTGTGTTCTACCTTCCACATTGGCATTTGTTTGACCATGTCTAACAATAATAATTTTTTTCATTAATTGAAGTATATATACATCATTATCTGATTTACTAATAAAATCACATGAGAATTTTATAAAATTTAATAAAGTTATATTTATATTCATATTCATATTCATATTCATACAATCTTTATAATGTTGATATAAAATTAATAGAACTAAGCTTTATTTTTTGCTTATTTATAATTAACAAGTTATGGAAAATTAATAAAATGTCAGAAATTGTAATCTCAACCACTAATTTACATAAATCTTATGGGTTAAAAGATCAACAAGTTCATGCTCTTCGTGGTGTAGATATATCTATAAAAAAAGGAGAGATTGTTGGAATAATGGGTCCGAGCGGTTGTGGAAAAACAACCCTATTGAATTGTCTATCTGGTTTAGACTCTTTTGATGACGGTAACATTCTTATTCAAGGTAAATCACTGAAAGATCAAAATGATGATCAATTAAGTGAATTCAGAGCAAAAAAAATGGGGTTTGTTTTTCAAACATATAATCTTCTTCCTGTACTTACAGCGGTTGAAAATGTTGAGCTTCCATTACTTGTGTCTGGTTTTTCAGGAAAAGAAGCTAGAGCTAAAGCCATTGGAAAACTTGCAGAAGTAGATCTAGAAAACCAACAACATCAATTACCAGGGCAACTTTCAGGAGGTCAAAGACAAAGAGTTACTATGGCGAGAGCTTTAGTTAATGACCCTGCGATTGTATGGGCTGATGAACCAACCGGGAACCTAGATAGTGAAAATGAACAAGTTATTATGGATTTATTAATTCAACTAAATAAAGATAATAATCAAACATTTGTTATAGTTACACACTCAGAGTACGTTGGTGGAAGAACACACAGAATTATAAACATGAAAGATGGAGAAATTTCTAAATAATGAATAAAATATTTGGAATACCCGCAACCAATTTAGCTATTGTTATGGCGATTTTGTTAATTGTTGTTTTTGTATTAGTAATTTTTGGTTCGATAAAAAGATCTATTCTATTTAAGATGGGAACTAGGAATATACCAAGAAGAAAAGGGCAAAGCTTATTAATTGTAATTGGTCTTATGCTTAGTTCAATAATTATTGCAGCTTCCTTAGGAATAGGAGATACAGTTAGGTATTCTATTAGATTTGTTGCAGTAGACAGTCTAGGTATAGTTGATGAAGTTATTGAAGGACCAGGGAAACAACTTTTTGGGGATGAATATTTTGACTATTCTGAATTTACATATGTTCAAGATATTTCCAAAGACAATACTAATATAGACCAACTGATTCCCTATATTCAAACTAAATTACCTTCTTCAAATGAACAAAAAGATATTGCAGAAAGTAATATGAATATAAGAGGAATAGACTTCAACTATATCAATCAATCTTTTGAAAATTTAGATGGGAAAGAAGTTTCAAAAGATCTTTTAGGCCCAAATACTGTTTTTATAAATTATGATGCAGGAAAAGTATTGGAGCTAAGTAAAGGTGATACTATTCAAATTTATACAAATAAAGGTCCAAGTGATTTTATTGTTGAAGAAGTCCTTAAGCCCGGAGGAATAACAGGAGGTAGTTCATATCCTTATGTCACTTTTGAACTCTCAACCTTACAGAAACTTCTTGATAAGGAAAATAAAATTACTAATATAGCAGTTTCAAATATTGGTGATGGAGACGAATCTTTAGAGTATTCGGATGATGTTACAAAATTTCTAAGATCTCAATTAACTAACAAGGATGTTGCTTCTGAAATATTTGATTTACTAAAGTCCAATGATATTCCTAAATTTATTAATCTGGAAGCTGAAGAAATTAAGGAAACTGACAAAGAGACTTATGAAAAATTAACTGAACTTTCAAAAAAATTAATTGATAATACCTATGATGATGAATTTTTAACTTCAATAAGTGATTATCCAACACGATTACTATTATTAGGTATTTTAGAAAAAACGGAATTTCAAAAAGAAGCTACAAAAATTTTAATTTTATCTCAGGATCTTACAAGATTACGAGTAAATAATACTAAAAGTGATGGAGTAAAATTAGCTGAAGCAGTCTCAACTGGAGTAACAACAATTTTTTCAATTTTTGGATCTTTTTCTATAATGGTTGGAATGCTTTTGATTTTCTTAGTTTTTGTACTTCTTGCAGCTGCTAGATCTACAGAACTAGGTATGGCTAGAGCTGTTGGTCTTAAAAGAAGAGATTTGATTCAGCTTTTCACATATGAAGGTACTGTATATGCATTTTTAGCAGCCATAGTAGGTACTTTGCTTGGAGTAGGATTAAGTTTTGGTTTAGTTTTTATTCTTCAAGATCTTATAAGTTCTGATAATTTTACTATCCTGCCATACTATTCGCCTATTTCGTTTTTAATTGCTTTTGCCAGTGGATTGATTTTGACTTTTATAACTGTAGTATTTTCAGCTTACAGAGCTAGTAATTTAAACATTGTTGTTGCAATAAGAGGTCTTAAAGATGAGTTTGTGAAAAAAGCTCCTGATCCACTTAATATTAGGTTTAATCAACTTTTGTGGAACTTGTTTTATCCAATAAAACAGCTATATTTTATACTTACAGGAAGAGCCCCAAGATTTAGAAGTTTTTTATTGTTACTAATTTTTCCTGTGTCTTGGCCGTTTAATTTTACTAGATCTTTATTTGTTTTATTTGGAAAACATTCATACGTTTTACTTGCTATTATTTCTCTATTGCTTTTACTTACGGGCATACAAAATGATACATATATTAACATTTGGTTTGGATCAACCGGAGGAGTCTTAGCGGTAGCATTATTAATTAGATTTATTGCATCAAAATATATAAATGATCCAGAAACAGTTAATCAAATTGGAGGGACGCTTGAAGGAGGATCAGTACTGCTTCTCAACTCCTTGCCTTTGAGCTTTTTTGAAAGTTTTACTGGAGAGTTATCCCAACCAGGACCATGGTCATGGCCACTAGGAGGAGCAATATCTACGGCAGCAGCAGTTTGGCTTCTAATGAGTAATACAAGATTTCTAATATTTATTCTAAACTTGATTTTATCAAGATTTTCAGGACTAAGAGCTGTTACTAAAACAGCTATAAGTTATCCTATGGCATCTAAATTTAGAACAGGATTAACTGTAGCTATGTTTGGATTAATTATTTTTACTTTAATGATTTTTTCTGTGTTAAATGGTATTGGAGATATAGCATCTGAAGAACCGGAAAGAGTTACAGGAGGATATGACATAAAAGCATCTATAAGTTCAGAATTACCTATTCAAGGGCAAATTGAAGACTCTTTAAACATGAATGAATTTACAATAGTTTTTGGTTCATCCAGTATAGGTGTTGAGATAAAAGAAACGGAGGGAAAAAATACTAGTTTCAAAACTTCTAGACTGATTTCTTACGAAGAAGATTTTATGAATACAACTAAATGGAGAATGGCACATTTTGATCCTAAATATGGTTCTTCTGACACAGAAATTTGGCAATCATTAGTTAGTAATCCTAATTTGGTTGTTGCAAGTGGATCAATAATACCATCTGGAGATCCTTTTGGTCCTCCAGATAGAAGTTTCAAGACATCGTTTATAGAATCTGGTGATGAAAAAGAGATAACAGCATTTGATGTAAAAATAAGAAAAAGAAGAAATTCAGAAGATGCTGAAAAGTTTACTGTTATAGGTATTGTGGAAAGACTTGCTGAAGATTCTGGATTTGGTGGTGGAAATGCAAAGTTTTATACAACTTATTCTAATGGTAATAGTATAGCTAAAGAAAATCTTCCTCTAGATAACTATTATTTTTTATTGTCAGGGGATCAAAACCCGAAGAATTATGCTAAAAAACTTGAAAAGACATTTTTAGCAAATGGTATGAATGCATATAGTCTTCTTGATCAACTTGAAGCAGAACAAGCAACAGCTAATGCTTTTAATAAACTATTTCAAGGTTTTAGTGCATTAGGTTTAGTAGTTGGAGTAGCGGCTATAGGAGTACTTTCTGTTAGAGCTGTAGTTGAAAGAAGACAGTCTATTGGTGTTCTTAGAGCAATTGGATTTAGATCAAGTATGATAAGAACACAATTCTTAATTGAATCATCTTTTATAACGATTTTAGGAATTGTTGTGGGAATATTCTTAGGAGTATTACAATCTTGGCTAATATTCAATGAAATATCTAAAGAATTAGAAGGTGCAAAATTTGTTATTCCTTTTGGTGAAGTCGGAATATTAGTAGGAATTACAGTTATAGCTTCTATATTAGCAAGTATTATACCTGCAAACCAAGCAAGTAAAACATTTCCTGCTGAAGCACTTAGATATGAATAATTAAACCCCTTCAGGTCTAATATCTGCTCTAATTGTTTGCATGTTTTTTTTGATAACTTTATTTGCCTCTTTCAAATCTTCTAGAGTATCTATATCAAATAAACTTTGTTTGAAGTGTGGTTTTAAATTTTTATAATCAATAAAATTATTATTATTATTGTTATCTGTAATGATTTTTTTTGGAGATAATTCTAATTCTTCTGATAAGTATGTTTTAAAAATTTTTTCCCAGTCATTTTTAATATATATAGCATGAAGAGGATTTATTATTGAGTTATTTTTTATAAAAGTAGATTTATTATTCTTTGATTTGTTAAATAATAATTTTATAAATTCTTTGGAAAGAAATGGATAGTCTCCTCCTATTATAAAAATTTGTTGATTTATAGAATTCTTTATTCCTGAGTAAATTCCTGATAAAGGACCTTTATCAGGATAAATATCTTCAACTATATACATATTTAGAGCCATTCCTAAATTAGGAATATCATCATCTTGATTTTTTCTGACGACTAAAATTATGTCGGAGAATAAATCTTTAATTGATTCGTGAATTCTAATTAAAATTTGCTTGCCTCCTAAATTAATAAGAGGTTTAATCATTTTAATTCTTTTATTGAACCCACCTGCTATTATTACTGCTGTCTTATTATTCATAATCTATATTATTATATTAAGCATATATGCTTTTTGATGAAATAAGGAAATTTTATGAGAGAAATAATTTTTGATTTTGGAGATTTTATAATTGAAGGAATATTAAATAATTCTCCAACTTCTAATCTTTTCTATGATTCATTACCAATCAGCGGTGAATCTCAAATTTGGGGAGATGAAATATATTTTTCTACACAAATCAAAATTGAAAATGATGATTGGGCAAAAGAAACTGTAGAATTAGGTGATATAGCATTTTGGCCTCCTGGTAATGCTTTATGTTTATTTTTTGGTTCTACCCCTATCAGTGCTACCAATGAAATAAGGCCCGCTTCTCCTACAAATATTATGGGAAAAATCAAAGGAGACTTAGAGTTGTTAAAAAATGTGAAACCAGGAGAAACTGTAACCGTTAAGTATAAATAAAATGTCTTTTTCAGAAAAACTTAAAAATAACAATTTAGATTTATGGAATAAAACTCATGTAAACCACCCTTTTGTTCAATCTATAAAAAATGGCACGCTTGATTTTGAAAATTTTAAATTTTATATGATTCAAGATTATAAATTTTTGATTGAATATTGTAAGGTGATTTCTATTGCTGTCTCCAAATCTAACGATTTTGAGACAATGTCTTTTCTTTCAAAGCTTATTGAGGAAACTCTAAATTCTGAAATGACTCTTCATGAAAAATTTTGTAAAGACTATGGAATAAAAAAAATTGAACTATTGAATTCTGAAATGGCTCCAGAAACACAAGCATATTGTAATTATCTAATATCTACCGCTTATAAATTTGATACAAATCTTATTTGTTGTGCTCTTTTACCTTGCCAGTGGGGTTACGATGAAATTGGTAGAAATCTTGGTGAAAAAAATAGTACTGAACCTAATTCATTTCATAAAAGATGGATAGATTCTTATAATGACCCAGAATATCATAAAATAACCTCTTGGCTTATAAATCATGTTGATTCTAATGAAAAAAACATAGATAATAAAATGGCTAATAATATTTTTAGAGAATCTTTAAAAAATGAATATTCTTTTTGGAATTCAGCATGGGAAATATAATTTTAAGACAGGATAATAATGACAGTAAATAAAAGAAATAATCAAATAATTTCAACTCCTTTTAATGGAGCTTCATCTGCTCTATTAACTGGAATAGAGACTGGATCAAAGATGCTTTCAGTTAATGAGATAACTTTAATCGAAGGTGCCAAATCTGAATATTATGAAATTCCAAATGTTGAAGAAAGTTTGTTTGTAACTGAAGGTCAAATTACATTTAGGCTTGGAAACCAAGTTTTTATTGCATATAAAGGGGATTGTGTTTTGGCTAAAAAATCTCAAGGACACGGGTTTGAAAATTCAGGATCATCTAAAGCTGTGATAATTACTGTTTCTCCTTCTGTAAAAGTTGATAAAAATATAATTCCTCAACCTGATTTTTCTAATAAAATTCCTGATCAAGGTTTTTTTGATAGATCTAAAAATAAGCCTTATGAATTTGCTCCTGGAATTATGAGACATGATATGGTGGGAGATTTTCTTGGTGCAGAATCAACATATTTTTCAGAATTAATTTTTGACCCAGGAGCGATTGCTCCTAATCACTATCATCCTAAACATGAAGAATCTATGTTTTGTCTAGATAGCAAATTAAATATCGTATATGCTGAGGAAAATAATATTTCTTTAAACCAAGGAGATATGTTTACCTGTGAGATAGCAGTAAGACATGGAATATTTAATGATCATAAATCAGTGGGTAAATTATTGGCTATTCATTCTGTTTTAAATCCTCCTCCAAGGATAGACGTCGATTAGATTTATAAAAAATTATTACTGAAACAATAATTCCTAAAAAAGGAGGTATACTTGCTGCAAAATAAACTCTTCTCAATCCTTTTTTTAAGTTTGATCTAGATATTTCTAAATCTTCTTCAAATAATTTCAAAGAACTTTTTTCTAAATATTCCTTTTTTATATCCAATATTTTTTCTTTAGATATAATGTTATCTGGGCTATATAAATCCTTTCTAGGTGGTTCATAATTATAAGTTGTCATGTTAGTTAATAAAATTACACCCAATAATGAACTCCCTAATGAGATTCCAAATACTCTAGAAAATTGCAAACTAGTAGTAACTATTCCTAATTTTTCTTCAGGTAAATTGTTTTGTATGGGAACAGTATAAGCAGAAAAAGCACCAGTAGAGCCAAATCCAACAATAAGAGCTAAAAGCAGTAATAAATTAAAATTCATATCTAGGTTCGTATATCCCAAAAGAAGCATTGAAATTCCTACTATACTAAAGCCTAATGTTGCTATAGGAAGTAGAAGTTTTATTCTCCCAATAAGGTTACCAAAAATATTTGCACCAATTGCAGAACCTATAGATAGGCTTATAAGTACGATTGATGTTTTAGATGCTGAAAATCCATAAACTCCTATTAAAGAAAGAGGTAAAAACACAGTCAAAACTATCCAAGGTATAACTATAAATAAAGATCCAATCATTCCTCCTGTAAAATATTTTAATTTAAATAATTTCAAATCAATTATTCCTTCTTCATTATTTTTTTCTATATAAATAAAAATAAATAAAGAAACTATAGCTACAAAAAAAAGGATAATAATATTCAGTGAGAAATAAGTATTATTTTGTCCAATCATTGAAATAGCTAATAAAAAAGTACTAGCAAATAATGTAAAAATAATTGCACCTTTAAAATCAAATTTATTTGATTTTATTTGTTCTGATTTAGGAAAAAGTTTTATTATGATTATGATTGCTATGACACAAAAAGGTATATTTACAAAAAAGATCCATCTCCAACTAATTAAATCATTTATTACTCCTCCAATTATGGGTCCGAGAACACCAGCCGCAGTAAATCCTGCAGATGTTATTCCCAACCATTTCCCTCTTTCCCTTGGTTCCCAAAGTGAAGCTACCATTATCCAGACTATTCCTAAAACGCCAGCAAAACCAATACCTTGAATTGCTCTTGAAAAAATAAAAAAAAACATATTGTTACTTAGACCACAAATAAGTGTGGAGAAAGCAAAAAGTACTAAAGATGGAACTATTACTTTTTTAGGTCCAAATAAATCGTTTAATTTTCCAATAATAGGAACAAAAATTGCTGAAGTTAGAGAAAAAGCTGTGAAAATCCAAGCATAATATTCAAACCCTCCTAAATTTGCCACTATAGAAGGACCAGCTATAGATACTACAGATTGGTTTATAGATGTTATAAAAAGACAAAATAATAATGCTGACATCATTTTGATTTTGATGCTTTTATTTAGAGTAACTAAATTATTAATTTTATTTTTCCTTATTGATTTTGCTAATACTTACAAAACATGGCCAAGAAAAAGAAAAATCTACATTACTTATTTCTTTGATTTTATATTCTTTGATTGAATTAGAACTTGCATTTTTAAACAAATTAAAAAGCAGTTCAATATCTTCTTTATTAGTTCCTGATCTTTGAACCCATTTATTAAAAGTCATTGGAACTTGAGTTACAGTTTTATCAATTAAATTGAATCCATAGGATTCAATTTTTCTTGCCCAGCTATCTATGTCTAAACTTTCTACATGAGTTTTATCCCTTATTTTTTCTACTTTTTGTTGCCATATTCTAGGTTCTTTATTTTTTGAAGTTGAGGTGTCAGCTAAAATAAAATATCCTTGATCTTTCAATGTTCTTTTTACTTCTTCAAGAAATTTATTAATATTACTAAAATGATGCGGAGCAGTTCTGCATGAAACTAGATCAAAATAATTATCTTTATATGAAATATTCATTGCATCTATTTCTTCAAATGTTATATTTGTAATTTTTCTTTCTGAAGCTATTTTTTTCGCTTGCTCTATCATTTTGTATGAAATATCTGCTGCAATAACATGTCTTGAGAACTTTGAAATTTCAAATGCAGTAAATCCAGGCCCTGTGGCTAAATCTATAGCAATATTTAAATTTTCTAACTTAGATACCCAGTTTTTTATTTGAATTAAACTTTCTCCTGAAGAATGCGTAACACTATTTACATAGTGTTCTGCATTATTATTGAACTGATCTTGTGTAGAAAAATTATTAGACATGATTTATTATTCTAATATATTATTCAACTAAATAGTAAGTAGATTTTCTAAACATGTTTTTAAATATTTTGTTTGTAATACTAGGAGGTTCATTAGGCGCCTTATCTAGATTTACAATAGGAACTCAAATGGATAAATTATTCAACACTACTTTTCCAATTGGTATTTTATTTGTTAATCTTTTAGGGTGTTTTATTATAGGCTTAGTAATGAGCGCTTTTCAAAATAAACTAATGGTAAACGATAATCTGAAAATCTTTCTTATAGTTGGATTCTTAGGGTCCTTAACAACATTTTCTACTTTTGCATTTGATAATTTAAATTTATTAACATTTAAACATTTTTTATATTTATTTGTAAATTTATTTTTGACTAATTTTTTTGGTATAGTTATGGTGTTTTTGGGAATCAAAACGATAAAATTAATTTAATTTTTTTTGTGAAAGGAAAATAATTTGGGAACAATTAGATCATTATCTATAAATATAGGTAAATTAAAACCAATGAGTTATAAAGAAAATATTAAAGTTATTTCAAAATTTGGGATTGAAGGAGACAGGTTTTCTAAGTTAAATGATTCTAGACAAATCATGATTATAGATTCTAATTTATATGAAATTAACAATTTGAAAAAAGGATCTTTAAGAGAAAATATGCTAGTAGAAAATTTAGATTTAAATTCCTGTTTTGAAGGACAAAAAATATTAATAAATGATGTGATAGAAATGAAAGTAACATTAGTTAAAGATGCTTGTGCAAGTATAAATTATAATGACTCTGAAGTAATCGAAAAACTTAGAGGTAATATGTATATTTTTGCAACTCCGATAAATTCAGGAACTATATCTCAAAATGACAAAATAGAAATAATATGAAAAACTCTTATTTATTTATACTCGTAGGAATAATTTCAATAATCTTGGGAGTAATAACTGCAATACTAATAAATAATTTTATTAGTTAATTTTTTTTTAAATTGTACAAACGTAATAATTATTAACGTTAAAATAGCAAAAACTACAGAAATTCTTACTGCATTTATAGATCCAAATTCTCTGGAAAAATAACCTAATAAAAATGCTCCTAATGGTTGTGTGCCTATAGTGATTGCCAAAATTCCTAAAACTCTTCCTCTTATTTTTCTATCTGCAGAACTGATTATTAGAATAGATTGCATAGTTCCAAATCCTGCCATTCCTATTCCTCCTATTAACATTAGAGACAAAGCTATAAATATAGAATGAGTGTATGTAAAAACTAAAATACAAAAAGCAAATATATAAGAACCTATTAAAAATACGGGTAGATTATTTTTAATAGGGTAATTTGCAATTAGTAATGTTGCTATTGTTGCACCTAAGCCTTCTATTCCTAAAAGAATACCAAGTATTACTGGAGAATTTGATAAGTTTTGAAAAACAAGAACTGTTAATTGTGTTTGGTAGGTAAAAACGAAAGAATTCATTATGATTGTTACCACTAGAACTGTAATTAGAAGGTTACTTTTAAATATATATTTTATACCTTCAAATAAGTCATCTTTTAAAAGAGATAAAGATTTGGAATTATTGATTTTCTTTGGTGGCTCAGTTATTTTACTGCATGTAATGAAAGCTATAAAAAATAAAAATGATCCAAACATATATATTGGAAATAAATCAACCCTTAATAAAACAACACCTGCTATTATAGGACCTATTATTCTAGATATATTACTAGATGCCATATCTAGAGCTATAGCACTAGAATACAATTCTTTATTTACGATTTCACTCAACATGGATCTTCTGATAGGGAAGTCAAATGACCAAGCTAAGCCTGCTACAAATGCTCCTGAGCAAATTTGAATATAATTTAATGTTCCAAAATAAGCACTTACACTTAATAAAAAATATATTATTGATGTAATAAAAAGAGTGACTTTTAAAATACTCTTTTTATTATATTGATCTGATATAACTCCAATAAATGCACCAAATAATAGCATTGGCGCCATCCTAAAAAAAAACATTATTCCTACAAGAAATTCATCTTTAGTAATACTATAAACATAAAACCCTAATGCTATAGTTTCTATCCACCTCATAGCCATACCAGTTGTTCCAATAAACCAAAGCTTTTTAAAATCTTTAGTATTTATGACTTGTAAAATAGGGTTCAAATTATGACCTTAATTATTGAAATATTGTTTCATTATAAACTCATATTTTTTAATTTGTTTGACAAACTTTATTTTTTCATAGTATACTTCGATTTATGGAATTAAATACAACAACTATGAACATGGACATGATGATGACTTTCTCTAAGGGGGACGTCTAGTTTTTGTTATGTTAAATAATATCCAAAAAATTAGCGAACCCCTAAATGGGGTTTTTTTTATTTAAGGAGTAATAATTATGACGGAAGAATATAAAATATCTACCCAAGCTTTGCATGCTGGGCAAGAACCAGATCCTACAACAAATTCTAGGGCTGTACCAATATATGCAACAACATCATATGTTTTTAATGATACTGAGCATGCTGCAAATTTGTTTGCTTTAGGTGAATTTGGTAATATCTATTCACGATTGATGAACCCAACAAATGACGTTTTAGAAAAAAGAATAGCAGCTTTGGATGGTGGTGCTGCAGCCTTATCTTTTGCATCTGGTCAAGCTGCGATTAATGCAGCTATTTTGACAATTGCACATAGTGGGCAAAATATAATATCATCAACAAGTCTTTATGGAGGAACTTGGACTCTTTTTACTCAAACTTTTTCTAAATTAGGTATTGAGGTAAGATTTTTTGACCCATCAGAGCCAGAAAAAATCAATGATTTAGTTGATGAAAATACTAGATGTGTTTATTTTGAATCTTTAGGAAATCCTAAGAATGACGTTCCAGATTTTGAAAAAATTTCTAAAACATCTCATGATCATGGACTGCCAGTTATATGTGATAATACAGTAATGACACCTTTTCTATTAAGGCCAATAGAGCATGGAATTGATATTGTAATTCACTCTACTACTAAATTTATTGGAGGTCACGGAGTACATATAGGAGGAGTTATTGTTGACAGTGGTAATTTTAAATGGGCAGATGACCCAGATAAATGGCCAGAATTTTGTGCCCCTACTCCTGCTTATAATGGAATAGTATTAGAAGAAGCTCTAAGACCAATAGGAAATATTGCTTATATAATCCATATCAGAACACATTGGCTTAGAGATACAGGTGCAGCTATGAGTCCATTTGCCGCTTGGGCAACTATTCAAGGAGTAGAAACATTACACTTAAGAATGCCAAGACATTCAGAAAATGCACAAGCTGTGGCAGAATTCCTTAATAAACATAAAAAAGTTGATTGGGTAAATTATCCAGGACTTAAGTCTCATCCAGATCATAAAAGAGCTAATAAATACCTTCCAGATGGGAAAGGTGCAGTAATTGGATTTGGAATTAAGGGAGGAAAAGAAGCAGCAATTAATTTTATAAATAATGTAAAATTACTGAGTCATCTTGCAAATATAGGTGATGCTAAAACTTTAGTTATACATCCGGCGTCAACAACTCACTCACAATTGACTGAGGAAGAACAAAAAGAAACAGGAGTAAACCCTGAGTACATACGTTTATCAATTGGATTAGAAGATATTGAAGATATTAAAAATGATATCAATCAAGCTTTATCATAGATGAATTTTTCACCCTAGAAACTTCTAGGGTGAAAATAGAAGGAGAAAATTGAATAAAATAAATAGTTCAGACGACTATAGGACAGATAAATTCTCTAATTATATAAAAGAGTTTAAAATTCCTTTTGCCTTAAACCTTGACAGAGGAGGGAATCTTGAAGATGTATCTATTGCTTATGAAACATATGGTAGCCTTAATGAGAAAAAAACTAATGCTATACTTATTTGCCATGCTATAACAGGCGATTCACATGTAGCAAAGCATAATGAAAAAGACTTGCCTGGTTGGTGGGATGCTATGGTAGGCCCAGGAAAGCCTATAGATACAAAAAAATATTTTGTTATTTGTTCAAACATATTAGGTAGTTGCAGAGGAACTACAGGTCCTAATTCTATTAATAAAGCAACTGGCAAATTTTATGGCGCAGACTTTCCTGTTATTACCATAAAAGATATGGTAAATGTGCAAAATTGCTTAATTGGCTATCTTGGAATAGAAAAACTACTAGGCGTTATAGGTGGCTCTTTAGGAGGATTTCAATGTCTAGAATGGGCAACAGAGTATCCTGAAAGAATAAATGGATGTCTTCCTATAGCTTCTTCTGCAAGACTTACGACTCAAGGTTTGGCATTTGATGTCGTTGCAAGGAATTCTATAATAAGTGACCCTAATTTCAATTCAGGTAATTACTATAAAAATAAAAATAAACCTGATGTAGGATTAGCTTTGGCAAGAATGTTAGGACACATAACTTATTTGTCTAGAGAGTCAATGAATGAAAAATTTGAAATAGATAGGAATAGTCCAAGAGAGTTATCTACGAGTTTTGAAAAGAAATTTTCTGTTGGAAGTTATTTAGCTTATCAAGGTGAGAAATTTGTAGAAAGATTTGATGCCAATAGCTATATTACACTTTCAACTGCATTAGACTTATTTGACTTAGGATCTACTAAAGAAATTCTTTCCCAAAACCTTTCTAAATCTTTATGTGATTGGCTATTAATTAGTTTTAGCAGTGATTGGCTATATCCTGCATTTCAATCAATTGATATTGTCGAAGCTTTGATTACTAATTCTAAAAAAGTTTCATATTGTAACGTACATTCAAATTCTGGACATGATGCATTCCTTTTAAAAGAAGACATAGAAAATTATGGTCAAATTATTAAATCGTTTTTTGGAAATCTTCACGATCAAAACAAAATAAATAAAAAAATTAAATCTTTTGATTCTAAAGTAAACATAGGTTTAAATAATAGGATAGATTTTCAATATATTTCAAATCTAATTCCTGGTAAGTCCAGTATTTTAGATTTAGGGTGCGAAAATGGAGATCTTATAGAACAATTGTCTTCAATAGAAATATCTTCAGCATTAGGAGTTGAAATTAATGAATCTAATGTTATATCTTGCATTAATAAAGGCATAAGTGTCATTCATAGTGATTTAGATAGTAGACTAGAAAAATTTTATGATGGGCAATTTGATGTTGCAATACTATCTCAAACTTTACAATCAATTAAGAATGTTGAAAAAATATTGAAAGAAATGACTAGAGTAGCAAAATCAAGTATTATTTCTTTCCCTAATTTTGCATTTAAGCCTATGAGAGAGATGTTCTATAACGAAGGAAAAGCACCTAAAATCTCAGGTTGGTATGGTTATAATTGGTATGATACACCAAATGTTAGATTCCCTTCAATTAATGATTTTTTAGAATTTTGTGAAGAAAAAAATATTAAAATAAAAAAATCTCTTTATTTAGATACAATTGAAAATAAAAAAATTACTGAAGATCCTAATTTAAACGCTGATAGTGCGATTTTTTTAATTTCCTAATTAAACAAAATTAGAAGAAATAGTTCCTAGTGCTATCATAAAGAAAATAATTGATAAAATTGTAATTACAACTTTAGGACCTACTTTTATTAACTCCTTTAAATCCACAGATATTCCTATGGCAATCATTGATAAAATGAATAAAAATTTTGCTATGGATCTAATGTCTTGACCTACACTTGCACTTATTGTTTCGGTACTTCTCAAAACTGAAAGAATTATAAATCCTACAATAAACCAAGGTAAAAATTTAAGTATTGATTTTAAAATATTTGTTTTTTTGTCATCTTTTGAATTATTAGTTTTATAAAAAAATCTTAATATCACTACCAGTGGAGCTAAAAGTATTACTCGTGTAAGTTTTACTACTGTTGCAACATTTGCTGACATTGGACTAACAATAGATGAAGCTGCAACGACTTGAGCTACTGCATATACTGACATTCCTGCAACAATTCCATATTCATAATCTCCTAGACCTAGTGCAGGAGCCAATAAAGGTAATAATATTATTTGACTTGCACCAAGAATTGCACTTATCCCTATTGCTGCGCCTATTTGAGTTGAAGTAGCTCCTATTACAGGTGCAACAACAGCCACTGCAGAATTCCCACAAATTGAATTTCCTACACCAACTAAAGTTGCTAATTTTTTGTCTAAATTTAAAAATTTATATCCTACTAAATAAGAAATTATCATAGAGCCAGTTATACCAACAATAATCATGAAAAATAAATTCAGACCATTTTCAACAAGATCTGGTAAGAAAATACTTGCCCCCATTAGCATTACTGAAAATTCAAGTATATATTTACCTGTGAATTTTGCTCCTTTATCTAAGTGCGATAATTTAGGGATGAATTTTAAATTTTTTATGATTATTCCTATAACTAAGCCAGATACTAATGTATCAATAACCTTAATTTCAAAAGAATTAAAAATGTAATTAATTATTACTCCAGTTATTAGACAGAATAGTAATCCTGGTAAATATTCAACTAGTATTTTTAAATTCATGGTACTCTTATGGTATTAATTTACAATAATTCTAATTAATAAAAATGTAACTTACACGTTCAAATAGATATTTTTTCAATTGCTTAATCTTTCTTTATGTGTAGAATCTTACTTTAGTCCATTACAATTTTAGAAAGAAGAACTAATGTCAAAACTCATAACAGGATCTAGTTTATTTATCGGTGTTTTACTAGTTTTAATTTTTAATTTCTTAATTCCTGGGAATTCTAAAATTTTTACTGAAAATATTACTGAAATTAATTATATGACAGAAAATTTTGGCCTTCATGTAGATTCTATTCAGATATATTTAGTTTTAATAAGCTTGGGATTACTATTATATTTAAATGGAATTTTAGGAATATATAAAGGTATAGGAAATAGAGAAAATAATTTTAAACCATTGGCTTTATCTTTAAATATTATTGCTGTTACTTTGTTTTTATGTACTTTAGCAATTGGAAATACATTTGCAAGCGCAGCTAATTTAAATTTGGGCGCCTATCAAGTAGCTCAACAGGCAGCACAAGCAGCAGCAACAGGAGATCAAGCTGCTATAGAATTTTTTAATACTAGTTCTATAAATTCCATAATTTCTTTTTCTGTATCATCTGGAGTATTTGCACTGTATTGGGGAGCATTTTCTATATCTACTTATGTTTTATATTTAGCAATTATTTCAACTGGATATATTATTTTAAAGTCAGGTAGCCATTACATAAGTTCATTAATGAATTATATAGTAGGATATGGACTTATATGTACCGGAGCAATTTTCTTAATATTGAATTTAATTTGGAAAATAAACACTGAAATTGGTTATCAAATGTTTTCAGTTTCTCTAATTATATGGGCTATATTGATTATTATTTTATCTGTAAATATTTTAAGATCTAAAAAAGCATAATCATTTATTTATGTTTATAGCTTTCATAGCTTCGTGATGAGATAAACCATCATCTCGAAGCTTTGAATATAGTTGTTCGTCTATATTTTCTCTATTTAAAAATCCTCTGATGTCATATTTATCATTTGATTCTAGTTTTAATAATCCATCTTCAATCATTTTTTCTAATGGATAGCCATCTACTTTAAGTGGAAATTTTACAACTCTATTAATTCTAGCTGATTCATAAATCCCCATCATTATTTCTACAGTTTGAGCAGCAATGTCACCTGCTCCTCTGTGTTTTTTCCCTCCTTCGATCCAATTTAATAATTCTAAAGTTTGTTCTGCGTTAGTGTTCCCACCTATAGCCACATCTCCTTCATTTAAATTTATAGGTATATTTTTCCAACCATTAGAGTTGCTATTGAAAATTTTTACTTCGGTCTCATTTATTTTTAGAAAGCCTTCAGATCCATATATTTCAAATTTTCCAGCATCACAATTATTATCCATCAAATCTGATTGAATAAAAAACTGTAAGTTTTTTTCAAAATGAATTAATCCAGTACAGGAATCTTCAATGGGAGTATTTCGTTCATATTTATTTGTGTATCTTTCAACTGATCCTACAACCCATATAGGCTTTGGGTCACCTAAAATATACCTTGCTCCATCTATAGAATGAGTTCCCCAATTAAGCAAACCATCTTTTACTCTTAATTCTGCTCTTAAGGGGGTTCCTATAAGTCCTTCTTCAACTATTTCTTTAGCTTTAGTCCATCCAGGAGTAAATCTTCTTTGGTGAGAAACTATTAATTTAACACCTTGCAATTTACAAGCCTCTACCATAGCGTTAGCTTTTTCTATTCCTATGGCCATAGGTTTTTCACATATAATTCCTTTAACATAAGGTGAACTTGCTACTTTAATTGTTATTTCATCGTGAAGTAAGTGCCACACACAAATTGATACGATTTCTGGCTTAGCAACATCTAACATTTCTTCAAAATCACTAAATCCATTAGGAATATTAAATTCTTTCTTATAGTATTCAACTGCTCCAGGCACTGGATCTGAGCACGCAATTACATCAATTTCTTCAAGTTTTTGATATCCTTCCATATGGGCGTGTCCAATTCCTCCGCATCCTATTATTGCTGCTTTATATTTCTTCATCTGTTCCTCCAATACATTTTATTAACGTTTCTTGTACAAGTAATTCGTGATCTATACTGTATAAAGGTATAGATTTACTATGAACTCTTTCTAAAAATAAATCTAAAGATTTTTTATATCTTGGACGATCTTTAATATTTATTTTGTTAATTCCTTTTTTAAAATTATCAATTTTTTCATTAAGACAAAGTCTAATTTTTTCAGCTGGTTCAAAAGGCTCCATAATTGCAGAACCTTCGGTTCCATAAACTTCAAACCTTCTTGCTATTGGTAGCGTTTCTAAAGCTGATATATCAATGATTGCCATGCATTTATCATACTCTAGAATAGAGATAGTATTATCTGAAAAATTACTATTTTTACTTGATGAATTTTTAAAAAAACTATTTACTTTATTAGGCTTCCCTTGAATCCAGCAAATTTGATCAATCATGTGGCCAGCTAAGTCGTAAAATATTCCACCCTTAAATTTAGATAAACCATTTCTAGAAAGATTTTCGTTTAAAGGATTATTTTCTGGAATATTAGTAGACATATGAGCTCTTATCATAAATATATCTCCTAATATTCCAGACTTAATCCATTTAGATATTTTGTTAAATCCATCATGCTGTCTAAACATATATCCCAATTCAATAATTAAATTTTTCTTTTTAGCTTTTTTAACTATTAATTCAAACTTTTTTAAATTATCACCAGCAGGCTTATCAAGCATGACATGTTTATTATTATTAATACATATTTCTAAAGCTTCTAAGCTATTTTCATTTGATTCTTCAATAAAAACTATATCTATATTTTTATTTTTTAATACTTTATCAATGTCATTAATCCAATTTAATTCATTCCAAATCTTATCTTCAGAATTCAATAAGAGTTTTTTTCTATTTGAATCTGGCTCAAATAGACCTTTAAAGCTTATTTTTTTTGAATTTATTAAAAGATCAAGCCAGCCCTTACTGTGTCCATGTTTTGTTCCCCATTGGAAAACTTCAAATTTTTTCATATTTTAAAATTTATTTAATTTATATTATTTATTAAGCTATTTTAAGGATTATAAAATAATATACTATAATTTATTAATCAAAGTAATTATAAATGAACAGGAGAGTTCAAATGGCAAAATTTTTAATAAAAGCAAGCTACTCAGCTGAAGCTTGGGCATCTCAAATAGAAAATCCTCAAAATAGAATAGAAATTGTGGGTAAGCAGATGAAAGCAATGGATTGTAATTTAATTCAAGGATATTTGACTTTTGGAGATTCTGATTTAATAGTAATTTTTGAAGCACCTAATAATGAAACTGCAGCAGGAATGCTTATTAAAGTAGCTTCATCAGGAGCATTGAGTAATATTTCAACAACAGTATTAATTGATCCTGAAGATGGCGTAAATGCTATAAAGAAAGCTAGTGATTTTAATTACTCTCCACCGTCTCAATGAAATTTATAAAAAAACTTAATATATAGATATTTAATCACATTTAAAAAAATGGCTCCCGAGACAGGATTCGAACCTGTGACCCGCTGATTAACAGTCAGCTGCTCTACCGCTGAGCTACTCGGGAATATTTATTTCTCATACAATTATAAAGCACGTTCTATCAACTTGTAGTTACTTTTTAAATATTTCTTGATTTTTTTTTTGCCTATATTCAAAAATTCTTCTTAAATCTTGCTTGACAAATAATTCATTTGTAAAAATACCAAAAAGAACTTTATACTTTATAATATTTTCCATAAAAGTTTTTCCTCCTCTTTTTGAAAATAAATGAGAATGCTCCCAAAATAAGTAGGGTCCTTTAATTTGCTTATCACAAAAAGATATTTTTTTTTTATAATCTATAATTCTACTTTTCCACTTAAAAGTAATTTTATTTCTGACAATTTACTCCTTCTATACTTTTATAATAATTACAGTAATTTTTTAATATAATTCTTGAATTTATTTAAATTATCATTAAAATTATATTAAATAATTACTAATAATACAGGCAAAAATATGATGAATAATCAAATGAATATTTCGGGAGAAAAAATAGAAGAACTACAAAATTTAGCTTCTCAAAATTTATTTATGCATGCACAACAAATTAATGATTGGGCTGGGGATTTGAAAATTTTTGTTAAGGGTGAAGGGGTATGGGTAACTGATGTTAATGGTAATAAATTTTTAGATTCTATGGGTGGATTATGGTTTAAATCTGCTGGTTATGGGAGAAAAGAAATTGCTGAAGCAATGTATAAACAAGCTTGTGAAATAGAAACCCCTCCTGCTAATGCTGCATGTATACCACAAATAGAACTAGCTGGTAAGATTGCTGAATTATATCCCGATAAATCGGCTAGATCATTTTTTACATCTGGAGGATCAGAATCAGTAGAAACTGCTGTAAAAATGGCAAAAAAATATCAAATCAATACAGGTAAACCTGGTGCTTACAAAGTGATCTCTCGTAGATATTCTTATCATGGATCTACTGCCATGGCTGTAAGTTTAGGGAAGGCATCAACTTCGGATACTATGGGACCTGAAATGCCAGGAACTATACATGTACAAAATTGGGATTCTTACAGAATCCCAAATAATATTAACCCTGTTGATTATGCAGTTCATTGCGCCAATCAATTTGAAGAGGCTATTTTGCATACAGGTTCTGATTCAGTAGCAGCTATGATAGCTGAACCCATTTCTGCAACTTTTGGTATTCATATTCCACCCAAAGAATACTGGCAAAGATTGAGAGAAATAGCAGATAAACACAAAGTTGTATTAATTGCAGATGAAGTTATTACAGGCTTTGGTAGAACAGGAAAATACTTTGCTACGGAGCACTGGGACATTATTCCAGATATAACTACTGTGGCCAAATCTCTTACAAGTGGTTATTCTCCATTAGGAGCTGCTATAGCGACAAAAAAAATTGCAGATTCATTTATAGGTACTGAAAATGAAATGTTTAGACATCTTATTACATTTGGAGGTCATCCTGTATCTTGTGCAGCTGGATTGAAAAACTTAGAGATTTTTGAAAAAGAAGACTTAGTAGAAAAATCTAATGTAATGGGGATTTATTTACTTGAAAAATTATCATCTTTAAAATCTTTGAAAATTGTTGGAGATATAAGAGGCTTAGGTTTATTAGCAGCAATAGAGCTAGTGCAAGATAAAATAAATAAAACAAAAATACCATTGTCTTTTGAAATACAAAAAAAGATACCAAATTATTTATTTGATAGAAATATTATCTCTTTTAGAGCTGGTGATATTATTTCTCTTTGTCCTCCATTAAGCATAACTAAAGATGAGATAGATTTTTTGATAGAAGCTCTTACAAGTGCAATTGTTAAGGTTGAAAAAGAAATTTAATAATGTAGTTTTTACTATTATTTTTTAGTTTATGTGTTATGTTTACTATAACTTAGAAAAAACTCAAAAAAATTATATTAATAAGAGGGTTAACTATGGTCAATAAATCAGATATTGAAAAAAATGAAGAACTAGTTGATAGAGATGGATTTGGACCTTCTACTGTTCAAGACGAAGTAGTTTTAGAATTGAAAAATCTACAAACTAATTTTACAACTAAATTTGGTACAGTTAAAGCATGTGATGGAGTATCTTATTCTGTTAAAAAAGGTGAAACTTTAGGTGTTGTTGGTGAATCAGGTTCAGGTAAATCAGTAACAGCTTTATCTATTATGAGATTGATTCAATCACCTCCAGGAGAAATTACAGGAGGTGAAGTTATTTTAAATGGAAGGAATATTTTAGAGCTTTCTGAAAAAGAAATGACTAAAGTAAGAGGTGGAGAGATTTCCATGATCCTTCAAGATCCTATGCAAGCATTAAATCCTGTTTTTGATATTAACAATCAAGTTGGAGAAGCAATAGGGATTCACCAAAAAGTAAGAGGAAAAACTAGATGGAATAAAGTTGTTGAAGCTTTAAGAAAAGTTCGAATCCCTGCTCCTGAAATGAGAGCTAAAGATTATCCTCACCAACTATCAGGAGGAATGAGACAAAGAGTTGTAGGAGCTATAGGAATTTCATCTAATCCTTCTGTAATAATCGCAGATGAGCCTACTACTTCACTTGATGTAACAATTCAAGCTGCATATTTGAGACTATTAAAACAAATTCAAAGTGAAACTGGGACAGCGATAGTTTTTATTACTCATGATTTTGGTATTGTCGCAAAGATGTGTGACAGAGTAGCAGTTATGTATGCTGGAAGAATTGTTGAAATGGCAGATGTTAGAGAAATATTTAATAATCCTTTACATGAATATACGAAAGCTCTTATAGGATCTGTTCCTAGACTTGAAGAAAAAACTGGTAGACTACCTCAAATTGAAGGACAACCACCACTTTTGTACAATCTACCTCCAGGTGATGCTTTTGCTCCTAGGTCTCCTCTTAAATTTGATGAAAAAGATGCTTTGATTAGACCTGAGCTTGTAGAGGTAAAAAAAGATCATTTTGTTCAGCTATCAAGATGTTCTGTTGCTGATTTTGATAAATATAAAGATAAAGTTTCTTATTAATTTTTTTAAACTATATTGATGTGAGGAAAGTATGACAACAGAAGAAAAAAAAGATTACTCAAATGTTGGATCAGCTATAGGGTGTTCTAACGATGGAGATCCGATTATTCAAGTGAGAAATGTTAGAAAATGGTACCAAGTTAATAAAGCTATACCATTTTTTGGAAAAGTTGATTGGCTAAAAGCTGTAGATGATGTTTCTTTTGATGTTCGTGCAGGTAAAACAATTGGCCTTGTAGGGGAATCAGGTTGTGGAAAGACTACGACAGCAAAAATGGTACTTGGTTTAGAAAATCCAAGTGCTGATGGAGAAGCAGAAGTTGGAGAAATCTTTTTCCAAGGAGAGAATATTAATGAACTTACAACAGCTGGTAAAAGAGAAATGAGACGATCTGTTCAAGCTGTTTTTCAAGATCCTTGGTCATCTTTGAATCCAAGAATGAGAGTTAATACAATTATTTCTGAACCATTAGAGATAAATACAACTATGACAAAACAAGAAAGAGATACTAGAGCTGGAGATCTACTTGCAGAAGTAGGATTAAACCCATACCAAGGTAATCTTTATCCTCATGAATTTTCAGGCGGACAAAGACAAAGAATAGGTATAGCAAGAGCTTTAGCGCTTAATCCAAAACTTATTGTTTTAGATGAACCTGTATCTGCTTTAGATGTTTCAATTAGAGCTCAGATAATGAATTTACTTGTAGACCTTCAAAATGAACACGATTTGGCTTATATTCTTATAGCTCATAATCTAGCTACTGTAAGGTATATGTGCCATAGAACAGCTGTTATGTATTTAGGAGTAGTGCAGGAATATGGAGACACAGAAGAAATATTTGCTCAGCCTACACATTTGTATACAAATGCTTTAATTTCAGCTGCTTTGCCATCTCATCCTGATATAGAAAGAGATGAAATTGTATTACCTGGTGAGGTAGTTTCACCTGTTAATCCACCTGATGGAGATGTTTTTATGACAAGAACTCCATTACCAGTAAGAAAGAATCATAAATTTACTAAAGAGAGACCTCCTTTGGTTGAAGTAGGAAAAGATCATTATGTTGTAGAGACTCCTTGGAGTACAGTAACTGGGCATGATCTATCAGAATTAAAACTTTCTGTGGATCAGGAAATGAAATCTGTGGATCAGGAAATGAAATAATTTCTTTTGGCTCCCGGGCCTGGATTCGAACCAGGACTGGAGGAGTCAAAGTCCTCTGTCCTACCGTTAGACTACCCGGGAAAAAATTAGAATACATTAAATTTACATTGATATTAAGAATTTTCAAATAGAAAAAACTTATAAAATTTAAGGATTTATATCTAATAAATTAAAATATGAAAAACAAATTAAATTGGAATGAAATAAATTTTAATGATTGGGCGTCTTACACTGGAGCAATAGTTATTGGATTAGTACTTGGATTATGTTTTTGTAAATTATTTTAGTTCAAAGCTAACATACTTTTAATCCAACTAAATTTTATTCAGTTTTCTAAATTTTTGACCAACTGCACCAAATCCAATTTCTGCAATATATAAATTTCCTTTAGAATCTAATGCACATCCATGTCCTGCTTCACTCACTTCTGGTATCCCTCTCCATCTTGTGATAAGTTTTCCATCTAGATTCCAAATTGAAATACCATTGTTACCTCCCCCATGTTCTACAACATAGACATAATCTCCTTGAAAATACACATCATGAGGTCCTGCTATTCCATTAGTCCATATATCTAAAAGTTCCCCTTCAGTAGAAAAAATCTGAATTCTGTTATTTTCTCTATCACAAACAAAAACTCTTGAATCTTTAGAAACACCCAATTGGTGAACAATTGAAAATTGTCCATCTCCAGTACCTGGTTCACCCCAAGATAACTCATAATCACCCGTTTTGGAAAATCTATGAACCTTTCGATTCCCATATCCATCACTAACAAAGATTTTCCCATCAGGGGCTATGCTTGAACCAGTTGGCATATTAAATGGTAACCCTTGAGTTCCATCAGTAGTCAGAGTAGATTTTGTTAAACCAAATTCTCCCAATTCAAGTACACATTCTCCGTCAGGCTTATGTTTTGTTACTTGATGAGTTTGATGATCAGTTAACCATATATAACCATCAGGATCTATGTTTAGACCATGGGGTACTCTAAATTCACCCTTTTTAGATCCAAATTTTCCCCATGAACCAAGGAATTCTCCATCATTAGACCATTTTGTTACAGGGTGTAAATTTCTCGAAAAACCCCAAATATTATCATCAGCATCTACATCAATATCTGCACTTTGACCTAAATTCCAATATTCAGGAATTTTTTTGGGCCAGTTTTCTTCAACTTCATATCTAAATTCACCATCTCCAACTATCATTATTTAATCCTTTTCCATATTTAGTACAAAATATAATATTTCAATTATGAATCAATCAGACTAATTATTCAAATATATGATGCCTGAATTAGATATCTAAAATATTATCCAACTAATTATCCAACTTTATCCAACCTTTTTAAGTATTAAAATAATAGATTCATTTATAATTGATTTGGTATCATTACAAATAGAAAAACAAATTTGTGATTGTTTTTATGACGTAAAAGTAATTTGGGGCCTTAGCTCAGCTGGGAGAGCGCTTCCCTTGCACGGAAGAGGTCGGGAGTTCGATCCTCCCA
>Ga0209402_10001029_pt1 | contig 31825 bp, 25 predicted proteins | sample ArcticOcean_MG_C_3_FD_187437 | JGI IMG/M metagenome (GOLD analysis project Ga0209402, IMG submission 187437) | Marine microbial communities from western Arctic Ocean - ArcticOcean_MG_CB8_126 (SPAdes) (version 2) | ecosystem: Environmental > Aquatic > Marine > Oceanic | place: Arctic Ocean... | reverse complement strand
GGGAATCACTACAGCCAATCTTTCACAGATTCGATCCAGTGTCAAGCGCTCTGCCCCTTTTCTTTAGCCACAGCAATTTCCTAACCGGACGTTACTGGCAAGAAGACGAAATCTGCTACTCAACTCGACTTTCGGTGAAGATATTTACTATCGGTATACCTGACCTCTCCCTATCTTTAGTCCAGTACACTTGCAGCACTGTTTTACTTGCATTTTAAACGCAAATTAGACATAATCTCTACCCCGATCGCGGCCGCCACCCTCGCGAGGTTTCGCGGTACGGGTGCAGAGGAGAACAAGAAATGGTATCAAAATTTCTTTCAACATCCATTGGCAAAAAATTGGGCATGGCTCTCACCGGCTTGTTGCTCTACGGCTTCCTTATCGGTCACCTAGCAGGCAATCTGCTGCTGCTCAAAGGGGATGGCGGACAAGCCTTCAACGCCTATTCCGACTTTCTCATCGGCCATCCTCTCTTGGTACCGGTGGAAGTGGGGCTACTGGCTATCTTTGTCCTCCACGTATACCTGGCCATACGCGTCACGCACGACAATCGGCGGGCGCGGCCGCTCGGCTACCAGTCCAGCACCCAAGCCGTGGGTGGCCGCACCCTAGCGTCGTCTACCATGATCTACTCGGGCATCGTCTTGCTCGTCTTCGTGGTCCTCCACTTGCTCACCTTTAAATACGGAGACCGCGGCGGCGGCACTTTATTCGATCTGGTAACTAATACTTTTAAAGGGCCGGTGTACGCCATCGGCTACACCGTCGCCATGGTGGTGATGGGCTCCCACCTGTGGCACGCATTCCAAAGCGCCTTTCAAACGATGGGGCTTGACCCCCACCGCGCGCAGAAACTTCGCACCCTGGGCGCAGTGCTCGGCGCGGTCCTGGCTCTGGGCTTTGCCGGTATCCCCCTGTGGTTCTTTTTGGTGAAATGAGGTTTGGGCATGGCAATACTCGACGGTAAAATTCCCGGCGGCTCTCTCGAACAAAAATGGGATACCCACCGCTTTGAACTCAAGCTGGTCAACCCAGCTAACAAACGCAAGTACCAAGTCATCGTCGTGGGCACCGGACTGGCCGGCGCCTCGGCAGCGGCCACATTGGCCGAATTGGGCTATAATGTGCTCTGTTTCTGCTTGCAGGACAGCCCACGCCGAGCCCATAGCATTGCCGCTCAGGGCGGCATCAACGCGGCCAAGAATTACCAAAACGATGGCGACAGCGCCTACCGCCTGTTTTACGACACGGTAAAAGGGGGCGATTTTCGCGCTCGCGAGGCCAACGTCTATCGCTTGGCCCAAGTCAGCACCCAGATCATCGACCAATGTGTGGCCCAGGGCGTGCCCTTTGCCCGCGAGTACGGCGGTACCTTATCCAACCGCAGCTTTGGCGGGGCCCAGGTATCGCGCACGTTCTATGCGCGCGGACAGACCGGCCAGCAATTGCTCTTGGGGGCATACAGCGCCCTGATGCGGCAGGTGAATAACGGCAAGGTGCAAATTTTCTCGCGCCGCGAGATGCTCGATCTGGTGCTAGTAGACGGACACGCGCGCGGCATCGTGGTGCGCAATCTGATCAGTGGCCAACTCGAGTCCTACGCGGCCGACGCAGTGCTTTTGGCCACAGGCGGCTACGGCAATGCATTCTTCCTTTCCACCAACGCCGTCAACTCCAACGTCACAGCTACCTGGCGCGCCGCCAAGAAGGGGGCCTACTTCGCCAATCCCTGTTTTACCCAGATCCACCCCACCTGTATTCCCGTCTCGGGCGATTACCAATCCAAACTCACGCTCATGAGCGAGAGTTTGCGCAACGACGGCCGCGTCTGGGTACCAAAAAAGGGGGGCGATACCCGGGCGCCCGAACAAATTCCCGAAGGAGAGCGCGACTTCTACCTGGAGCGGCGCTACCCCAGCTTTGGCAATCTAGTGCCGCGCGACGTGGCCTCGCGCGCTGCCAAGGCCGTTTGCGACGAGGGGTTTGGCGTGGGCTCGAGCGGACGGTCAGTATACCTAGACTTTGCTGATGCGATCAAACGCGACGGCGAGGAGGTCATCCATCAGAAATATGGCAATCTCTTCGAAATGTACAAAGATATCACCGCCGAAAATCCCTACGAGACGCCCATGCGCATCTACCCGGCCGTGCACTACACTATGGGGGGGCTGTGGGTCGACTACGATTTGATGAGCAATGTGCCCGGCCTCTTTGTTTTGGGCGAAGCCAACTTCTCCGATCACGGGGCCAATCGCCTCGGCGCCAGCGCCCTCATGCAGGGACTGGCCGACGGTTATTTTATCATTCCCTACACCATTGGCGGTTACCTGGCCAACCACACCGGTGCCAAAGTGGGATCGGACCATCCCGCTTTTAAAGAAACGGAGCGCGCCGCCGCCGAGCGCATCGACCGGCTACTCGCTGTGCAGGGTCAGCGCACGGTCGACGACTTCCACCGTGAGTTGGGTTTGCTCTTGTGGGACCATTGCGGCATGGCGCGCAACAGCGACGGACTCCAACACGCCCTGGGAAGAATTGGCGAGATCCGCGACGAATTTTGGAAGAACGTGACGGTGACTGGTTCGCCGGGTGAATTCAACCAAACGCTCGAACGCGCCGGGCGGGTGGCCGACTTCATGGAATTTGCCGAACTCATGGTTTACGATGCGCTGCACCGCGATGAATCGTGCGGCGCCCACTTTCGCGAAGAACACCAGACCGAAGAAGGCGAAGCCCAACGCGACGATGCCCGTTTTGCCCATGTGGCGGCGTGGGAATTTAACGGTGTGGGCCAAGATCCCGCCTTGCACAAAGAACCTCTGGTATTCGATAATGTCTCTCTGACCCAAAGGAGCTACAAGTGAGCCAGTTGATGAACTTCACCCTCAAGGTCTGGCGCCAGAAAAACGCCGAGACCAGCGGCCAAATGGCCACCTACCAGGCCAGCGACATCTCGCCGGATATGTCGCTTTTGGAGATGCTGGACGTGGTGAACGAAACGTTGGCTAGGCAGAGTGGAGACCCCATCGCCTTCGACAGCGACTGCCGCGAGGGCATTTGCGGCATGTGCAGCCTGGTCATCAATGGCGTGGCGCACGGGCCAGGCACTGGTACCACTACTTGTCAGATCTACATGCGCCAGTTTAAAGACGGCGACACTATCTACATCGAACCCTGGCGCGCCGCTGCCTTTCCCGCGGTCAAGGATCTGGTGGTAGACCGTTCCGCTTTTGACCGCATTATCCAGGCCGGCGGTTACACCTCCATTAACACTGGCTCAGCACCCGACGGCAACGCCCTGCTCATTGGCCAAGAAACAGCCGAGGAGGCCATGGATGCCGCCGCCTGCATCGGCTGTGGCGCCTGTGTGGCCGCCTGCAAGAACGCCTCGGCCATGCTCTTCGTCTCAGCCAAGGCAAAACATCTGGGCATCTTGCCTCAGGGCCAGCCCGAGCGTTCTAAGCGCGCCGCCGCCATGACTGAGGCTATGCTGGCCGAAGGTTTTGGCAATTGTTCCAACGAGTACGAGTGCGAAGCGGTTTGCCCTAAGGAAATCTCGGTCGGACACATCGCTTTTCTCAACCGCGAATTTATCAAGTCCCGCTTGGCCAACCACAAGTAGGCACGGGCCACAAAAGAAAAAAGGGCCGCCTCGCAATGAGGCGGCCCTTTTTTCTTTTGTGGTATAAATCTTAGTCGGCTTGTATCCTTACGCGCTTGCGGCCTTTGCCAAAGGTCTCGAATGTGACGGAACCGTCGATGGTAGCAAAAAGCGTATCGTCACCGCCTTTGCCAACGTTAGCACCGGGGTGGATCCGCGTGCCACGCTGCCGCACAATGATGGTACCGGCGGTGACGAACTGACCGCCATAACGCTTGACGCCGAGGCGTTGGGAATTACTGTCGCGGCCATTTCTCGAACTTCCAACACCCTTTTTATGTGCCATCTTCTATGCCCTTTCGCTCTTGTGTGTCGCCTTAATTGAGCACGATGTCGTCGACCTGAATCTCGGTGTAGTCCTGGCGATGACCATTGCGGCGGCGGTATTTTTTGCGCCGTTTCATTTTAAAGACAATGATCTTGTCACCGCGACCGTGGCCCACTACCGTGGCCGCGACCGCAGCCCCTTCTACTACCGGAGTACCCACCTGCGTCTCCCCTTCTTTGGAAACTAGAAGGACATCGGTAAACTGGTGCTGGCTGCCCTCTTCTGCATCGAGCTTGGGCACGCGCACCCGATCGCCCTTATTAACTTGTACTTGCTTGCCGGCGATCTTGACTACTGCGTACATGATACTCTCCCACATTCGCTAATTATAAATTTTAGTTAAGAGCTTAAAAATATAAAGCAAATGCCAATCTGTCAAACCCTGTACTCGGCGGTCACATCGAGACCGCGCTGGGCTGAGATAAAACGATAGTCCTCTACCGAAAGGGAAGAATCCACTTCCAGTTCCAATCGAGCCTTGGTGACCTTGCGAATCGACTTTATGCGGCTGGCGCGGTCCTCCTGCATATAGGTGGCCACATCGGGATGCACCTTGAGTACGTAGCGGCGCTCGCCCCTGGTGGCGTGGGAACGCTGCAGCCAGCGCTCTATTTTGGTAACGGTGGTGTCGGGCCCCATCACTCGACCAATGCCCTGGCAGGTGGGGCAGGGTTCGCTGTGGGTATGCAAGAGATTGGGGCGCACGCGCTGACGCGTCATTTCTACCAGGCCAAACTCGCTGACCTGTGGACTGATGGAGATCTTTGCCCGGTCTTTCTTCACTTCCTCAATCATACACTCGACAATCTTACGGCGGTTCTTTTCTTCGTTCATGTCGATGAAATCGATGACAATGATGCCGCCAATATCGCGCAGGCGCAATTGGCGTGCGATCTCGCACGCCGCCTCCAAATTGGTGTTGAGATTGCTCTCTTCCTGATCGTGGGTACGCACATTGCGTGCCGAATTAATGTCGATGAAAGTGCCCGCTTCAGCGTGGTCGATAACTAGACTACCGCCTTTGCGCAGCCATACAGAGCGGTTGTTGGCTTTTCCTAGGGCTTCCTCAATGCCGGCGGTATCGAAGAGCGGCCGACGGTCTTTGTAGTACTCCACCCGCTTCTTCAATTCGGGTGAGACCGTACTCACATAAGACAGAATCTTCTTGTACTGCTCTTTATCGTCGACAACAACTTTGTCGATATTATCAGTAAAAAGATCGCGGATTACGCTTGAAGTCATACCGATCTCTTTGTGAACTAGGGCAGGTGCCTTGGCGCGTTTGCTCATTCTTACCAGCTGTCGATGCGACTTTACCAATTGCTTCAAATCTCGCTTGAATTCGCGCTCGTTCTTGTTGCGTCCCTCGGTGCGCACAATCACCGAATAGCCCTCCGGCCGGATCTTCTGCACGATATCGCGCAGCCGACGGCGTTCATTCAAGCTGGAAACTTTGCGCGAAACCCCCACCCATTTTCCACCCGGCACCAATACCACAAAACGGCCGGCCATTGAGAGCTGCGTCGTGACCCGTGCGCCCTTGGTACTAATGGGCTCTTTAGCGATCTGCACTAGGGTTTGGTCGCCTTTGCGGACCAAATCCTGAATGGGCGGGTAATTTTGGGGCCGGCGGCCATTGCGCGAGTTCCCCCCCTCGCTATCCTCCAAGTCGCTGCTTCCTCCGACAGCTTCGATCATGTCCCGCACCTGCAGAAAAGCCGTGCGCTCAAGGCCGACCTCGACAAAGGCGGCCTGCAAACTGGGCAGCACGGCAGTTATTGTTCCCTTGTAAATGTCACCAACAATGCGCTCGTTTTCTGGGCGCTCAATCCAGATCTCCGACAAGTTGCCGTCTTCCATTATGGCTATACGGGATTCGTGGATTCCTTCGTTAATATAAATCTCTGTTTTCATAGATACTTCCTCAGTAAAATCGCTCTATCGCCGCATCCGGGCAGTAGCTCAGCTTTGGGCCCTACCCTAATTATGTTACGGCGGTGCTAACCGGGGAAGTGTGCAGTGAGAATTTACCTGTTGACCTTTGGCGCTTTTAGAGCGGCAAAGGTAGGCTTTGAGGAAGAACGGTTTGTAACGACGATCTCGTATCCGAACTAGACGCATTTATCTAGGTTATGTACCGATTCCACCCACGGTTCGTGGCAATATCGGACAATCTGCATTGGGCTGTATGAAAATTAGTCGCCTATAAAAAGGATTTGAAGCTTGACGGCAATACACGCCCTCTTACAGGCCTGTCCTTTTCATTTAAATGCAGAAAGTATTTAAACACAAGATCTTAAGTAAAAATACCTGCTCGTCTTATCAGATGCGAGCAATTCCTCGTGGGCCTGCAACTGCGCAACCCCGGATCGTTTAAACGATCGGTTTAATTTGTAAAAAAATTACTATTTTAAATTTTCGATTTTTGTCTTTGACGTAAAATACGAAACTGGCAAAAGACCGGCAAGCTCTTTATTGCGATTTTAGGAAGCGCCCTCTTGCAATAATTGAGTGTAGTGGCGCTTGTCTATGAGCAGGTCTATAGCCGCGTCCAATGGTATATCGTTTTCCAATTCTGCGCGCAAACTAGCATTCCTGCCTTTTAATCTGAGCGTCAATTCGCGCTTGAGTGCAGTAGTGATATAGGGCATCAGTTTCGCCCTTAGGTCCTGCGTAAAATCTTCTCTGAGCCGCTCTTCTAATGCGGCAATCATCTGCTGCACAGTCGAGCTCCATTCCAATTCGTCGACCAGTTCGGTTAAGGCCTCCAATTCTTGTTGGCCGGGTCTGTAAAATTCATTTTTATCGGCTTTCTCGATCAGGTATTGACAGAAGGCCTCAACCATCTCCTCGTCTATATCTGGAACTTCCTCCGCTTCCATGAGGCTTGAATCTGCTGATACATAATCTACAACAAAATCGAAGAAGAGACGGCGCCTATTCAGATCCATCACGTACCCAGGCAGGTTGTCGGCTGCGACTTCTATATCTGGGTTGATACCGCCCCCACCAAACACTTCCCTCTTCTTAGTTGTATAGAACGACGTTCTCTCTCCTTTAACCGCATCACCGCCCAGGTCTACGTCTTCTCCTCTTGCCGCGGGGCCAACTAAGCTACTAAGCGGAACAGAGAGGATTTGCTCTACATCTGTCTCTTCAAGACCAAATCGGGCGCGGAGCGCGACCTTGGCTTGGTTCAGGTCTTCCGCTTTGACCACCAGATCCAACACTGCGCCGGCCGGAAGCTTGATGCCCGAAAACGACACTTCAGAGAACAAACTGCGCGAGGTGACGGGCGATGCTCGGTGTATGCTGCGGCCGCTGGGCGTGTAATAAAGTGCTGTAGTCAGCTTTAAGGCGCTGTCTCTGGTTTCGTGCAGGTCAAATATTGTTTGCACTGACCCCTTGCCGAATGAAGTCGTTCCTATAATAATCCCCCGGTCGTTATCCTGAATGGCCCCAGCCACTATCTCTGAAGCACTGGCGCTCCCTTCGTCTATCAGCACCACCAACGGCAGATCGCCGGCTACGGGCTTTCTCTGGGAATACCTAACCTCTTCTTGTTTTCCATTGCGCTCCCGAATAGAAACAATCGCCACATCCTTTGGTAAGAAAAGATCAGCAACCCTGGTTGCCTGACTGAGCAGGCCGCCCGGATTTCCGCGCAGATCAAGGACCAGTCCTGCCACATTTCTCTTCTTTAACTCCTCTAGGGCTTCTTCAACTTCAGCAGCAGTATACTCCGAAAAACGAGTCTGGCGCAAACTTATATATCCGATATCGTGGTCAAGTACTTCGATTAAGGCCACACTTTTTATAGTGATGGTTTCTCTAACTATCTTCAGCTCGCGGCTGGGCGCCCCTGCTCTATTCGCCACGCGGATACGCACTGTGCTGCCCGGCTCCCCTCTGAGAATGGCCACCACCTCTTCCAAGCTCAGATCGTATGTGTCTTTGTCTTCGACGGCTACAATGAGGTCACCTGGCAAAAGACCGGCCTTAAAAGCAGGGCTACCCTCTATGGGAGCGATAATGACCGGATAGTGGTCTTTTATTGCTACAGTTATCCCCAGCCCCTCAAACTTTCCGGTCGTATCCTGGCGCAGCTGGCGCAACCCCTCCGCGTCATAAAATTGACTATAGGTATCCAGCTCTTTCAACATGCCGTCTATGGCAGCACGCATAATATCTACATGGTACAGATCGGCGTAGTAATAATCCAGAATGCGGCCGTATACCGCACCAAAACGATCCCAGTCCTCATTTACTTCTTCATAGGGGTCCACAGTTGGGCTCCCCCCTACACTGATGGGAAGTAATAGGACGACCATCCACTTAGTCAACCAATTTTGCAAGATTAGCTTTTTCATTGGCGTTTTCCCTACTTGTATGGAAACAGCGGCCAGCGGGCGCTTAATTGCCGACGGATTTCTTTTGCCAAACTTTCTTCACTTATCGTGGCATCCAGCAACAGAGACGCCGCTGGTTCCTCTGCCGCTACTTCCCTGTATCCTTGCGCTACTCTTTCCTGCAACTCATCTCCGGCCTGCTCCAGACGATCTGGCCTATCGGCTCTGTGCTGGCGGCGTTGCCGCGCCACAGGTACAGGTAGATCTAGATAAATGGTTAGGTCGGGAAGGCAGGTTCCTACAGCCAGCTCATTTACTTGATTAACCATTGGCAAATCTAAGCCTCTGCCATAACCCTGATAGGCCAAAGAGGAGGCAATGTAGCGGTCACATAAGACGGGTTTACCCGCTTGTAGAGCTGGGAGGATTCGCTCGTGCACATGTTGAACCCGGCTAGCTGCGTAGAGCAGGAGTTCTGTTTTGTAGTACATTCCCTCCACATCTGGATCGAGTACCAGCTGGCGAATGCGTTCTGCCAGTGGCGTCCCACCCGGTTCCCTGGTGGCTACGACTTCTGTGCCACATTCGTTTTCGACAAATTCTTTAAGCCTACCCACCTGCGTAGTTGTACCGCTGCCGTCGATACCTTCAAAAACAATAAATAGAGGGTTAGACAAAAGAACTCGAAGGATAGGAACGTGAGAAAGGGTAGGAGCTCTTTGTGGGCTACGAACTTAAGAGGTAGAGGGACTTGCTCCAGATTTCAACTTATTGCGTATATGGGTCAGACGTTCTACGACTGTGTAGTTTGTCGTTACGGCCAAGACTACCAATACGAATGCCAGGCCATCATGGCCGAACAATCCACCCAGGGCTAGAGCCATAATACGTTCGGGCCGCTGCATGACACCCACCTTACAATCTTCGCCCAAGCCCTCTGCTCGCGCCCTTACATAGCTAACCATAAGAGACCCGGTTAGAGCGAAGAAGAGAATGGCACTCAGGATCCATTCTTCTTGGCGAATCAAATAAGCGCCAATGCCAAAGAAGAGGAATATTTCCGAGTACCTGTCTGCTGTCGAATCTAGCAATGCCCCGAACTTGGTTTCTTTTCTGCCCTCCCTGGCTACCTGACCATCCAGTATATCGCAGACTCCGGCGAGCAACATAATAGCTGCTCCCCAGCGCAAGTGTCCCATTGCAAACGCCCCGGTCGCAACGATATTCAATACCAAGCCCAACATGGTCACCCAATCTGGGCGGAATCCCAGTCGGATGAAAAATTGAGCCAATGGTCTTAGAACTGCGTTGGCGATTGCTTTTAAATATTGCCCTAACACGATTGGGCTCCTGGGCTTATTGCGTAATCGAGAGCGGCTTTGAGTTTTAAAATATAGGCTATTGAACCCTGGACTTGCAAGTTCTTATTTTCATTTTCCACATCTCAGACTTGCCTAATTATCCACAGTGTGGGCAAAGCATATAATTTCCCCATTGAACTGACCTCTATCTCATTAGTAAACCGGTAATTAACTCGGCTCAACTACAATTTCATTTCTAAGACTTATCCACATTTAATTATACTCAAGATGTGGATAAGTGCTAAGATTTCGAATCTTTCCACTTTTCTGCTAATACACCAATTGTGCCACTGGCACAACCTACCATTCGCTTCTGATATAATACGCTAACATTCCCTGTCTTCTTTTCTTTTACCAAACCTTGACTGAGATAACTCACCACACTCCCATACGGTTTCAGTAGAGGTTTTACTAAGTGAATTAGTTTATCTGGTTCTGCAGCTGCCCGCGTCACAATAAGATCAACCTTTTCCGTAGACTCCATCTGTTCTATCCTCTGATTGACGGCCTCTATCCCTTTTAGCCCCAGCCTGCGAACTACCTCTTTTAGAAAGTGAGCCCTCTTCCTCCTGCTTTCGAGAAGTATGATCTTGATTTCTGGCAGAGCTATTTTTAAAGGTATGCCTGGCAGTCCCGCACCTGAGCCAAAGTCCATTATTGTTTTATGCGGCAAGGCTCTCACCTCTGAGAGTAATAATAATGCCGGGAGAATATGTTTTGTAGGAAGATAGTCTCTGTCTCTTTTTGCTATCAGATTTATTCTCTCTGACCAGTATAAGAGTAAGTTTATATACTGCCTCAGCTTTTCTATCTCAGCCTCTCCAAGCAAATCCTCCAACCCCGAATTTCTAATTTCATTCACGACCCGATCAAAATCATTCTGTAAAACTTTGGACCAATGTTTCACGTGGAACATTTCCTACTTGCACGATTAAATTGTTTCACGTGGAACATCTCCTACTTGCCAATACAGAAATCGGAAAAGATGCGATCGAGTACGTCATCCGCTACATTCTCACCTAGTATATCACCAAAGGCAACCAGTCCTTCTTGAAGCTCGGCAACAATGCATTCATCCAATTGTTGAGATAATAACATCTCTCGTGCCATTGTAGAAGACTCGATTACTCTCTGAAGACAATCTCGATGCCTTTGCCTGGTGATCCCAAGGCCATTAACCAGACTGGGAGAAGGCATATTGGCCGTCACAAATTGCTGAACCTGCGGCAGGCCAAGCCCCGTAAGTGCAGAAATATCAACGACTGGATGCGTAGAAGAAAAAGCGATAGGAATGTTTAGTCTGCGAGGAAGGTCCGTTTTATTGAGCAGCAATATGGCAGGCTTGTATTCTAGAAGCTGCAAAACGAGCTCGTCGTCTTTGTGCCAATTGTCCGAAGCGTCCAATACTGCAAGAACGAAATCCGCTGTTTCGATGGTCTCTATAGCTCGACGAATCCCTTCTTTTTCAATAAGATCCTGAGAAGTTCGAATACCCGCAGAATCGATAAGACGAACTATTTCGCCACCCCAATGCGCCCGACCTTCAATTAAATCTCTGGTCGTCCCAGGTAGAGGGGTCACAATAGCACGTTCTTCTCCCAGGAAAGCATTGAGCAAGGTGGACTTACCAACGTTGGGACGGCCTACTAAGACCACTAAGGCTCCGTCCTGACGGAGACGACAACCTTCAAAGGTATCAACTAAATGTCGAGTGGAGTTAATAACTTGATCAAGCAAATTTAGGACACTTTGACGACTGGTCTCATCAATATCTTCTTCGGCGAAATCAAGCCCAACCTCTATAAGAGATAGAGCCTCAATAATACAAGACTTATGTTGTCGTACGAGAGCGGATAATCGGCCTTGGAGGTGCCCGTAGGCATTGTCCAAACTACCTTTACCTCCAGCCTGGATGAGGTCGACTACAGCCTCTGCCTGTAGAAGATCTAAGCGTCCATTCAAAAAAGCCCGCCGCGTAAACTCGCCGGGTTGGGCAAGCACAGCCCCTTTAGCAAGAGCGGCTTGGACTAGCTGTTCTAATATCTGAAGACTGCCATGAGAGGAGATTTCAACTGTATCTTCGCCGGTATAGGAGCGAGGAGCTGCAAGAACCCAAGCTAACCCCTCGTCGATTGCCCGCCCGTCGACCATCACACGGCCGTATTCGACAAAACGAATTCGGCTACCCAGAGGGGGGGTGCAATGGAAAACTTTCCTGCCGATGGCAATGGACTCGGGACCGCTCAATCGAACTACGCCTATCCCCCCTTCACCAGGAGGAGTGGAAATAGCTACGATAGTGTTAGGGTCATTCAAGCCTTGCGCTTTTTAATAGGAGCGGTAGGAACGAGCTGAGGGACTGGCGCCCCTTTTTTGAGGTAATTGACGAGATATTGCTGCCCGATAGTCAGGGCGTTAAAGACCGTCCAATAGAGGACCAGCCCGGAGGGCAAGCTCCAAAAGATGAATATCATCATAACTGGCATTAGATAGACCATAAAAGCTTGTTTGGGGTCGCGCATGGTCATTCGGGATTGGAATACTTGCGAGATAGCAAAGATGAGAGGAAGGACGTGGAGACCGAATCCAGCAATCAAAATTTCATCGGGGACAGAGAGATCGTTGATCCAAAGTATGAACGGTTCGTGCCGCAACTCAATGGAATAAAAAAGCTTATAGAGGGCAAAGAAAACAGGCATTTGCAGGACTATAGGCAAGCAACCGCCAAGTGGATTGACCCCCTCTTCCTTGTAAAGCTTCATAGTTTCTTGAGTGAGACGCTGCTGATCGTTCTTATACTTTTCGCGCAGGCCGGTTATCTTGGGTTGAACCTCCTGCATCTTTGCCATGGACGAATAAGATTTGTGAGTAAGCGGGTAAACCAGAATCTTAATGCAGAAAGCGAAAATGACGAGAACCCAACCGTAGTTAGGAATGTACTGGTGCACGGTTACAAAGATAGTAAGAAGGACTTTGCTGATGTCCCGGATAACGGGCCATCCCAGGTCAATGCCCTGTTCCAGGTCCCGTTCATAGGTAGCAAGATGCTCATAATCCAAAGGGCCGGCATAGATCATGGTAGAGAACTTGCCGGCCCCTTCTACCCTAGTGCCAATAGTAAAGGAAGCCTCGTTCCAACTGAACATGTCCTGGGAGCTATCCTGACCGAATAGCTCAACATTGTAGTAGCCCTCTTCGGTGGGAGCAATAGCGAGGAAAAAATAGGAATTTACAATACCGGCCCACCTCAGCAGTCCCTTGTCTTTATGCTCCTCTTCTGGTTCGACTTGTATGCGTTCCTCATTCATGAACGCTACGGTGCGGACAATTTGTGCACCACTCATACCAAAGAAACCGCCTGGTGGCTTCTTCTCAGTGCGGGCAATGCCGTATTCCCAACTGAGAATGGCCTGCCCGCCCTCAGCTAACCCTTCGTATTCCAGATCGAAAAGTATCCCGTAAGAATCGCCTGAAAAGCGAAATACCTTGGCAATGCGAATACCGCCATCCAACTCGGCGGTAAGACGCAAAGTCCCCTCTTCTCCAGGATGGACAGTGAGGCCCTCTTGGTCGGGTAAAAACTCTACGCCGGATAAATCGAGCAATTCCTGGTGTTGGTTTAGAGACAAAACAAGACCGCGCCCACCGGGAGGAATAAGTTCAACTTTGTCCTTTTCGACCTGGTTGTCGTAGCGCAGCAAACGCACAGAGGTGAGCGTTCCACCCTTAGTCGAAAAGGCAAGCTCTTGGAATGGGGTTTTGACGCTTATATCACGAGGAGTAAAATGCTCAGTGTTGACTCGAGGGATAGAGGCTGATATTGACTGGTCTGAAGAAAAAGAGTCAGGAGTTTCGCCGACAATAGGTGACTCAATGGCAACAGGAGTATCGGACGAGGCAGGAGATTCACTTAAAGAAGGAATAGTAGGTGAAGACTGGGAAACCTCCTCCGGAGGTTGGATTTCTTCAACAGACTCAGATTGGGAATCCAAACCCACTAATTCGTAATAGTAGGGCATGGCGAGCAGGATGAGACCAATGAACAGAAATGCTAATAAAGTCTTCTTGTCCTCCATCATCGAGAGACCTATCTATATTGAAAGCAGCGGTATGAAGAGAAAGAAAAGCTTAGGGGAAATACTCATTACAACCTAGAGACCAGCTCGTGTAATTCCTCTGTGAGCTGGTGGAAGGACGCGCCCATTGCTTCAGATTGAGGAAAAACTACAAGACTGTGAGGAAGAGGGGCGAGTTGGCGATAAATGCAGCGCAGCCGCCGTTTGAGCCGATTCCGCTTAACAGCCGTGCCGAGTTTCCGGCGCACGGCATAAACAGCACCCGACGGCTCTCGACCTAGCCGAATCCACAAACACCGCCCCCTGATCCAATCCATATTTCAGGGAAATAAATGAGGGAGGAATCAAACGGCGAGCCGTTTACGGCCCTTGCGGCGGCGGCGGTTAAGAATTGCGCGGCCACTCGAGGTGCGCATGCGTTTGCGAAAACCGTGTTTGTTCCGCCGTTTTCTATTGCTGGGTTGAAAAGTGCGTTTCACAAAGAATAATCCTGGAAGACAAAGTGATAGAACTAATGTAAGCCTTTAAAGTTAGGTACAAGAGTGCGATATGTCAACAAATCTCCCTTGTATAAATTGAGAAGAAAGACCAATACCAGAGAGAAATAGGCTTGACTATACGAGCTACATTTAATAGCTTACTTGTCCCTTCCTAGAGGCATAACAGCTTCAGCACACATGACACTAGAATCCCACGAACTTTGGGCGCAATGCCTTCTCAATATAGAACGCAGAGTATTGGCCCGCAGCTTTGATACTTGGTTTCGCACAACTAGAGCGAGCCGATTTGACAGCGAGAGTCTAGTCATTGAAGTCCAAAGTGCCTGGTCAGCCGACTTTGTCGAAAGCAATTATCTAACATTAATCCAAAAAGTAGTAAAAGAAGAAACCGAATTAGCCCCAGAGATTCGCTTTGAGGTTGCTGCGAACAAAGTAGAAACTCCAACCCAGGCGGAAACAGAAGCAGGGCCGAAGGCAGCAGACCCCAACCAGTTCGGTCTATCCTTGCCGCTACAAAAGGGGCAAGCGATCGATTCTGAAGAAGAAATTATCGATCCCCTCTCGAGGCAGCTCTACACTTCACTCAACGAAAAATACACTTTCGAGACCTTTGTCATTGGCGAGGGCAATAGCTTTGCACATGCGGCAGCACAAGCTGTAGCCAAATCGCCAGGAAATACGCAGTTCAATCCACTGGTCATTTACGGAGGGGTAGGGTTAGGAAAGACCCACTTATTACAGGCTATAGGCCAGTACGCTCTAACCCATTCGACTGTAGAAAGAGTAGCGTACGTGCCATCGGAAAAGTTTATTAGCGATTTCATTCACATCGCCATCAAAATGCGGAAACAGGCAGAATTCCAACGCATGTACCGCGGTGCTGATATTTTATTGGTGGACGATATTCAGTTCTTACCAAAAACAGAAGCGACACAGAACGAGTTCTTCCACACTTTCAACGCACTGTACCAGGCCGGCAAGCAAATTGTTATGACTTGCGACAGTCCTCCAGGCAGATTGGATGGACTGGAAGAAAGACTCGTTTCTAGATTTCAATGGGGTTTATTAACCAATATTGATCCACCTGATCTGGAAACGCGCATTGCCATATTGCATCAGAAAGCGGAAATAAGCGGGATCCGCCTACCAGAAGATGTCGCCGTCTTTTTAGGCAACCATGTGAGTTCGAATATACGGGAATTAGAGGGCGCTCTGATTCATATGATGGCTTATTGTTCGGTTAACAATTCCGAGTTGACAGTAGAAGTAGCCCGAAAAGTCATTCAGGAGCGCATTCCCAAGCAGTCTACTGAACTAGCCATTGAGGTCATTCAGCGACACATCGCCGATCATTTTGATCTGACTCCAGAGGTTCTAATCAGTAAGACGCGCAAGAAAGAAGTTACTATGCCTCGTCAGATAGCCATGTTCCTGGCTAAGCAATTGACTGGTAATTCTCTTAAATTGATCGGTTTACACTTTGGAAATCGCGATCACAGTACGGTGATCCACGCGATCCAAACGATAGATAAGAGATGTAAAGACGATCCTACCTTTGCCCAGCTCGTAGATAACCTCAAAAATACAATCAGGCAAAGACATACTCCTACTTAAGACGTCTCTGAGAGCAAATTGTGTGAAAAGCTTTTTAAAGAGGATCTAAGTAGAAGATTCTACGCCAAAATGGCAGTCTAAATTCCGTCCACATTTTTATCCACATTGATGTAGTAAGAAAGTGTGGGTAAATTAACCTCTCTGATAAAACCATGCCTCCTGCCATAATTCATAAGGAAAGATGTAATCTATCCACACATCTATCCACATCAATTTCCTAAATTCAGTACCTCCTGTGTATAACTAGTCCTCCCTGGTAAATCAACAGTTTATATATGCTGCTATATTGGCTAATTACAAAGTTATCCACATATCTACACGCCCTACTAGAACTTCTTTAAGTACAATATCAAATTTATATTTCATAAATTATGATAGGATGTGTGGATAGATAGGATAACCTGGTACACACCCTTTTCTAATCGATATACACACCTATGTATTTGTGCAGTTATTTTGACGCCGAAATTTGGCGACGATTGATAAAAAACGTCAAGGTAGAAAATACATACTGTGGTATAACCTAATTAAATACAAATATTTATGAATATTACTTGAAATATTGTAACACCGTGAATTTTTAGACCAGAAACTTGACATAGGTCTTATATAGATATATATTATAGGGACAGTAGTAAAGACCCTAATAATCATCACAGACACAGACACAGACACAGACACAGACACAGACACAGCACGAGTACTGATCCTTATGAATCTTACGGTAGATCGCAACGAATTGTGGAGAGGGATCGACACCGTTCTCGATGCCGTGCCCTCCAGACCTCCTCTTCCGGTTTTATCTAATCTCCTACTCGAAGCGCAGAGCGATCGATTATCTATCGCTGCGACCGACCTCGACCTATCTATTCGTACTAGCATTCCAGCTTCTATTGATCGTCCCGGAAGCATTACTGTGCCCGCGCGAACCTTTGCCGGTATTGCCCGCGAATGGCCCGAAGCAGAATTGACCATTGATGTAGAGGGCGAGCGGCTGCAATTATCGGGCAAACTAGGGGCAGCAGAAGATGGAGAAGGGGCTTATACCCTTTCAGGCATGCCGGCAGACGATTTTCCCAGTATGCCGGGGACATTGAACGGCCTGGTGATTGATTTGCCTCAGACGGAGGGATTGGACTCCCAGATTGTGGGCGATATGATCAACAAAACAGCCTTCGCCGTTTCGCGCGACGAAACTCGGCCAGTATTAAACGGCGTTTTATGGCGAATAGACGGTCAAGGTATGGTCATGGTAGCCACGGATGGATCCCGTCTGGCCCGTTGCAGCAGGCAATTCGACCTGACCGACCAAGTTAACGGAGAAACGCCGTCCGAGGTCATCGTTCCCCCCCAAACCTTGGGCCACTTAGTCAAATTGCTGGGCAGCCAGCACGAATTAGTCAAAATGACTATAGGAGAAAGTCAGGTCCTCTTCGATATGGGCGATACGCACCTGCTTTCCCGCCTAATAGAAGGGCCTTACGTAGATTACCATCAGGTCATTCCACAGCAGAATGAAAAGAAATTAAAAATAGCCCACGAGCATTTCCTTCCGGCGGTGCGCCGCGTTTCTATTTTATCCAGTTCCTACACGCACCAAGTGCGGATGAAATTGAGCTCTAATAGCATAGAATTGTCGGCTACAAGTCAGGAAGTTGGAGGCGAGGCGCGCGAGACTATACCGGCCACCTACCAGGAAGAAGAGATGGAGGTAGGCTACAACGCCAATTATCTGATGGAAATATTAAGGAAAATGGATGAGTCCGCCATCGTTTTCGATCTCAGTGATTCCGTGACTGCAGCCCTGTTGCGTCCAGAGGAGCAAGCAGAGGGAGAGGATTACTTCTGTCTATTGATGCCGCTGCGTCCAAGTGGCTGAGGTAAGCGGGCCGGGTGAGGATCTGTGAAATCACGCTGCAACCCTTTCGCAATTTCGCCGAGATTCGACTTGCTTGTGAGGGCAACCGCGTACTGATCGTGGGAAGAAATGGACGGGGCAAGAGCAATATTCTGGAGGCCATCTCCTATCTCTCTATCGGCAAGTCGGTGCGCGGCAGCAAAGACACAGAAGCCGTACCGTACGGAGAGCAATACTTCGATATCAGGGCTCTATGCCACGATGGTCAACGCTCCTGTCAATTGCGGATCTTCTACTCGCACCAAGACGGCAAAAAGGCATTCTGTGACGAGACCCCCCTACCCCGAGTTTCCGATGTGCTCGGAACGTTCAAGACCGTTCACTTTTCCCCCGAAGACGTGTCTTTGGTGCTGCGCTTCCCCGCCCAGCGCCGGCGTTTGCTCGACATCCTCATCTCCCAGTCCAGCACCGCATACTTGCGCGAGTTGCAGCAGTATCAGCGGGTTTTAACCCAGAGAAATCACCTCCTGCGCAGCAGCAAGAGGGAGGCAAAAAGACCGGACGAAAACGCATTAAAAGCTTGGGATGCCCAATTGGCCCAACTGGGGGCAAAGGTGCGAGTGCAACGACTGAACACATTGGCGGAAATGCAACCCTTATTTTTTACCCACTACGAGCGGTTTTCACCGCAAGGCGAGGAGGCCTCAATCACCTACAAAGGCCCGCAAGCCGTTGGCGAAGAAGCCTTGAAAACGGAACTGCTGGAAGATCTGGGAGAAAAGCGGGAAAGGGAGTATAAGCAGGGATTTACCCTCAGCGGTCCTCAGCGTGACGACTTGGTTTTTCTCTCCAACGGCAAATCGGCGGAGACCTATGCTTCTGGAGGACAGCTAAAAACCATAATGATCGCTTGGAAAATGGCCGAGGTTCGCTTTCTCGAACTGCAAAGCGGACAACAGCCAGTTTTATTGTTAGATGATGTATTCTCCGAGTTAGACGATGTGCGCGCACGCGAGTTATTGGGGTTAGTAGATGAATTCGAACAAGTATTCGTCACCACACCGCAAGAATTGGGAGACAACGTCCGCCAACGGTTCGACGAAATCCACCTCCCAGAGGGGTGAGGGCGGCACAGAAGCCGTAGGGGGCCTAATCGGGGCCGTTATCGCCGAATTGGGCTTAACGGAGAAACTGACCGAATACCAAACCAAGCAGGTCTGGACAGAAGCCGTAGGGCCCACATTGGCAGCACAGACGCAGCCATTGCAATTGCGCAACGGCAAAATGGAGGTAGCCGTGCCATCGGCCGCCTGGCGCAATCAGCTAATTTTCATGAAGAGGGAAATAATAGACAAGATAAACCGGTCGATGGGTCGGGAAGTAGTGACAGACCTCAAGTTGATTCATAGGCGTTAAACGGGATAAAAAAGCTAAAAAGACTAAAGGAGCGGAAATTATATGTCGGAAGCAGCCAAGGACTACGCTCAAGAACAAGATCAAGAAAACGATTATAATAGCGAGACCATTCAGGTGCTCAAAGGCCTGGAAGGGGTGCGCAAGCGTCCGGCCATGTATATTGGCGACACCGGTGAAAACGGCCTGCACGAGCTAGTCAAAGAGATCGTTAATAACAGCATTGACGAGGCCATGGCCGGCCATTGCTCGCGCATCGTCACCACCATTAAGACGGATGGCAGCGTATACATTCAAGACGACGGTCGCGGCATTCCGGTAGGCATCCACGTCGGCGAGCAAAAGTCGGGCGTTGAAGTGGTCATGACCATGTTGCATGCCGGCGGCAAATTTGACAAAAAAGCCTATCAGGTCTCCGGTGGTTTGCACGGAGTGGGCAGCTCAGTAGTTAATGCCTTGTCGGAATGGTGCATCGCCGAAGTGTGGCAAGACGGCAAGATACACCGGCAGCGCTATGAGCGCGGAATACCGCAAAGTGAGTTAGAAGTGGTCGGTACGACCGAAGAAACCGGTACGATTATCCACTTCATGCCCGATGCCGAAATCTTTGAGACCCTTGAATACGACTACGAAAATATCTCTCATCGCCTGCGCGAGCTAGCCTTTTTGACCAAAGGGTTGGAGATTGTGGTCGTAGATGAGCGCAGCGGCGAAAGCATTTCCTACCTCTACGAAGGCGGAGTACAGGAGTTCGTGCGCTTTCTCAACGAGGGGCGCAGCCCGCTGCACCCGGACCCCATTTATTTGCAAGGCGAGCGCGACGGTGTAGGTGTAGAAGTGGCCATGCAGTACAACGACGGTTACCAAGAGACCATCTTCACCTATGCCAACAATATCAAAACGACCGAAGGCGGGACTCATCTGGTGGGATTTCGTTCGGCCATGACCCGCACTATCAACGCCTATGCCGAACGCAATAATCTAATGAAAAACGTCAAGTTCAGCGTGGCTGGCGAAGATACGCGCGAAGGCCTATCGGCAGTGGTCAGCGTCAAGGTGCCCGAGCCGCAGTTCGAGGGACAGACCAAGAGCAAGCTGGGCAATAGCGACGTCAAGGGTATAGTAGAATCACTGACCAACGAAGCCCTGGTCCAGTACCTGGAAGAAAACCCAGATGTAGCCAATCGGGTGATCAACAAGATTGTCGAAGCCGGGCGGGCGCGCGAGGCGGCGCGCAAAGCGCGCGAGTTGACCCGGCGCAAAGGGATATTAGACGGCGCTTCCCTGCCGGGCAAATTGGCGGATTGTTCCCTTAGAGACCCCGAAAAAACGGAGATCTACCTAGTCGAGGGCGATTCGGCCGGCGGCTCGGCGGCCATGGCCCGCGATCAGAGTTTTCAGGCCGTGCTGCCCATGTTTGGCAAATTGCTCAATGTGGAGAAGGCGCGCATCGACCGCGTCTTGGGCAACGACAAGCTCTTGCCTTTAATCGCCGCGCTGGGCACAAACCTGGGCGAGGACTACGACTACTCCAAGCTGCGTTATGGCAAAGTTATTCTCATGGCCGATGCCGATGTCGATGGCAGCCATATTCGTACTTTATTGATGACCTTCTTTTTTCGCTATATGCGCGATCTGGTTGAGCGGGGCAATCTCTACATCGCCCAACCGCCGTTATTCCAGGTCAAAAAGGGAAAGCAGCAACACTATGCTTACAACGAAGAAGAGCGCGACCGCTACATCGAAGAATTTGGCGGCAAAAGCAACGGCAACAGCGAAGGACGCGGCATCATGATCCAGCGCTATAAAGGCCTGGGCGAAATGAATCCAGAACAGCTGTGGGAGACGACCATGGATCCAGAGCGCCGCACCTTATTGCATGTCCAGGTAGACGATGCAGTGCAGGCCGAGCATTTGTTTTCTCTGTTGATGGGAGAACAGGTGGAACCGCGGCGCGAGTTTATTGAGAAGTATGCACTGGATGTGAAGAACTTAGATATATAACGGGATAAGTATTTTGGGGGTAGGACTTAAAACGAGATAGAGGTTATATGTCAGAGCAAAAAGAACAGAATATTGTACCGGTAAAAATTGAAGATGAGTTGAAGACGTCGTTTCTCGACTATTCAATGAGTTTTACGCTGGCGCGGGCATTGCCCGATGTGCGAGATGGGCTCAAGCCTTCGCAGCGGCGCATTCTGGTGGCGATGGACGATTTGTCGTTGGCGCCCAATCGAGGCTTTCGCAAATGTGCCAAAATCGCGGGGGATACATCGGGCAATTACCACCCCCACGGCGAAGCTATAGTATATCCCACGCTGGTACATATGGCGCAGGATTTTCGTCTGCGCTATCCGATGGTGGATGGGCAGGGCAATTTTGGCTCTATTGACGGGTACCCACCCGCGGCCATGCGCTATACTGAGGCACGCATGAGCTGGGCGGCTATGGAAATGCTGGCGGATCTAGAAAAAGATACTGTCGACTACATCGGCAATTACGACGAAACCCGCACAGAACCGCAAATTCTACCCGCTCGCTTCCCCAATTTATTGTGCAATGGCTCGGTCGGCATCTCGGTAGCGTACGCTACTAAAATTCCGCCCCATAATGTATCCGAGGTCGTCGACGGGTTGGCGGCCTTGATCGAACATCCCGAGATCACGATTGACGAGTTGATGGAGCATATCAAGGCACCGGACTTCCCCACCGGTGGAGTAATCTATGGTATGAGTGGCGTACGCCAAGCCTACCACACGGGTCGGGGCATGATTTACATGCGTGGCCGGACCCATATAGAAACCCTGAAAAACGGCCGCGAAAACGTCATTGTTACCGAGATTCCTTACCTGGTGGACAAGTCCATCCTGCTGGAAAAGATGGCTGACCTGGTGCGCGACAAAACCATCGACGGCATCTCCAATATTCGCGATGAGTCGGGCCGGGGGGGCATGCGCATTGTCGTCGAACTAAAAAAAGATGCCTATTCCGAGGTGGTGATCAACCAGCTCTATTCTCGCAGCATGCTGCAGATGACCTTTGGCGCCATGATTTTGGCCGTGGTCGACCGCCGGCCGCAGATTCTCAACCTCAAGCAGATGCTGCAGCACTACCTGGACCACCGCCACGGAGTGGTGGAACGGCGCGCCCGTTTTGAGTTAGAAAAAGCCGAAGCCCGGGCGCATATCCTCGAGGGGTTGCGCATCGCCCTGGACCACATCGACGAAGTTATCGAGGCGGTGCGCGCCTCGGCCAACCCCGAGGAGGCCCGCGAGCGGCTCATAAGCCGGTTTGAGCTGAGCGAGGTGCAGAGTCAGGCCATCCTGACCATGCCGCTACAGCGGCTGACCGGCCTGGAGCGAGAGAAGATAGATAATGAATACAACGAGTTAATGGGGACTATTGAAGATTTGCGCGACATTCTGGGCAGCCACGACCGCCGCATGCAGATCATCAAGGACGAAATAGCCGATATCAAGGAGCGCTTCGGCGACGAGCGGCGCACAGAGATCGTCTACGCCGCCGAAGAATTTGATATGGAAGACCTCATTGCCGAAGAGGACATGGTGGTGACCATATCGCATTCCGGTTATATCAAACGCATGTCGCCCCGGGCTTACCGAGTGCAGAACCGGGGCGGCCGCGGGGTGACGGGTATGAAAACCAAGGAAGAGGACTTCGTCGAAAAACTCTTTGTTGCCTCGACCCACGCCTATCTCATGTTCTTGACCTCCAAAGGTGTATGTTATTGGCTCAAGGTCTACAAAATTCCCGAAGGCGAACGCGCAGCGCGCGGTCGACCGTTGGTCAATCTACTGCAACTGGACCCGGACGAAAAGATTACCGCCGTGGTGCCAGTGCAGGAATTCTCCGAAGATAAGTACCTGTTCACCGCCACGCGCCAGGGCATTGTTAAGAAAACCGTGCTGTCGGCCTACCAAAACATCCGCCGTGACGGCATCATTGCTCTGAAAATCCAGGAAGGCGATGATCTGATTGGGGCCGAGGTCACCGACGGTAACCAGGATATCTTGTTGACCACCCGGCAAGGCATAGCGGTGCGTTTTGGCGAGAACGATGTGCGGACTATGGGCCGAGTTTCGACCGGTGTAAAAGGCATTGACCTGCGCGCCGGCGACGAAGTGGTAGGCATGGTAGTGGTCCAGGACCAGGCGTCGTTGCTGACTTTGAGCGAGAATGGCTACGGTAAACGCACAGAAGTTGAAGTTTATCCTACAATTCGCCGCGGTGGCAAGGGGGTAATCGACATTAAGACCACCGAGCGCAACGGCGGTGTAGTGGCCAGTAAAATGGTCCAGGATGAAGATGAAGTGATGATTGTGACGGCAAATGGAATTATGATTCGCTTGCCAGTAGAGAGTATTTCGCAGATTGGCCGCAATACTCAGGGGGTGCGGGTAATCAATCTGGGCGATGGAGATCGCGTGATTGATATGACTCAGGTTGTGCAGGAGGAGGAGGAAATTGGAGAGGAGGAAGGTGTGGAGGGAGGTGAAGGGAGTGAGACGCTGGCTGGAGAGAATGGAAGTGAGGATCAGACGGAGAGTATTAGTGGCGATGGGGCAGAATCAGAGGAAGCAGTTGATTGAGGACTGGGATCGTATTAAGGGCTCTCAGTTTAGTCTGTAAGATTGAGATGAAAGGCGATATCGGGTTGGCCTCTCGATCCTTCGAATTGGCGTAGTACTGGTTCGGTGCTCACCGGCCATCTTGGCCGGTCCGATTCATACCCCCTGCGCCGCGCTCGCTTCCTGCGGCGCAGGGGGTAATTTATCCGCTTGAGGCTATCTCGAACTCGCTCAATCTACGTTACCTATCAAAATACAGTTGGTATAAGCGTCTTAAGCCCACCCCGATCTGGGGTAAGGGGATCTGATCCGAGGCCTAAACCGGGCCTGTTATATCAATGGTTACACCTAATAACCCATCTCAAACATCTTGTAGTTTTGTATTTGCTCTTAGATCGAGACTTTGTTATTTGTTCTAGAAGTCGTCGAGAAAATAATGGTTGCAGGACTCGAAGAATATTGTATTTTAATTAAAGTTAAACAACAATAAGTTATAGTATTAATAATACTTGTATTAGTGTGGTTAATGGTATACTTAATAGGTACTTAAATGAATAAAAATAAGCGCGGATAGAAAGTCCATATGCTCAGGGAAAAACGTCATAAAAAAGCCATGACCTTCCAGGTTTTTGAAGACCAACTGGAGGTTCTGCAGAAGATTGCTGGAGATACAGGACTCTCTCAGGCCGAGGTCGTACGTCAGTTCATCGACCGCGGCATAGAAGAATACGATATGGAACGGGTGAAACGTAGAGGACGGGGGCGTATATAGGGACGTTGACACTGTCTGTTGGGGAAGTTATATTTTTACACCTGGAGGGTTAGTCCTAATTGGTAAGGCAGCGGTCTTGAAAACCGCCGGGTTAATAGCCCTTGTGGGTTCGAGTCCCACACCCTCCGCCGAAAACACGCAATACAAAAATAAAAGCACGGCAGGAGCGCGGAGAGGTGACCGAGTGGCCGAAGGTGGCAGCCTGCTAAGCTGTTGTGGGGTTTACGCCCTACCGAGGGTTCGAATCCCTCCCTCTCCGCCAGTGGTATTGTGCTGCGCCCTCGTTCAATGGTAGGACACGCGGTTCTGGTCCGCGTTATCGGGGTTCGAATCCCTGGGGCGCAGCCAATTTTAGGAGGCCGGCAAAGTTAATGGGCTTTGCCGGCCTTTTTATTTTTTTCGACTATAGAAAACGAATCCCATAAATTATCGCGACAAGACGTAAGCAAAGGGAAATTATTGACACTTTGTTCAATAGTACATATCGTGTGTGCCACAGTAGAGCTTGGACCTTTCAAGTAGTTGTTTCCGATGAAAAAAGATATAAAAGAAGAGGCCATAGCCTGGGCGTTTCTACTGCCGGCTCTCGTCGTATTGACGGCGTTTGGCCTTTTCCCCATCGTCTATGCCTTCTATGTCAGCTTGCATCGCTGGCACATAAAAAAGGCGGGGTTCGTCGGTTTTGACCAATATGTCCGGGCTGTAGGAGACCCCGACTTCGTCTATATGTGCCTGTTGGGAGCCGCTCTGATTTGGCTGGGCGTGCGATTGCGCGCAAAGTTGGAGGGGGATGGCCCAGCGCCTAGTCTATTTTCGCGCATTGTCCCCTTTGTGTTGGCATTGCCGGCTTTGTGGCTGGTTGTTCGGGGGTTAAATGGCTTGCTCGAAACAGGGGATCGGCAGCTCTACAATGGATTTAAGGTCACCTTATTTTACTCCCTGGGCACCATTCCCGTGCAATTGGGGGCTTCGATGTTACTGGCTTATCTGCTTTTCAAAAGCCTGCGTGGTAAGGGATTCTTCCGCCTGCTTTTCTTCTTACCTTATGTCACACCGGTAATTGCCTCGGCCGTTGTCTTCCGCATAATCTTCAGTCCCCATCCCTCTTCCCTAGCCAATCGTTTCTGGGCTTTTTGCGGTCTGGAACAGCAGCGCTGGCTTTTCGAGAGCAAATCGGTGGCGGTTTTGCTGCTCCAGGCTTGTGGAATAACCGATTACCCGGCCTGGGTAAATGAGTGCTTTCCCAGTCTAGCACTGGTCTCGATAACTCTCTACAATATCTGGGTTTACATCGGCTATGATACCGTTATCCTGCTGGCCGGTTTGAGCGCTATTCCGCGCCACTACTACGAGGCGGCAGAGATCGATGGAGCTAATGCCTGGCAGGTTTTCCGCAACATCACGCTACCTCTGGTCTCGCCGACCCTGTTCTTCCTATCCATGGTGGCGGTGATCGGCACGTTCAAAGCATTTAATCACATCTATATCATGCGTACCCCCGGTGCCAGAGACAGTGTGGACGTGGTTAGCATTGCCATCTTCGACCAAATTTTTCAATACCAAAACGCCGGCTACGCTTCTACCCTGGCCTTTGTACTCTTCATTACCATTCTGGTGTTGACCTTCCTGCAAAACAGCGTGCTGGGCAAGCGGGTCTTCTATGGAGAGTAAGTCTATAACAAAGAGGCGGTGGCTGCTAGGGGCCGTATACACAGGATTGAGCATCAGTGCGGTGACAGCGACCGTGCCGTTTGTATGGATGTTGCTGGCCTCGTTCATGACGCGAGGCGAAACACTGCGCCGGGTTTTTGCTCCGTCCGAGATTCAGTGGAAAAATTACCTTCTCGCCTGGGAAGAGGCCGATTTTGGACTCTATTTTGAGAACTCTCTGCTTATTGCCGCTCTGCAGGTAAGCGGCACGCTGCTCTTTTCGCTGCTGGCGGCTTATCCGCTGGCGCGCATGGAGTTTCGCGGTAGAGACATCGTCTTCGCTGTCATTCTGGCGACCTTGATGATTCCGGAGACCGTGACCATGGTGCCCAACTTCCTGACGGTTTCCTGGCTCAATCGCCATAGCCCCTTTGCATGGCTCAACAATTGGCCAGCCCTGACCGTGCCTTTTATGGGCAGTGCCTTCAGCATTTTTTTGCTGCGCCAATTCCTTCGGGGCATTCCGCTGGAGTTGTGGGATGCCGCGCGCATTGACGGGGCCGGCCACGTGCGTTTCCTCTTTCAGATCGTGCTGCCTTTGTGCCGGGCGCCGCTACTGACGGTGGGCATGTTTACCTTTATCGGCTCGTGGAACGCCCTGGGCTGGCCCCTATTGGTGACCAATACACCCGATTGGCGTCCCATTTCTGTAGGTTTGTTACAATTTGTCAGCGAAGCTGGCGCCGAAGTGCATTTGCAAATGGCCGGTGCGGTGATTGCTACCATTCCGGTACTATTGGTCTATTTTCTAATCCAGAGAGAGTTTACCGAAGGCATATCCATGTCGGGATTAAAGGGGTAAAATGAACAAGAATATAACACGCCTGGCCATTGGTGCCGGTCTGATGGCCCTCACCTACCTAGTGGCTTGCGGAGAAGCTGAGCGATCGACAACGGTAGTGGTGGATATAGAGCAGGTTGACCCCAGCAGTCAGGAAGTGGTCTTCTGGTACCAGCACAGCCGCCAGCGCGAAGAAGCCCTGGTTGAGCTCATAGAAGAATACAATCGCACCAATGTCCACGGTATCAAAGTGCGCGGCGAGTACATGGGCGGCTATGACGACATCTATAATAAAATGTCTGTCGCCATACAAGGAGGCACCTTGCCACAGTTAGTGGTGGCCTACCAAAATCAGGCGCTGGCCTACTTTGAAGCAGACGGCGTCGTAGATATAGCGCCCTATATGCGTTCAAAAAAATGGGGACTGAGCGCCGCAGAAAATGCCGATTTTATCCAGGCTTTTTTACAACAAGACAACAATAAGGGCGTGCAGACGGGGTTTCCGCCCAACCGCTCTATGGAAGTACTCTATTATAATGTGGATTGGTTGAAAGAATTGGGATACGCCCGCCCGCCTGTGACATGGGACGAGTTTGCCGACATGTGCCGCAAAGCCAAGGCCCAGCCTTTTAGCAAATCCACCGACAAAGAGCACAGTCTCGGATTTTTCTTAGAGTTGGACGCCAGTCGCCTGGCCACCATGGTTTTTACGCGCGGCGGCGATTTCATGAACGCCGATAAAACCGCCTACACCTTTAATACCCCACAAGTGCGACAGGCTTTGCAGTTAATGCAGGATTTGATACGAGAAAAAGCAGTGGATATCGTCAGCGAGCGTTACATGGACCAGCAGGAGTTCGGTGTGGGCAAGGCCCTATTCGCACTGCGTTCCACCTCCGGGCTGCCTTTCTTTAAGAGCGCCGTTGCAGACGGTCTAGACTTTGCGTGGTCGGTGTCTGCCCCTCCCCGCCAGGTCGACGACCCGGTAGTAAATGTGTACGGCGCCAGCCTTTCGCTGTGCAGGACCACACCAGCGCAACAATTGGCTACCTGGTTATTCGTAAAATGGTTTACCCAGCCCCAACAACAGGCGCGCTGGGCGCGGGCGAGCAATTACTTTCCTGTGCGCAAAAGCACTGCGAATGAATTAAAGGAGTATCTCGCGGAAAATCCGGGCTACGCCGCCGCGTTTAAATTGCTTGACTACGGCAAGTCCGAACCGGCCGTACAGGGTTATCAAGGGGTGCGCAAAATGATCGCCGACGCCATGGTTGATATTGCCGAAGGCGGGGATTTAGACGACGTATTGAGCAATTTGGAGCGCCAGGCAAACAAAACGCTTGAACGTTTCTGAACATAATGGAGAGATACATTGGTGAGTAACACAGATGCGCGCCCCAATGTCGTCGTGTTTTTTACTGACCAGCAACGCTGGGACACGACGGGATTACACGGCAATCCGATGGAATTGACACCCAACCTAGATCGCTTGGGGCGAGCGCATACCCACGTAGCCCATTCGTTTACCTGCCAACCGGTGTGTGGGCCGGCGCGTTCTTGTTTGCAAACCGGACTTTACGCTACCACTACAGGATGTTTTCGCAACGCCATTCCCCTGCCCGACGATAGCAGAACTTTGGCGCATTACTTCGCCGAGGCCGGCTATCAGACAGGGTACATTGGCAAATGGCATCTGCACGGCAGCGACTCCATGGGGCCGGTGCCCCAGGACCAACGCTTTGGTTATCAGTATTGGCTGGCATCCAATACGCTGGAGTTCACTTCAGACGCCTATGATACAGTGATGTACGACGGAGATGGGGAGCCGGTGAAATTGCCTGGTTATCGGGTAGACGCCGTCACTGATGCGGCCATCCGTTATATTGACCAACACCAGGAGGATCCTTTTTATCTCTTTATTTCGTACATCGAACCGCATCACCAGAATCATCTGGACGACTACCCCCCACCGGAGGGGTACCGGCAGCGCTACACTGGTGGCTGGGTCCCGCCCGATTTGGCTGCTCTGGGTGGGTCTACTCACCAGCACCTGGGTGGCTATTACGGTATGGTCAAACGTTTGGACGAGGCTTTTGGCAGGATGATGGACGCACTCAAGAGCCTGGAGTTGGAGGAGAACACTATTGTGCTCTTCACCTCCGACCACGGCTGCCACTTCAAGACGCGCAATAGCGAGTACAAGCGTTCCTGCCACGAAAGTTCAATCCGCGTACCCACGGTGCTGGCGGGGCCGGGTTTTGTAGGCGGTGGGCAGATCGGCGAGTTGGTTAGCTTGATTGACCTACCCCCCACCCTCTTGGATGCAGCCGGTCTGGAAGTGCCGGCGCACATGCAGGGTCGCTCCATTGTGCCGTTAGTCCAGGGCGCTAAAGCTGGTTGGCCTGAGGAAGTGTTCGTACAAATCAGCGAAGCGCAGGTGGGGCGTGCCGTGCGCACCCAGCGTTGGAAGTACGGCGTCGATGCGCCCGACAAACAGGGCGGATCGGTACCCGGGTCAGAAACATACACAGAACAGTATCTCTACGACTTACAGGCCGATCCGTACGAATTGCATAATCTGGTCGGCCTGGAGTCACACCAGGAAGTAGCAGTCGTTATGCGCCAGCGTCTGCTGGACCGCATGCAAGCGATCGGTGAAACACTCCCCCGTATTGAACCCGCACCGGCTCAACCGGCAGGGCAGCGGCGGTTGAGCGCCAAAGAAGCGCGCATGTAAGCGGCCAAAGGAGAGGACAATCCATGCAGAAACTCGAAGTAGATCTCGTCGTTATCGGTGCCGGCCCGGCCGGCCAAAAGGGGGCCATTCAAGCCACCAAAGTCGGCAAGAAAGTGGCTATGGTCGATCGTTTGGGACTTTTGGGCGGTGCCTGCCTGAACCAGGGGACCATCCCTTCCAAGACGCTTAGGCGCGCTATTATAGACCTGACCGGTTTTTTGCAAACAGGTTACTTTGGCGGTGACCACCGCACCTTGCAGGAAATTACGGGTGAAGATTTAAAACGACGTGTCAGCAAGGTCATTGAGGATACCAATGCCGAGTTGACCAAGCAGTGCGAAGCCAATGGCGTGGCTACCGTATTCGGGTCTGCACGTTTTGTCGATCCCCACACCATCGAAGTGCTGGATGCCGACAGCAAGGTCTCTTGCCAGATCACAACCAGTAAGACGCTCATTGGCACGGGATCCCGCCCGCGCCATCCCATTGACCTGCCCGACGACGATATCTTTCTCGACTCAGATCAAGTATTCCGCATGGACGATCTGCCCAAATCGTTAACTATATTGGGTGGGGGCATTATCAGTTGCGAGTACGCCACTATGTTTGCGGCGCTGGGGACGGAAGTGACTTTGATGGACCGTCGCGACGATCTCTTGCGCATGCTAGACCAGGAGATTGGCGCACTCTTTCTCGAAGAGATGAAGAAGCTGGGTGTGAAGGTCAAACTGGGGCAGGGCATCGACCACTTGCGCCGCAGCGAAGATGACCAGGCCGAAGTCGTGCTCAAAAACGGCGAGAGCGTCAAGGCGGCATCCTTATTCTACTCTATGGGGCGGCTAGCCAATGTAGAGGGGTTAAATTTGGAAGCTGCTGGTATCGAGTTGACCGAATTGGGTTATATTCCGGTCAATCCCCTGTTTCAAACGGATCATCCCGACATTTACGCCGCCGGCGACGTCATTGGCCCGCCCGCCCTAGCCTCGACCTCGACGGAGCAGGGCCGTTTGGCCGTGCGCAACGCCTTTTTGCTGCGCAGCCACCACTTTCCCGAATTCTTTCCTTACGGTATCTACACCATCCCCGAAATCTCCAGCATCGGTCCCACCGAAGAGGAACTCAAAGAACGCGGCATCAATTACGAAGTGGGTCGGGCGCACTATCGCGAAATAGCTCGTGGTCCCATCACCGGCGATACCTCCGGCCTCATCAAGCTCATTTTCCACGCTGAGACTCAGGAAGTACTGGCTGCGCACATCATCGGTACCAATGCCACCGAACTCATTTCCTTAGGCCAGATGGCGATTGATTTCCACGCCCGAGTAGATTACTTCGTCGATACCATCTTCAACTATCCCACCTTTGTCGAAGGCTACCGCATTGCCGCACTCAACGGCCTCAACAAATTGGGGAGTGCCTCAGACCTCTGATGCGTGGACTGGGTGCAGTGCCAGCTTTTTAGAGCTTGACCAGCTGTCGGCGAAAGTGGTCTTGCAACTCGATCTCGGCAGAGCACTTTGGGCAGATGAGGCGATCGGTGGCGCTGCCGTCGATAAAGACGCAGCCACTCATCTCGGCCAGTTTTCTTACCGTTTCTACCTCGCCTTCCGCCTCCTCGCGGGCATCTATGGCCGACCAATCCACTACTCGGCTGACGATGTCGCTAAAGATCTTTTCCTTGGGCAGGTAGACTTTGAACTTTTTACCGCAAATGCAACTATGTGACAATCCTAGTGCCATGGGGAGTCACCTCCTCATTTACCAATACCAAAGGGGCGAACAAAATATGTGCGGGGGGTGTACGGAACGATTTACGGTTTCGCCAAAGGTGGAAACGCGCATTGGGGGGCACTCGGGGAGACGTCTTTAGGAGTGCCTACCAAGGCGCGTTTTCCCAAGATAAGTAAAAAGCTTGAGTTTGTTAACTACTTTTTTAACTGTTTCGTCATAATACACGACAAAACGTAAAAGACCTACCCCTGGGCAACAAAGGGAAATAAGTTTAGGGTATTCACAGCCCGTATTCCCCTTCAACCAGGAGCAGGTCGATGTCCCCCCAAACTAATGATTTAC
>Ga0209402_10001017_pt1 | contig 31994 bp, 23 predicted proteins | sample ArcticOcean_MG_C_3_FD_187437 | JGI IMG/M metagenome (GOLD analysis project Ga0209402, IMG submission 187437) | Marine microbial communities from western Arctic Ocean - ArcticOcean_MG_CB8_126 (SPAdes) (version 2) | ecosystem: Environmental > Aquatic > Marine > Oceanic | place: Arctic Ocean... | reverse complement strand
TATTAAGGCAGCGGCCCCGCTGGCAAAGTTCATGGAACTAGGCACATCGCTCGCCATTCGTGAGGATAAAGTACGGCCCATGAAAACACGGGTCGATGAAGCAATGGCCGGCGAGCCATACAAACCGCGCCGAGAGGCCGATTAACACAAGGAAAACAGAAAATGCCATTATCCACAGGCCCAGTAAAATACGCCAAGATCGTCGGCAGCGCAGCCAGTGACATTGAATTGGTGGCGCTGGTCGCGGACAAGAAAATTCGTGTGCTCAATTACACGATCATCGCAGACGGTGATACTACCGTGCGATTCGAGTCAGGCCCCGGAGGGACGGCCTTGACCGGGCTGCTCACCCTCACGGCCAGCAGCGGAGCGGCCCCAGCAGACGCCGAGGCGGGTCTATTTGAAACGGTTGCCGGCGATTCCCTGAGCCTAGAGCTAGGGTCAAGCGTGGTCATAGGCGGCCATCTGGCTTACCAAGAAATTACATAACGACAAACCCGGGCGGTGACTAAAGGGTCAACCGTCCTACCGTCAACGTCGCACCCCCAGGCTTCGACGGCACCGCTCGGGTAATTTTACAACTTCACCACACCATAACACGGGAGAACCGAAATTATGGCCGACAATGCACTTGTGGATGCTGTCCACGCCCTCGACCAGATTCACGACCGCCTAGCCCCCTCCGGGCTCGAAGGTCTTAGCAACTCCGATGCGGACGCCTACGAGGCGGCCCTGCACGACTTATTCGACGCCAGCCTTGGGGCCGGCTACGAGTCGGCGGAAATCACCACGGCGGTCGACGACCTAGAGGATTCGTGGGTCGACTATCAAAACGCGGCGGGGATCGACATTGAAACTACGTCGATGACCCCGTTTTTCGCAGCACGCGAACGGGTGTCAAGGACGTGCCGGCTAACGGTCGACTACACGCCCCGAAAGCTGGAATCGGTCGCGTATCTATTCAAGGACGGCCAGCAAGGCGGTTTGAACACGATACAGATCGCCAAGACGTATGACTGGTTCGACAACGGCCGCCCCGATACCACGAAGGTCGAGGAGGAATTGGCGAACCCCGGCACCCACGTCGGCCCCGACTTTGTGCCCCAGGTCGAAATCGAGCGAGACGACATGCTCCGCAGCCTGCACGAAGCCCGGGGGGAACGAGTCCGGCGCAAGATCAAAGACAAGACGATAGCGGCCGAGCCCGACCCGACACCCGAGCCGAACCAGATCCGGCTAAAGGACTTGTTCGTCCAAGGCTTGACCCTAAAGCAGATCCTTACCCACTTCACCCGTCGCGACGGCGAGTGTCTGGTGGACGCCCAGGACGTGCTAGACGCGGCAACGGCGGAGGGCTACATTCTCCCCGATCCAGTCAATCTATCGTCCACGCGAGCCCCCAGGCCAACGGATCGAGCCAAGGCGGAAGGAAACCCGCACGCGGCCCAGAAATTGGAAGGGTTCGAGTCCAAAAAGATCGACGACGGCCCAGGGGATCTGGGGCAGGACATCGACGAACCAGCGGCCGGCAGCCTAGAGGAGTTGGTCGCACCACTGGCGGCGGCCGACATGAGCGCCCGAGAGATAGCCGATCAGCTTGGCGAATGGGACGGCAAAAAGCTGTCGTATCAGCGGGTCAACGCAGCCATGAAACGCTTGCGGGAGGCGGTGTAACTTGGCCAAACGTAAACCAGCAGCGAAGAAAAAGCCGGCAACCAAACGGAAGCCGGCCAAGAAACCCACCAACCGCATCAAGCGGGCCAAGGCGGGGCAACCGCCCAAGCTGACAGACGCCAAGAAAAAGGCGGTCATTGCCTACATTTCGTCTGGTGGCTCCCAGCGTTTGGCGGCGATGTACGTGGGTTGCCATCACAGCACGATCCGCAACGAAGCCGATCGCGACCCGCAATTCTTAGCCGGCCTTACGCGGGCGGAGGGCCAATGTGCCCTCGAATTGCTCGAAGCGGTCCACGATCACGCCACCGACGACGCCGATGGAGACTGGCGGGCGGCGGCTTGGCTCTTAGAGCGCAAGTTCCCCAAAGACTTCGGCAAGGATCGCGACGACGCGGCCGAACAGGAGCCCACCCAGATCATCAAGATTCTGGTCGAGACTCGCCACGAAGCCGAGCAGTACGTCAAAATGTCCTCTTTGTTGCCACAGTCCAACTAGGTGCGCAAGGTCGAATTTGCCTATTGGGGCAAACAGCAGCAGTACGCTGAGTCCCAAGCACTGATCCGTGGGTTCGTGGGCGGTCGAGGTTCGGGCAAGACCCAGGCAGGGGCCCAAGATTTATTGGACCGCTGTAAGCCTGGCCGAATGTATGCGATCATCGCGCCCACCTATAAAGTGCTCGATCTTGCTACGTGGCGCACTCTGGTACTGCTCGCCAAGGAAAAGGGGCTGCTGGTCAAGGAAAACCGCAGCGATTCGTGGATCACGGTACTATGCAACGGTGGCGGGACGTGCAAGATCGTCGGCCGGACAGCGGAAGATCCGGCGCTGCTCGAAGGAATGAACCTTAGCGGGGCCGTGCTCGACGAAGCCCGCAAGATGCACCCGGCGGTGATGAAGTCGCTATATCCGTGCCTGAGAGAAGGCGGGGAAATGGGCTGGCTTGGCATCACGACCACGCCACTCGGCCGGCGGCATTGGGTGTTCGAGTTGTTCTATGACCGGGCCGACAAGCCGGAGCCGAACACGTTTCTGGTACAGGCGAGCACGCGGGAAAACCCGTTTCTGCCCGAGGAATTTTACGACGAACAGCGCCGTGTGATGACGACGGCACTGGCCGAGCAAGAATTAGAAGGGCTCTTTGTCGAGCTTGCCGGCCTGATGTTCGATCGTGCGTGGTTCCCGCTTGTCGAGCCGAACGAAGTCCCACTAAAGGTCACTCGGGCACGGTATTGGGACAAGGCCGGCACAGAGGGAGCCGGAGCGTTTAGCGCTGGGGTCAAGATGGCGGCCGATTATGAGGACGGCGTTTTCTATGTCGAAAACTGTGTTCGAGGCCAGTGGAGTGCTAGCAACCGCGAAAAGATGATAATGGCCATAGCGATCGACGATCGGCGGAAGCATAAGCGGGGCAACCAGCCGAGCATCTACATCGAACAGGAGCCCGGCAGCGGTGGCAAAGAGTCCGCCCAGAACACGGTCAAGATGCTGGCCGGCTGGCCCGTCTACCTGGATGTCGTGTCTGGGGCCAAGCATCGGGTGATCGCTGGGGAGAAAATGCCAGGAGAAGCCAAGATTATACGAGCAATGCCCTTTGCGGCATCGGCCGAACATGGTAACGTCCGAATAGTTCGCGGCAATTGGAACGACGATTGGCTGGACGAATTATCTCTCTTTCCTGAGTACCGCTTGATGGATCAAGTCGACGCTAGCTCTGGCGCTTTTAACAAACTCTGTAGCCGGCGGACCATTTCGGCCACGCCGTCATCAATGGAAGCCTCGGGGGCGTCTGTGATCCCCACGGGTATCCAGGTGATCCGGGCCCATCGCAGCGACCGATTCAAACATAGGAAATAACATGACCGAGTTACCGATATTTATCGACGGCACGAAACCCGTGTTGCAGCGCGATCCGGGCGGGCCTATCACGGTCTACCGGCCCGAACTGACCCCACAAGAACGGGAAGAAGTCAACGAGTACATGTTGTCACGGATCACCGGGTCCCGAATCAAGCATAGGGGATAATTCGATGGCAGACAAAAACCCGCACGCCTTCCCGGTTGCGTGCAAGGACTTGGTGGGGAACACGGTATTCCAGCCCGGCATGACGTTGCGCGATTGGTTCGCCGGGCAGGCTTTAGCGAATACCCACTATGTCAATGATTCCGACGACAACGAAAGGGTGGCGGCCTTCGCATATCAAATTGCCGACGCAATGATAGCGGAGAGGGCCGAGCGGCCGTATGAGGACTAACCCAATGGACCCTCTTCAATGGAGCGGAGCCGCCGGCCCGCGCGACGTGGAACTAACGAAAGGACGGGACGACATGGCCGCGAAAAAAAAGACAGCGGACGACAGGGAGGTCATCACAATGCAGCGAACGGCGATCGGCCGCTTGCAAGAGGAGCTAGCGAGGGCGGAAATCGGCCGCACCCGAGCCGTGAGGGAGATTGACAACTTGATCGCCCGCCACGATCTGATAGAGCGTGAAGTCGCGGTATTCGAGGCGAACCGGGCCGATCGCCACAAGGACAACCTGATCTATCTCGCCGGCTGCGCCCTGGGCGGGCTGCTGGCGGCCGAGATCACGGTCCACGATAACGCCTACACGGACAACCGGGTGCGACGTTTGACAAGTCAAGAACTAGCCTTGCGGGCCCACGGCGCAGCAAAGGCCACGCTAGAACTAATCGAACCAACGGAGGACGCGAACGATGAAAACGAGCGAAGAGATTAGATTCTGCGGCACGGTTAACGCCGTTGACGGTCGGGGGAAGGGCATCGTATTAGAGCCCAAGATCGCTGGCGACACGGTGACGATCGTAGCCGAGTGCCCCGGCGGATTCCGCGACCACGAAGCCCCAGAACCGGAGCCCAAGCCGCACCCCGCCACCCACGGCCCCGACATCCACGAATTAGCCGAGAAGCATACCGGGCCGCTGCCGTCTGATTGCGACCACCCCAAGGACGAAAACGGGGTATTCTGCGAGAAGGACGACGACCCCAGGATGCACACCGCCTATGCTGCGCTCTTGCGAATCGAGGGCAAGGTGGACGGGCTACACACAGAAATACGCTGGAAAGCGCGCGACCTAGAGGCCCTTGATCGCCAGGCGACGGTGAGAGACGAACACGACCAGCGGGTGATCGACGCGGCCGTGGCTCTGGCGGAGACAGGATATAGTTGTGGCGCGTGGGATGAGTTGCGCCTCGCCGTCGAGGCCCGCAGCAATAACACCACTTCCGACGCTAGGGGGCATAGAGCATGAGTGAACATCGACACTGGATACAGCACGGCGGGACGTGGCGGCCGTTTCAGGTCAATGATTCACCGCCAGTGGGCCTGGAAAAACTGGCCGGCATGATTGATGAGTGCCAGAAAATGGCCCGCGATCTAGGCTTTGTGATCGACGTAGGCGGCACGTCTCTAAAGCAAGTAAACGTAACCTATGTAGACCGGCAGACGTGGGCCGCCAGGAAAAAGGCGGGACTTGTCAAAGCGGGAAAGGTGCCAGGAGCATGAGCAAGGCGTTAGACCAACTGAAGGGGATCGAGGACGAAATCATCAGCGAATTTCGATCGCTGAATAAAGCAGCGAAAGGGTGCGACCCCCACGAAGATCGCCAAGGACACGGGGCTATGCTGGCCAGCGGTTCGTCTTTGCTGGCGGCAAGCCATCTAATCGAAGCCCTGATTATCATCGCCGAGCAACTTGACGCCCAGGACAAGGAACTAGACGCCCTACGCGGGGCGGTGGCACAGATCGGGGTCAAACTCAGGGAGGGCGATTAGAATGTATGACAACGAAGAAACGCGGCGCAGGCGAGTCGGAGGGCCCCAGGGCCTAATGATAACGAGCCACGTAGGCGGCACAGGCGGGCCCAAGACGCTGCCCACGTCGGCCGACATCCTGATCGCCATGAAAGCGGCCAAGAAGGCTATGGACGAGATACCACGGCCGGAGTTCGACATTCTGGTCGTAACGACGGAGTTGTACGGCCGGCTCTGTCAGGCGGTCGAGGCGAATGCCGTTGAACGAATGGACCCGCTTGGGTATTCCATGTTTTACGGCTTCCCTATCCACAGCGAGCCGGACCACAGCCGCGTGTTTTCTAGGGCGATGGCAATCTCGACATCGGAGCCGAGCAAGCGTGTTGGCTTCGAGATACGCAAGGGCGTTATTTACACGATACAGGACGGGGTTCCAGCCACGGCGGCCGACGATGGCGCTGAGTAAATGCGATACGTGCCTGGAAGAAGTGCCCAGCGATGAGGTCTGCGAGGCCGTATCCGGCGGCTGGCTCTGCGATCTGTGTTGGGCGAAAATTGAAATCGAGGGCGACCGCGAGGAGGCCAAAAACGCTGCCTCTCCCCGCCCAAAGCAAGGTTCTGATAGCTTCCGCCACCTCATGGAATACGACGGAACGTGCCCCCATCGTGACCGCAAGGCGCTATCGCATCGGGAGGACAAACTCCGCGCGGCCATCAAGAGCTTCTTGGGGATATGCCCGTCATCGGCTTTATTGCGCCGTATTGTCGACGCCCAGGTCAAGGAGAGCTTAGATTCCGCTAGCCAAGCACCGGAGCCCGATGTAGAATAAGGCGAACCTTTGGGGGTCAAGGGTTCTATTGTGGGCGTTTCAGCTATCCCCGCTGCGCTCTTCAAGCGCGCGTCTGCCGAGGTACGGCGGTCGGCGCTGAAAGAGTTTCGCAATTCTCCGATCGGCAAGGTTTCCAAGGAAATCGACGGGGTTCTGCGCCTGCACCGACGCACCGGCAAGTCGATAGACAAGCTGTTCGGTAATTTCGAGAAGGCCAAGAAAACGAGACTCGGGCCGGCTCTGGCCAATATGGGGATCAAAGAGCTTGATCGCTACGCCAAGCAGACGGTTAAATCTGGCGTCACCGATCCGATCATGTCGGCCTTTTTCGACGCCCTGGGGCCCTTCGGCAAGGTGCTGCAACAGGTCACAGGTGGCGACGGCCTCCAGCAATCACTAGACGCGGCCAGCGGGCTCCTACGGGCGTTTGGCTATGAGACGCTTTCCCCACCCGGAAGCAAGGGCCGCAAGGGTGAGCTAGACCGGATGGCCGACGCGCTCCGCCAGGCCGGCTACAACGTCGAAGCCCCAGGACAAAAGGCATCCGAAGCGGCCGGGCGTATGGCGATCACCCCCGGATCTGAGCCGGGAGCCAAGGGGCGACGTCAACGCAAGACGGTCGACGTGTCGATCGGCGGTAAAAACAAGCGAATCCGCAAAGATGACCCGATGTTTACCGGGGAAATGGTCGACGTCAGCAGTTCCAACGTGCATTCGGTCGGATACGACGCGAAAAGCGACCAGTTGGGCACGCTGAAAGTCCGGTTTCTGCAAAACAACAAGCCGGGCCCGCTCTATCACTATTACAGCGTGCCGGCCGAGATATTCCAAACGCTCCGCAAGTCCGGCCACCCGGGCAAGGTCGTCTGGTCGAAACTCCGCATTGAAGGCACCGTAAGCGGCCACCAGTACGATTACCGCCTAAAGGGGATCGTCGCCGGCTACGTGCCTCGAAAAGCCGTGTTCCTCGGCGGAGAGGCCCGACAAGAGGGCTTTAAGCCCAGGGGCTTCGCATCACACGACGGGCAGACATTTCGCAGCCGGCTCCCGATGGAAGTTCTCAGGGGCCTACCGAATCGCGCCGCACCTAACACGGGGGCACCGTAATGGTCAGATCAGCAACCGAAGCGGCTCAGGGCTGGATGGGCGGCGTAGAGGCCGCACAGATCATAGGAGGGGCCCGCAATGCCATCGCCTAGACCGTACCCGTTCGCCCAGTACGAAGATTCCGACGTGATCGTAGCGGCCCGGATGCGGACCAGTGACGGGGCGTACATTCTTGTCGCCAATACATCGACGATCGCCTACAAGGTTTACAACGCGGCCGGCACGCTCACCGATTCGGGTTCGCTCACCGTGGCGTCCGTGGTGTTCGACACGCTCGGCACAGATTCGGGCTGGGAGCAAGACAGCACCGGCTACAACTTCAAGGCCGATCTAGGGGTTACGGGGTTCGCGGTTCCCGGCAATCACCGGGTCGAAATCACCTTTACGTTTTCGAGCCCGTCCGAGGTCAAAACGCTGGTGTTCGACGGCGTGATTCTCTCACTATTAGGATCGTAAACAATGGCCAAACGGAACGGAAAAGGCCGGGGCGCAAACGGCAACGTGACCCCAGCAGTACCGCGTGACAGCACGACCAACCGCGAGACAGCCCACGGGGCCAAGTCGGTGCTCACTCAGCGGCGAGTCGACCCAGCGGCGGCGGTTAAGGGTATGGCGCCTAACTACGGCCAAGAGGCCGTGCCGCATATCTATACGTTCGCCGGCCGGACCAGCACCGTCTCGAACGTCTACCGGCTGCCGGACGAAGCAATCCGCCACAACATGGAAAACGTCCGCCGGATGCGGAACGAATGCGGAATCATGGAATGCCTCGAAGGCAGGCAGCGCGGGACGGCTTTGCTCAATTGGCACCTAGAGGCCGAAGATCCAGACAGCGCCGACCAGAAGGATTTAGTAGAAAAGCTAACGGAAATCGTCAAGGCCACGCCCCGGTTCCTAGAGTACCGGACGAACATGCTTCACGCGCTCTGGTACGGACGCTACGGGATCGGTCACACTTTCCAGTACCGCAAGGTCAAAGGGCAGATGCGGGTCGTAGTAAGCCGCTGGACGCCCATCAACGGCGACAAGCTGGCGTTTCGCTATGACGACGGTTCTGGGCTATTCGACGCGGAGGATGTTGGTATTCGAGTCGGGTCGACGTTCGGCCTGGGTGCTCGGGTCGGGGCTAATAATCGGTGGCGGGTCGAGGGGCTGAAGGGTCAGCAGCTATCGAACAAAACAGAGCCCACCGACTTCGGCCGGGCCTACTTCTTAGAGCCCTGGGAGCGGCCATTGCTCGGCGTTCACCGGCACATGATTGAGGACGGCGATTATTTCGACGCCCACAGCGCCGGCAGCGTCCACGGCATCGGTATCAGGTCGAGGATCTATTGGACGTGGTATTTGCATCAAGAGCTAGAAGCCATGATGCTCGAATATATCGAGCGATCGGCGTTTGGTTTTGAAATTTGGAAGTTCCCAGCCGGCAACGATGCGGCGGAGGCGGCCACCCGAAACGCGGCCGAGGAACGGATCGGCGGCGGGCGCAATGCCGTGCTGTTCCCAGTCCAACCGGGCGAAGATGCCCCGTTCTACGATTTAGAACATATCGAACCTGGGATGAGTGGAGTTAGTCAGGTGCAGGAGTTGCTCAAAAGTTATTTCGGCTGGAAGGTGAAAAGATACATCCTCGGGCAAGTGCTCACCAGCGAATCGGAGGCCACCGGGCTAGGCTCAGGGGTCGCAGAGCTTCATTACGCGACCTACAGCGACATCATCAAGTACGACGCGACCAACCTCGAAGAGTCGATGACGCTCGAACTGGTGGAGCCGCTACAGCGTTTCAACTTCCCAGAGTCGGGCGGGATCAAGATCAAATTCGTCATCGACACCGAGGCGGCTGATAATGATAAGAAAATGGAGGCTTGGCGCGGGGCGTTCGACATGGGGCTGAAGCTCAACGCGAGCGACGTGGGGGACCTGATCGGTGCCAGCCTGGCGGAGGATCAACCGGAATACCTCGAAAATCCGCAGTTCCAAGAGCAGCCAGAAATGGGCGGGATGCCTGGGATGGGCGGAGAAATGCCACCGGGCATGGGACCGGACGGCCAACCGATGGGCACGCCGACAAGCGGCGACAGCCAGGGGATGCAGATCGCCGACGAAATGGCGATGTCTGGGGGCCAACCGGACGCTCCCACGGAATCCTACAAAAAGGGCTTCGGCAAAATCGACTGGTCGGACAAGTACGAAAATCCCGGCACGACGGTCAAGGTTCCCCCAGGCGGCTACGATCTTGCGGAGTCCCGCGCGGCCCCAGGCCAGAACGTGGTCACGCAAGCAACCAAGGCGGCGGTACATTACAAGCCGGCTGGCGATCGGGCCGGATGCGGCGACTGTGCGTATTTCCGTGGTAACAAGCAATGCCATCTGGTGACGGGCAAGATCAGCAAAGACGACACTTGCGACCTGTTCACCGATACGGCCGCGTACGCGCGAATGACCGACGCGGAGAAGTACCGAAAAGAGCGATATGACACGCAAATGGGGTTCTGGAATGAAGAGGACCACCCCAGGGACGGCGGGAAGTTCGCGACGAAAGAGGGCAGCGGGCCCAGCGGCGAGGATGAAAATTCACGGCGGTACGGGGACGATGAGCCAGAGGACGCCCCCGCCCTACAGGGCGACAAGCCAAAACCGGGGGAAACGCCTTCCGAGTACATGGACCGGATGCTGGGGGCGATCGGGTCAGACCAGCGGAAAGTCGGCGATCCAGCCGCGTACAAGCATTATCTGGCCATCTGGGACGCTCACCAGCGGAACGAATCCGCCGGCACCCCAGAGGCCCCAGCAGAGCCAAGCCCCGGGGGCGATCACGCGGAAATGTCGGCATGGCTCGGCACGATCGCCGACACCGACTACAGCGAGAACACGGGCCGCGACATCAAGCAATTAGCCGCTCGCAAGATTGTCGAGGACTTCGACACCGGGCTAGAGTACCGGGTAGCCAAGATCGGCAAGGGCTACCATTTCCAGTTTAGGCACGCCAGCGACGGGCAGGGTTCCAATATGAATTGGGAAACCACCGCCCAGGAGCGGAAACGCGAGGACGTGCTAGACGAAGCCCTGGACACCTTCAACGGCATTCACGGCAAACGGCAGCACAAAGCCAAGGCGATGATTCGGGCGATCGAGACGAACGGCGAGTCTATGGCGATGAGCGCCGACGAACTGGCCGAGGCCCTGAAAAGCGACCCGATGACGAAGCACCGCTACAGCCGCGACGGCGAGCCCGAGCGATATTTATGGGAAGAGTCCAAGCACCCACGGGGCCAACCCGACAACTCGGGGCAATTCGGGCCCGGCGGCGGTGGCGATGAGGAGCCCGAGGCGGACCCAGAGCACGACGAAATGCGGGCTGATGCAACTTCCTCATTGAACCGCACAGGCTCGTACAGGCTCCCAGACGGCACAGGCTACGAAATCGTACAAGCCGGCGACGGGCTGGGTTATGCGATCGACATGGATGGCGAACTGATCGAGCGCGGCGACGATGAGATAAACACACCTTGGACGTTCGCGGACGTTCGCGACCGCATCGTAGCGAGCCTTGCCCCAGGGCAAAGCGCTCCCCCGCCGGAGACCGACGCTGGGACTCGTTCACCCGACGACGGCCCGGCGGCCGGTACAGATGATGAGGAACACCCGGAGGGAAGCCCGGAGCGGCGAGCGTCCGAAGCCATCGAGATTATCAAGTTTCGTGACATCAAGACGGACCCGGCCAGATTCCAATACAAGGTCCAAGACATCGGCGCGAAGGGCGTAGACCGGCGATTCGAGGATTCCAGCTATGACCCGATGTACGGCGGCATGTACTACGTGTGGCATGATCCAGAGGACGGCAACGATTACGTCGTCAACGGCCACCACCGCCACGAGATAGCCGACCGATCAGGATACAATGGTGTGGTGCCGGCGTGGTACATCGACGCGCCAGACGCCAAGAGCGCCCGCGCCCTGGGGGCCCTGATTAACATCGCAGACGACAACGGCACCGCCCTGGACGCGGCCAAGTTCATGCGGGACATGAACATCGCCGGCAATAAGGGGCTCGATTACCTGAAAGAGCGAAACGTCAGCCTCAAAGGCGCAATCGCTCGGGATTCGGTGATCCTATCGAATCTGAGTAATCCACTATTCGCGGAGTTGACCTATGAGCGTTTGTCGTTGCCCCAGGCTTTGGCGATCGCGGGGCCCCTGTCACCGAATCCCGATGCAAGCGAGGGTGAGATTGCTGCGATCCACGCATCCCAGGGTCGGGTACTTAAAGCGATCCGGGCCAAGGGCCGCGACATAGACCCCAAGGCCGTGCGGGAAATGGCCGAGGATGCGGCGGCGGCTCCGATGATTAAGCGCGAGGGCGGTCCAGTTGATATGTTCGGCGACGGAGAAGATGAGTACGATCACATTATGGTCGACCGGGGCGAAGTGCTGGCGGCCGTGCGGAAGCAACTAAGCACGGTCAAAGGGTGGTTCGGCGAAGCGAGCAAGAAAAGGGCCGGGGAGTTCTTGACCAAGGCCGGGGTCGGCACGATGAACCGAGAGGCGGCACTTGCCGGCAAGTCCGAGGCAGCCGGGGCACAGGACACGTTTAACCGCGAATTACGCCTAAAGGGCGATATTGGTACGAGCCTGAATAAGATCATAGACGATGCCGCCAGGGCCCACTCCAAGACAGGGGAAAAAGATGAAAACGGACGAAAACAAATCCAAACCGACGCAATCGCAGGCGTCCAGCAACTTCTCGAATCTCTACGAGGGAATGACGACGGACCAACTCGACAAGATGCTGGGACAGGCGGTGGGGATAGCGGGGAAGGTCCGCGATCACTTGCAGCAGCACCCAATTACGCCCGAGATGTTCGAGGAGTCGTCAGATACGCCGGAGACGGATTAACGGCCGAAGAGTACAAAACCTGGGACGAACGGAAGGTAAAGCGGGACCACGGGCAATTCGCCACGAAGTCAGGAAGCGCCGGCGAGAAGAAAAAGACCGGGACCAAAGCCGCCCGCAAGAAGGCCCGCAAGGCGAATAAAAAGAACCCAGTCGAGCAAGCGGTAAAGGCGGCCCAGAATAGCAAGCTGGTGGCAACGGTCGCCAAGGCGTCCCACGCTTCGCCTACGATCGCATCGCGGGCCATTGGTGCAATGCACGTAATTGAGGGAATCTCGGAGCCTGGGGCGATGGGGATCGCAGCCGATGAGATTATGGAGACGGTCGAAATGGGCTGGGATGCCTTGAAAAAGATCGGGGCCAAGTTCGATGTCGACGACGTACAGACGTGGCTCACCAAGGCCGCTGGGGTCATCGGAGGACTCACCTAATGGATAATGCACAGGCGATCAAGCTAGCCAAGGCGGCCGACGCCTCGGGTGCTTCCGACTTTTTTCTTGCCGTGGTCGTGGCAGCGATGGCAGACGGCACGGCCGAGGATCTTGACGGGTCGATCGAATTGGCCCAGAAGGCGGTCGAATTACGGGAGGAAGGCGACGACTAACAAAGAAACCACGGGGGAGTAATAATGGTAGCAAGCACAGCCAAGATGAAGAAAACCGACGCCATAGAGGTTATCTCGCCGGGGTCAAAGGTGACGATCGGCGAAGATATTACCGCGACCATCTTATCGGTAACGATCGAGCCAGGTGGAGCGGTGTCCTACAAGGCCGCATGGTGGAGCGGTCGCACCAGATACCAGGAAACTATTGACGCCTCGGAGGTTTCCGAGACGGTCGACGCGACGAATTACCTTGGGGTCGGATTTTCTCACGGCATGAACGGCCACTAATCCCCACCTTCGCCCACTAAAACGTCCCCAAATGCTCACCCTAGCCACCAAATTCGCCAAGGCGGCCGAGAAGTACACCGACCAGCGCCGAGCCAAGAAGGGCGGCGAGACTGGGGCGAATGGCGAATGGTATCCCGGTGGCTCTTTCATCAATACCAGCGCCGACAAGAGCAAAAAACCAATTCCCAGCAAAGGCGGCGGCAAGGGCGGCGGGGAAAAGGGCGACGGCACCGGACCACCGAAGCCCAAGCGGGCCAAGAGGACGCCCGATCTGATCCCGTTCGGCAAAAAGTACGGCGGCAAGAGCCTGGACGACGTTGACGACCCCGGATATTTCCAGTGGGCCTGGGAGCAATCGTGGTTCCGCGACAGCGACAAGTACGCTGATTTCCGGGCGGAGCTAGAGCGCCGGGGCATGGGCCCGTCGAAAGCGGCCGACGCAAATGCCCAGCTTGCCAGGGACCGCAGCAAGATCGAAAGCACGATCATCGGCTACTACCACGATCACGGCCGGGCGATGGATTCCGAGTTTATCGCGGCGGCCTGGGATCAACTCTATAGCCGCACGATCGACAACCCCGGGCCCGCCCAGACATGGCAGGACGTTATGGAGTACGTCCGGGCTGGCGTGCGGCCGTCAGAGGACGATCTGGGGGCGGTATATGACGGCGGGGAAATGAAGGCGTGGCAAGCCAAGCGGCTCCTAGAGGAATCTGGCGGCGTCTCACAGGACGAAGCGGCGGCCCTCCTGGGCGGTCGTCGCAAGATTCCAGCGATCGAAGCGGTAGACATTGCCCTAGATCAACAGGCGAAGCGGCGGAAGTATCTCGACGCCCAGATCGCCCCGGGCAAGACATTGCGGCAATACTTTGATGGGGCCCTGGGTGAAGCCGAGGACGGCCCACAGACGCAACAAAAGCTATTCCGCCGCGCCGGCCTAGTCTCACGTTTCGCCCGCGCGTTCGACGAATCCAAGGTCAATCGCGACCACGGGCGTTTTGCGACGAAGCCGGGCGGCGAGTCTCGGCCGGTTTACCCCAAGGATCTAAGCCCCGGCGATTCGATTCCAGACTTGGAATACGGGAAACTGATAATCGAGTCAATCAACGCCTACGATCCGAAGTACCCCCGCTCGCAGACGGTCGAAACCAATCGCGGCCGGCGAGACTTTGACCCCGATCGCCCACTGACCGCCACGGCTCCCGACCATGAGGAGACATTCCGCCAGTGGTTCGGCAAGTCCAAGGTAGTCGATGAGCACGGGGAACCGCTTAGGGTGTTCCACGGGACGACAGCGGCGTTCAATGAATTTGACTCCGCCAAACTCGGGAGCCACACGGGGCACCGTACATCGTCGATGGGGTTCTTTTTCAGTGGTGCGGATAACGCGGGCGGGTTCACCGAAGATTTATGGGGGGAGCATAAGCAAGGGGCGGCTCTGGTGCCGGCCTACCTGTCTATCCGCAACCCAGTTAAAATCAGCGCTCGCGACTTTTCGCAGCGATTCGTCGAGGGCAAAAGAGACAGCCCCCAGGCGTTTGTCGAGGCCGCAAAGCAAGCCGGGTACGACGGCGTGGAAATCGAAGCGGACAGCGACTACGCATCGCAACCGAACAAAGGCGAGTACGCGGAAACGACATATATCGTTTTCGACCCCCACCAGATCAAAAGCGCCTCTGGCAACCGTGGCACATTCGACCCCAGCGACCCGGACATAAGGCACAGCCGCAGCGGCCTAGTCTCACGTTTCGCCCGCGCTTTCGACGAATCGCAGGTCAATCGCGACCCAGAAGGCCAGTTTGCGGTGACGGCGGCCACCAACATCGACGGTGGTAAGATCCCGGGATACTTCGATATTGAGCGTGACGGCGAGCGGGTAGGGACGGCCAGCCTGGCGTCAGACTTCGACACGGGGCAGGCTCGGCCGTTTCTCGACCTAATCAAGCTGGACGACGAACACCAGCGTAGCGGCCAATCGCAGCAAATATACGACGCAATAGAGGCCGCCACCGGGCAAAAGCTGGTGCCGAGCCCGCTCCAGCGAAGCGAGGCGGCCGACCGGATATGGGTTAAGCGTCTCGCGGCGATGTCCTCCGAGGATGCCGCTAACGTGATCGCAGAGGCCAAGCGGCAAGGGGAGTCATACAATCAGCCGGCAGATGAGATTGCCGCCCACCTTGACCCGCTTATCGCACAGGCGGACAAGGCGCGGGGCGAACCCGCCCGCCCAGGGCCCAAGTTCACCGGCTACTCGACCGACCCCGCCGAGGAGTTCGCGGCGATCGACCGATTCCTTGACCAGTTCGACGACCCGCTCAAAGCGGCCAGGGCAGGCCAGATCGAGCCGGACGAATCCGCCTACAAGGACCGAGACGAAGAGTTCGCTAAGTGGTTCAATGGGCAGCACGCCCACTACAAGACTACGCAAAAGTCTAATTCTGGCATCCCAGAGACGCGGATACGGACGCTTAAACGCCAGGGGATCGAATTGCCCCCAGGCCATCATATCGAGCACGCAGAGCTAGCAATCGCCATAGGGCAGGCGTTAGGCTACCGGCCCGAGGACATCGCCCACTATCTGGTACAGAATTACCTGCCATTCGGCGACTACATGCTAGGGGGCGGCGGTGCGTGGCAGATTAAGGGCCACAGCATGAAAACGCCGGCTCTGCTCAAAGGCAAGGGCTACAGCCGCACGGGGCTTGTGGAAAAATTCGCGGCGGCGTTCGATGAGTCCAAGCACCCCCGCGCGAAGGATGGAAAGTTTGGGGAGGGCGGAGGAAAGTATTTAGACCCCGGAGGAAAGTATCCGGCCCCTGAGAGCCCCCGAGGAAAGTCTAACGAGCCCCGAGGAAAGTCTAGCGCCACCCCCGAGTTCCGCCAGTGGTTCGGCAAGTCCAAGGTAGTCGATGAGCACGGGGAACCGCTTAGGGTGTTTCACGGGACCGGGGCGGACATTGACGCTTTCGATGCGAATAAGATAGGCCGAGCAAACGACGCCGGCTATTACGGCTGGGGCTTCTACTTCACGGCCGACGAAAACCTTGGGAGGACGTTCGCCCGGATGCAGGGCACCGACAAGCCGATGGCGGTCTATATTAGCCTGCAAAACCCGCTCATTATCGAAACTGACAGCGGCGGGAGCGCCAGGGACGCCATGCGGGATCTTGGGTACGACATAAAGCACCCCAAGGCCGTGACTAGCAAGCTGCTCGACGACGGCTACGACGGCGTGATAGTCAAACGCGGCGGAGACTCGATTTTTGGCAAAAAGGGGGATATGCTCGAAATCATGGTTGCCGATGATTCCTGGGACACGGGCGGCTACGATCTGGAAACCCGGACGCCCACGAAGCGGACCCCCAGGCAGGCCGACGCCAATACCAAGATCAAAAGCGTAGACAATCGCGGGACATGGGACGGCAGCGACGGGCGGCTATCGCACAGCCGGCAGGGGCTAGTCGAGCGGTTTGGCAAGGCGTTCAAAGAGTCAGACGTAAACAGAGACAAGGGGATGTTTGCCGAGAAGCCGGGGGACGACACGGAGGTCGAGGATTACCCCGAGACGAACGAAAACGGTGATCGGTACGCATCGCCGGCCGATAACGCGATATGGAACGAGCGAATCGAGGGGCTATCAGAGGAGCCCGTCGATCTTGGCGGGTACGGCCGAGTCGTGGGCGTGGTGTCCCCATCGGGACGCGCCGGGTACTTCGACAGGGCCGACATGGAACATTCGCACTGGTTTGCCGAGGGCACGGGTGACGCTGAGTGGATCGCCGTCGAGGATTCTGGTTGGCTCACTATGAGGCGCGGCGAGGCTGGGGAATGGTGGATCAGGGGGCCGATTCGACGCCGGGCGATTCGGTCGATTCGGGCCTGGGCGGAGACTCTACCGAAGGAATACTACAACGATACCGTTATGATCGCGATGGATCTAAAGAACGGCAACAGGTGGCAGACTGACGACGAAAAAACCACCATCGCCGAACTGCTAGCCGGCGATGTCCGCGCGTATGCCCGCGACGGGCTCCGATCCCGCTTCGCCCGATCATTCAGCAAGTACGACCGCCAGATGAGCCTATGGAATGAGGACGACCACCCGCGCGGCCAGCCCGACAATCCTGGCCAGTTCGCAGAATCTAACACGGAGGGCGACAATGTTCAGGGAGAACAACCAACCGAGGCCCCGCTGGGTGGAACCGACAGCGGACCTACCGACGACGCCAGCGATGAAGCGCAGCGACTTGCGGAGGCCGCCGAGCAATGGCGAAGGCTTGGAGTCCGATCTGGCAACTTTAAGCGGTGGTTTGGCGACTGGGAGCAAGATCCGCAAAACTCGTCCAAGGTAGTTGACCCAGAGACAGGGGAGCCGAAAGAGACGTATGAGGTCGAGGGCTCCCAGGTTGTCGGTGACGACGGCCAGCCGGTGATGGTCTACCACGGGACGGCCGGCGGAGACTTCGAGGCGTTCGATCCGAGTAGGGTCGACGAAAACGCCTTGTACGGTGCCGGGTTCTACTTCTCTGAGGATATGTCAGTAGCCAAGGACTACATGAAAAAAGACCAAACATTCGAGTACAAGACGACCGGCGGAAGCTACGCCGACAAGGTGGAAAAGGCCGGGAAGGAAATCCGCCGAAGGATACAGGCGAGGCTAGACGACCCAACGCGGCCCGATGGCCCAGGGTATTACAACAAGGCGGACCTGATGGGGCTTGCCCCGAAACACAAAACAGACTCGGCCCTGGGTATCGAAATGGGCCGCCCGCTGTTTGCATCGGTGATGCGGGACTGGGGGGTCGAAATCGACGATCTTTGGGGCCCGTCAGACACGGCGCACGTTCACCATGTCTACCTGAATATCCGCAAACCGTTCGACGTAGAGGCCCAGGTCGACCACCGTAAGATTGCCGATAAGTTCCGCGAGTTGCTGGCGGGCGGATTGACCAACGCCAAGGCGTACCATTTATTGCCGGGCAGATCCGAGAAGGAATTGCGGGAATCGCTTGAGGAGTACATCGACGGATCGGAAAATTCTAGGATCGGCACGATTAAAGGCGATCACGCCTACCAGTGGATGCGGGAGGAACTGGGCGCGGTGGCGACGACGCGGATACTGAAAGAGCTAGGATATGACGGAATCACGCACACGGGCGGGGTCGTCTCAGGCGGCAAGGCTCACAAGGTTTGGATCGCGTTCGACCCAGGACAAATAAAATCGGCCTCATATCTCAGCGCGGGCACGTTCGACCCCAGCGACCCCCGCATGAAACACAGCCGTCAATCGCTAGTAGAACGATTCGCTAAGGCGTTTGTAGAGAGTGAGCACCCCAGGGCGGCCGATGGAAAATGGGGCGACAAGGGCGGGGGCGCGGCCGTGGCGGAGGCCCCTGATCGACTCAGCCCCTTGGATCAGGCGGTGAATCTTACGTCTTGGTTCGGTGACTCAAAGGTGATCGACGACGATGGTTATCCGCTGCGGGTGTTCCACGGTACGGCCGTGGAGTTCGACGAAACACGCGGCATGTTCTGGGCTAGCACGTCACCGGATCTGGCCGGCGACTACTCCCACATGCGCAAGGAACTAAGCGGCGGACCAGAGCAGATTATGCCGGTCTACCTGGCAATCGAGCGGCCGCTGGATGCCGATAAGATGTCTAAAACGATGTCGGTTGGTGCCTTCTTTTCCGAGGCACTCGCCCAAGCTCAGGAGGATGACCGCAAGATCCCCCTGGCTGCCGTGGCGGAGCTAATGAGGACGATCAAGGCCGGGGCGCGGGAAGAGGGGAGCGGGCCGTACTACAGCCGGCACGATTTCTGGTATTTACCACACTGGAAATTTGGCTCAGAGGGTGGTCCGGCCATCATGGAGGCGCTCAAGCTGCTGGGCTTCGACGGCGTAACCATGATGGAGAAAGAGACCAGAACCTACGGCGCATTCGATTCCACTCAAGTTAAGTCCGCCAGCGGCAACCGTGGGACGTTTGACACCTCGGGCAAGATCAAGAACCGACGCCCGGGATTGGTCGAGCGTTTCGCTAAGGCTTTCGTCGAGAGTGAGCACCCCAGGGCGGCCGATGGAAAATGGTCGACGGCGGGATCTTCCGGCTACAAGGAAAACCTCACCGACTGGGGCAAGGGCTCCGAAGCGGTGGATAGCAGCGGGGAGCTATTGACGCTTTACCACGGGACGCGGGGGGAAATCTCCGAGTTCGACCCGGAGAAGCTAGGGAGCTACACCGGGGCCAACTCAGCTAAAAAGGCGTTTTTCTTCACCGATGAGCCGGACGTTGCCAGCAGCTACCCGGACGGGCTCCACGAGGTCAACGAGGCCAATCGGGCGACAATGCCGGGGCCGATGGGCGTGCCGGCTTCGCTCGAATACCGATTGCCCCAGGCGGAGGCCGCGCTCGAGCGAGCCGAAGCGGCAACAGCCGAAGCGGCCAAGGGCGATGATGGTTGGGAGGTCCAGATAACGGAAATCGACCAGTTTGGCCATGCGTACACCTACGACGACGGGATGGTCTACGACGACGAGATAGACGCCCGAGACGCGGCCTATGAAGCCGAAGAGAAGATTATCGACGAAGCGCAGGCCCAGGTCGAGAAGATGCAACAGCGGGAGGATGACGACCGGATAGAGGCCAGCACGGGCGCGAACGTGATGCCGGTACACTTGAGCCTGAAAAACCCGCTTGTCTACGATTTTGCGGGTGGTGGCTATCAAGAAAAGTCGTTTTCCGAACTGATCGACGAAGCGATAGAGGACGGCCACGACGGCGTTATTATGGAGAACGTGAGCGATGCGGCCCTGGGTGACATCGAAAGCACGGTCTACGCGGTATTCAGCCCGGAACAAATAAAGAGCGCCAGCGGCAACCGTGGGACGTTTGACGCCTCGGGCAAGATCAAGAACCGCCGGCCGGGATTAGTCGAGCGTTTCGCCAAGGCATTCGTCGAAGCCGACCACCCACGACAGGCCGATGGCAAGTGGGGCGACAAGGGCGGTGCGGCCGTGGCGGAGAAGCCTGGCAGCATGTTCGCCAGCCTGGGAGACGATTACGAAGAGGAGGACAGCGCGATTACAGCCCCGTGGGAGACGTTCCCCGAGTGGGACCAGTATATGCACCCGAGCCCGATTATGGACCCGGAGAGCGACGACGGGCCCAAAGAGCGGTCACTATGGCGCAGCATCGAAAGAGACTTCAAGGCCGGCGTAGTGCTGGGGATGATAACGCCGAACGGCGAGCCGGCGTACAGCCACGCGAGCGTAGAACACTGGGATATATTCAGGGAAATCGGCTATCGAGTCGAGCCGATGCACTCCGCCACCAAGGCCGGATTTATTACGTTTCGCCGGTACGGTGCAGGCCCCAAGATCGGTAAGGTGCCTGCCGTTAGGGCAAGCTGGTGGCTGCGAGTCGGCAAACTGGACGAATCGACGATCGAAAAAATAACCGACTGGGCCGCCACGCTTCCCGACGACATACGCAACGCCAAGGTCAAGCTAGACGTTGACCTACATGAATCACAATATACACCCGCCAGAACGATCACGCTGGACAACCTCGGCGACAAGGCCCTAGCGGGGCTCTACAGGCAGACCCAGGCATACCGCCGGCCGGGGCTGGTGTCGAGGTTCGCGGCTGCCTTTGACGAAAGCAAGGTCAATAGAGACAAGGGCCAGTTTGCCACGAAGCCGGGTACTGGCAAGAGTGAACAGGCGGAGAAACCGGGCGGATCTGTATTCGACCACAACCTAAGCGACGATCAGCATTGGGCGATAATCGAGTGGATGGAGAAGATGGTCGGGAAAACCACAGGCGGCGGGGCGATCGAGGCGGCCGGCGTAGGGCCCGAATTTAAGATCACCCCAGACGATCGGGAAACGATCCTAGAACACCTGGGGCTATCAGCGGACGAATTGCGAGAGTCGAAAAATCGCGAGCCGAACAAGATGCAAGGGCTGCGGTATTTCCTCTGGGGCGTGGCGGCGGCAATGGGAAAGAACAGCGACAACGCCCGAGGGGAAGCCGGCGAGAAGCGGGCGCTAGGGGCCCGTGTGGTGGCTCTAATCAACAAAGAAACCAACTGGCGGCTAATCCTTCACCCGGCCGTTCGGGCCGACAAGACAAGCGACTGGCAGCTATCGAACCTAGAGAGCACGGGGATTCCGATCGGCCATACTAATCCGCCCAGCTTCAAAGAGGGATTGCGCCGGGCCCTGGGGGTCGGAAAAGATGGCTATTGGAACGAGCGCGGCTACGAAATCGAATGGACCGACAAAGACCAGAAGCCGGCACCGTACAGCCGGGCCGGTCTGGTCGATCGTTTCGCGGCGGCGTTCGACGAATCAAAAGTCAATCGGGACAAGGGCGGCCAGTTCGCCACGAAGGAAGGCGGAGGGTCCGGCGGCGCGAAGCCCGGCCGATCGTATTTCTCCGACAAGGCGCTAGAGACGGCAGAACGTGAGTCGTCGAGCTATGCGACAGACGAGCGGGTTATCGAGATGACTCCCGACGACTTCCTCAAAATGGCGGCGCATGTCGGGACGCCAGAACAAGAAAAGGTCGATCGGATCAAGGGCTTGATTGATAAGGGCGTGGGGTTCAATGATGTTCCGTTCTTGACGTTCAAGCACAACGCCAAGGGAACCGCCAGGGTTGCAGGGCACGAAGGCCGACACAGAGCTATGGCATTGCGCGACGCGGGCGTAGAACAGATGCCCGTCCGTCTCGTTTCAGTCGGCAGCCAGGCGATCAAGTGGAATGACCAGGGGCCGGGAGAATCCAACGATTTTTACAGGGTAGAGGGCGAGTGGCCCACGGCTCTGCACGGCGAGACGAACGGACATATCCCGTTTCCGGTCGATGATCAGCGGGTAGTTTCTTCTCGCGACCGTTCGGCGAATCTAGCCACCGCCATGAAGGGGTCGAAAGTGGTCGACAAAAACGGCGACCCTCTTAGGGTATTCCACGGCTCGCTGCATGAAATCAAGGGCGGAGTTTTCCACCCAGAGCGAACGAACGAAAGCGCCATGTTCGGGAAGGGCATATATTTCGCATCCAGCGCGGAGGATAGCAACAGATACGCAACGACCAATGTGTCGGACCCGGACACGACCACCAACCCGGACATGATAGGGAAAGCCGAACAGCTTGCGAGCGATGTCGGGATTAGTTACCGGGAAGCCAAAGAGGCATTATCGAAGGGGGCCACGCCCAACGTGACGCCCGCGTACTTGAGTATTAAGAAACCGCTGGAAATTGGCCACAACAAGGTTTCCATACCGAGGGCCCAGTTTATCCTTGCGGCCTCCGAGATTGGAAAGACCCCCGACGAAGCCGCTAAATTATTCAAGCGGTTCAGCGAACTGACAGGCAAGCGGCAATTCGAGCACCTACAGCAAGAAAGCGCTACACAGATATACGGCCGCATTGTGTCGATGACGGGTGGATATGACGGGATCATCCTCCATGAGGATTTAACACCCCACGGGGCCGGGGCCCATTACGTTGCCATGTCGAGTGAGCAAGTATTCTCGTCGTCCGGCAACCGAGGGACGTTCGACCCGAAAGACCCAAATATCAACCACCGACGCCCCGGCATAGTCGAGAAGTTCAATCGAGAGTTCTACGCCCACAAGCCAGCCCCAGGTCAATCGACAATGTGGGACGAAGAGGAACACCCGCGCGAGGCCGGCGGAGAGTTCGCCGAAAAAGAGGGCGGGGTGGCGGTCGAGGAACCACCGGAAGCCAAGCCAGAGGCCGAGATTGACACCATCCAGCGGGCCCACCAAAAGCGGCTCGCGAGCGAACGGCTCGACATCGGTTTGGCAAACGCCGTTTTCAATGACCAGATCACGAAAGAACAGGCCGCGAAGTACAACGCGGCGTACAATGACGTATTCGACCGCATGACGCCCGAGGCCCTAGAGCGGGTGCATAAGAACACGAAGGGGGCGGAGTTCTTTGGTAATTTCTGGAACCTGATGAAGTCGATTTATGGTGAAACCACGGGCAAGAAACTGATCGACGACGGGGTTATGGTCGGCGGCGCGTGGAGTCACCCAGAGGGCCACGGCGAGGGCTCGCTAACACTGGACGGCGGCGGCGACACTGGGCAGGAAACGGACCAGATCACAGCGGAGCTATACGCGCATGAGTTCGGCCACGCGCTCGACGCCGATCCTGGGTCCACTACGTCGTCGGTGGCGTTCGGAGGGCTCGACTACAAAAGCAGCAAGCTATCAGATACCGACGAATGGAAAACGGCCTGGGAAAAGGAAATAAATGCCGACATCGACTTGCGGCGGGATATATTCGCCGAGGCCCCATTGTCCCGGTACGCCACTGATTCGGCTTCCGAGGGCTTCGCCGAATTTGCTAGACTGGTGTATCAACCGCACGACAGCGACGAAGCAAAAAAGAAATTCCCCAAGTGCTGGGCGTTCTGGAAAAGCAAGGGCCTAATTTAATGGCAATGCTCCGAGAGTTATTTTCACACTCAATCGACAAGGACGGCACCCACGCGGACGTTCTATTGCCCCTAGAGGACATTCTAGGGATCAGCCTAGACGACATCGCCGACGACCCGGAGAAGTTCGCCCGGAGTTTCGACAACCGGATCGTGCTCCGCGATCGCTTCGCCAAGGCGTTCGACGAAAGCAAGGTCAACAGGGACGGTGGGAAGTTCGCGACGAAGCCCGGGCAAACCAGCTTTAAGCCTACGGGCGATCCCGCGCGTGACGCCAAGCTGGCGGACATGCAAAAGGTGGTGGACGCTTTCAATGCCAAGATGCTGAAGCAACTGAAGGGCAAGCGGCGGGTCGCTCCAATGCTCAATCTAAAGGGCTGGAACAAGGTCAAGAAGCAACACAAGCCGCTGGACGCCCAGGTCGCTCTATTTGCCCGCCAATTCGCGCATTACGTCCAGCGCTACGGCGGCCAAATGGGACTATTCGACGAAGCCAAGATCGACCGGGAGACTGACGGGAAATTCGCGCCCAAAGGCCAAGGAGGGCCGGCGGGTGCCAAATCAGACGAACCGTTCGAGTTAGAACGGGCCCCAGACAAGGAACACAAGCCGGACGAATTTTTCGACACGGGCGGCAAAAAGGCCGACCAGGGCGAAATGTTCATGGACCGCAAGGGCCGGGCCGATCAGGATCTATTGTTTGGCGATCCCGCCGCGGAAGAGGACAAGCCGGCACCGAAGGGCGGCGGGTCGTTTGCGGACGTTGACGCCCTGGGTGAGCACCTGAAGGCCGAGCACCAGGCGGTGGACATTTTGCATCTATCCGAGGGTGATCGGTACGTCAAGCTGGATCACGTCCGCATGAAAGCGGGCGAGCGCGGGACCGGGGCCGGGAGCAAGATCATGCGGGCCTTGCAGGAATACGCGACGGCCAAGGATAAGCCGATCGTGCTAGAGGCCCAGCCGGAGGCGCGGAAGAAAAAAGCGCTTTTCGACTTCTATCGGTCGCACGGGTTCAAGAAACCGGGCCGGCAAAGAGATTACAGCCTGCCAGCCGGCCACACGCATATCTGGCGGCCACGGTTTGGGCTTACTGATCGGTTCTCTATGGCGTTCGCGTTCGCAGCCGAGAAGTATTACAAGCCAGCAGCGGGACAGACATCGCTCTGGGATGAAGAGGAACACCCGCGCGAGGCCGGCGGTGAGTTCGCCGAAAAAGAGGGCGGCACCACGGCGACGATCGACCCACCGCCAGGCGAAGCGATCAATATATTCGACCTGGGGAAAGAGAACCCCCGCACGCTGGCCGACGCCGAAAAAGAGTGGGCGAAGCAGCCGAAAGAGCCGAAGCCGGAACCCAGCGGCACAGCGGAGCCATTCGAGCCGACAGAGAAGCAAGTCAAAGCGGCTGACCGGCTGCGAGGCATGGCCGATAAGATGATCGAGAAGGCCGAGGAATCGCTAAATCAGGACCGGCAAACCCACACGCGGAGAATGGCTCATATGGCCGCCAACGCGACCAATTCAGCGTGGGCGCTCGAGGCGTTCGCCCACACGGTCGAAAACGTGGCCGACGCAATCGAGCGGGGTGATGCGGATCTGCTCGGAGGGATCACGACCAAGGCCCACGTCGAAACGCTCGACAGGCTACTCAGCCGTGGCAAATCCGACTGGATAAGCAAGGACCACAACTACGCCTATTACGAACAGCACAAAGACGACCCGATCACAGAGGACAACATCGGGGGAATCTTGGAGCAAATCGGCTACCCATTCCCACGACCGAACCCGAGCAGCCTGGGCGATCTGGCCCAAGAGGCGAGAGACGGCGCCCCGGCCGAATTGAAAGAACTAGGTGAGAAGTGGGCCAAGCGGGCTCTAGGTTGGCGCAAGGCCGACAGTTTCCCATCGGTACGTGACACAACCGAAATCGCGGAGATTCGTTCTCTGGCGACGTGGGGCGGCAAGCGAGGCGGTCGGCAATGGGCGGCTACTGCGATCAAGGACGACCTGAAACAGTACGACCATCTGCAAAAGCTGGGGATCGACACCAAGCCACAGCTACGGGACGCCCTCCGTCAGCTTTACCCGCTAAAGGGCAAGCGCGGCAAAGAGTCGCCCGTACAGTCGGCCGAGCGCAAGCTGGTCGGGACTCGCCTGGCTGGTTTCTTCCCGACGCCCAAGGGCGCTGTAACCACGATGCTCGACAAGGCCGACATACAGCCCGGCCATCGCGTCCTAGAGCCATCGGCCGGCAAGGGCGACATTATGGACATGATTCGAGAGAAGCACCCAGAGGCGAAGCTACAGGGCGTAGAGTTCGCCCATTCGCTGAAAGACGTGCTTGACGCCAAGGATCACAATGTCGAGTTCGGCGATTTCCTCGACCATGCGCCAGAAAAGCCATACGACCGGATCGTGATGAATCCGCCCTTTGAAAAGGGCCAGGATATTGAGCACCTGAAACACGCCGTCTCGATGCTGGCCCCAGGCGGCCGGGTGGTGTCGATCGCAGGGGAACACGCATTTTTCGCGGGTGATAAAAAGGCGGTGGCAGCGCGGGAGTGGTTGGATAGAATGGGGGCCGATGTAACCAAGATGCCGGCCGGATCGTTCACGACCAAGAGCGGCGCTTTCCGGCATACCGGGGTAAACTCCCGAATGATTGTGATTGACCTACCGCACAAATACAGCCGGAGGGGCTATTCCATGACACCCTTAGCCGAGAAGTTCCAGCGCGCCATGTCCGGCGTTTCGCTAGTCGATCGCTTCCAGCGTGCGATGCGGCCCGAGTTGTACCTGTCGGCCCCAGCGCCCGCCTACGCGCCCGCGAAGAAAAAGCCGAAGCCGAAGCGACAGAAGAAACAAGGTAAGCCCAAGACGCCAGGCGGAGCCCGAGCACCAGCACCACGGAACCCAGAGCCCGACGTAGCCCAGAACCCGCAGCAGCCCCAGGGCGGCCAGCCAGCCGGCGAACAAAGCAACTGGGTCCAGATGCCCAAGGGACCACGCGGCGGCCAGCCCTGGAAGAATACGGCCACCGGAGAATTGCAGTACGGCGACAGACCGCCGGCCAACGATGCAAACCGACCAGCACCGGACGCAAACGCCCAGCAAGCCGCAGAGTGGGCGAAAGAGGCACCCGGACACAATCCAGAGGCGGGCCGAGAGAACGGGCCACAGGGAGGCGCACAGGAGCCCGGTGCACCAGAGGCCCCAGGACAGCCCGAGGGGGCCGATCAGGTTCAACCGGCAATGTCGGCGGAGCAACAATACCCGCAGAACTGGCACGAAATGGACCCCAAGGCACAGGCCAAGTGGATCGAGAAAAAGGCCGAAAAGGACGCATGGCTACCGCTCCCGGTCCCGCCCAGCATCGGAGTCGAGGGAGTTGATCCGACCGAAATGGATCAGCACACGTTTAAGCCGCTGGTGACAATCGAGTTCGAGGGCTCGGCCGGGATTCGTCGCAGCGAAATGCCCCAGGTTGTGGGCAAGAATGTCAATAAGTTCCTCACTCACCTGGGATCAGCCGGAATAGGCAACCAGACGACCGACGATCAAGGCCAACCGCTCAGGATCGACGCCAGCCAATTGAAGCCCACCCAGGCCAACGGCGAAAAAGCGAAGGTCATGGGCATGATACAGTCCATGCACGCGGACCCCCGGACGTGGTTCGGCGATCCAAACGACCCGAGCTACAAGCCGCCATTTCCCCCACCGGCCCCGATTCTGGTGAGCAGCGACGGCTATATCCTCGACGGCCACCACCGCTGGGCGGCCATCAAAGCGTACAACGAAGCCACGGGCAAGAGTGAGGGCCTAGCGGCGATCCGGGTCAACGCGCCGATCAAGAGCATGTTGAAGTATTCGCACACGTTCGGGGCCCAATACAAGACTCTTGGCGACAAGCTGGGGAAACCGGGCGAAGGGTCGGACATATTCGATAGCGAAGGGGTCGAGATTGACACCCATGGGGCGGCCCTGGATTACGTCAACGATCTGACGGGCAAGGGGACGCTTACCGAGGAGCATTTGGCCCAGGTCGCCGGATCGCCCCCAGGGACCAAGTTCCGGGCTGTGATCGACAATGAGGGCACCCTATTCATGCAGACGGGCGAAATAGACGATCCGGTCCACAATCAACGGCGAATCTCGAAAGACGCCAACGGCAACGCCCAGATGAGGCTCGATTACCAGAGGATCAAGAAAACCGGGCAGGGCCTCGGCACGTCAATGCTGCGATCGACAGCGATCAGCGCCCAGAGAATGGGAATCAAGTCAATGGTCGGTCAGATGACCCGTAGCGACGACCCCAAGAACCCGATGAACGGCTATTACACCTACGCCCTCTACGGCTTCGACGGGCCGCTGCCCCAGAGCGTTCGGCAAAAAGTCGACCACGAAGGCCACGGCCAGCAGTTTCAAAACGCCCGGACGGTCCAAGGTCTAATGGACATGGAAGGCGGGCCCGAGTGGTGGAAAGAGCACGGCGACACGTTCCAAGGGACGATGGATCTGGAAAAGGACAGCCAGGGGATGAAGATACTAGAGCATTACTATGCGTCCAAGCGTGACCCCGCACAGGCCCGGGCGGACGTTCCTAGCACGCCTTTCAGCCGGCTAGCCCAGGGATTTAATCAGGCATTTTCCGATAAACAGGCTTGCGTGAGCCGCTACGGTAGACGATAATAATAGCAATCAATGACTTCGTGTTCCTTTTGACTTGGGGGTCAAGATCATGTTGCCAGAACAAGACGACCACAATATCGAACTGGACGACGACGAAGAGGCTGGATTGCTGGCCGCAAGGGCAGCCTTACGCGGATCGGGGGATTCGGAGAATCCTGCTGTTGACAACGAACCGAACGAGAGTCAATAATAATCTCGATCCAGGAATTGAAGCCCTGATCGAAACCGCTGTTGATGCCTTTCGTGACATGCTGACTGAGGCGGCGAGACGAAAACAGTGGGGCGAGTTCGCGGTCGTCTGCAAAGTCAGAGGCGGCGCGATACATAGCTTTGAGATAACAAACACACAGACTAGGCTACTTGCAGCAAAGTAGCCGGGCACTGAGTACCCAGGCCCACGCTTCCCACTAAGGGATGCGTGGGCTTTTTTTATTGGCCAAGCGTATGATTACCTCCGCCAAAGAAGTCGAAAAGCTAGCGAAACGCAAGTTTCCGACGAGCAAATTCACGCTCAATCGGAACGTGATCTGTTTCGCGGAGCATTCGACGACCGACAGCGAGGGCAAGCAGCAGCAGTACGACCGCCAGGCGCTTGAGCTAATCGCCGAAAAGTGCAACCAGCGGATTCTCGACACTGACGACTACGCGGTCCTCTCAGGCGGCCACACGCCCGACCGCGACGAAGTGGTCAAAGGTGCCAAAATGCCCGAGGTCTTAGGCTTTGTGGGCAATTTCCGAGTCGGCGAGATGGGCCGCAAAAACAAGAAATTCGCAATCTATTGCGATGAGTATATCTATCGGGATCGAACCAAAGACGTTCAGCGGCTCCCACGGCGATCGGTAGAGCTATGGCAGGCCGAGGACATGAAAGACAGGTTTTTCGATCCTGTTGCAGCATTAGGGGCCGAAACGCCTCGACTGGACTTGGGGGTCCGTTTTGCCAAGCTGGGCAACGTCACGGTGGAGAAATACACCGCCGTCGCTCCCGGCTCAGGTAATGTTTTTATCCCAGATGACAACTTGGGGCCCAAAGCCCCAGCCGAGCCGGAGGCTTACGCCATGCAAGACGCCGACATTCAGCAAATCACCGACGCCATCATGCAGACCGACGTGATGCAATGGGCATCGGCCCAGATGGCAGCAGACACGGCCCCGGCCGCCGACGACATGAGCGCACCCGAAGAATTGGGCGCGCCGGACGAAATGGGAGCCCCGGAAATGGGAGCACCCGACGACCTGGGCGGTGGAATGCCCGAAGCCCCGCCGGCCGCTCCCGACATGGGTGGCGCACCGGAAGAGGAGCCCGAGGAGTACGCCTGTGACGATGAGGACGAAGAGGACGCGGAGACTTACGAGTCGCCCGATCCGGCCCCTCAAAACGCCACCGGCGCAAACATGGCTGACAGCAACGACAGCGCGGTGTCCGCAGGCGGAGCGGCCCACACGATCGGGTCCAAGAAATTCAGCCGGTCGAAAGAGCGGAGCCAGGCGATCAGGTATCGCAAGATGGAGGATCAAGTCGTCGCCTTGACCAAGGACCGCGACGTGATCCGGGCGAAGTTCTCACGGCTCGAAGGTGCCAAGCGATTCAGCGATCGCAAGGCCGAGTTGCAACGGCTCCGCATGGAAGAGGGCTTGACGTTCAATATCGACAAGGCCGAGCAGCGGGCCGCCAAGTATTCGGCCAGCCGATGGGACGATTACCTTGACGATCTGGCCGAGAACTGCCGGAGCCCGATCGGCGTCCAGCTAGCGATCCCGCCATCCGACGCACCGCCCGAAACCGACAGCGAAAAGTTCAGTCGCGAAAAGTCGGCCAACGTGCGGAAGTACGCTCTTGCTCACGGCATGAAGTACGACGAAGCCGAGGCCGCAATCGAAGCCGACAAAGCAAAAACGGCGTAAGCCATTCGACCAAACGTGTAGACAATTCAGTTTCCGGGGGGAAATCGGAGTTACAAGACAATGGCTAACACGCCCATGAATTTACTGGCCGGCGGTGACATCGGAACGTCACGCTTTGTGATGCTCGACACGGCCGACGAATACGAGTGCCTGGAGGCGAATGCCAATAGCAAAATTATCGGCATCTCGCACGAGTCCAACAACGAAGCCCCGATCCCCAGTGTCAGCACCTATGAGGCGGCCGTCGATGGCGAGTCGATCCGCATATACGGTGCCGGCGACATCTGCCTGCTCGAATTGGCTGGCACGGTCGCGCACGGGGATTACATCATATCTAACGCGGACGGTAAGGGCGTGATCGTCTCGCCATCGGCCGCCGGGCAGAACATCGGAGCCATTGCGGCGCAAAGCGGCGTCTCTGGTGACAAGATTCGCGTTCAAGTTCACATCGACTTCGCTGGCGCTGGTAGCAACAGCTAAGTACCCCCAAATTCTGACACTTACAAATTGGCTGGGGGGCCGAGGAGAGCAGTACGATGGCAGCACAATATCCAGGTGGCTCGAATGTTTTTGTCAAAAACCATCAAGCGACCGACAACATGGTGGTCGACTTCGGCCGCAATCCAAATTCGTTTCCGCTAAATTCCTACGTGCAAATTCGGCCCGTCACGGAAGAAGCGGGCTATTGGCTCGAGTTCACAGTTGAGGAGTCCGGGCGCATACTTTCGACCAGTATGGCTAATATGACCTGGCACGATGGGCAACCAGCGCCCGAAGGCAACGACGGCACCGAGTCGTTCGAGTGGAAGCAGTACAAGACGAAGCGGCTCGCGTTCACGGCCAGCTTCGGCGACAAAACGGTCGACCAGGCGACGTGGGATATTCTCGCACAGCACGCGAGCATCAAGACCCGCCAGGCGATGACCGCACGGACCCAGCAAGCGATCACCCTGCTACAGACGGCTGGCAATTGGGACTCCACCCATACGGCCGGTGTCGCAGCGATCAGTGGAAACACGGGCCGCTGGGATCAGTCCACCACGGCGAGACAGGACATCAAGCGGTCGATTCAGTACGCGACCGAAATCATCCTGCAAGATTCGTTGGCAGCGGTCGATTACGACGATCTGGTCTTGGTGATGAGCCCGACCTGCGCGAACAAGATCGCGGAGAGCCAGGAAATCGTCGACCACATCAAGCACAGCGACCACGCACTGGCTCAGATTCGCGGCGACTTGCCGGGCAAAAACAAGCGGTACAATCTGCCGGATCACTTGTACGGCCTGCCGATCGTGATCGAAGATACCTACAAAACGACCAGCGCGAAGGCCGCAACGGTCGCGAAATCTTCGGTGTGCGCCGACGCCAGCCCGTTCATTGTGTCGCGGCCGGGTGCCCTCATGGCCCCCGAAAGTGGCCCCACATTTTCGACCTGTACTCTTTTTGCATACGAAGAATTAACCGTCGAAACACTAAAAAATACCGACGACCGATTGACTCGTTGTAGAGTTGTCGACGACTATTCGGTCAACTTGACCGCCAACGTCACCGGCTTCCTGTTCACCACCGCCGTCGCGTAACCGATGGGGGTGAAGAATGGCAGCATACGCTGACACTGGCGATCTGAAAGCCCGGTACGACCTGCGCACGGTGCTAGACCTTGCAACGGACTCGGGCCATGCGCCCCTAGAGGCGGAGCTAGCGAGCAATACGATAGTCTCCGCTGCTCTGGATGGGGCGTCTGGGG
>Ga0209402_10001014_pt1 | contig 32054 bp, 29 predicted proteins | sample ArcticOcean_MG_C_3_FD_187437 | JGI IMG/M metagenome (GOLD analysis project Ga0209402, IMG submission 187437) | Marine microbial communities from western Arctic Ocean - ArcticOcean_MG_CB8_126 (SPAdes) (version 2) | ecosystem: Environmental > Aquatic > Marine > Oceanic | place: Arctic Ocean... | reverse complement strand
TGATATTTGGACCAATGTAGTAACGTCTTGTCGCCGTTGCAACAATCGCAAGGCTGATAGAGTGCCAGAAGATGCCAACATGGAATTGTTGGCTATACCATTTGTTCCTAATCAATATGAATTTCTTTACCTCTCCAATCACAATGTACTGGCAGACCAAATGGAATTTCTAAGTGCCAGATTTTCGCGACACGTTAAGTTAAGCTAAGTGCGTTTATTGTTCAGTAAAATGCACTAATCATTGACGGAAATTCCTCACTCACCTTGTTCTCTCTTCTCAAAGAATGTTTATCTTTTCAATTAACTAAACAGCTGCTTGCAAGTCTCCAATAGCAAATTTATGCTAGCATGCTGTACGCTCGAAATTCTCTTAAGAAAAATTGATGCACACCCCCATAGTTAAAAACCTTAAAGGCTTTTTTTTGTCACTTACCGCTGCTCTTCTATGGGGTATGTTGCCGGTTGCACTGAAAGAGCTACTCGCTGAAATGAGTGCGAGTACTATCGTTTGGTACAGATTTCTTGTCGCCGGTTTAGTGTTGTTGATTTGGCTTGGAGCGCGCGGCCAACTTCCAAAGTTGACTAAGGTAAATTCTCGAATTAGATGGTTCTTGGCAATCGCCGCGATTGGTCTGAGTAGCAACTACTATCTATTTTCCTTTAGTTTAAATTTTATTAATGGCGAAACCAGCGAGGCAGTGATTCAGCTAACGACATTATTTCTAATTATAGGTGGCGTGCTGATTTACAAAGAACCATTTGTTGGAGTACAGAAAATTGGCACTGCGCTAATTGTTCTCGGACTGATTCTCTTTTTTAATGACCGTTTGAGTGAATTGGTAAATACCGACAATACTGAAACTATCGGTGTACTAATCGTAGTTGCTGCCGCAATTACCTGGACAGTTTATGCGCTATTACAAAAGCGCCTTTTGTTGAATTATTCTTCAGTTCAAATACTTTTTCTTATCTACTGGTTTTCAATTTTTGCTTTACTGCCATTTATAACACCAACTAGCCTTTTCCAATTGTCTTTTTTACAGCTAGGATTATTATTGTTTTGCTGTATAAATACGTTGGTTGCGTACGGATGTTTCGCCGAGGCTCTGAATTGCTGGGACGCTTCCAAGGTCAGCGCCACACTGGCTTTAGCTCCTTTGTTCACCATTAGCTCTCTAAAAGTAGTGGTATTTTTCGTTCCTAGCTATGAATATTCGGACCGCCTTGGCTGGCTTTCCATATTCGGGGCCTGCCTACTAGTAATTGGCTCGGTGCTCACTGCTCTAATGCCCTATATCTCTCAGCTGCGTTCCCAGCGGAAGGTAAATATTTCCGTGCAGTAGTCTGCAATTCTGCCGAACCTAAGAATCTCGCTGCTGGTCTTTATAACCGTTGACAGCAGAACGGAAATGCTAAAAACTCCTAGATCTTCTAAATAAAAAAAGCAGAATCAGAACCTTGCGTGCTAAGTAATCCTTATGCATTAATAACAAAAACTATCGGGTAACAATATGAGAAAAATAACTTCCAGCAAGTCATTGCCTGTATTAGTACTATTATTTTTCTGCAGTTCACTTTTTGCGGATGTCAGTCGTATTGAAGTCACCAGCCGCGAAACATTATCGGACCCGGCAAGCAACTTTAGCTATGAAGTTATTAATGGTGTTCTTTATTTGACCCTTGATCCCTCAGACTCTATTAATGCTGCGATTATCGATATCTCTCATGCTCCAGTGAATGCTGATGGTTTGGTAGAATATGCTGCAGATTTTAAGATGTTGGTTCCACCTGCCTCTATAGCCAATGGGGGACTGCTCTATAACGTCAATAATAGAGGTGGCAGTCGAGTAGCTCCAGAAACTTCACTGAGCCACCCGATGAGCAAAATGGGTTTCACTTATCTAGTAACAGGCTGGATTAATGAACTTTCTCCAAGGAGCGGTAGGTTGAGATTGCATGCCCCCATAGTAGGAAGTGTGGAACAGCCTATTACTGGCGATGTCCGTTATGAAGTCAGCGTTGGCCGAGATTCTAATGATGTAAATATTGCGGGGGGTGGACACCTTGCCTATGAGCCCACACAAGAAGGGTTGCGCACAGCTACTTTGAATCATCGCCTGTATCAAGATGACCCGAGGATTCTAGTTGAAAGATCTCAATTTTCTCTCGACGTAAAAGCTGAAACCGACAGCAACCAACCAATAGTTACTCTAAACCTTGAGGGTGGTTTCCTCGCTGGTCATATCTACGAACTTATCTATGAGGCAAAGAACCCAGTATTGGCTGGTGCTGGTATGGCAGCCATACGGGATATGATTGCCTTGATTCGATATGGTGGAGAGGCTAGCAGCGAATTAGATCAGCTAAATCTTCCCGAGATCGAAAATACAGTCGCTTGGGGCAATAGCCAAAGTGGGAGGCTACTGAGGCAATTCATGTATGACGGTTTTAACGCCGATCTTGCAGGCCGAAAAGTTTTCGATGGAGTTATTCCGGTAATCGCTGGTTCTGGCTACGGTATGTTTAATAATCGTTTCGCCATGCCAACCCGTACCAACGGTCAACATTCTAATCATTTATATCCTAATGATTTCTTCCCATTTACCTACGGAGAAAGTACGGATCCCTTTACCGGTCGTACTGAAGGAATCTTAAGTAATGCCAGAGCGTCAAACACAGTACCAAAAGTCATGCATATTCAAACATCAAATGAATATTGGGTTCGTGGTGGATCCCTGCCTCACACTAACCCTCAGGGCACAGCGGATGCTCAGCTGCCAGCGGAGGTTCGCTTTTATACCATAGGTGGTTCGCAACATGGCTCTGGTAGTGGTGCTCCGCGCGCTGCCGGTAATGGTCAATTGCCGCCAAACCCCAATATGTGGGCACCGTTTGCGGATTCACTAATAGTCGCTATGTATAACTGGGTTGCTCACGATCAGCAGCCACCAGCATCGCGGTACCCTCGTATCGCCGATGGCACCTTGGTGCCGTCTCACACAGAAAGGGGTATAAACAGAGATGCCTGGAATAGGCTTTACGGTATTGTCTACCCGAGCGCGATTTACACAGTAGGCTTTGCTAATTATGGTGATAGATGGAGAGAAGAACGAATTATCGATATCCATCCAACAAGTACTGATATGTTCTATCGCACATTAGTACCAGCAGTTAATACTGATAATAACGATTTCCCCCATAGCACTGTGCTTCCACCCTTGACACAAGTGCCACTTGCAACATTTACTCCGTGGAATTTGCGTGCCATTGAAACAGGGGCTGAAAAATCCCTAGCACGCCTCTCGGGAGGTTATATTCCCTTTTCACCAAATACGGCAACAGCAGTGCAGTCTAGAGATCCAAGAAATTCGATAGCTGGCTTATATTCTTCATTTAAGAATTACCTAGAAAAATATGAAGCGGCCACCGACACGCTTATTGAAGAAGGTTATTTGCTACCAGGCTTTAAAGAAACTATTTTAAATATTGCTCGCAATAATAATGCAGTATTTGAATAAAAAATTATTAGTATAGGTGACTAACAAAAGGCCTGAGTAGCACATTATTCAGGTCTTTTGCGTTTCTAGGTCGAATTATTATCCTGCCCGATTAGCACAGCTTCGCTTTTGACGATATGTCTGCGGATATTGCGCATCAATAGAGTTGCCTTTTCTTCGGTATTAAAAGTTGCTGAGCCGGCATCTGCAGTTTTGTTAATTTTTGTTCTTACGGTGCAATTGTTAGACATTGAGCCGTCCTCCTGCTCATCAAAACCTTGATTGTATCATTGTGTGATTATTCAACACCTTGGAGTGCTGGGGAAAGCTAGATTTATTATTGCAAAAAACGGAAAGTTCGCTGGAACTATCTTGAGATGAGTTCGACCGAGGAATTTTGTGAATGCTGGATGAAAGCTTACCCTATGCCCTATGCGAGTCTGTTAAATAAACTACAGAGTGATTTAGAATCAGTCTAGTCGTCGATTCAGACTGACTTAATCGTCACCTGCCAGATCAAGGCTAACCGGGGGAAGTCTTGGTAATGAGCAACGATGAGGTGTGGCGTCAGTGCTTGCGTCAGCTACATTATTTGCGCCGTTCAGGTTAAGAAAGCTTTGGTTGCCTGCTTCGCCTAGGCAAACAAGCTTATCACTACTACCACCATCCTTAATTAAGCCGCCCCAAACGACATTGGGAATCGAGCTGCCATTTTCTTCGAACCAGGGCACCAGGTAAGGGCTCTCGGTCGCTTCGCCACCATTCACGAAATTATTATCATGCACATAAATTTGTTCAGGGTAAGGGTCATAGTTTTCATCGCTCACCACGCGGCCATTCAAAACGAAACTATAAATCATAATATTGAGGCTTTTGTTGCCTTCAAAGCGATTGCCAAATACTTCGATGTTGTCATTAGCCAGAACTAATAAGCCGGAGCCAGCAGGAACATTACCAACTATATTTCCTTCTGGTGCAAAGTTTTCTTGGTTGTTACCAAAGATCTCATTATTAAAAATACGCGTGGACTGACCACCTTGAACTGGCAGATTAGGTAAATCAAAAACTAAAATTCCACCGGTGTTGTTGGTGGCTACATTGTCATAGACATCAGCAAAAGTAGAATTCTCAATCTCAATCCCAGCAACATTGTATTCTGCGCGAGAATTCCGAACTACAATTTGATTAGACTGACCAACATAGATACCCGCATCTGAGGCTCCTATTGCTATAGAGCCATCAATAAGTAAGTTCGTAGTTTGCACTGGGTAGATGCCGTAGGCACCATTTTCTGTGTGAGCTCCACGTGTCCATTCTGTGCGTACTCGACGAATGATGACATTGGTGCTTTGATTAATTTTTAGTGCATCACCAATGGGGTCTTCGATCGCCAGGTCCTCAATTGTGAAGTTATCAGCGCTCACTAATAGACCTTCAGCACCCTGGGCTTGGTTTTTGAACGAAAGAATCGATTCGTCCATGCCTTCCCCGCGTAAAGTAACGCCGGGTACCGTTAGTGAAAGACTGCGAGTAAACTCATGGACTCCTGAAGGAATAGCGATGACATCACCAGGCTGCGCTTCAATCAATTGAGTTTGAAAGGTTTCCGCAAAACTTAGTTCTGGCGCTTGCGGTTCAGATTCTCCGCAACTTATAAGCATCAGCGGGACTGATAGAGTAAATAGTGATTTTTGGATGTTTGTCGGTAAAGTCATGAGTCTCTCCTACAATAGCGCGTCGAATTAAGATGATCTCGCGATATCTAGTGTATGAAGGGGTAGTGGCCGGAACCCTAGAGCACAATAATGCCACAATTGATCAAATCTCGATATTAAAGACAGCTATCGACTTATTGAGGCCACCGCTTACAAGGTTCAATATAGCTGCTATTGAATTACTCTCGTGCTCTTCAGGCTAGCGATCAACCACTTCAAACATCCAAGTATCACCGTTGGCGATAGATTCTGTGGAAGAGATACTGCCGCCTCCATACTTACGACCAAACTCGTTAAGAATGGGCAGGACATTTGGCCCATCCATTACTCTAACCAGACGTTGTTCATAGATTTTGCCATCAATTCTGAAAATAACCCGGTCATCGTTTTCAAGATAATGAGGCCACTGCTTCCAGATAGCCCCATAGTTGGTATTCATGTAGCCACTCACAATAAACAAGCGGCCATTATTTACTCCCAGCCACACGGTTCTGGATGTGCTTGGGTCCAGGGTCTGGAATTCTATTTCACCGCGATCTTTCAAGAATTCCCAACTATCAGGAGCTGCGCTGATTTCTCCAGAAGAAAAAGGGCCACCAGAAAAGATAGCTATCGGGCCATCACTAAAGCGCATGCTGAATAGGAACAAACCGATGGCTAGAACAATCGACGCAATGAGTATACCGACCCACTTTACCAAAACTTTCATTTCTTACATCTCCTTTTTTATGACAACAAACCACTAATTGCTCGAATGCGATGACTTTCGCTATCAGTCACATAAACGAGTCCATTATGTACACAAACACCATGAGGGCGATTTAGCTTACATAACAATGGGTCACCATCTGGTCCATCGCCTCTCTCCCCACTACCCAGTACTGTATCAATAATCCCAGTTGTCAGTGACATGCGCCGAATAACATGGTTTTCGGTATCAACGATGTACAGGCAATTGTCCGTTCTGGAATAGGCTACCCCCTTAGGGCCATTAAACGTCGCGTTCATCGCGGCGCCACCATCGCCGGTATAACCTTTTTCTCCAGTCCCAGCGATGCGTTGTAAACGATTACCACGTAAATCCAGTTGATAAACCGCATTACCCTCCCGCAGTACAAGATAGGCATTACCGTCAGGATCCGTATCAAGGGATCGGGGCCCAAGTAGAGGAGTTCCGGTTAAAGGTCCGCTGTCTGGAGTGGCTTCTCGCTTGCCGGTACCTGAGAGAGTGGAAATAATTCCAGTTTCTCGGCTTACAATTCGCAGTCGACTATTGCCAATGTCACAAATTAATAGATTGCCTTGAGCGTCGAAAGCAATGGAATGAGGCTGCCGTAGTTGTGATACGACTCCTTGGCCTCCATCACCCGAATCTCCTGGCTCGCCATTGCCGGCCAGCGTGGTGACCAAGCCAGTTTGGCCCGCTATTCGTCTCACTGCGTGAGCATCCCGTTCCACCACATAGAGATTTCCCTGTTGGTCCCAGCGAATTTCATGGGGGGCTGAGAATGCTGTTTCCAATGGGCGTCTAGATTCTGACATGTAGCCCTTCTCACCATTGCCAGCAACGGTACTCAGTCGCAGGTTTCTCAAGTCGATCCGCCGAATACGGCCGGTATCAACCTCGCAAAAATAGAGGGCATTGTCTGGCCCCGGCACAATGCCGTAGGGATTGTTTACCATTGTTTCTGTGGCAACCACTCCACTGGGTCCTTCAGCCTCATAGCCCGCTATGCCGTTGCCAGCCACCGTAAATACCTCTGAGCCTTGTGCGAAACTTCGCAAAGGAAAGCTTGCCAGTAGGCTGGAAGTTGCAACTTTGTGGAGAAATTGACGCCGAGAGGATGAAGTCATGGATTTTCCCTTTTTCAATTCTTTTCATCGACTATACAACAATCTTGGGCTCTCGTGCTGCCCAATGGGCTAGCTATTCTTAATTGATTGCGGTAAAAACAGCACAATAACAAGACTGTATGCTTAGGAGAAAACCATGTGTGATCAAGATACTCAAAAAGATGTAGACGAATATTTACGCCGCCATCCCGAAATGACTCGAAGAGACTTTACTAAATTCGCCACTGTTGCTGGCTTGGCCATGATGTTACCACCTGTAGCTAATGCGCAATCGGTTACCGAGACTGATGTGGAAATAACCACGCCAGACGGTGTGGCCGACTGTTATTTTGTCCACCCTGCTAATGGCAGCCATGCGGCAGTGCTGGTTTGGCCAGATATTTTAGGTTTGCGACCTGGTTTTCGGGAAATGGGTAAGCGCCTCGCACGCTCAGGATATTCCGTACTGGTAGTTAATCCTTTTTATCGCAGTGCTCATGCTCCGGTGGTTAGCCTCGGAGCGAGTTTTGGTCAACCTGAGGTTCGAAACCACGTGATGCCAATGGCTCGTGCTCTAAACGCTGACACACACTTTACCGATGCCCGCGCTTTCCAAGGCTGGTTAGATCAGCAAGATGCTGTCGATACTAGTCGTGGTATTGGTACAACAGGTTACTGCATGGGTGGGCCAATGGTCATGCGAACAGTCGCAGCTGTTCCAGATCGCTTTAAAGCGGGTGGCACTTTTCACGGTGGCGGTCTTGCAACAGGCGAGGCGAATAGCCCGCATTTGTTGATACCAGACACTACAGCGAGCATGCTTCACTGCGTGGCAGAAAACGATGATGCCAATGATCCAGATGCGAAAAATACTTTACGTGAAGCTTATGGTGCGGCCAATCTTTCAGCGGAGATAGAAGTTTATACAGATACTCTGCATGGTTGGTGTGCCATCGATTCAACTGTCTACCACCAAGAGCAAGCAGAACGAGCCTGGGGTCGGTTATTAGCATTATTTGAAACTGCGCTGGCATAGCTATTTTATAACTGTCAACGAAAATATAGTCGAACCTGTGGTGTTAATTTAGGCTAGGAAATCAAGATAAAAAAAGGCGAAAGACTTTCGCCTTTTTTTATTACCGCTCATTAAACTAAAAGATTTGTCAGCATTTCTAATCTAAGTATTTTCATGAATTATTCTTAATAACTATATTATGGAATATTCACGTTTGTTTTATTGGTCCAAAAAATATCTATGCCGCCGAAACTATTATCACTGCGGCTGGAAAACCAAGAAAATGTATCAGAACCGGGTGGTAGAGCAGGGCACATATCCGCGCCTGCAGTATTTACTTGTGGCCCTAAATTGGTAGCAGGTCCCCAGTTATTTTCTCCCAGTTGCTGCGAGCCCCATAAATCCATACCACCAAATCCTCCAGGTCTCCCTGAAGTAAAATACACCATACCGTTCTCATCTTGAGTGAAATGGAATTCCTCTGCAGTGGTATTGATATTAGGGCCTTGATTCACTGGTTCCATCCAATTGCCGGCACTGTCTTGTTGCGAACAGTAGATGTCGGACCCACCGAAGCCACCTGCTCTCCTGGAGGCAAAACAAAGCGTCTCACCATCCTGTAAAATTGCTGGACAGTGTTCGTTGCCTTCGTCTGTGCTAATAGGGAATCCAATCAGTTCTGGCTCTGTCCAATTGCCGTTAACCTTTCGCGTGATAAACAAGTCAGTAGCATTGTTTGGTGAAGTTGTCGCGGAACGATCCGACTTAAAATAAATCGTATTGCCGTCAGCCGTTATCCAAGGCTCGCGATCATCACCGAGGCGCAGGGGGTCTACATTCGTTGCGGGTGCAGCATTTATCGGTATACCCATATTAACCGGCGTATTCCAGCTACCTGTTTCTTCGTTAAAGGTAGCGATATATAAATCTTTGGGGTCACCCGGCGCTACAGCCATGTCTTCTCGAGCGCTGCAATAAACCATGGTGCCATCATCGGCGAAAGATAGTTCACCCTCTGCCCACATGGTATTGATAGGGGCGCCAAAATTATGTACAGCCCTATCAACCCAGCTTTGTGCAGTCGCAGTTGAAAAACCAAACACACAGCTTAATACCGCCAATACACTGATCTTAGAAAATTTCATTGAACATGCTTTCATTTTTTAATCCTCACAATTAATCTTCAATCACTACTATACTAGATAAAAATTATAGAGAAATTTTAAGAGCGAGATTCCACTCTAAATGTCCACCACCTATCTGCTCGTGGTGTCCCGGTGTCTGGAGCTGGATTGCCAGGTCCACCGTGTATTTGTAATTTTGCTACGCGAGCCGCCCATGCTCGATCCATAGTTGTAGCATCAGTAATACGGTTTAATTGAACTTTATATACAACTCCATCAAGCCGCATAGAACCTACTTCATTTTCACCAACTTTGCTGGCCCAGTATTTTGTGTCGCAAACCGAACAACTTAAATACATTTCCCCTTCTGAAGTGGCCATACAATTTAAGTTAATAGAATGAGGGCGAATGCCTGCATAGATTTGCAATTGACAAAGTGGAACCTGATTGGCAAACGACCAATCATCTACTTGAGCATCGCCATTGTCGCCAAATAAAAAGCCACCGGGAGTTCGTTCACATGGGCACACAGAAGAGTAAATCAGAAATCCGATAATGCCCCCCACAATAAGCACTCCAAATGAAGCGATAATCGCTAGTTTTACTTTGGAAGTTCCTGAAACCGCTGCTTGTTCATTCATGCCACAACCTCTTGGGTTTTGATTTTATTTTAGGGTATCGTTAAAGCTAGTTCCTATCCTGTTAAGCGGTGATCTAACACCATTTGTTCTGTTAATGTCGTTCCAAATTCTGGCTCGGAGGGGGCTAGCACATAACCATTGTCCACCTAGCTGGCATTGCGTCTAGAATACTAGAGCCTTTGGGAGGACTCTCAGTCATGTTACAGATAGAGGCGGTTAATGCAATCGGAAAGGCACTCCCAACTGCGATTGTGGAGATCTAATGCCAGCCAACATCATGCGCTTAAAATTGCGCCCCCCTGAGCTTGACCGGTAACAGAACCTCAATTGGTTTGATAGATTTTCGGGCGATCTCGCTCAGTGCCACCAAGCAGTCCATAGACTGGCATACCTGCGTTTTTAAGGGCCATACTCCTTACTTTTGACACTGAAATAAATTGAACTAATAAAATTTACCGAATCACTAGAGAAATTCAGGCAATTAATTAGCACTAACTTCCTGCCCACTTTCTAGTTCGAATAGTGCTCGCAATATTCGGCGCCACTGGATGTACTGTTCTTCCATGGTGCCACTTAATCCGTGAACATCTTTATTTAAATCCAGAATAGCCGGCGCTATTTCTCGATTAAAGCCAGAAGCCAACTCTCTAAACTCCTGCTGATATATTTTGCTCCAACGATAACGGTCGTAACGTTGAGTAAGAGATAGGAAACTTCTGGAGCGGCCATATTGATCAGGGTTGAATGCACGTTGAGCAGTGTTTTCTTCCTCGTTGATTTGATCAAATGAGTAACGTCGCCAGATGATGTAAGCAACCTGCATTTCATTGTGCAGGGCTTCGTAATATTGATCTACTGTATCGATAAACAGATGATGACGAAGTCGCATGTCCTCGATGCGGGCCAACATAGGATCATTTTCTGCGAGCAAACTGGATACTAGCAATCTACCATCGATGGTTTTGTTCAAGGTGTAGCTAAAGGTCTCGGGTGAAAGGTCATTGGCATAGACCATTTGAGAAACTCGACGCAGGTCAACAAGGTTCGAAGTATCGAAAGTTTTTTTAACTGCCAGCAAATCATTAGCAATTTGGTCATAGATATCCTGGAAAGGATCAACAAAGCCAGTAGCATCGAATTGGTTGGCATTGGTAAACCGGGTTGATGCGGGATAGTCGCTTTCATAGGCTGCATCAGCATAAACTTTATCCAGCCACAATCTCCCAGTGCTGTCCTCTGCTTGGATCTGCAAGTGTAAATCGATGCCATCAGATTTTAGTACAGTACCTTTTATCTGAAGATCTAGAGAGGGATCGAATTCAGGTAAGACTCGGACTGCCCCCCATTGATTTGAATCCAGTAGCGTGTCGCGAAGCACATAAGGTAGATAATGAGTTTCGTTGTCCCGAATCTCAGCGAAAACCCAGTCGCCGAATCTTTGAGCGTCCTGCCCATTCGGTTTAGTTTCAAAGACAAGTACTCCGATATCTAATTGCTGTTCTGGCGCTGGAGTATCAATACTCCGATTAAGCGTGACGCTGCCAACTGGAGGAATAAGAATCACTTTGGGCTCGACCGCAGTTTGTCCACACGCTGTCAACAGTATGCAAATGTAAAGAAAAAAGGTTGGAGACGCACAAAACTTAAAAGAGGGTTGAGTACTAAAAAAAATGTGGGAAGTCAGGCGCGAAAACATTAGATTGCCCTATTCTAATATTGTGGTCTGGCTGCAAACTTTGCCGCGAGTAATCGTCTGGATGCAGTTGAATGGACCCGAGGAAGCATCATAGCGGTTAAAGGCTTGAATCAAATTAAAAGGAGCTGAATCTCGACTAGAAATACTAACCACCATTCTCAATACCTTGGTATTGGAAGAGACGCTAAAGCGATGCATGATGTCTAAATCTCCGGGTAGTGCGGTACGAAACACAAGTTGCTGTCTGTCCCAGCCGCACATCTCCGCGCCATGGTCGCTGGAAAAAGTTTCAGTTGGGCCTTCTGCTAGGGTGCACACCAAATCAGCTTCACCACGGCGCTCGATCCGGACCTCGTTTCGATCTTGGTAAATCTCCATGGTGGTTTGGCGGCTTACGTATTCAGTTAGCCGTGCCAGATCAACTATGCTCGAGCCCCGCGCACGACTGGAATTAAGGTTGATATTACCTATGGATACAGAAGGGCCTAATACGCCAGTGCCGCCGGTAGACTGTATCGCCGAGCGTTCCTGGCGAATAGTCATCATCCGACTGAGTTCATCCTCCCACTTGTCGCTGCGTTGGAAGTCCTTTTCCCATGAGCCAGAAAAGTTAAGTCGCAATGGATTATCGAGATTTAGTCTAGGTAGATGTTCAATTTCGGCAACATCCGCAGGAGCGCCTAATGTTGCTTCTTGAGCGAAAATTTGGCCTGTACCGTCGCCACTAGCCGCAGCCACAGCAAAGACTAGGGCTAGAGCCTTAGAGCCGTTAAAAGAGTATTTTTCGAGCCACTTAACCATCATTTCTCTATAATACGTCAGTCGCTACAATATTGTAGCCCTTCGTTACTATACGCAGGCGTTCCACTAAGTATGCAGGTATGCAGTATTGAGGAAATTTCCTCAGTTTTTGTGCTGATTGCGGGCTCGCTGTCACAACTAAAATTCGTTCGCCATGAACCTATTGCGAACAGCCATTTTTCAAGTGAGTTGATTTTGTGCTTGAGATAAGCAGTAACAGGGAGCATGGACTTTCGATGATAGTGATTTTATGCTGCAATCAGTACTATTGTTGTGTTCTCAATTGCAACCGGTCCTTGAATAATAATTCCAATAGGAGGTATTTAGCGTGCCAAAACCTAACCGAGTCAAATTCCAATTTATTTCTCTGTTTGCAATCCTGCTCATCACGCCTTTGCTTAGCGCCCAGCAAGATTTCAGTGCAGTAGAAATAGTTCCACATCATGTTGCTGGTAGTTTCTATTATCTTGAAGGTGCAGGTGGCAACATCGGACTATCTGTTGGAGAAGATGGCGTAATAATGATTGATGACCAATTTGCTCCACTCACAGATAAGATAATTGCCGCGATATCCCAACTCAATAACGGTGAGATCCGTTTTCTTATCAATACTCATGTCCATGGCGATCATACTGGCGGCAACGAGAATATGGGCAAGAGAGGAGTGTTGATTCTTGCGCGCGATGAAGTTCGAGTTCGACTCAGCGAACAATCCCCTAAGGAAGCATTGCCAGTACTAACTTATAACGACACGATAACAATCCATCTAAACGGTGAGGAAGTGCATGCATTCTCGGTTCCTCCGGCTCATACTGATGGTGATTCCTTTATTCACTTCCGAACCTCTGATGTTATTCACACCGGCGATGTTTTTCGCACTACAGCTTTTCCAGTCATCGATACTAATAATGGGGGCACTCTGAATGGCACTTTGGCCGCTCTTGGCAGATTGATAGGAATTGCTGGCCCTGACACTAAAATTGTTCCTGGACATGGAGTAGTTTCTAATCGTATGGACGTCATAGGATTTCGTGACATGATTCTAGATGTAAAGTCCCGAGTTGAGCCCATGATTGCGCAAGGAATGAGCTATGATCAGGTTTCTGCAGCAGATCCAACCAGCGCTTACAATGCTAGATATGGCGATTCAGAAAGGTTTCTTCGGGCCCTCTATTCTGAACTGAGCGGAGAACCCTAATAAGCAAAATATCTCGATAAGCTATTTATAATTTCTATTCAAGACCATGTGAGCGCAGATGAAATCTAAAACCAGACTAGTTCAATTACTATTAGCCTGCAGTGTGTTATTTGCCAAGCAAATTGTTTTAGCTGCAGATAGTGGTGACTTATTGGCAATTTTTTGGCAGGCCGAAACTACAACACAACTGCAAAATAGTCGTGAACAGTTAATAAACGAAGCTGGAGATGCGGACACGCTTTATCAATGGTTACGGGCTGGGCCAAACTATTCCGCTGATGTACCAAAGGGCCAACAAGAAAGTGCTCGAGTTACTGCAGATGGGACCCGTTTTCCCTACGTTTTCCTAATTCCTGAAACTTACAATCCAGCTACTAGTTACCCAGTGGAATTCATATTACATGGTGGTGTAAGTCGTCCTGAATGGGAAGCTGGCGGTGGTTGGTGGCGTCGAGGTTACGATTCACTTAAGCAGGAAGATCGCATCATCGTCGTGCCAGCATCATGGATAGATGCTTTTTGGTGGCATGAGAATCAAGCAGAGAGCCTGCCGGAAATTCTCAAAACTCTTAAACGAACTTACAACATCGATGATAATCGCGTAAGCCTGAGCGGTGTCTCCGATGGTGGCACCGGAGTGTATTTCTTTGCCTTTAAACAACCAACACCCTGGTCGGTTTTTCTCCCATATATTGGTCATCCAGGAGTATTGAGAAATCCTCAAAGTGGCGGTGGTTATAGTTTGTATTTTGAAAATCTTATGAATAAACCCCTCTACATAGTTAACGGAGAAAACGATCGGCTTTATCCCGTATCTGCAGTACAGCCCTTTATTGACATCCTCGACGAAGTTGGCGTGAATCATATCTTCAAAGCAATCGCTGGTGGTGGCCACAATACCGACTGGCTCCCCGATGAAAAGCCGATGATTGAAGAATTTAAGTTGGCTAATCCTCGAGATGCGTTTCCAGAAAATGTGCAATGGGTTGCAGATCGCACCGATAAATATAATCGCAATCTGTGGATCAGAGTAGATGGTCTTGATAGCACAAATAACCAGGGATTAATGCAGGTAACTCGACGAGGAAACTTGATTGAAGTTACTGCGCGTGGTGTAACTGAATTTACTCTATTGCTAAATCCTGAGGAGGTAGATTTTTCTAGAGAAGTAGAAGTCAGAGTAAACTCCAAAGAAGTATTTAACGCCCGCGTTAATCAGAGCATGGAAACACTTTTAGATTGGGCTGCAGAAGATTTGGATAAATCAATGCTGTATACCGTGGAGCTCCCTATTAATAGTTACTAGAAACCCACCAAATTCTGACGTTATGGGGGGATAGGGCGTATCTTTATTCATCTATTGTTAGAACTGAAGTGTATAACTTATCGGAGGTTTATGTATTTTCTTTGCTATTCTCGCAAGCTCTAAATTATAGATTAGGCTATTGATTTATATCGTTATATTCCTCATTTTATTAAGGGAAAACCAAGCGATATTCTCTGTACAAGATTGTCGACAGAGGCAGCATCTCGGCTCGCAGGTTGTTGCTAGCTAATTCAACTTGTAGAGGTAGGAATAGAGAATAAAATTGGCCGCGGTATTAATATCGTACTCACAGGCGAAAGTTAGAAATCTAATAAGCCTTCCTCTAACATCTAAAACTATTCCCAACAAAATTGCCTCCAATAACCACTTGATCAATCCCTTTCTTCGGTTGTCAGGCCGATAGTGACCATTATCTATGGAATTAGTACACTCTACCCTATGGGAAATAGAATTCAGAAGGGCGGCTTACAAGTTGCCTCAGAACTTGCAAGGTTTATAGATGAGGAATTATTACCTTCATTGCAACTTAGTGGGGAAAATTTTTGGTCAGGGTTCGAATCACTCATCTATCAACTATCTGATCGAAATCAACAGCTATTGCACACACGAAATCAACTGCAAGAAAAGATTGATCATTGGCATCGCTCCCATCCAGGCAAAATCGATCTAGAAAAGTACAAGAAATTCTTAAGAGAAATCTCTTACCTAATCGACGTTGGTGATGACTTTTCTATTACTACTGAAAATGTTGATAACGAGATAGCCGTCCAGGCAGGGCCCCAGCTAGTCGTGCCGGTAAAAAATGCTCGCTTTGCACTAAACGCGGCCAACGCCCGTTGGGGTAGTCTCTACGATGCGCTTTATGGAACCGATGTTATTCCTGAAACAGACGGGGCCGAAAGAGCCGGCGAATATAATCCCATTCGCGGCGCAAAGGTCATTGAATATGCCCGTGAATTCTTGGATCTTGCTTGCCCTTTAGTTGACGAGAGCCACAAAAGCGTTTTGGCTTATTCCATCGTACAAGGCGAGCTGCAAGCAAAGTGCGGTTCATCATCAACAACTTTGCAAGACAATACCCAACTAAAAGGCTATCGCGGTCAGGCCGAGCAGCCTAGCTCATTCCTATTTCTCAATAATAACTTGCACATCGAAATTCAGATCGACCCGAAATCCCAGATCGGACAAACAGACAAGGCAGGAGTCAAAGACATAGTTCTAGAAGCAGCCATTACCGCTATTCAGGACTGTGAAGATTCCGTGGCAGCAGTAGACGCCGCAGATAAAGTTGATGTCTATCGTAATTGGCTGGGATTAATTCGAGGCGATCTGAAAGAATCGTTTCTTAAAACAGGTTCTTCAAAAACTAGAGTACTCGAGAAGGACCGAGACTTTACTTCCTTAAACGGGGAGAGTTTCTCCTTGCCAGGAAGAAGTCTATTACTGGTTCGAAACGTCGGCCATTTAATGAGAAATCCTGCCATCATTGATGGTCAGTGCAAAGAAGTTTTTGAAGGCATAATGGATGCTGTTATTACCGCGGCAGTAGGATCTATCGATGTCAACAAGTTGAATCTGCTGAGCAATTCTAGGTGTGGCAGTATTTACATCGTTAAACCGAAGATGCACGGTCCAGATGAAGTAGCTTTTACTTCTGAACTTTTTGCTGCTGTAGAAAAATTATTAGATATGGCGCCGAATACAATTAAAGTCGGCATCATGGATGAAGAGCGACGAACATCAGTTAATTTAAAGGAATGTATTCGAGCAGCGAAAGACAGAGTAGCGTTTATTAATACCGGTTTCCTCGACCGTACCGGAGATGAAATACATACCAGCATGGCGGCAGGCGCTATGGTGCCAAAGGCAGAAATGAAGACCACCGCTTGGATATCTTCCTACGAGGATAATAATGTCGATGTTGGCCTGGCTTGTGGTCTACAGGGAAGAGCACAGATTGGTAAAGGTATGTGGGCCATGCCGGACCTAATGGGGAGGATGATGGATGAGAAGATCGATCATCCTATGGCTGGTGCAAATACCGCATGGGTGCCTTCACCTACTGCCGCCGTATTGCATGCTTTACACTATCATCATGTTAATGTGCAGGCACAGCAAGAAGAATTGCGATCGAGAACGCCAGCGTCATTAGATGAACTACTAACAATTCCAGTTTTGGAAGATCCATTATCTCAAAGCGCGGAAAAAATCCAACATGAACTAGACAACAATGCCCAGGGAATTCTGGGCTATGTAGTGCGTTGGATAGACCAGGGCATTGGTTGTTCTAAAGTGCCTGACATTGATAATATTGGTTTGATGGAAGATCGCGCCACATTAAGAATATCAAGTCAACATATCACCAATTGGATAGTCCATAAAGTGTGTAGCGAATCCCAAGTCAGGCAGACACTTGAGAAAATGGCAGCGGTTGTAGATCAACAAAATGTTCACGATCCGCTCTATCAAGCCATGGTTGGTAATTTCGAAAACTCGATTGCTTTCCAAGCAGCTTGCGACTTGGTGTTTAAGGGAACCGAGCAGCCCAATGGGTATACGGAACCATTATTACACGCACGAAGAATCAAGAAAAAGACCAGTTAAGAATGTAATTCTTTAACCGCTTGGGCTGCAATCACCTGCCACGCAATATTTCGTTTTAGTTGAAGTTCAAATTTATTCCTGATTAATACGAAAAACATTTAGGAGATAATAAAATGAGCAAGTTAACAAAAGGGTAACTTATAAAGACGGCAAACAAGATGGCCTATTCGAGAGCTATTCTCAGAATGGAGCGCTGGAGCTTAGAGAGAATTACAAAGATGGTGAACTTGATGGTTTGCGGGAAGAGTATCGTGAGGATGGAACGCTGGAATATAGAATGGATTTCAAAGATGGCGAACTGTTAAGGGGTTGTGGTGGGCCGGGTTGCACAGACTTTAACTAGCTTATCCCCTCCATCCTCTTACGCACGATCTCAAGTATAGCTTCTCTCCGTTCTTCCCTGACCAGGTTATGCAAATACGACAACTGCACTGCTGCAACTGACATACTCCCAGACGAAAGCTTCTGGATTGTTGCAATTTTAGTGGCCACAGATCCAATTGTTGTAGTATCGTTTCAGACGTTTTGAACCTGATGAGGAAATAAAATGAGGATACTCATTCATTGCCTGGCGATGACCGGTCTCATTGTTTGTGCAGCTAGTGCTGCAGCCCATCACAGTTTTGCTGCAGAATTTTCCTATGAACTCTTCGGCACCAAAGAAGGAAAGGTTGTCGAGGTGCACTACGTTAATCCTCATGCCCGTATTTTCTTCGCTGTTAAAAATGAAAACGATGAAGAGGAAATATGGGATGCCCAGACCTTTCCCCCCGCAACCCTGCTCGGCCAAGGCTGGCGCAGGGGCACTATTAAGGTAGGTGACCGAATTATTCTCCAAGGCAACCTAGGACTAGAAAACAGCCGCAAGCTGTGGATCAGCACAATGACTCTGGAGAATGGCACAGTCATTTACCCTAATGGGGGAAGAGATAATTGATAGCGAAGAGCAAAGTGAGAGTTCTCGGTTTTTTTCTAACGGTTTTGATGGCGAACACCTGTTTGGCTCAGTTAGAAGGTGAATGGTACCTGACGATAAATCATGTTGCAGAACGTTTGGGAGTGATTAGCTTCGAGCGAAGGGAAGGCGAACTACGTGCCTTCGTGGACGGTGGGCCAGCCGATTTCGATATGGAAGGCAACCGGCTAGAAATGGATGTTGATTACCGTAATGGCGGCGGGCGACTCCTCAGCCGTCATTTCACAGGCACCCTAAATGGTGACTCCTTGTCGGGAACACTGGTGGCTGAACATGACGACTCTACCGGTACTTGGCTGGCCGAACGATTTGTACCGGAAACCGCGTTGCCTGCAGCGCCCGTGGATTTAAGTGGTATCTGGTCGCGAATTTCCGCTGGCATGGAAAAAGTGTTCCTGGACTACACCGACTCGGCTCAGGCTATAGTTGACGATTACAATTATCTGGATGATCCTGGTCTGCGTTGTAATTCCCCTGGCCTGGTACGGATTTCAGGCTGGCCTTATCCCATGGAAATCATACAGAACGACCGACAGGTGACTATTCTTTATGAAAGTTTCCGTGAAGTTCGGCGAATTTACATGGATGGCCGAGATATTCCCGAGGATTTTCCTGCTTCTGCCATGGGGTATTCCACTGGCCACTGGGAAGGCAGTACCCTAGTGGTCGAAACTTCTCTGCTGAAACCGAATTTTGTCGACCAGGCGGGACAACCCGTGTCGGGTAACGCCAAGATTAGAGAACGTATAGTCCTTAGTGAAGATGGTCAAAACCTTCGCAGTCTGTTAACTCTTCATGACCCGGAAAATTACAAAATGCCCATCGTAAGATTCAGACAGTGGCGAAAGACCCCGGAAAGAACAATGATGGAATATGACTGCGATTCGTATCCCTTTTACCGTGGGCTGGAACTGGAAGGCAAACTGGGTGACTTCTTGGAGCGAGTGCGTCAGCGTCAATGAAGCTATCTGTTAACCACACTGCCTGTTTAGCTAGTCTGAGGTAATTCGATCCCTCGAATAAACAGCTCAAATTTTTCAGTGGTGAAGGTCTTGCCTTGGCCGATTGCCCTTTTTGAGTTCCGTCCCTGTGATTCAGGGTTTGTATTCTCGTTGTTCTGCAGATTCCAGAATAGTGCGCAAAGCCGGGATGTCGGCAGAGTCTGGTTGGTTGTCCGGTAGCGAACGGATGTAGGCGAAGATATCGTTCACTCCTTCATCACTGAGTGCGTTGGCCGGGTAGTTGGGCATGCTAGTGGAAGGAAGCACAGGCGCAACATCAGCCCGGGCGCGCAAAAAGGCACGGAAGATTTCTTCGTTCACCAGCCAGGGACTGCCTGTGTTGTTAAGATCCACGCGGCCATAACCGGAATAACCATGACACGCATAGCAGCCGTGGTCGTAATAGAGTTGCGCGCCCGCGTTGGCATCGCTAATTACTGGCTCCTGTTGTGCAGTAGCCGCAGGCGCAGTAAATCCGATAAGCAACCCTGTTACGCTGATTACTAGAATTTTCATCTGCTATCTCCTATCGCGGCTGCGTGACTACATCGATCAGGTAAGGTTTGCCGTTTTTTACTGATCTCACTCCACGATCCAGTGCTGCGGTCAGCAGAGCCGGATTTTCGATGGGACCTTCGCTATCCATACCATAAGCTTGGGCCATCTTGCTGTAGTCGATGAAGGGATCGCGCAGTACACAACCTATATGACCACGATCTGTGCCACGGCCCCGAACGCCGGCCAGGTACTGGAGGAACATGTATTCCTGGTGCCAAGCCCGGTTGTTATGCATGACGGTTAACATTGGTAGCTCGTGGTGCACTGCGGTCCAAAGTGCACCTGGGGAGTAATTAAGATCCCCATCAGGCTGCACGTTTACGACGAAGCGCCCGCGGCTCCGAGCAGCCAACGCCGCCCCAGCACAGGCGCCTGGACCATAGCCCATTCCCCCAGCGCCCTGGGTACCAAGATAGCTATAGGGTTTGTTATGTTCCCAGAGCTCTCGGTGGTGGGCGCCAGAGAAGTTGCTGGGAGAAGCGAGACACCAGTCTTCATTCATGATCAGTGGCCACAGTTCCGCATAGATGCGGGCAGTGCTGACGGGACTGAGGTCCCAACCTTTTTTCTTCTCTTCCACAGCTACTCTCAGCGCAGTGAGAAAAGTCTCTCGATTGGTGCGGGCATGCCGCGCTTTGCGCTGCTCAATCTCGCGCTGCTTTGCTGGGGTTATCAAGCGGCTCAGTTCACCGATTATTAATGGAATACTGGCCTGGGCGTCCACCTTGAGCACGGTTCCTTGGGGCTGCCGTGGACTTCGATCCAGAGGAGTCGGTTCACTTCCTGGAGGAGCCGGGGCATAATCCTCTCGCAGGCTACCAAAACCAATGCCCATGACATCACGCTGAGCCGTTAGTGAATTTACTATAGGACGCTTAAGTGAAAGATCGGAGGCGTCGGCTTCCAGTCCCAGTACATAATCATAATTGGACTCTTCACCAGGCCCACAAAGCGGATGACGCTGCGGAAAACCCATGGGCCCCCCGGTAGAAGTAGTAGAAGTGCTGGCTCCAATCAGCTCGGCCAGTTCTACTGCGGCCCCAATGCCCTTAGGCGTACGAAACATGCCGGTTTCGAGCCGTGGGTTTGAAGCATTGAGTAGTTTCTCTGCGATGTCCTTTGCTGTCGCAGTATCTACGCCTTCGATGACGGCAGGTCGGAATCGCGGTAGATCAAAATCCTGGGCTTCTTCTTTCTGAAGTTCTATGTCGATGACCACCATGGCGGGGCCGGTGGGGGGGGTGACTGCCTGTCGGTAGGCTTCATGCAGGGTGTCGATACATTCGGACAATGTTGTCGGTTGGGCATCCCACTTGGTGAAACTGCGGCACATGGCTGCCATGTCATCGGCGGTATGAGCCTGGATGAAACCAACATCGCGGCCTACAATCAGCAACATCGGCGTGCCAGTATTGTAGGCTTGGAAGATGGACATTGATGCGTGCTGGATGCCAAGGGTGCCATGCAGCATGACTGCCATCGGTCTGCCTTCCGCCTTAGCGTAACCATTTGCCATATCCACTGATGATTCTTCGTGCAGGGCAGTAATAAATTCGGGCATATGATTAGGTGGAGAACCATAGTTGGCGATGGATTCCTGGATGCCTTCAAAGCTTGAGCCATTGTTGGAGGCAACAAACTCAATTCCCATTTCCTTCAGTGCTTGCACCATTAAGTCCGAACCCGGGCGCACTACTCCGCGGCTATCCGGAGCAGGGAGCTCCACTAGGCCAGCATCGCGCTGCATCTGCTGGTAGGAGGGTGCGGTAAAAGATGCTCGGTAAGCCGATGGCTCCTGGGCTCTGGCAACGGGTGTAACTGCCAACGCAGCTGCGCCGGTGGCCGCCCCCTTAAGAAAGCCGCGTCGATCTACTGTGGTGGCAGAAGGACCCTTCGGTTGTTCAGGTTTTTTACTACTCATTTAGATCCCCTCGTTTAACGGTTGGATGGAATACTACCAGAGTGTTTTGTATTGTGCGGATTAGGCACAAAAATCAATTAGCACATGTGCAAAGTCAAGCGCTATGACGCCCACTTGATTTGGCAATTTTCTTAAGGAGATTTACAAATATCAAAAATTGAATCCAACATAATTCTCAGCCAGTGCCACCGAAGCTGCTTTCGAATCATTTAAATAATATAACTCGGCTTGTTGCAGTCGACGCTGGAATTGATTGTCATCGGGGAACTTATGCAGCAATGAAGTCATGTACCAAGAGAAGCGTTCTCCTCGCCAGACACGGCGTAAGCAATTCGCAGAATAAGAATTCAACAAATCATCGGATCCGTTTTGGTACCAGGCTGACAGAGCTTGGCCTAAAAACCGGACATCGGAAATAGCGAGATTCATGCCCTTAGCGCCAGTTGGCGGTACAATATGAGCAGCATCCCCGGCCAGAAAAAGACGACCGTGGCGCATCGTTTCGCAAACAAAACTGCGCATGGGTGTAATGCTTTTTTCGAGTATCTCGCCTTCCGTCAGTGCCCAGTCGGGCACTGTTTCGAGACGTGTGTGCAGTTCCTGCCAAATCCTGTCATTGGACCAGTCTTCAATAACATCATCTAGAGGACATTGGATGTAGTTTCGGGTAACCGTACGCGAACGCATACTGTGGAGGGCGAACCCGGTCGCACTGTTCGAGTAAATCAGCTCTTCCGAAGAAGGCGCTGCTTGCACCAGGATTCCTAACCATGCAAAGGGATAGGACTGATCGAAGCTGGAAATTACATCTTCTGGGATCGTTTTGCGACTAACGCCGTGGAAACCGTCGCAACCGATAATGAAATCACAGTTGAGTTTGTGGTTTTCGCCAGCTAGTAAGTACTCAATGAATGGCTGTTCACTCAGCTGATCGTGAATGCTTACCTTATCGACTTCGAAAGAAATCTGGCCACCGGCGGTGAGCCTCGCAGCAATGATGTCTTTTACGACTTCCTGCTGGCCGTAAACGGTTATCCCTTTACCGTCCGTCAGTTCGTCGAAGTTTATGCGATGAGAGCGGTTGCCAAAACGAATCTCGAAGCCGTGATGTTGCATGCCTTCCCTCTGCAACCGTTCGCCGAGCCCAACTTCGCTTAACAGGGTTACTGAGGCTTGCTCAAGCACTCCCGCTCGCACGCGGCTTTCTACGTAGTCTTTGCTGTGTTTTTCCAGCACTACCGATTCAATGCCATGGAGATGCAGAACATGGGAGAGCAGCAGCCCGGCCGGGCCGGCGCCAATTATGCCAACTTGAGTCTGCACTATTCTGGATATCTTCTTATTGTTTAAAGGGATTACCCCCGGCATTGCCGCGGAATTAGCTGTCTTGTTGCTACAAAGCCTGATTATGGCAACACTAATGACTTTTTTACACAGTGAAAGTGATATCTCTCTACTCTCTGATCCGAGAAAACAGTAAATCTGTTGCGACGACTGTGTCACAAGTCCCGGACGATAGATTTGCTGATGCGCCGACGATTGGGCGGAATCGTGTCATACTCTGGTTAGAAGGGATTTAGATGATTGTTTGTTGGTCGCCGAAATGCCTAATTTCTATCTATCTGGTAAGCTTGCAGAACCCACGATGTAGCAAGCAGAACTATGAAGAGGCGGGCAGATAAGCGAATGCCGTTAGTAGTAACTAAGATTGATCGATCGGCGCAGCAATTCGCCGATACTCTCGCGAATTATGGTGTTGCTACGGTACACGAAGCGCAAGGTCGCAAGGGCCTGCTCGATGCAAAACTAAGGCCGATCTATCGACCCGCATCGATTGCGGGAACAGCAATCACCTGCGAGGTTGCTCCCGGCGACAACTGGATGATTCACGTTGCTGTCGAGCAATGCCAGGCAGGTGATGTGCTCGTCGTGTCTCCGACGAGCCCGTGCGAAGACGGCTACTTTGGGGACCTGTTGGCAACGTCCCTGAAGGCCCAAGGCGTCAGGGGACTGGTCATCGATGCTGGAGTTCGGGATGTAGCGGCTCTAACCGAGATGCGGTTTCCGGTCTGGTCGGCGGCGATATGTGCTCAGGGTACTGTCAAAGAGACAGTTGCTAATGTGAATACAAGTATTATCTGTGCTAAACAGCGAATTGCTCCCGGCGACCTCGTTGTTGCTGACGACGACGGCGTGGTCATCGTCCGCAAAGAAGAAGCTGAAACTGTTTTCGAAAAGGCCAGGCAACGGGTGGCCAACGAGGAAGAGAAGCGCACGCGATTTGAAGCCGGTGATCTGGGCCTCGACATATATGGAATGCGTGAGCGACTGGCCGAAAAGGGCCTGCGCTACGTAGAGTCCGAGCCAGACGATTGATCGATGCAGATCGCTATTCCTACAACTGTCATGCGCGGTGGCACGTCCAAGGGTCTTTACTTCCTTTGCGATGACCTGCCAAGGGACCTGAAGCAGCGGGACCGCGTATTGCTCGCCGCAATGGGTTCCCCAGACGCCCGGCAGATTAATGGCATGGGTGGGGCACACCCACTGACGAGCAAGGTCGCAATCATATCACCGTCAGATGACGATGCTGCGGACATCGACTACCTGTTCCTGCAGGTTGTCGTCGGTAAGGTGCAAGTCAGCGACAGTCAAAACTGTGGAAACATCCTCGCTGGCGTAGGACCGTTTGCGGTCGAACGAGGACTGGTTGAAGCACAAGATGGTGTAACAACCGTACGAATCCGCATGCTCAATTCGGGTGGCATTGCCGTCGCCCAGATTAACACACCGAGTGGCCAGGTGACTTACGCGGGCGACGCGAGCATTGACGGCGTGCCTGGGACCGCGGCGCCGATCATGATCGACTTTGCGGACGTCGCCGGTACTAACTGCGGCGCGCTCTTGCCAACGGGAAATGTTGCAGACGAAGTTGATGGCGTAGAGGTAACGGCTATCGACAACGGCATGCCGGTCGTGATGCTGCGGGCACGAGACCTCGGAAAGACCGGCTATGAATCACCAGGAGAGCTGGAGGCGGATGCCGAGCTAAAGGCTCGCGTTGAATCGATCCGCTTGCAGGCCGGACCGATGATGAATCTGGGCGATGTCGCGGACAAGACCGTGCCCAAGATAAGCCTTATCGCGCCGGCACAGTACGGCGGCATCATTTCCACGCGGACCTTCATCCCGCACCGAGTACACCAGGCGATCGGCGTCCTTGGTGCAGCCAGCGTAGCGGCAGGGTGCTGTATCCCGGGTAGTGTCGCCGATGGGATTACGACCATCGTCGATGGCGGGCGGCTCGAGGTGGAGCATCCGTCGGGACGATTCACTGTCGATATAGACATCGCACAAGAGCGGGGGGGGTTCCACGTGACTCGCTCCGCACTACTGCGCACGGCACGCAAACTCATGGACGGCAACGTCTACGTGTCGGAAGAGTTGACGACATGCTGATCATCGACTGTCACGGTCACTACACAACAACCCCGGACGGGCACCAGGCGTTTCGCAAGGAGCAGCTCGCAAGGCTCGAAGACCCGTCACTGCCGCTACCTGCCCCGGCTGACATCAGTGATGACGAGATTCGCGAAAGTGTCGAGAAGAACCAGCTCAAATTACTCAAGGAACGTGGCGCCGATCTGACAATCTTCTCACCGCGCGCATCAGCCATGGCGCATCACATAGGTGATCCAGATACCGCGATGGACTGGGCTCGGGCGAACAATGATCTGATCAAACGCGTTGTCGAACTTTACCCTATGAACTTCGTCGGTGGTGCACAACTACCGCAGGTGGCCGGCGAGTCGCTGGAAGGGCCAATTGAAGAACTGGAGCGCGCCGTTAACGAACTCGGCTTCGTCGGCTGTAACCTGACACCCGATCCATCAGGTGGCCACTGGACGTCGCCGCCATTGACGGACCGTTACTGGTACCCCATTTACGAGAAGCTCGTCGAACTCGACGTTCCCGCGATGATCCATGTGTCGGCGAGCTGCAACCCTTGCTTCCATGCAACCGGTGCACATTACATCAATGCCGACACGACGGCCTTCATGCAGCTCGTTCAGGGTGACCTGTTCGCAGACTTCCCGGACCTGAGATTGATCATTCCGCATGGGGGTGGTGCGGTTCCTTACCACTGGGGCCGTTACCGCGGGCTGGCAGACATGCTGAAGCAACCCGACCTGTCAGGGCACGTCATGAAGAACGTGTTCTTTGATACTTGCGTGTATCATCAGCCGGGCATCAACCTGTTATTCGAGGTCATTGACATCGACAATGTACTGTTTGCGTCGGAGATGGTCGGCGCAGTGCGTGGCATCGATCCGCAGACTGGCCAATACTTTGACGACACCAAGCGTTACGTCGATCATCTCGACCTCAGCGATGAAGACCAGCACAAGGTATTCGAACTCAACGCGCGGCGCATCTATCCGCGACTCGACGCACACCTCGAGGCACAAGGCCGATGAGCGAGGCTACTTTCCAGATGGACAACGGTTGGTTCGAGTTCCACTCGAACCCGTCAGTGCCCGATTTTAAGGTGCCGGCCGGCGCCATCGATGCGCATTGTCACGTGTTCGGACCAGGCGACGTATTCCCGTATGCGCCAACCCGCAAATACACCCCGTGCGATGCATCGAAGGACCAGTTATTCGCTTTGCGGGACCACCTCGGGTTCGAGCGCAGCGTCATCGTGCAGGCAACCTGCCACGGCGCGGATAATCGCGCACTCGTGGATGCGATCGCACATTCGGATGGCAAGGCTCGCGGTATCGCAACCGTGTCACGCGCCATTAGTGACGATGAACTGCTTGAGCTTGATTCGGCAGGGGTTCGTGGCGTGCGATTCAGCTTTGTCAAACGACTCGTTGACGTGCTACCACACGATACTCTGATCGAAGTCGCTGAACGTATCCAGCCACTCGGGTGGCATCTGGTCATCTACGTTGAGTCGCAGGACCTTCCCGATTTGTCCGAATTCTTCGCGTCGCTGCCGGGCACGATGGTGTTCGATCACATGGCTCGCCCGGACGTCACGCAGGCTATCAACGGTAAGGGGTTCGATCAGTTCATGCGGCTGCTGACTGATAACGAGAATATGTGGACGAAGGTCAGCTGCCCGGATCGGCTGACCCTGGCCGGACCGCCTAGGTACGACGATGTTGTTCCGTTCGCGAAACGCGTCGTCGAAATATTCCCCGATCGCACACTGTGGGGTACCGACTGGCCACACCCGAACATGACCTCGCACATGCCCGACGACGGTAAGCTTGTGGATTTCATACCCAGGATTGCTGTGAGCGACGAGTTGCAACGTAAATTGCTGGTCGACAATCCGATGCGACTCTACTGGCCCGAGGAGTTCAATAATGGCCCTTGATAAACCGTATGCGGATATTCCCGGGACCACTATTTTTGACGCCGATCAGGCACGCATGGGGTATCACCTCAACCAGTTCTGCATGTCCCTCATGAAGGTTGAGTGTCGCGAGCGATTCAAATCTGATGAACGTGTGTACCTCGACGTGTGGCCGATGACAGAAGACCAAAGGCAGGCCGTTCTTGACCGAGACTACAACCGAATGATCGAACTCGGGGGCAACATCTATTTTCTCGCCAAAATCTTCTTGTCAGATGGCCAGTCATTCGAACAGGCAGCTGCGGCCATGACGGGCGTCACGCGTGAGGAGTACCGGAAGATGATGCTGAGCGGAGGGCGTAGCCCTGAAGGTAACCGTTACAAGAGGGAGCAGTAGATGGCCAGGATCACTGCAGGTGTCGCAAGTTCACACGTACCGGCGATTGGTGTGGCTGTCGACCTTGGAAAAACGCAGGATGAATACTGGGCGCCTTTGTTCAGGGGCTACGAATTCACCAAGCAGTGGATCGCGGAAGAAAAACCCGATGTCGTTCTTCTTGTGTACAACGACCATGCGTCAGCATTCGGTCTGGATATGATTCCGACGTTTGCCATCGGTTGCGGCGAAAATTTTAAACCGGCCGACGAAGGCTGGGGCGCTCGCCCAGTGCCCGAGGTTCAGGGCTGCCCCGATCTTGCCTGGCACATCATGCAGTCTGTTATTCAGGACGATTTCGACCTGACGGTTGTCAACGAGATGGATGTTGACCACGGTCTGACTGTCCCATTGTCGTTGATGTTCGGGCAGCCGGAAGAGTGGCCGTGCAAGGTAATCCCTTTGGCTGTCAATGTGGTTGTGTATCCGCCGCCATCCGGCCAGCGTTGCTACAACCTGGGCAAGGCACTGCGCCGCGCGGTCGACAGTTTCGATGAAGACGTCAATGTTCAGATCTGGGGCACCGGCGGTATGAGCCACCAGCTTCAGGGGCCTCGTGCGGGGTTGATCAACAAGAAGTGGGACAAGGAATTCTTCGATCGACTCGTCAATGAGCCCGATGAGTTGGCAACGATGCCGCACATCGACTACTTGCGTGAAGCGGGGTCAGAAGGCGTTGAGCTCGTCATGTGGTTGGTCATGCGAGGCGCGCTCAATCGCGATGTGAAAGAGCTGCACCGCTTTTATCACGTACCGGCGTCCAATACGGCAGTCGGGCACCTGATTCTCGAAAACAATCTCTAAATGGAGCTCCATATGAAAGTAGTTTTGGCAGGCGCAGGAGCATTCGGTAAGAAACACCTTGAGGGCTTCAGGAACATTGATGGAGTCGAGTGCGTCTCAGTGGTTGGTAGACGTCTGGGGCCGACCAAGGAAATCGCTGAGGAGTACGGAATTCCCCATGCATGTACCGACCTCGCAGAAGCGTTGGCCCAGCCCGCAGTTGATGCAGCCATACTGTGTACACCCACCCAAATGCATGCCAAACAGGCCATTCAGTGCATGGATGCCGGGAAACACGTGCAGGTCGAGATTCCGTTAGCCGATTCTCTCGCTGACGCCGAAGCGGTATTGGTAAAACAAGAAGAAACTGGGCTCGTTGCAATGTGCGGCCACACACGTCGCTTCAACCCATCGCACCAATGGGTTCATAACAAGATTGTGGCAGGCGAGCTGAGCATCCAGCAGATGGAAGTGCAGACGTACTTTTTTCGTCGCAAAAACATAAATGCCACTGGTGAACCCAGATCGTGGACAGACCATTTGTTGTGGCATCACGCGGCGCACACAGTTGATCTATTTGCCTATCAGACCGGTGAGCGTATCGTGCAGGTCAACGGAATCGAAGGGCCGCATCACCCGGAACTGGGTATCGCGATGGATATGTCGATCCAAATAAAAACCGAAAGCGGAAAAATCTGCACATTATCGTTGTCTTTCAATAACGATGGACCGCTTGGCACGTTCTTCCGCTACATCTGTGACAACGGCACCTACATTGCGCGGTACGATGATCTTGTCGATGGTCACGAAAATGCGATTGACGTGTCCGGCGTGGATGTTTCGATGAACGGCATTGAACTGCAGGACCGAGAGTTCTTTGCGGCAATTGCGAAAGGGCGCGAACCTAACTCGTCTGTTGCTCAGGTTCTGGATTGTTACCGCGTGCTTCACGAGGTGGAGCAGCAGTTCGTCGGGTAGCACAGTAGCTGTCACTAATGATTTTGATCGGGATTTTCAGAAGTTGCTAGCTCCTTCCCCCATTAGGAAGAGTAGAAGGTGATTGCATGCACTGCATGTACCATGGCGTGAAATATGACGCAGACGGCACTGTAACCGAGATTCCCGGACTAGATTTTATTGGTCCTAATCATCGAGTTCAGAGTTATCCCATTATAGAAAAAGGTAACCTGTTGTGGATGTGGATGGGAGGCCAGGATCTAGCTAATCCTAACGACATTAACGACTACGGTCCTCTGTCTGATAGTGCCTGGCGCGGTTTCGAAAAAGAAGCCTACCTCCGCTATAATGCCAACTGGATGCTAATCGTCGATAATCTGGCTGATTTTTCCCATTTGTCATTTGTCCATACAAATACATTGGGTGGTTCGGAAGATTATGCCTTTCGCAAGGTCTTTAATTCGTTACTAAAAGAAGAACGGGAAAAATATTCTCTTCACACACTAAAAGTAGGAAATACTATTATTTAGTTTTACCTCGAGGTTCAATTATGCAACGGCAGTGGATATATACCGGAATTATTTTCTTTCTATTCTTAGTTCTCGTTTTTGGCGTGCCGCTTTTTCCGGAGTTAATGGCGGTAGAAATAATAGGTCCCATGAACCTCGGCATGTTGACTTTTCTACTACTGCATATACTTACGCCCGCGCTAGCCTTTAGCTACTTAAAGCAAATACAGGGAGAATAGATCTAATGGGCATCTTTCTATTCTTCGTTATTATTGTTGGCACTATCGGATTAACCATAGCAGCTTCGAGAAGGACCTCCAGTGCGGCTGACTTTTTTGTAGCTAACGAAAAAATTGGTGGCGTTTCAAATGGCTTTGCCATCGCCGGCGACTTTATGTCGGCAGCAACTTTGTTAGGTATTACTGCAATAATCTTTGGTGCAGGCTACGATGCGGTCATTTACCTTGGCGCACCTCTGGGCGCATTCTCCATCATGATTTATTTAATGACTGATAAATTAAAAGCGCTTGGTAAATACAGTTTTACTGATATTATTTGCAGTCGCTTAAAAGAAAAACCTATTCGTATTCTCGCCGCGACAACAACCCTTAGCTTTTCTTTAATATACTTGATGGCGCAAATAGTCGGTGCCGGAGCATTGATCGAAGTCTTGTTTGGCGATTTTGGTATTTCTTATTTGTGGGCTGTGATTATCGTTACAACGCTCATGGTGATCTATGTTGCTATTGGAGGCATGTTTGCAACTACATGGGTGCAGATAATAAAAGCAATATTATTGCTGGCGGGTGTCACTGTACTGGGGTTGTTAACTCTAGCGAATTTTGATTTCAGCTTTTCCGCAATGTATGCACAAGCTCAAGGGAACCATGGACCAGATGGTTTTCTTACTAGGGGCGGCGGTCTTGGTTTATCGACTCTATCGGCTGTTTCTTTGGGTGTTGGGCTATGTTTTGGATTGGCGGGGTCCCCCCATTTATTGATGCGTTTCTTCACTGTGAAAGATAAGGCGGCTGCGCGATTATCTGCCGGCGTTGCACTCGGTGCTATCAGCTACGTTAATGTACTAGTCTTTTTTGTGATTGGTGTCGGAGCGGTGGCTTTAGTTAAAGGTAATAGTGCCTATCTTGATGCATCAGGTAGTATCATTGGTGGTAACAATATGGTGTCTGTGCATCTGGCCCATGCTGTGGGCGGTGAAGTTTTCTTAGGAATAATTGCTGCCGTTGCTTTTGCGACTATTCTGGCAGTCGTGGCAGGACTGATGTTGGCATCGGTTACTGCGCTAACTCATGATGTATATGCCAAGGTGGTTAGAGTTGGCGAGATAGATCAAGCCCGACAAATAAAACTATCAAAACTTGCTGCCGTGTTTTTAGGCATTATCGTGGCGCTTCTGGCCATAGCTTTTGAAGGGCAGAATATCGCCTATATAGTTAGCCTAGCTATGGCTATTGCGGCATCGACGAATTTCCCCCTGCTAATGCTCAGTATGTATTGGCCGGGACTAACTACGAGGGGAGCTGTTACTGGAGGCATAGTGGGTTTGGTTACAGCAATCGTGCTGGTGGTCTTGGGTCCGGGGGTATGGGTTAATGTTTTTGGTAACGATCGGCCAATTTTTCCGCAAGCCTACCCGGCACTTTACTCAGTGACTTTGGCTTTCTTTACTATGTGGTTAGTTTCCATCCGTGACCGATCTGAGCAGGCAAAAGAAGATCGAGAGAAATTTCAGGTGATGAAAGCGATTTAACTCCGGCTAATCGCTAGTGAACATATCCAAGTCGTGGGCAAGGAAGACATTGCCTTCATAGGGTGCCTCTATTTCTTCCAGTACCGTAGACTCTTCAGTACCGTCGGAAGGTGGCCCCGGCTCAACAGTACGTAATCCAGGTTTTCAAGTCGGCATTCGAGTTGGACGCGTGAACGGCTCTTTACAATTTTTCATTCCGGGCACGCGACCTGAAGGAATGGCTGCAGATAATCTCGGGAATATATTTGCTGGGCTCACGGGGGGCTGTGATATAAGTCCATCCGGAAGCTGCCTGCAGAAATGGGTTAGAAAGTAGGGTTTGT
>Ga0209402_10001010_pt1 | contig 32080 bp, 21 predicted proteins | sample ArcticOcean_MG_C_3_FD_187437 | JGI IMG/M metagenome (GOLD analysis project Ga0209402, IMG submission 187437) | Marine microbial communities from western Arctic Ocean - ArcticOcean_MG_CB8_126 (SPAdes) (version 2) | ecosystem: Environmental > Aquatic > Marine > Oceanic | place: Arctic Ocean... | reverse complement strand
TGGGACAGGAAATGAAGTCCCCCCGCGACATCCAGCCGCCAACGCGGCAAACTCACACTCAACAACAACTTACGTCAGCATAACCACCGCCACGTAAAGGGATCACGCCCGCCAGTTTGTCAGCATGTCTGGCCAATTGCGGCAACACGCCGGCGTAGCTAACGCCAGCCAGATTGGTTTGCACCTCGCCCGTTACGCCACGAATTTCGAATGGGGCCGACTGCCTCGGATCGAACGACTCATACTGACTTGGTCCTCCGGCCAGAAACAGGAACACAACCGACTTGTCTCTTACGAAGTTCGCGGATCTCGCGGCCAGCGCCCGGTTCTGCAGCAGCGTGGGCAAAGCCAGACCCGTGGCTCCCACAGCGCCGATTTGTAGAAAGTCGCGGCGTGGCAACGGGGATGCCTGGAAGTCACTGACTGCGTCATCGTTGAAACCTCACGGCCCACTGTCTGGCGTATGGCTGACTGCGGCGACCTGCGCCTTTAGCTCAACCTCGGAGAATCTCTGAGAATTCTCCCGCGTTCTCAGCGAACGATTTCGCTGGGATGTCCAGACGATGGAGCATGGTGAGATACAGGTCGCCGAGGGCACGTTCTTCGGAATGTCGGATGAAGCGACCGTGATCAATCCCCATGTTGCGGCCACCGGCCAGGACCAGCGGATAGTTACGAGCATTGTGTGTCGTGCTCGTGCCGCTGCCGAATAGCGCGAAGGTGTCGTCAAGAATGCGACTGTCTCCTTCGTGAATCGAAGCCAGTCGGGTCAGGAAGTAACTGAACTGCTCCGCGAGGAACTGGTCGTAGCGACCCCAATTCTTGTAACCCTGTTCCTTGCCGGTGCCGTGAGATAGCCCATGGTGCCCGTTGCCGAAGCCGAGGATCGACGGGAAACGATCGCAAATTCCGACGCCGTCTTCCGCTCCGATCTGGTAGGTCGCGACGCGCGTCGTGTCGGTCTGGAATGCCAGCACAATCAGATCCAACATCGTGCGGATGTAATCGGTCGGCCCTTTCGGTGACACGTCGAGATTGATCTTCGAACGGTCGACCTCAGGCAGTGCTTTGTCTAACCAGTCTTCCGCTCGAATCAGGCGGCGTTCGACCTCGCTGAGCGATTGCAGGAACTCATCCAGACGCTGCTGGTCGGCGTTACCCAGTCGCAGGCGTAACGACCGGGCGTCATCCAACAGGAAGTCGACCCGCCTGCGGCGCGAGTTCAGAGCCCGCTCGCGGGCGGCCTGATCTGATTCGCCGGGGCGCTCGAAGAGTCGTTCGAAGATGCGCCGCGGATCTGACTCGGCCGGGATCGCGCGTCCCTGGCCGTCGAACGAGATCGTCGTTGTGCGGCTCTTGATGCCGACGCCGCCGTGACTCGACAGCACCAGTGACGGGACTCGTGTGTGTAACCCGGTGGTCCGGGCAATCAGCTGGTCAAGCGAAATGGAGTTGTTCAGGTTCAGTCGAATATCCGCACCGCTCAGCCAGATGTCACCAGTGTTATGGCCAACCAGTTTGCGGCTGGAAGCGTGCGACAATCCGCCGAGGATTGTCATATCTGCGCGGTGTGGCTTGAGCGGTTCGAGCGAACTGGTCAGTTGATAATCCGAGCCGTCTTCGTGCGGGAACCAGTGCCAGTCCTGATAGGCCGCGTGGTTCGTTGGAGGCAGGCTCACGCCATTACCAAAGAAGAAGGCACAGAAGCGTTGAGTTCGCTTCTCGGCGGGAGCGGCGTGTGACATCGCCTCCAGCCACGGAAGCGCCAGCGCGACGCCGGTTCCACGAAGGAGTGTCCGTCGATTCAAGTGCCAGGAAGGTTGTGCCATCTTGGTTCTTTCAGTTTCTTGCTATCAAATCAGACTCACGCAACGCTTGAATCTTCCACAACCGACCGGTCGCCCCACTCATTCATTTCGACTGAAACACCGCGCTGGCCACAATCAATTCGACCAGCGTCGCCATTCGGTCTCCACGGTCGCGGAGAACCGGAGCAAGCGAGTCGGCCGCTTCAAGGTCAGCCAGCGTCAAAGATCGGCCGAGGGCGTAGGCCATCACTTTACGTAACAACGTGCGTCGAAAGTCACCTTTTCTGCTTCGCAGCAATTCCGTCTGCAACTGCTTCATCCCGCTCACATCCACGCCCCCCGGCAGCTCGGCCTGCGATTCAATGGGATGCTTCGTTCGTCGGCGACGCAGATCGGCACCAGTTCCGTCTCGCTGCCAGTTACCAATTGCGTCGTATTCTTCAAAGGCCAAACCCCACGGGTCGATCTTGCGATGACAACCCATGCACGCTGTTGACTCGCGATGAACGGCCAGTGCCTGAGGAATCGTCAGGCCGCGCACCTTCGGGTCTTCTCGATCCAGTTCCGGGACATTCGGAGGCGGTGGTGGTGGCCGCTCGTCCAACAGATTTCTGAGCAGCCACATCCCACGCTTGATGGGGTGACCGTCGTGGCCGTCGGACGTCCCTGTGAGCACACTGGCATGCGTGAGTACGCCGCCGCGATGATGAGACTCGTCGAGACTCACCCGGCGAAATTGCGGCCCGCTGACACCAGCGATGCCGTAATGCTCGGCCAGCAATTCGTTGAGGTGAGTAAAGTCGGAGTCGAGGATTTGAAAGATAGTCCCGTCGCTTCGGAGCACGTCACCAAAGAAGTGCAGCGACTCCATCCGCATCGATGCCGAGAGTTGTTCGCTGAAATTCGGATAACGCCCGCGATCCACCGTCACACGCTGGAGCCGATCCAGTTCGAGCCACTGTTCCGTGAATTGTTCAATGAACTCCCAGGCACGCGGATCATCGATCATGCGGCGTGTCTGTGCTGCCAGCACTTTTGCGTTGTGCAGTTGCGACGTTTCGGCCAGCTTGATCAGTGGCTCGTCGGGCATGCTGCTCCATAAGAAGTACGACAGCCGGGCCGCGAGTTCGTAATCGTTCAACTGCTGTCTGCCGTCAGGCGTCGAGCGGCTGGCTACCAGCCCCAGAAACTGCGGCGAGCTGAGCACCACGCTGAGCGTGTCTCTCAGGCTGGCTTCCAGTGAATTCGTGTTCGTTCGGGTCTCGGTCCAGTACGCCATGAGCCGATCGAGTTCGCTGCTCGCCAGCGGGCGTCGATAAGCTCGCGTGGCGAACCGCCGGATGACGTCACGGACGTACTCGGGTTCGGCCAGGTCGCGATCGTGCGGAAACAGAACGTTTGTGTGTGACGCTGGCGGCCACGTTTCGAGGAATGGCGTCTCCAGTTCGACCCACTCAATCTTGAGCCGCGGTGGATGCTCGTCGCCTTTGATGCTTCGGGCCGAATTCCAGACCGCCAGGATCGCCGCGTTGCGATCGCTGGGAGGGCTGATATTGGGAACCGGCATCGTCTCCATCCGCACCCTCACTTCGTAGGTGCGATAGTCAGCGTGATCGATCACCAGTGGCTCGCCCACCGTCGTCAGCTCGACTCCATGCAGGTTGGTGCAACCAAACGCCACCGTGAGCAACGGGACTCGCGCAGTCTCTTCCTTGCTCTGCGGTGTTTCGACTCGAGCAGCTCGGACGCGGACCAGCGCTTCCGCGTTTCGAAACGCCTGGTGGAATCCGACCGCAAAGCAATGCTCGGGCAGTTTGACGGCCGCTTCCGAAAATCGCCGAATGGCTGACGGAGACAGCAGTCCGTCGGACTCCTTCTTTTCCTCGGACTTGTTCCAGACGCGGAAGACTGGTCGGGTTTCCTTTTCGTATTCGAACGATGCCCCCACCCCATTCTCGGGTTTGGGCAGCGCGCTGACCTCAAGACTGTTTGGTTGATCGCCGCGTTTCAGGCGATACCGATGCACTGTCGGCGGCGGGCCGCTGACGATGGCCTTGGCCAAAGCCTCGTCGGCGATCTGCAGGTACATCTCGTACTGCAGCGGCGACATCCTCAGCATCTCGCCGTTGTTACGAAATCCCTCGCGCGTCCGTCCGTCTTCCGGGAGGCGGCTGCTGAATCCAATTTCCAGTCCGAGCAGCTCCTGCATCGTTCGTTCGTACTCGCGACGAGTCAGCCGCCGAAAGTGGGTGGTTGGGTTCCTCGCCAGTGCCGCTCGTCGTCTCTCCTGGACGAGCCATTGCGTCAGCATTTCGCGGTCTTCCATAGCGAGCGGCGGCTCACTCTCGGGCGGCATGTCTCCGAAGTTGAGCCGGTCGAGCACCTCTCGCCACTGGTCTCGATCATTTCCAGCAACGAGATCAGGATTCAGCTTGTCGAGCCGCAACTTACCCTTCGACTTCGCGGGGCCGTGACAGCCATGGCAGTGCTTCTTGAAGATCGGAGCAACGCGAGAGAACGCGATCGTGTCGTCCGCGACGACGGCGAGGTCACAACAGGCCATCAGAAAACAACAAACCAGGCCCAGAGTCCACTTCTCGATGTTCAAGACCCTGCCCTCGTTACTGCCGAGTGATTGCTTAGAGAATCTGCAGTTGCCATTTGAAAGTTGATATCCCGGATGGCCAGACACCACCAGCCGGTCGCGAACCGCGTTGAGTTCCTCATGCGTCGGCTGTTCCCCGAGTACAGTGTGCTGAGACGAACGACTGCCGAATCCATGGGCGAGATCATAGCTTCTGTGGCCGTGGCCGGAGATGATCCCAGTCAGTCCATAAGCTGTGGCCCGGATACGCCTCGCAATTCCAGGGTGCGTTCAGGATGAAATCGATGACCAACCAGAGAGCGTTGTTGACACAGCTGCTGTGCCTTCTGATGGCAGGCATGTCGCAGGCGATTCATGCGGCCGAACCTCCTGCCCAGGCAGTCGAGTTCTTTGAGCGGAGAATCCGGCCGATCCTGGTGACGCACTGTGCCGAATGTCACAGCAGCGACAGCAAGAAGCGAGAGGGGGGACTGCTGCTGGACTCGCGTGATGGCTGGATGCGAGGCGGGGACACCGGGCCGGCAGTCATCCCCGGCGATCCGGAAAAGAGCCTGCTGATTCTGGCCGTGCGGCAAACTGATCAAGATCTGAGGATGCCGCCGAAGCAGAAGCTGAGCGATGCGCAGATCGCGGACCTGGTCGCCTGGGTGAAGAACGGAGCTGTCGACCCACGTCGGGCTGACAACGTGGAGGAATCTGGTCCACGCCCCGCCTACGGCATGAGCCTCGAAGAGGGACGCAGGTTCTGGTCGTTTCAACCGGTGCAGGATCGCGTGCTTCCGCAGGTCAGGAACACCGCCTGGCCCCGGACGCCCGTCGACAATTTCGTTCTGGCCCGGATGGAAGAGGCCGATGTCAGTCCGGCTCCCGCCGCGGACGCGCGGACGTTGCTGCGTCGAGTCTCATTCGACTTGACCGGTCTGCCACCTACACCCGTGGAGATGCAGACCTTCCTGGCGGATACAACGCCGCAGGCCTTCGAAACAGTCGTGGATCGCCTGCTCGATTCGCCCCGCTATGGCGAGCGCTGGGGACGTCACTGGCTCGACGTCGTGCGATATGCCGACACGTGCGGCAACGCGTCGGATTATCCCGTGCCTCAAGCTCACCGGTATCGTGACTGGGTCATTCGCGCATTCAATCGAGATCTGCCGTATGACCAGTTCCTGCGTGAGCAGATCGCCGGTGACTTACTGCCTGGTGGTACGCAGGCCGAGCGGTTTGAACGCATTACCGCGACAGGTTACCTGGCCATCGCGCGGCGATTCGGCGGCAGCCGGCTGGGCGAACATCATCTCACGCTCGAAGACACGATCGACAATCTGGGGCGGGCGTTTCTGGGAGCGACTATCTCGTGTGCCCGCTGCCACGATCACAAGTTCGATCCGTTCACGATGAGTGACTACTACGGCCTTTACGGAATCTTCGAGAGCACGCGTTACCCCTATCCCGGAGCCGAATCCGACAAGAAGCAGGCGGACTTCGTGCCCTTGATGACGCCCGCAGAAATCGACGCGTTGCTGGCACCCCATCGCGAGAAGCTCGTGGCACTCGATGCAGAAATCAAGACCCTGGAAGCTGCAGACGCCGCGGCGAAGAAGCTGGCGGATGGCCCGGAGAAAAAGTCCGCCGTTGAGGCCGCTGCGAAGGTTCTGGCCGAAGCTCGCAAAAAGCGGACGACCGTCGTTGCGGAGACTCCCGTCGTCGCGACTGCCTACGCCGTGGCCGACGGAACTCCGGCCAACACGAAGACGCACTTGCGTGGTGACCCCAAACGACTCGGCGAAGAAGTGCCGCGTCATTTTCCGGTGATCCTGGGCGGGCATGAGTTACCAAAGGACGCCAACAGTAGCGGGCGACTGCAACTTGCCGACTGGATCACGGATCCGAAGAATCCACTCACCGCACGCGTGATGGTGAATCGCCTCTGGCAATACCACTTCGGCAAGGGCATTGTGGCCACACCGAACGATTTCGGCGCACGCGGCGTGGCTCCGACACATCCCGAACTACTCGACTTCCTCGCCACCCGTTTTATTGAAAGCGGCTGGTCGGTGAAGGCGATCCACAAGTTGATTCTCTTGTCCCAGGCGTGGCAGCTCTCCAGTGCTGATTCAACATCGGCCGCCGCTGTCGCCGCCGTTATGGCAAAGAATGCCCGGCTCGACGCGCACAACCACTTGCTCTGGAAATTCAATCGATACCGCCTGGATGCCGAGTCGATTCGCGACACATTGCTTCTTGTGGGCGATGATCTGGACGAGTCGCCAGCGGGGACGCATCCGTTTCCGCCGCAACGCACCTGGGGCTGGACGCAGCACAATCCGTTTGTCGCCGTCTATGAAACACGGCGTCGCAGCATCTATCTGATGCAGCAGCGTCTGAAGAAGCACCCGTATTTGACGCTGTTCGGTGGAGCCGACCCCAGTTCCAGTACCGGTGTGCGGCTGCCAGGCACGACACCGCTCCAGGCGTTGTTTGTTATGAACGACCCGCTCGTGCATGCGGAGTCGGCAAAGTTTGCAGCGCGTGTGCTGGCGACCACTGCTGATGAGCAGGCACGCATTGCCGCCGCGTACCAGATCGCCTGGAACCGCTCACCGGCTCCGGACGAGCAGCAGAAGTCTGCGAAATTCCTGAAGCAATACCAGGCCCGGCTAACAGAATTGAAGACGCCCTCCGATCAGGCGGAACTCAAGGCGTGGTCCGCCCTGGCCCGAGCCTTGATGAGTAGCAACGAGTTTATCTATGTGGATTGAGGACTTGTTGCCAGGGAACGTGGGGCACCGAAGTAGAAGCGGCCAAAATCAAAGGATGTTCCGATGAAGATTGATCAATGCTCTGTGAGTCGCCGATCCGTGGTTCAGTCGCTCGTTGGCGGATCCCTGCTGTTGCCGGGGATCGTTTCCGAGTTGCTCGCCGCTGAAGACCAGCCTCGTGATGTGGATCCGCTCGCACCGAAGACGTCGCACTTTGCGCCCCGTGCACGGCGCGTGATCTTCATGAACATGAGCGGCGGCGCATCGCATGTCGACTCGTTCGATTACAAGCCAGAACTTTTCGCCGACCACAACAAGTCGTACCAGGTACCTGCGAAAATGCTGGAGGCGTTCGCGCCTAACAACCGGGTCGTCGAGAAATATTTCAAACGTCCGCAGTGGGAATTCAAGCAGCGGGGCGAGTCCGGTCTGTGGATCAGTGACCTGTTCCCACACGTCGCCGAATGTGCCGATGATCTCTGCCTGATTCGTTCGATGCGCAACAACCACGCCGACCACTTCCAGGCGACACTGGGCATTCACACGGGTTCCGTGACTTTTGCACGGCCAAGCATCGGTTCGTGGGTCAGTCACGGCCTGGGGACGGTCAACCAGAACCTCCCGTCGTTCATCGTGCTGGCTCCACGAACTCCCTATGCGGGAGGGCAGGTCTGGGCTTCCGACTTTCTGCCGGGTTGTCATCAAGGCACGCCCGTCGCGCCTGGTGCCGAGCCGATTGCAAACATTCGACCACGCCAGCAGGCCGCCGATCTTCAGGAACTGGAACTCGGTCTGACTCAGGCCTTCAACCGCCGACACCTGGCGAACCGCGCTGGTGACGCGAGTCTCACGGCACGCATCAAGTCCTTCGAGACGGCGTTCGGTATGCAGTCTGCCGCGCCCGAGGCGTTTGACCTGGCAAAGGAAACGGACGCGACACTTCAGCTCTACGGTCTTCCGCGGGGCAGCACGAAGGGCTTTGCGTGGCAGTGCCTGATGGCTCGACGTCTGGCCGAACGCGGCGTGCGGTTCATCGAGCTGATCGACACCGGCGCATCGAGAAACTGGGACGCTCACGGAAACATGGACACTCATGGGCCGCTGGCCCGCAATGTGGATCAGCCGATCGCCGGACTGCTGAAAGATCTGAAGTCGCGTGGGATGCTGGACGACACGCTCGTCGTCTGGACGACCGAGTTTGGCCGCACGCCCTTCAACACGGGAAAGAACGCGAAAGGCCGCGAGCATCATGCCGAAGCCTTCACATCGTGGATGGCCGGCGGCGGAGTCAAAGGCGGTCTGAGCTACGGCGAGAGCGACGACCACGGCTGCACGGTCGCATCAGACGAAGTCCACATCCACGATTTTCACGCCACGATCCTGCACCTGCTCGGCCTGGATCACGAACGACTGACCTACAAGCACGCCGGCCGCGACTTCCGCCTGACCGACGTGCACGGCCGGGTGGTCCACGAGATACTCGCGTGATAGCTGTCTTTCGCTCCGCGCAAGAACGCCCCTCTTCGGTTTGTTGCATTCATTTGCAACGACAATTCTCACAGCCGGTTACACATCAGGTCACTCAATGATTCACGCTATCAAAGTCATACTGCTATTTCTCCTAGTGCTCTTGCTACCGCTCGAACGGTCGTCCGCGGCACCGTATTCCGAGTGGAAACACTCGGGCTCGGTCTTTGTGGTCACCACTCCCGAGGGGGCGAATCTGGCAGCCGGTACCTCCGTTGCCGACTTCCCGTTGCTGGTGCGACTGCATCGTGAGTCATTCGATTTCTCGCAGGCGCTGCCGGACGGGGACGATCTTCGGTTTGCAACCAGCAGTGGTGTCCCGCTTCCGTATCAGATTGAGGAGTGGGATGCGGAGCACGCTGAAGCGACCGTGTGGGTTCGCGTCCCGAAGATCGAGGGCAACGCGCGACAGGAACTGCGTCTATTCTGGGGCAACACGCAGGCGAAGAGCGAGTCGTCCGGCTCGTCGGTGTTCGATGCCTCGAACGGTTATGTCAGCGTCTGGCATCTGGGCAAGTCAGTTGCTGATGCGACAGGGACCCTCGAGACGGAAGACGTTCGGACAACCGTGGTGCCGGGCATGGTCGGAGACGCCCGGCATCTCTCAGGTGGCCAGGGAATTTACAGCGGCGACGACATCACGGTCCTGCCAGCGGGATCCGCGTCTCACACCACGCAAGCGTGGTTTCGAGCTGAGAAGCCCAACGCAACAATCATCGGCTGGGGCAACGAGCAGGCTCAGGGCAAGGTGGTCATGCAGTTTCGTAGTCCGCCGCACGTGCGTATGGACTGCTACTTCTCGGATGGCAATGTCGGCAGTGAACGCCAGCTGGCAATCGGTGACTGGATTCACGTTGCGCATACCTACAAAAAGGGCGACTCACGACTGTACGTGAATGGAGTTCTCGATGGTTCCAGCCAGTCGCGGGCGTCGACTCTCAACATTCGAAGCCCGGCTCGGCTGTGGCTGGGTGGGTGGTACAACAACTACACCTTTGTGGGTGATCTCGACGAGGTCCGAGTTTCGAACGTCGTGCGCCCGCCGGACTGGCTGCGGCTGGAGTACGAAAATCAGAAGCCGCTGCAGACGCTCGTCGGACACATTGTCCGCCACGGCGATTCGTTTGGTGTTTCCCACTCTCAACTGACGGTCGTCGAGAACGGTGAAGCCAGACTGACCGCAACGGCCGATGGGGCTCAGAAGGTGTATTGGATTCTGAATCGTCGCGGGCACAAACGTGTGGTTGCCGTCGATCAATTCTCGTACACGTTCGACGCTGGTCGAGTCACCGATGACGAGACGGCGACACTGCAGTTCCGTGCGATCTACGCAGACGAAGTCAGGACCCGCGACCTCGCGATCACCGTGACCGAGCAGGTCGCGGAGCCGCAGTTTACGTTGAAGATGCCGTCCACGTGGGACGGTCGTCAGTCAGTCGAGATCACTCCGGCGGTTTCCAATCTTGCTCAACTGAAGTCCGCAGGATCGGCCGAACTGGATTACCAGTGGCGAGTTTCCGGCGCGGCGGTCATCAAAGAAACGACCGCCGGCAGTCTTGTTCTCAAACGGGCCATGGGCAGCGGATCGGTACAGGTTACGCTGGAACTCAGCAACGGCGGAGTGGCGACGAGTCAATCGGCCATGACGCTCGTGACTGAGCCAGAACACGACGTGTGGGTCGAACGAATTCCCGCTGAGAACGAACGCCCGGTCGACGGGCAGTTCTACGCTCGCGACGAGTCCGGCTTCGGCACGCTCTTCTTTAACGGCACGCTCGACAAGCCTGCCGCCACAGTGCTTCTACGAGTGTACTCGGGCGAAAAGTTGTATGAAGAACTAACTCAGAAGCCAGAAGCCGACAGGCGATACAAATTCGTGGTCAGGTTGAAGCCGGGGCTCGTGAACTACCGCACGGAAGCCGTCGCGCGCGACGCGGCGGGCAAAGAACAGCCTCTCCACAAAGCGGATGACATCCTGTGCGGTGACGCGTTTCTGATAACCGGACAGTCAAACGCCGTCGCGACCGACTGGGGCAAGGCTCCCGAACCACAGGTCAACGAGTGGGTCCGCACCTTCGGAGCAACGAGCGGCGGCGCGAACGACTCGCGTCTGAAAATGTGGGCTCCGGCAGTGGCGCGTGGGCGCGGTGGGAAGTCGCAGATTGGTTACTGGGGCATGGAGCTTGGTCGCCGTATTGTCGAAAGCCAGCGTGTGCCGGTGTGCATCCTCAATGGAGCTGTCGGCGGGACGCGGGTCGACCAGCATCAACGCGATACCAGTGATCCCACAGACGCGGGAACAATCTACGGTCGGCTGTTGTGGAGAGTTCGCGAAGCCGGACTGACTCACGGAATTCGCGGCGTTTTCTGGCATCAGGGTGAGAATGATCAGGGAGCGGACGGCCCCACGGGCGGCTATGGCTGGGAGACTTATCGGGAGTATTTCCATGAACTCGCTGGAGCGTGGAAGACCGATTTTCCCAATCTTCAGCACATTCATCTGTTTCAAATCTGGCCCCGTGCCTGCGCGATGGGAGTCAACGGTTCGGACAACATGCTGCGCGAAGTCCAGCGGACCCTGCCTCGCGATTTCTCGCGAATGAGCATCATGTCGACACTCGGAATCCAGCCACCGGGAGGCTGCCACTATCCTGCGGCAGGCTATGCCGAATTCGCTCGTCTGCTCATCCCGCTGGTTGAACGTGATTTCTACGGCGTCACGCCAAAGCAGAGCATCACGCCGCCCGATCTGCTGAACGCCCGATACTCCAGTAACGCCCGCGATGCCATCACGCTCGAATTTGATCAACCAGTGATGTGGTCGGACGACCTGGCCGGGCAGTTCTATCTCGACGGTGTCGGCAATGCGGTCAAAGCTGGCCGCATAAATGCCAACACACTGACCCTCGACCTGAGCAGGCCGAGCAATGCGAAACGATTGACCTATCTCAACAGCCGGTCGTGGAACCCGGAACGCATCCTCGTCGGTGCCAACGGAATCGCGGCGCTGACGTTTTACGAAGTGACCATTAAATAGGCTTCACCCTGGAGACCTCGATGAAAATCGTCTGGCTGGTTTTGTTACTACTCGTCTCGTCCATGCTTCACGCGCAAGACGCCGCGTGGGTTCCAACGAAAGATGCTTCCAAAGACGCCGTCATCAATGACCGGGCGATGGAGACTTTCGAAGCGGGTGTGAAGCCGGAATGGGGTTACGCAAAGTCTCAGCAGGACACGTTCGTCGTCATACATCCGAAAGTGGATCGGAAGCGTGCTCCGCTGTATGTCGTGCTGCATTCGGCCGGGCACGATGTGATGTCATGCGTCAACTGCACTCGGACCGTCGGCAACCATGACATCTATCGCTCGCCCGACGACCACTACGCGCTGTATGTCGATTGCCGGAAGCATCAGGCTCTGGACTGGTGGTGGGGCGGGATGCACGTCAGGGATCAGCGATTGATCAAAAAGAACTCTGGTGGAGACACAACGCCCGTCGAGAAACGCGTGATCGACACCGTGAAGTGGGCCATCCAGAAATATGGCATCGATCCAGACCGCGTGTACCTCAGCGGCAATTCGATGGGCGGCAGCGGGACGCTCGGCATTGGTATGCGTCACGGTGACATATTCGCGGCGATCAAGGCGAATGTTCCAGCGGGAATCGAGCACGTGTCCCAACGCATGTACTTTGCGCCGCAGACAGTCCCGGCAAACGTCACACTTCCCGAGCCGCCAGTCGCCATCGACTATTCCGGGCAGAACGACGGCTGGTCTACCGGGCATGATCGTTTTGTCAAAGCGATGTCCGATCGCAAATACTCACTCTTCCTTTATTGGGGACCGTTCGGGCACGCCAATAATTCCGCTCAAATCATGAAGGTGAACGACCTCATCGATTCGTTCGATTGGCTGAGCGTCAGGAAGAACGAGGCGTACGGTGTCTTCACGAACGCCACTTGCAATTCCGAACTTCCGTGGCCGGATGATTTGAAAAACCGGACGGCGGGTCAGGTCAATGCGTTCTTTCGTTGGAAGAACATCAGTGACTCTGCGGAGAGGATTGAGATGTCACTGTTTCTCGTAAATGCGGCGAACCTGAAGACACAGTTTGAAATCCCGAAAGAAGCCAGCGCCGACGTCACACTGCGCCGCCTGCAACAGTTCCGACTCAAATCGAGCGCGTCGTTTCACTGGACCTTTGGCGCGACCAAAGGCGACGGCCAGGCCGACGAACAGGGGCTTGTGACGATCCCCGCTCTGACAATAACGCCCGTACCAACAACATTAAGCGTGACGAGATGAGATTGCCGCGTTGCCGTGACTGCGCTTCAAACGCCAGCCGTTGAGGAAGCCATCCCGGGCCAGATCCTGCCTGGCCGCTCGAACAAACACTTGTAACACTCACTGACGTTCGTCGCGCCGTTGACGTGTTGCTCGTCGTTCACTCCGTGAAGGGAAGACGCGTTGCTTCGCCAGGCGAAAGACGACGATCTTCACACGCGATTATTCAAGGAGATTGCCAGTGTCCTCTTCCTGGCGTTGTGCGTTTGTGGTTGCTTTGTCTGTCGTCAGCAGTGGTGCACACGCCGCGGATGTCGACCTGGCGGATGCTCTGAAGTCCGCTCAGTTCACACATTACGCGAAGGCACCCGGGTATTCGGAAGGGCCGACGTGGAAAGACGGTGAGTTGTTCTTCTGCAGTGGTGTGCTGCTGCGGGTCGGACGCGACGGAAAAGTCGATCGACACCTCGATATCGGTCCGGCGGGCACTGTGCTTTGCAGCGATGGGCGGTTGCTGATCTGCGACAACAGGCACAAGGCTCTGCTGCAACTTGCGCCCGATGGAAAACTCGGCGTGCTGGCTGAGTCGCACGACGGGCAACCACTGCAAAGTCTGAATGACCTATCGAACGATGCGCGAGGGAACATTTAATGGACCGACCCGCACGGCTCGGGCAAGGACAATCCCGTCGGCAAAGTCTTTCGTCTGACGCCGGACGGAACGGTGACACGAGTGGCCGAAGGACTGGCGTTTCCGAATGGCCTGGACGTCGATCCGAACAGCCGGTTTCTGTACGTGATCGAGTCGCAAAGCAAAAAGATTCTGCGTTACGCGATCGATCCGGACGACGGACCGCTCGGCAAACCGGACCTGTTTTATGATCTCGGTGGCAGCGGCGGTGGCAGCGGCGGTGACGGCTGCGCTTTCGATGCCGCCGGTAATCTCTGGGTCGCGGACTTTCATCGGCCAGAGACCGAACAGGGTCGAATCACCGTGCTCAGTCCGGGTGCCAAAGTACTGGCCACGCTCGATGTTCCTGCGAAGGTTGTCAGCAACATCTGTTTTGGTGGGCCGAAGCACGATGAGATTTTCTGCACAACCGGCGATCCGCCCGGTGTCTTCCATGCGAAGGTCGGAGTGAAGGGTTTTCCCGGACACCCCGGAAAACCGGGCAAAGTACTCCGGGAGATTGCGGTCAGCCCGAACGATTCGGCGTCGACCGTGTACCCGCGACGATTCGGATCGCCGGGCGGAGTGGGACAGGTTCGAGGCTGGTACATCTGGCAGAAGTGGGATCCGAAAACACGGACGGCTGAGGTGACGAAAGAGCCTCCCGGCGGCGAGGTTTACAAAGTCCGCGTGCTTCCCTGGGCCACAACCTATCGCTACCTGACGTATGGAGGCAGTGTTGATGATCTGCTGCCGGGCGAGCGAGTGAATCTGTTTTTCAACGCCGACGAAAACCACCGGCGCGGATACCTGGTCCATTTCCAGGATGAGCTGTGCCAGATGAAGGGGCACGGGCACGTCTGGGAAGTGGCGAGTGCAACAGCCAACGGCTTCAGCGCCCGAGCACTCGCGCAGGACAAGCCGCTCGACGGCAAGGTGCTGGATTTCGAACTCGCCGCAAAGTGTGCCGTCTGGCGAAATGGAAAGTCGACATTGGGCACCACCGTGCGTGTCGGCGAGCAGCTGTTCCTCACGTGGTGCAGGGAAGGCGACAAGCGCCGGGTCCATCTGATCGCCGATGACGCAAGTCTCGACGCCTTGAAGAAGGAGCAGAAGAAGCACGTCGCCAGCCAGATCGCCCGCAACGGAATCGCCGGCTGGGTCGACACCGTTGAGGGGTCCACGGTCCGGTACATGGCTTTCTCCACGTACTGGGCTCAGGCCGGCGCGATGAAACCCGGTCAGACCGTCCGGCTCGTCAACGAAAAGACGAAGGAAGTCAGCGTCGAGGCAAAATTGGTTTCGTCAAAGAACAAGGGTGTGTACGGATCGGGAGTCAATGACTTGATTCTGAAATTGACCAGTCCGAACGACGCCGACGTCATCCGGAAATGGACTGCCGACGACATCATTCAACTGGTACTGAATTGACTCGCGCGTTGCCAATCCAGACAGATTATGAGTTGCAACTCCGAACGATGTTATCACGCCAATGGCGCGCCGCGCGACATCGCTTCGACTGAAAGAACCAATGTTCAGACCGAGATTGCCGACGCGGCGGTCGCGTGCGCTGCGTGTTAGATCAATGGTTCGATCGGCGCGTACTCGCTCGCGAGTTGAATGACGTCTCGCGGAAGCTCCTGGCGGAGTCGTACCTGGCCACCGTCGACCAGCACGTGCATGATCGTCGCTGCGAGATGGTTCGTGTTGTACGGAGTCGTCGCAGGCTGGCCTCCCTGCCGATCGGAGGCACCGACAACAGAGCCCATCTTCAAGCCGCCGCCATAGATCAGCAGTGGCGCGATCTCGCTCCAGTGGTCGCGCCCGGCACCTCGGTTATTGAGCTTTGGCGTACGTCCCATTTCACCGGTGATGACCAGCATGACGTTCCGGCTGAGCCCACGTTGCTCGCAGTCCTGGATGAACGCCCCGACGGCTTTGTCGACCGCCCAGCCGAGCGCGTTCATGCCTTCTTTCATGCCGAACTGGTCGCCGATCTGCTCGCCGTGCATGTCCCAACCGAAACAGTCCACCATCACGAAACCACAACCGGCCTCGCACAAACGCCGCGCCATTAACAACTGCTTACCGAGAAACCGAGGCGTGTAATTCAACAACTGATCGCTGCGCGAGGTCGCGATGTGGAATTCCTCTGTGTCGTACATTTCTGCTGTGCGGGGGTCTTCTTCTTTCAGGTCAAACGCCTTGACCGCGCCACGGGCAATAATGTCGAACGCCCGCTGGCGATACTCGTCCGCGTTATCGAGGGCACCAGTCGCGTCGACTCTGCGGCGGAGTTGATCAAGCTGAGCCAGCAGGGCCTGCCGATCATCAAATCGACCAGCGGGAGTCCTGAGCTTCATGTTGTCCATCAGCGTGCCACCGCCGGCCGGATAGAACGGTGCACAGGACGGTCCCAGTGAGCCCGGTTCGGCTGCCTTCACGAACGTACTCGTGAACTGCGACGCTCTTTGCCGGTTCAGTTTGGGATCAAAGACGATCGAATTCAGAAGACTGTAAGAGGGAATCCCCTGAGCATTCATCGGACCGGCTATACGGGAATAGGCGGAACCCCAACTCGGAACATCGCCGCCACTGCCGCTCCAGACGCGTGTCAGTTTCGACAGATCGTGACCCGAGTTGTGTGTACCGAAAGACCGTACGAGTGAGAATTTGTCGGCGAGGGCTGCCAGACGAGGAAACGTGCCTCCGAGCGTGACGCCAGCGATTTTCGTACTGACCTCGCCGGTGGCGCTGCGGATCTCGCTGGGGGCGTCCATTTTCGGATCGAACGTCTCGAATTGACTTGGTCCTCCATTCAAAGTCAGCAGCACAACGGACGTGTCTTTGACACCAGAACCAGCCGCAGACGCCGATGCCCGTTGTTCAAGCAGCCAGGGCAGCGACAGCCCGCCCAACGCGCCGACTCGCAGAGCCGTCCGTCGGGACATGCCCTGACAGTTCCGATTCCGATGACCACTCTCGATTGTCAGCATGGATCTCGTTCTCGTGATACGCCGGGCCGATTGACAGGACCATCTTATGGGGACCACAGCATAAGCGGTCTTAAATATGTCCACCATACGGTCCGTGCCTGACAGGACAACCTGATCGAGCGGCTCAGTAACGATGCTCACAACGTACAGACGGTTCGCCTAGCGTGCCTGACGATATGATCCCGAGTGCTGACAGACGACACACCGGTACGCTCGGTGGTGTGCACCTTCCGGCGCGTGGTTTAGCACCTGCTGGACCCGATACAGTCCTCCGCCGTAGCGTCATTTGAGTTTCCTGACCCCCACGGTCTCGCCTTTACTTTCAACAGGATGAATCAACCCATGATGCGATGCCCATTGAGAACCGCGCTGGTATTGATTGTGACAGCCTCACTCGCCGCATCGCTGGCGGCCGAAAAGAAGGACCCGGGCAAGGTCGTCAGTCCGTTCAACGGCAAGAACCTTGACGGATGGAAGCTCAAGAAGCCGGAGGGCAGCAAGTGGGTCGCCGGCACCGCGACGCTGAATCCGGAAAACCCGGGACAGATCGTGGTCGCCAAAGCGGACCCCAAAGTCGGCGAGTTAATCAACGCCCAACGCAGCAGCGTCGACATCTTCACCGAGCAAGCGTTCGGAGACTGCACGGTGAGTCTGGAGGTCATGGTGCCCAAGGGTTCCAACTCGGGCATCTACATGATGGGCAACTATGAGGTGCAGGTACTCGACAGTTACGGCAAGAAAACGGTCGGCGCCGGGGACATTGGCGGGATTTACGGTGCCGCAGCGCCAAAGGTCAACGCCTCGAAGAAGCCGGGCGAGTGGCAGGAATTCATCATCGAATTTCAGGCCCCACGATTTACCGATGGCAAAAAGGTAGCCAATGCCGTGTTCAAAAAGGTCACGCTCAACAAACAGGTGATCCACGAGAATGTCGAAGTGAAAGGGGCCGGGGGCGGCAATCTGGGCGGCGGCGAAAAGGCGACGGGACCACTCATGTTCCAGGGCGACCACGGCCCGGTGGCCTACCGCAATATCAGGATCTCCGTGCCCGAGTCGAAATGACTTTTCGCGGCGAGTCCGGAGAGTTCTCTGGGCTCGACCTGCGGATTGCCGGAGACATCCGTGGGACGAACCTCGAAGACTTACTCTCCGAAGTAACCTTTGTACGTGAACGTCGCACCGCCGCCGCGCGGTGGAATGTGTCGCTCGACTGGTGAATCGTCGTCTCCCACCAGTTCAAACGCGATGCCATACGGCGACCGGCCTGGCCGCGTATAACCGAAGTGGCCCAGCCCGGCCTCGAAGCCGCCGTAGGTTTCGCCCAGAGCCAGCATGTCGAAGCGTGTGAACTCGCCTTGTTTCCGGTCGTAATCGAGAGTGCCATACAACCGTGCTTCGAACTTGCGAGTCAGGTCTTCGTTGACAATATGGCCATCTCGAACTTTGGAAAATCCTTCCACTTGCAACTGAAGCTGGTCCGTCGATGCCTTGACCACTTTCAGTGATAGCTCGCCTGCCATGATCTTTTGTGTGATTGGATCGCCGATGGTGCGGTTCAGGTCGAGATGAAATCGAAAGATCCGCCGGGTCATGTTTTCGGGAAACGGAAATGTTGCTCCCACGGTGGGATCGGCCGGGATGAGTGACTTCCATTCCGCCTGGGTGATCCACATGAAATCGGGATGCGGCTGGTAGATCCTTTTGGAAACCCGAAACCAATGCGGCATGTTCCCGTATCGCTTTTCCAGCACCTTCATGTCGATGTCCGGTCGCACTTTTTTGTAACCGGCCAGCAGATAGCCTCGTTGCTCGTCGGGATCGTCGCTGTCTCCCAGCCAGTCTCGGCGTTCGGCGTGTCGCAGCTCGCCCTGGTTGTCGCGGCCCAGGGCGCGTAAGTGAACCTTGATGACCAGTCCACCGGGCGGCGGTTTGGGAAGGCCATCGTCGCCTGCCGGTCGATTGCCGAGTTTCACCGCCCCCGGCTTGCGCTGTTCTTCCGGAAGGGCATCCCATGCCTTCAACGCGTCCTGCACGCACGTCTGAAAGTTCGTGCCCAGAACTTTTCCGTCGGCGGTGATAACAACACGGTCGCCGCCGGCACCGGAGAACTTCAGACCGCAGTCTTCTCGCAGGAAATTGGCGTCTGGATAATCGCGGCCTTGTGTGCGTCCGTTAATCGCGACGCAGACAAACTGCTTCTGGATGGTCTCAAGATCGTTTTCCCACTTCGACGGCTCACGGCCGCCAGCTCCAGCCTGTCAACAGGCGCCCAGTGGAGGCGAACCGCCGCCTGACCAGATCAGAATCGGTTTACCCTCGGCTGCGGCCTGCTTGCGAGCTTCCCAGACACTCGCGTGCCATGAGATTTTCGCCCACGGCGATTCATGCGCCGCCGGCCTGATCAGGGTCTGGTACTCGGCGAATTGCCGGGGATTCAAACTGGCTGGAAAGGCCGCTAATCCCTGGGGAATCTCTTCCGCCCGCGTCGGATCGGGCGAGATGCCACACCCCAGAACAATTGCCAGTGCTGCGGCGGCCTTCGCGAAATCTCTCGTCATGGTCGTTCTCCGGGTTCAGCAAGACATTTTCAACGCGCATGGCAAACCTACGGTACATCGCTTCGCACCGACAAGCTGTTGATCCAGTCAAACAAGAGCTGTGCGCCGCGACGATCGACCAGCGAGGTTGCCAATGGTGGCATCTGGCCCTTTCCACGGCGCGTTGTACGCTGGTAGAGAATTGACTTGTTCGGATGACCTGGCTTGACCAGCGTGGTTCCCGGCACGCCGAAGCTCCTGTGCTGCGGCAGCGTATCGATCAGTTTCGTCCCAGCCAGACTGGCGGCGAAGGCCAGGTTGATCTGCGAGTTGCCTCCGCCAGCGACGACGTGGCACTGGGAACAGTTCGCGTGCAGGTACGAACGAGCCCGCATGGTCAGATCCGCCCGAGCGTCGTAGGGATCGACCAGCCGCGAGTGGTCCTGAGGATTCCCGGGCCGCGTGTCACCGGTGAAGACTCCCAGCTGCTTGAGCACTTTGAGCTGGTTATCGGAGGTGGTGCCATAATCGTGCCGTCTATTCATTTGCAGGACGCTGAGACCAAGCACGAAGTTAGCCGCGCGACTGTGGCAGACCATGCACTCGGCCCGGCTGGGAAGTCGCCAGGTCTGAACACGCTCACCACCGGGAACTGCCGAGTCGCGAATGACCAGCTTCACGTCCCGCCCGCTTGACTCGACCAGCGCGGCGTCCGTCTGTTCGTCGTTCCAGACGTAGGTGTACCCATGCCACTGGCCTTGCTGCCTGGTGAGAAGTCGCGTCTCGATCCGCCGCCGCGACGCCGTAACTCCTTTCTCCAGTTCCAGCGAGAATGTCTTCACCAGCACGGCTGCGTCGGAGAATTCCCAACCGCCCTTCGACTTGAACTGCATCCGCGTTTCATCCGGCAACGCAATCCAGCGGTCCTTGTCAGCACCATCTGACCACAACGGGGCATTCACGGAGTAGGGGATCAACGCGGGATGCATGCGGTGGTCCTGCACCGATGCGAATAACCCCGTCTCGCTCAGACGTATGGGAAATTCCGTTTTCGGTTGCTGGGATTCCGGCGTCTTTGCGAGTTGGTATAAGCCACCACCGTAATCAACGATCAACAGTTCCCCCTGCGAGTCCGTACCAAAACCCACCACCTGCAGCGGCGTGTCAGCGAGTTCACGGTGCCAGGTGACCTTTCCTCGCTCGTGGCGAAGCCCCCAGATCTTCCCCGTCGACCAGTCGCCGTAGAGATATGTTCCACGCAGCTCCGGCAAACGCTCACCTTGATAGACAACACCACCCGTCAGCGAGCGGGCTTCGGAGTGATGATGTTCGACGATTGGTCGTGAGATCGGGGTGGAGCCCGGCTTGCGGTCCGGCTGAAAAGGACGGCCTCCTTCGAACAGGCTCCAGCCGTAATTGGCTCCTCGCTGCACCAGGTAAATCTGCTCCCACAGATCCTGACCGTTCTGCCCGACCCAGATGTCACCGCTCTCCGGATCAATGTGCAGTCGCCATGGATTACGAAAACCGTAGGCCCAGGTTTCCGGCCGAGCATCCTTGGAGCCCACGAACGGATTGTCATCGGGAATCGAGTAAGGTCGTTCCTCTCCCGAATGATCCACATCGATGCGCAGCACCTTGGCCAGAAGTCGCGTTAAGTCCTGACCAGCCAGATCAACGTCGGAATCGGACGTGCCGTCACCCGAAGTCACGTAAAGCATCCCGTCATTCCCAAACGCGACACCCGCTCCGTTGTGACCGTTGGACGGCCACTCAACGATGACCAGCTCAGACTGCGGATCGATTTCAAAAGGGGGCTTCCGAGAAACCGTATAACGGATAATTGAGCTCTTCTTCTTTGCCCCCGGGCGAAACCGCCGGCCGGGAATATCCTTGTCCTCTTCCGTGACCGGCCCGTTGCTGCCAACGTAGAGGTAACCGTTGGTCTCGTACTTCGGATGAAAGGCCAGTGAATAGAGCGTGCGATTTGTGTCCAGCAGCACGTCGACCTCACTGCCGTCGCTCCTCTCGGACAGACGCAGGACGCGACCCTTTCCGACCCATGGAATCTCCTGATGCACAAGCAACAGATTGTTCGTGCCCGGCTCGTGCTCAACGCTAATCGGCTGCTTGACCTGAAGTTCTGCGAACACACGGCGCACACGGTACGGCGAAGGTGGTTCAGGTGAACCAGCGACACGGGACGTCTTCCAGAGAACTCGCTTCGTGACGTCGAACGAGCCGGTTCCTGAATCATCGTCGCCGGTGGCGGAAAGGAGACCGAAGGCCCCTGTCGACAGGACGAGAGGAATGATGACGCACTGACCGATTGTTCGCATGGAGCCCTCTTTAGAGCAGTTCACGAAACTTCGTAGCAGCTTCAGGGGCGCGGGAGTACTTTTCTCAAGGTCTCTCAGACGCCCGCCGCGACCATGAAAAAGCGTAACGCTTTAGTTCTATCTGCGTCGGCTGCCTGCCAGAATCACGCGCAGGACTCGCCACGGGATGTTTGCTACAGCTGAAAGCAGCAATGCTCTCACTTCCGATTCTGAATCGTCCTCTTGAATTTCGTTCCGGGAAACTCAACACATGACTGGTCGACACCATATTCTCTCGAAGGCCATCGTTTCATTTTTCCTTCTCTTGACCGGTGGCACCAGCGCGAGCGATCGGCAGCCGATTCTTATTGATACCGACATCGGCACGGGCATCGACGACGCCTTCGCTCTCGGCCTCGCGTTCGGCAGCTATGAGCTGGACGTGCGCGGCATTACGACTGTCGGAGATGACACGCACAACAGGGCCATGATGATGTGCCGGTTTCTGACCGTGACCGGGCGTCGACACACTCGCGTGGCTGCCGGAGCGAAACCGCAGTCGTCGCGACCGATTACCGATCAACAGAAATACTACTATCACCCCGATCCGATCTTTAATCGCACCACCAAACCGGAAAAACAGTCGGCGGTCGAATTCCTCTTCGCGCGTCTCAAACAGCAGTCGGGGCAGGTCACGGTTGCGGCGCTCGGTCCGCTTACGAATCTGGCCCGGCTGATTGAAACACATGGCGATGCCACAAAGTTGATTCGCAGAATCGTCCTGCTGGAAAAGAACATCTCTCTGGACGTGGTCGCCGCCCGAAAAGTGTTGTCGTCGCGTGTTCCACTGCTCGTCATATCAGAGGCCGCGTCGAGTAATTTGCAGTTAGACGATGCCAGAGTGACGCGAGTCTTCAGTCCCGGCACGCCTCTCACGAGGCAGGTCGAAACCATGTATCAGATGTGGGACCGTCACCAACCGCCGCTCGGAGAGGCTTTCGCTGTCGCATTGTGCATTGACGAACAGCTTGCCCGAATTGAACGGCAAGCGATCACAGTTGACGATCAAGGCAAGCTGACAAAGGTCGCGGGGTCCGAGTCAAACGCGCGAGTTGTGACGTCCGTTGAGCCGGGCGAGTTCGCAAACTGGTATGTGACGCGCATGTCCTCGCTGGTTGCGCCAAAGGACGCACCGAGCCGTGTGATTCAGGACAACACTATGCCACACCGTGTGCATGTCGCCGAAGACTTCGACAACGACATCGAGCGTTTCTGGTGGATGAGCGGAAAACCCGAAACCGAGCTACTGCCCGCTGGAAGCAAGCGAGCGTGTCGCGGCGTTCTGACACATGACTTCGACGATCTGCTGATGCAGTCGCGGCAGATGTACTCGGCCGTGATCTTCAACCCGGTTCCCGGTCCGCCGATGGGAAGGAACACGCGGCTGAGATTTCGTTACTGGTTGAAAGGCACCGATACCATTCGCGTGCAAATCTACAGCCTGACCAATGGCTATCACCGACAACTTGTTGTCAAAGGTCTTCCTCAGGAGAAGTGGCAACTGGCCACGGTGGACATGACGCAGGCCCGTCGCCCCGACGGCACAGGCGGGCCGCTCGGTGAAAACGAACGCATCGACGATATCCAGTTCTACATCGACCCCAATGCGCAGATCCTGATCGACGATGTCTTGCTTTACGACGCGGGCGGAAAGGATCAAAGGCAGCCGTTTCCCAGACGCATTCTGTTTACGGGCATCTTCGACACAGGCAAACAGGGCCAGCACTGGCCTGGCGACTTTGTACTGGTCCCCGACGCAGGCAACTTCTGGCGAGCTGTTCAGTCCGTTGAGAATCCGGAAACCGGGAAGCCATGGATCCGACTCGGTCTTCGCGGGCTGCGCAGAGTGGGACCGAAGACGGCGGTGTCATTTCGCTATCAAGTCAAGGGAGCCAAAGCTATCCAGGTCCAGCTACTGAACAGCAAGAGCGGTGAAGTTCAAACGGCGATGGCGACGGAATTGGAACCGAATCGCTGGAGTGGGAAAACAGTCGAGTTCGCCACAACAGAACTGACTGCCATCGACGAGCTTCGCTTCATCCTTCCGAAAGACGCGACCCTACTACTTGACGATGTCCTGATCTTCGAACGGGCTGAGTAGCAGCGTTCCAGTGGGCCCTGAGTTTGCCATCACGCGTGTCGGCTCTGTCGCGGCGACTGCAGCTGGCCACGCTCATGATTCAGGTTTAAATCGAACGGTATCAATCCAGCACGTCCGATCGGCGGGCGCTGTGATCACCATTTCGTATCCGGCTATCGATTCGCCGGCGTATGGGCATGCCAGCGTGAAGGGCTGCCACCGGTTTGTCGTCGTGGCCTTCATTTCAAACGTCGGTGGTGCTGATTTCCCGGTCTCTTTGGGGTTTCGCTGCAGTCGTACCACATCGCTGTGATAGTTCTGTGGATGTATCGCGCGAACCTGTATCGACACATCCGCTGCCTGGTCCGTCTTCAGGTACAGGCGAAGCCGATGCGATCGTGTTGGAACATGGAAGAGCTTGAATGCAACCTTCTGGTCGGCGGCGAGCCGGACGCTTTGCTGGCCCGTGTGCTTTTCCGCCGTGTCGGTCGCCCCGAATGGTAAACCGGAACGCTGGAAGAACGTCACGTCGTTTGCCTCAAAGTCTCCCTGTGGAAAGCCGTTCAGCACGCCGTTGTTCAACGAACCCTGTCTGATCCCGAGAGCGGCCGGCTGCAGCACTTGCGGGAGCGTCGTGACCATCGCGCCGTTTTCGTCAGTCAGAATCCCAAAGACGATGACGGCGAGCTTCGGATCGAGGACGGGAATCTCGCAGGATGCGCGTTCCTCCGAGATTGCGGCGGGAAACGAAAAATGGCTGCGGTGGACCCATTGATGCCACGGTGTCGCGGGGCCGTAGCTCACAACCAGTTCGGCTTTCGATAATTTGTTTTCACCGGTCCAGTCGAACTGCCCGAACAGATCGGCCGTCGCGTGCTTCGATTTGTAAAGCACCAGGTTGATTTAACGCAGGACGTGACTTCTTCAGGTAAATATCCAGCCAATTGAGCAGTTGATTGTCCATGTTGGCTGGACCCGCGTGACCCCATGGCACAGCGACGGCCAGTCGCTTCTCGCCGCTCGATTGACGATACGTGTCGAAGATGGCCGGTAAGTGGAACCAGTGATCGTTCGAGCCAACGCCCCACAAAAACGGAACGGCGCGGCGACGCAGTCGCCAAGTGGGATCGATCGTTTTCTTCCAGACTTCGACATCGTCTGCCGTCTTCAGACCAGTGAATTGCGGCAGATTGGTGCCCAGGTGATGGCTGCCAGCCCCGAAGAAAGACATCCCCGCCTTTACGCGTCGATCTGCTCCGGCAATCAGCGTGGCGAAGAAACCGCCATACGACCCGCCGGCAACTCCAATACGATCGGCATCCACTTCCGGCCGGCTGCTCAGGTAGGTGATGCCCCGCATTTGCACGATGGCGAGTTGCGTCAGGTTACCGGTTCTGGGCTCAGTGGTGTCGAACGGAGCGAACGAGTTCCACACGTTGTGATCCAGTGTCACGTTCAAACAGGCGTATCCGTGCCGAGCATAATAAGTGGGAAAGAACTCTCCCGCAGGAGCCATCCCGTTCTGGCTCCAGAAGACTGCCGGCAGTTTCGTGCCGCCCGCGGGAAACGCCAGAATACCGAACACGCGAACTGGCTTGCCGTCCATCTTTGGGCCGTCGAATTCGACGCGCTGGATCACCACGTCGCCCGTCTTCGTTTCTTCGAGCACTTTGGCGTTCAGCGGTTCGTTTTCGATTGCCTGGAAATCAAATAGTGGATCGGGCGCGTCGTCGGCCGCTCGGGTGGCTGATGAGCTGGCGATAACCAGAATGAATGTGACCACCAGTGCTGATCGGTGCTGCATGATTCAAATCTCTTAGCTGTCTGTGTCTTGTCAGCGGAAAACTCAGAAGGTCGCGACCGCAGGCGAGTGACCGCACTGTCGTTTTACATGCGGTTTGACATTCCGGGTACTATGACTTGCCTGTGAGCGGCGACACGACATTGTCGCAAGCGCGCTGCTAACGTCTGTCCCTGCCTCTCCTTCAACAGGCTGACCTAAGTGAATCCAACCAGCAAAGTTGTACTGTGTGCCACTGTGTGGGCGACGATTTGCACACGTCTCGCAGCTCAGGAGGCTGAGCTGACTGCGCTTCCCGAACCCTACATCGAATCTTCGGGCACCGTGCGCGGACTTGAGTTGCTGCCCGCTGAAGAAGCGGGAGTGGGAGGCATCGACTTCTGTTTCCAGTTCCAACCGGACGGTGAGAACCGGGAGTGGTTCGTCATCTCTCGTGGGAGCACACCGTTTGAAGTACTTCGGCTGGGGCCAACGTACGTGCGTGTGGATCACAAGTCGCTGGCGGATGGCTGCCGCATCCGGTTGCTTGGTGTGCGGGCGGTGGACCGCATTCCGGCGACGTTTCATAAGAAGGTCCTGCCACCAGAAGGCACAATCACGGCGCTGCTGATCACGGAACCACACCGGAATGACGGCGAGGCGGGCAAACCGTTGTACGTCAACAACTGGTTCCACCCGTGGCGTAAAGACAAAAACGGCAAGTACATCGAGGGGATTATGGACCGCCCTGTGACCCGCTCGTACGTCGACCAGAAGAACTCATTCTGGGTCTCTGGCTGGCTGCCGGCCAATACATCCAGCCCGGACCGCGCACGGCGGCTGGTGGAAGTGCGGCATCTACTCGAAGACTCGGCAATCAAGACGATTGCTGCCGAGCCCTTCAAGAAGGGTGTGTATCGCGGCTACCTGGTCAGTGATAAATCGCGGTCGCTGGGTTACCGGTTGAAGTTGACACAGTTCTGGCGACATGTGTCGCAAACCGGGGGATACGAGCTGATTATCGGCAATGATCGGGGAATTGAGCGGCTGCCATGATTCAGTCTCGCTATGGAACCGTGCGGGCGTGACGTGTCGGTCTGGGTGTCGTGGTCCGGGCTGACTCATCGAGTACATCGTCGACTACAACGCAGCCCGACGAGAAATGTCCGCGTACTCATTCCCCCTGTGCCCAGCGACGACCCGACAAGGAAAAGCAACGTGAATTCAGACAACTGCGATCGGCTGTTCGTGGTCTTGTTGGCAGTTCTGTTCGGATCATGGGCGAACTGCACAGCGGCGGAGCAAGTTCCCCGAACGCCTGGCGTCAACCCACCCCATATCTCGACGGACAAGTCGGTCAAGTACGGCTACGACATCGTCTATGTCCGTGCGCCGCGAATGGTCAGAGGCAGCGATGGCAAACAGGCCAACCTGCCGATCCGGGTGGCACACTTAACACGGAAAGAGCACGCACATGATGCGTCTCGTTGTTTGCGCGAATGACAGAAGTCGCTGTCACTCAATCCGCAACCTACACTTGAGAGAGAGCGCGTCATCGAATTCACGGGCCGAACGCCGGGGCGTTGCATTGAACTCCAGACAGGAAACGTAACATGTCAAACTTTCTGGCTCAGAACTGGCTGCTCAATCGGCGGCATGTCCTGCGTGGATTGGGAGTCTCGTTGGCGCTGCCTTTGCTGGACTGCATGAAGCCGCTGCTGGCTGCCAAACAGCGACCGAGACCGCGACGCAGCGTGTTCATTTACCTGCCCAATGGAGTCAACACGCAAGAGTATCAGATGACGTCGGCCGGCACTGAGTACCAGTTGTCGAAGCCACTGGCGTCTCTGGCGAAGCATCGGGATGTCATCACTCCAATCAGCGGGTTGTACCATCCACATGGTTTGGGAAATCATCACAACTGCAGCACGATCTGGCTGACGGGCGCGAAGATCGGACAGGCCGAGCGGAATTCCATTTCGGTGGATCAGCTCATGGCTCAGGTGACCGCGCCCCAGACACGATTCTCGTCGATCGAATTGAGCAATCAGGGACATTCGCTGTCGTACAACGCCGACGGCATTCAGTTGCCGGCGCAGGCGAATCCAGGGGTTGTCTTCCGGGAATTGTTTCAGGAACCGACCGGCGGAGTCAAAAAGCAGCGACGCGGCTTAAAACGTCGTGGCAGCATTCTGGATGCCGTACTGAACGAAGCTCGCGAACTGGATCGCCAACTCGGTCAGGCGGATAAGGGACGACTGGAGCAGTACCTGACGTCTGTTCGCGAAGTCGAGATTCGCACCGAGCGGGCTGACAAATGGCTCGATGTTCCGCGTCCGAAAGTTGCATCCGGAGATCGCTCAAAAATGAACCGTTCGATTTCGCTGGAGCAACTCGGCGACTATCTCCGCACGATGTACGACATCATTGTGCTGGCATTTCAAACCGACATGACGCGAGTGGCGACGTTCAGCACGGGCAATGAAGGCACCGGCCCGGCCGTCCCTGAGATCGGCATCAAGCAGGATCGACATTCCCTGTCGCATCACAACGGGAACCCCAAACTGCTGAGCGACCTGCTGTCGAGCGACTCGTTTAATTTCCAGCAGTTCAGCTACTTCCTCGATCGGCTGCGCGAAACGCACGACGCCGACGGCCCGCTGCTCGATACGACAATGGCACTCTACGGCAGCGGAATGGCTTACGGGCACAGTCATGGAAACGCGAGTCTGCCATTGGTGCTGGCCGGCGGCACGGCACTGGGGCTCAAGCATGGTCGGCATGTGGACTACAACCTGACGATGGACTTCCAGGGCTACGACAAACACCGCGGCATTTATCACAGCGCTGTCAACGGCAGGGCTCACCTCAGCAATCTACTGCTGACGATGGCTCAGAAAATGGGCATCGAGTCCGACACCTTCGCCGACAGCAATGGCACAGCTTCCGAGGTCGAGGCATGAAACGATTCGTTCCGTCTAACAGGCACGTCGCCGTCATCGTGCTTTTTTGTGGCTGGTCGTCTCTCTGTATTGCTCAGGAACCGGCTGACTATGTTCCTGATCCCGGGCAGTTCGCACCGGTTGAGAAGGGACAATATCTGGCCGGGGAACTGGTCTATATCGATCCGGTGAATCGCCGCGGTGGCATTCGTCTGCACGGCGATGAACAGGGCCGGTACTGGAAGGGTCCGCCGCACTACTTTGCTCTACTGCCCTATGCGACCGTCTGGTTCAACGGAGCCCACGCGGAACTTCGCGATGTTCCGCTGGGCACTCATGTGCATGGCTACTTCGTTGTTCCACCTCAAGGCGAGGAAGACACCATCCCGCCGCTGCCGGACACGCAGAAGCAATTTACCATTCCACAAAACCATGCGATCACGCTGGAAGACGATTTCAGTTTCTACCAGCGACGAGGGCAGGCGTGGAAAGTGGCTTCGATCGATATCGAGAAGGAGAAGCTCAAAGTCGAACCGATCGGAAAGAAGACCACAGACGGCATCAACACTCCTTACACATTCGACATCGACTCTCGCACACGTATCTGGAGTGACCGACGGTTGAGCGATCTGGCTGATATCAAGCCCGGCACCATTGTGCAGTTGAATCTGGCCTGGGCTCAGGGTTGGGGACAGCGGGAATTCGGAGTCGGCGACATCTGGCTCGATGACGTCAGCCGCAGTTTCGCGACGGAAATGCAGCGACGTCGGCATCTCCAGTATGAGCGGCAGCACTGGACTCCCGGCTGGATCGATCACGTCGAAGTATTCGACTTTGGCGGCGGCATTGTCACGCTGACCCTGTTCGAAGTGGACCAGGAACTCATCGACGACCTGCGGAGAGACAAGAACGAACGCATCGCGGTCGCGGTTGCCGAAAAGACGCGTCGCACCTGGATTCACCGCTCCGACCGGAAGTTCTCCAAACTCGTCGAGTGGAAGGACATAAAAGACCCGTCCGTGGGTAGCAGCGGAGTTCAGTTGCGTTTGAAGTTTGTGGAGTTGCTGTCCGGCTATCAGGCCGGCGGTTGTGTTCGAGTGAAAGCGGAGAACTGGAAATGGATATCGGTGCCGCCGGAAGAGCGCATCACGTCCCGCGAGGAGCAGGAGCAGGGGGCGAAGATGGTGCTGCCGTTTTAGTGAGAAACAAAGCCGCATCACATTTCGATCGGAGTAGCTGTTCGAGGATGAGCATCATGGATAATTGCTTTCGCCGCTTCGTGGCTTTGTTCATTCTCCTGCTGATCACAGCGAGTGCCGATCTGCATGCTGCAGACGCTGACAAAGCCGTCCAGCCGTTCTTCGCGAAATACTGCTCGCGATGCCACGACGCGAAGAAGCAGGAGGGCAAGTTTCGCCTCGACACTTTGTCGCGCGACTTTACCGACATGCTGATCGCGCAGCGCTGGGGCGAAGTGCTCTTTCGAGTGAACTCCGGCGAGATGCCGCCGAAGGTCGAGCCTCAGCCGACGCCAGTCGAACTCGGTGACGTGGCCGACTGGATCTCCACACGAATCAATGAGGGGCGAGCGGCCCGGATGGCCCAGCGCGGCCCTGTCTCTCACTACCGGATCAGCCGCGACGAATATGCGAACGTCGTCTACGACCTGCTGGGAGTGCACTTCGATGCACGCATGCCCGGCGCTCTCAACGAGGATCCGCGCTGGCACGGCTTTGATCGCATTGGATCAATGCTGTCTCTCTCGCCGTCTCACGTCAGTCGTTACTTCGCCGCAGCAGAGACCGTGCTCGATCAGGCCTTCCCCACGCGCGTGCCGCAATCAGGTAAGCAGCGGCAGGCGGCCGAATCGCCTGTTCGCTGGCTGGTCCTGCCCGGCCATCATCAGGGAAACATCAACGTCCGTGACCCCGGCCTGTACCGTATTCGGGTCCAGTTGAGTTCCGTGCCGTCATTCAAGGGGCGACTGCCTCGGCTATCGATCTGGAACAACAGCCTGAAGCGTGCCGAAACGGGACGGGACGTGAGTGCGCCCGAAAACAAGCCGACCATCATCGAGATCGACGCGTTTCTGCCACGCGGCGGGTTTCGATTGATGAACCAGGCACCGGGCAAGCTGGACGACGGTCCGTCGCTGGGCGGCACGCCGCGTACTGTGACGCTGCTGAAGGATTATCGGACGCTGCCGACGGGCTACAAACTGTTCACCGAAGATGGCAAGTCGATCTTTCCACTGTTGCTTGTCGACTGGCTGGAATACGAAGGCCCCATTCTGACCGCCGCCGACCAGAAGAAACGCGACGGACTGTTCCCCCTGGGTCAGGTTTCCAACAAGCCATCTGATCCACAGCAGCTTGAAACTCAGCTCCTCGAAACTCGCGGGTGCCTGACGCGACTCATGGCTCACGCGTGGCGGCGGCCTCCGTCGGATGCGGAAGTCGCCCGGTACACGAAAGTGCTCGAAGCAGAACTCGCTGCGGGCGAGACGTTTCGTGCGGCTTATCTCGCGGCGATGACGGGAGTGCTGACGTCGAAGAATTTCTACTACATCGTCGAAGGGTCACCATCGGAGCAAGCCGACCGGATCAATGACTGGGAGCTGGCGTCGCGACTGTCATTCTTCCTGTGGAGTTCCATGCCGGATAACGAGTTGTTCGAGGTGGCGCGCACAGGTAATCTGCATCAACCGGACGTGCTGAAGGTTCAATTGCAACGCATGCTGAGCAGCCGGAAGAGTGAACGCCTTACAAATACGTTTTCACAGCAGTGGCTGCAGCTCCATCGCGTCGGCATGTTTCCTCCGGATTCGGAACTGTACCCCGATTATGACCAGTGGCTTGAGGAGAGCATGATCCGGGAGACGACCGGTTTCTTCGGCGAGGTATTTTCGCAGAACCTGTCGATCGGCGAGTTCCTGTCCTCGGACTGGACGGTGATGAACTCGCGGCTGGCGATGCACTATGGAATGAGTGTCACAAATCGTGCCGGCTTTCATCGGGTCACGCTTGAACCGCAGCATCACCGAGGCGGCGTACTCACCCACGCGTCAGTCCTGTCACTGACATCCGACGGGACGCGACACCGCCCGGTTCATCGAGGCGTATGGGTTTCCGAAGCGATCTTTGGTCGCACGCCGCCCCCGCCGCCTCCGAATGTGGAGCCGCTCGAACCGACGCCGAGTGACAAACTCAAGGCCACGATCCGCGACCAGTTGGAAGCCCATACGACCCACGCGACGTGCGCCTCGTGCCATCAGAAGATTGACCCACTGGGATTCGCCTTTGACAACTACGACGCCATCGGTCGCTGGCGAACGACCGAGCAGGTTCCCGGCGGTCAGGGCGAAGACCCACCCGTCAACGCTCGCGGATCGTTCTCTGATGGCCGTTCCTACGATGGTCCCGAGCAGTTCAAACAACTGCTGGCCGGCGACCTCGACCGCTTCGCGGAAGCGTTCGTGGAACAACTTGCGACGTTCGCCCTCCGGCGAGTAACGACGATCGACGACGCCCCTCACATCCACACCATCGTCCAGGCCAGCAGGCAAGACGGCTATCGACTCCGGACGTTGATCGAACAAGTAGAGCGTTCTGTCGAGCGAGCATGGATGCGAGCCGAGATAGAATGCTTTGTTCAAGAAGCCCGGGATTTCCGGTTGACTTCCGCCTGCTGTGAGCTAACGGGGATTGCGTCGTT
>Ga0209402_10001002_pt1 | contig 32225 bp, 22 predicted proteins | sample ArcticOcean_MG_C_3_FD_187437 | JGI IMG/M metagenome (GOLD analysis project Ga0209402, IMG submission 187437) | Marine microbial communities from western Arctic Ocean - ArcticOcean_MG_CB8_126 (SPAdes) (version 2) | ecosystem: Environmental > Aquatic > Marine > Oceanic | place: Arctic Ocean... | reverse complement strand
AATCAGGATCGCAAAGGACGCCGCTTTCTCCAAGACCACTTCAACTCACGGCAAAAGCCGAAGAACTCCAACTCACAACTCCCACGTGTTGTCGCCTCAGAGAGATCACACCCTCTCGGAGTTGGCTTGACGTGCGCGCCCCCAGGTCCACCCGCGATTCGCTGTTGCCTGTACGGTCAGTAATAATTGCGAAATGTGTCCCTGACGCAAAAGTGCCTTTTGCCCCTAAGCGCGTCGGTGTGATCCAGGCTTCAATCGTGGACGCGTCAGGAGTCACGTCTAACTCGGCGGTCACGGCCGACTCGTCCGTACAGTCATCAAAGTTCAGACCGAAAATTCCAGCCGCGGGTGGCGTTCCAGATGATGCACTGCCACTCTTGATCCACTTCGCCCCCACGATCTTGCCGTGGTGGTTGTTGCCGGATGAGTCTTTCAGGACGTCGCCCTGGCCTTCGTCGAAGTGGTACAGCGCGAGCGTGTGCGCGTCGGATTCGAACCTTCGTGCCGGCGTGAAATTCGCGGCGTAGCGGGCAACGCTGGAGATGCGAGCTTCGTCGACCCGCCCGTTGACCTGGGTCCTGAAGTGCTCAAACCCGAAGGTCAATGTCCCGCCGGTTTCCACGCTTCCAAACGGGTGGCTGCCCACTGTGTTTCCATTAACGTAGAAACGGATCTCCTCGTTCAGGGCATCGCGCACAGCAGCAAGATGGGGCAGGCCGCGGTTCTTCTGGACGTCAGCCGTGGGGACCGTGACAGCGAGAAATCCGTTTGGCCCATCAGGATCGGACCCTGCGAGGTAATTGTACATTCCACGTGGATCCCCTCCGATCCGTTGGCGTACGCCGAATCCAACGAGAACGGTAATCGGTTCGAGCTGATCGTGATTGTTGGGATTCGTTGGATTGAACCAGGTTTCGATGGTCAGGGAAGCCGTCCTGTCCTCAAGCGTCGGGACTTGAACCGTATGGAGGGTCTCTCCCTCTTCAACCCGTGTGAACTGCAAAGCATAGTTGCCACTCGCTTCGCTCTCGGGAACATCAACAACGGGCACGGTATCATTCGACCTCGTCGCCGGACGGCTGTCGCTCTTGACCCACGTCGCACCCACGATCTTTCCGTGATGATCGTTGCCGGAAGAGTCTTTCAGGACGTCGCCCTGGCCTTCGTCGAAGTGGTAGAGGGCGACTGTGTCTTCGTCCGACTCAAGTCGGGATTTAGGTTTGTAGTCAGAGTCATATCGGGGCACACGGGAGATGCGAACTTCGTCGACTGTACCGAGAAACGCTTCCTTGATCGGCGGTCCGACTCGGGCCTCTTTCATTGCGGCCCCAATCAAGGCGTGAGGCTTCCCGGTGTGTGTAGCACCCCTCCCGCCGGCGGCGGCCTTTCCAATAAGCGCGCCGTCCTGGTACACCCGCAGTTCCGAGCCATCGAACACGCCAGCGACCTGGATTCGCCCGCTTTCGTATTCGGTAACGACCCGATACTGCTGCTGTTCCTCTCTAATAAACATGCCTCGGCGGGAGGCATCAGAGATTCGAATTCGACGGCGATCGGAATGAACGACTGAAAGCATCGCTCCAGATGATTCCTCGTCTCGCTTCTCTGCTGCGTCAATCGTCAATTCGATTGTGAATTTCTCGAGGTCTTCGAACATCGTCTCAGGAATGACAACGTGACTGGACACGCCATCAAACTGCAGGGCGTATTCGGTCCCGGAAGGCAGTGGTGCCGTGTTTACGTCCGGCTGATCAGGTGGGTTGACGGCGAAACGTCCGTCGATCACGACGACGTGGACGAGGTTCTCGCCCTTTTCTTTGACCGTAAACTCTTTGAGGTCCGCTTCCAGACCGTCGCGTTCCATACGCAACGAGTGAGTTCCGGCAGAGAGGCGAATCGGTGACCCAGCTCCATCGATGATCACGTCGTCACCATCGACTTTCAGTGAGATTGACGGATCGTCGACAGTGATCTTCACGTCGTACTTGCCGCCGAGGTTCACGAAGAACACGATTCCGGTCAGCAGCGCGATGCCGCCGAGAGCCGCCGTGATCAGCAGTCCGCGATTCTTTGATGGCGGGGGTTTCTGGACGCGGGGCTGCGTTTCTGACAGTCCTTCGTCCGAGTCGCTGACCGCGAACTTTTCCGGATCGGGTTCGAATCGAGGCTCGCCCGGTACTGTGATCGGCTCGGTCGCTTCGAGCTGCTCCGTCTTCTTCATTCTCTTCTTCTGACCGGGAACGCGCGAGGTTTCCAGCATGCCGCTCTCGTCGGTGGGTGCGTGCAGACCCTGCAGCCAGTCGGAGAGGGACTTCGCAACATCCGCCATCGAAGCCGGTCGGTCACTGGCTTCTTTGGCCAGCATCTTCAGGCACAGGTCCTGGAGAAACGGATCAATGTCGCCGTGGAGTTCGACAGGAGGCCGTGGGTCCTTCATCGAAATCTGCTTAAGGATCGACATCAGGCTGCCCTGGAATGGCAACTCGCCGGTGAGCAGCTCGTAGAACATCACACCCAGGCTGTAGATGTCCGCCGGCGGACCGACATTTGAGTTGTCACCATCAACTTGCTCCGGAGACATGTACGCTGGCGTCCCGATGACCGTACCAGTGTGCGTCAGCTTTTCCTCCATGTCCGCCGTGCGACGCGCCAGGCCGAAGTCCATGACGACCGGTTCGTTCTTTGTGTCGATCATCACGTTGGCCGGCTTCAGGTCGCGGTGAATTACGTGGTGCTCGTGAGCTTCCGCCATCGCCAGCGCGATCTTGCGAATGACGCGCGCGGTCTGTTTCCCGGTCTGCCGCTTGGAACTCTTCGAGAAATCCCGCAGCGGTCGACCTTCGATGTAGGCCATCGTGATGTAGTGCTGCCCACTGATCTCGCCGACGTCGTAGACCGGGCAGATGCCGGTGTGTCGTAGATTCCCCGCCGCACGCGCTTCCCGATAGAAGCGTTCCAGCAAACCCTTGTTCATCGCGCCGCCGAACTGCGGAATCTTCAGCGCGACTTTCCGATCGAGCTGTTCGTCCTGAGCCAGATAGACGGCACCCATGGCTCCGCGTCCAAGTTCACTCAGAATGCGATACCGTCCGAACTGAGTCGGCGGAGCATCAGACGCGATCCGCACGTTGTTCGTCTGAGAAGCACTTTCTTCGACGACCGTTTGGTCGTGTCCGACCGCCGCGGTCTCGGACGTGACCATGGTCCCCTCCGGGCCCAGATTGGCTCCGGCTGTCGGACCGGCCAGGTCTTCCACCGTCGCGACGTTGTCGAAATATCGACGCAACTGGTCAGCGAAAGCCGAGTGTTCGGCACAGAACCCCGCTGCGTCAATCGACTCACCCCGATCGATCCGATCGTGATACTCGGCAATCAATCCGTGAAGCTGCTCGTCAGTGACCGGGTTCGCGTCCGACGGATTTGTCATATTGTGCCTTCGCGCCTGAATTGCAGCCTGAGAATTCCGAACTACTTGGACAACCGTTCTCTCAGATTCTCCATTCCACGATGCAGCAGGCCCGCGACTGCTCGTTTCGATCGATCCATCCGCTTCGCAATGTCCTCCAGCGACCAGCCGTCCAGATGCCGCAGCCGCACGGCCTGACACTGATCATCGGAAAGGTGAATCAGCGCCCGAGCCAGTCGGACGGCACTCTCACCCCGCATCAATCGCTGGCTGGGACTCGTCAATTCCACGTCCTCGATTGGATCGTCTTCGACCATCGTCGCTTCGCGGTCAACCGACCGCTTATCAGCTTGAATATGCTTCCGAGCCGTGTCGATCAGATTCCGCTCATGAATCAACTGCAACCAGCCTGCGAGGGCGTCGGCATCCGCACCAGTGAACTCATCGAACTTCCTGACAGCCGACAGATAAGTCTGCTGGACAACATCGGATGCGTCGACCCGACCAGCCAACCGTCCATCCATCGCCCGCTCAGCGAGTAGCCGCAGATACGGCCGAAACTCGTCCAGCAGTTTGCCGAGTGCCGTGCTGTCCCCATCTCGAGCCAGTCTGAGCCGCTCAATCAAAGAATCCGTGGAATCCACCATTCCGAAGTGTTTCCCTACAGAGGAATGCGTATTCAATGCTGGCCCGTCGCGCCCAATTTACCGGGTTTTCCAGAATTCGGCACGGGAGGAGGTGTGCGCAGGGAGGCACATGGAGACAGATCGCGCACCTGGGCCTCAGGCAATCGAGTCGAACGGAGCGACACTCTGGGGCCAGGCCATTGCCGGAACGGCAGAAACAGCGGCAGGTCGAGCAGTCTTGTTCGACTCGGCGATTTGGGCGGGCGGCTTGTAGATGATCTGGGCTTTCACGAAATGGTCCGATTGCGTGTGCCTCGAATCAAGCCGCCCCCATTTTTAAAATGGCCCGTGTTACGTGTAATCAATGGGCGGTTTCGTGTACGTTTTCTGATCCGAATCGCGTCGTTCTCAGTGAGTGCAGCCCAAATGCTCGGAGCGTTGCTCCCTGGCATATTTGCCGGCATGACTTCTGATTTATTTCTCAAAGAGGATTTCGTTCGATGTCAACGTCTCGCCAGACAACTCGCCGCAGTTTTCTTCAGGGAGTGGCCGCCGCAGGGGCCGCCAGTGTTTTGTGCCCCTCAACCAATCGAGCCTTCGGCTACCGGTCTGCTAACGACCGCCCGGTCTTTGGAACCATCGGCCTTCGAAATCAGGGCTGGGCCATTACTTCGAAGTCGTTTCGTTTTGCTGACTTCGCGGCCCTCGCCGACGTTGACTCGAATGTTCTCGGGGCCAACGTGGAAAAAACTGCCAAGAAACAGAGCAATAAGCCTGAGGCTTACAACGACTATCGAAAAGTTCTGGATCGAAAAGACATCGATGCGGTCATGATCGCCACGCCCGATCATTGGCACACGAAGATCGCAGTCGAAGCGATGAAGGCAGGCAAAGACGTCTATTGTGAAAAGCCGCTCACGTTGACCATTGCCGAAGGCAAGTTGATTGAGAAAGTCGTCAAAGAGACCGGCCGCGTTTTCCAGGTCGGCACAATGCAGCGAACCGAGTCGGCACAGCGGTTCCTTCAGGCCGTCGCTCTGGTGAAGAACGGACGCATTGGCACGGTCAAGAAAGTGACGTGCGGCATCGGCGGATTTGGCGCTTCACCCACAATTCCCGTGGCGCCGGTTCCACAAGAACTTGACTGGGACCTCTGGCTCGGCCCGGCACCGAAAGTTGATTACCGGGCTCTTCCCGAAATGCGCAAGGGTTACGGTGGTGGCGTGCCGCTTTACAGCAATTGCCACTATGCCTTCCGCAACTGGCATGAATACTCCGGTGGCAAACTGACTGACTGGGGCGCCCATCACGTTGATATCGCCTGCTGGGCCATCGGTGCGAGTCACACTGGCCCGAGCAAGGTCACGCCGCTCAATTACAAACTTCCCGTCGAGTACAAGGACGGTCACCCGGTTGTCGATGACCAGTACAACATTGCGACTGAGTACAACATTCGTGCCGACATGCCGAACGGCATTCAGCTGCTTATAACAAACGAAGGTGACAACGGCATTCTCTTTGAAGGCACAAAAGGTCGGTTCTTTGTCAACCGAGGCAAGATCGTCGGAAAGCCCGTTGAGGACCTGAAGGACAATCCGCTGCCGGATGGAGCTGTCGAGGATGTCTATGGCGGCAAGGTCAGCGAAAATCACACTGCCAATTTCATCGAAGGCATGAATTCCCGGAAGCAACCAATCTCCGACGTCTGGACGCACAACCGCATGCTCGAGATCTGCCATCTTTCCAACATCGCCATGCGTCTGGATCGCGAACTCAAGTGGGATCCGGTCAAACGAGAAATCATCGGAGACGCCCAGGCGAACTCGTTCCTCTCCCGCGAAAACCGCAGGGGTTACGAAATCAACATGTAGTCCGCAGACATGTGCGGAAACGGAACGTTGTCTTCGAACTCCCAGCTTCCAGAACGCCACTCGGGCAAGCAGGAGCGGGCCGGACGTCGGGCCAGCAGCGACGTAACAGACCCGCGAAATGAGCGGCCTACGGTGTTGCCGTCGGCAATGGAGATTCTGGAATCGGCGAGGGAACTCCCAGTGTGCGGCGAAGCAACTGGATCTGTTGCTGTAGTGCCTCTGCCTGGCGTTCCTTCCGAGCCAGTTGCTCTTTTGTGATCTCGCGTTGAACCGCCGTCACCTGTTGGGACAGTCCCGCAGCCTGCAACGCAGCAAGTGCCCTGTGCAGATGCCCGAGTCGCTCCTTTGAAGAATCATGTTGCCACCAGTCGGATCGATGCGGCGAGTTATCCGGTCGCAGTGCGGACGCGGGATACGGTTGCGGGCAGTCCGGTGCTGATTGTGGAAACGGAGTTGAAGCAGTTCTTTGTACCCAGTTACCGCGTTCAGAATACCCAACGCGTTTGATCGGCGAGGGCACGGGGTATGGGGCTGGTTGTGCGGCCGGTCGCCCCGGTTGGTATGGGTACATTGGACCGGGCGGGAAGTACTGCACATCATCTGTCAGATGGTGCGCCTGAGGCAGTGGAGCAACTGGCGGCCGTTCGTCAGGCCTGGCAGGCTGAATCTCCCAGGGCCTGCCAAACGAGTACAACTCTTTGTCATTCGGCGACGTGGTGACAAATCCCGGAAATGGTGGAACGTCGTCTGGGTCCATCGGCTTGACCAGTTCCGGAGTCACGACGACCAGGACTTCCGGAGTTTCGTCCGATTTACGTTCCCGGCGTTGCCGAATCGTGGCTCCGATCACTGGCAGCTCGCCGAGAAACGGTACCTTGGCCGCCTGTGCGTTCGGTGCCGAAAACAATCCGGTCATAACGACGGACTGCCCTTCGCGGACTTTGACCATCATGAAGCGATGTGAACCAATCCCAGGCGTGCCATTCAATTCGGTGAACTCCGGCGTGATATTCAGTTTGATCCAGTCAGAGTCGATGACCTCGGGCCTGACCATCAGCGACGGGCCAATCTGGCGAAATGAATCTGCAGTGCCCGGCACGCCTGAGAGGCCAACGATGGTGGGGACGGGAAATTCTCCACCTGCAAGGAAACTTGCCGTGTGCCCGTTGAGGACAGTCAGAGTCGGTGCAGCCAGAATCCGTCCCATCCTCTTGCTCGCGACCTGATTGAGCAGTTTGTTAACGGCTTCATTTCCCAACACCCGGTAAACGCCCGGACCACCGCCGCTGCTCAATAATTTGCCGTCATGCATCGCTTCCAGTGCGGTCTCGATTGCTGCAAACGGAGCTCGTTTAATCTCAACGATCTTCAAGTGCAGCATTACCTGGTCGGGTGAGGGAACTTCCAGCATGTTGACGATCACACCGTTGGGATCGACAGTCGCGTTGGCAGTGGCCAGCCCCTCGCGCGCCACAGCACTACGGACGATCTGCAGAATCCGGGCCGACGCCTCGGCATTTGTCGCCTGGCCCTTAACGATCAGCCGACCGTTCAGCGGTGTCAGATAGATCCGGCTGTTAGGAAACAGAGTCCCGAGCTGTTTTTCCAGCCGACCGGCATACTCATGTGCAACGCCCGAACTCTGCGCAGCCGGAGCGTGATACGGATACGCCGCGTCGTCGGCATCAGCGCCACCCGTGGCCGGAAATCCAACAAGCACGAATGCAAGCAAGATCTGAATCGCGCGACTATGCACAAAGTGAAACGACATCCGTGTCATAACCATGCTCCTGATCAGACGACTGAGAACATCCATGTCGCGCGGCTGATATCACGATGAGGCAAACGAGGCAATGCCTCTATTCAGAGCGTCTTCAGACGGTTGACCAGCGTCTCGTCTGCAGAGTTTGAAGCGGCGACCAGATTTCAAAGGAAAGCAGTCCGCTTGTGAATTGCGTTTCCAGAAATGGTATCCTGCCAGGAACACTTTCGATTCTCCACGGGACTGAATCCATGAGCCCGTTGCGAGCACCCGTTCGACCACGAGTCGTTGCCCCTGAAACCGGCGATGTGCTGCCACTGGAAGACATTGTCGAAGCGTGGCTGGGTGGCGAAGAGCCCGGTGTCATCTGCATCCTGGGAGAACACGGTTCCGGGCGATCGACCGCCCTGGCTCATCTCGAAGCCGTGATTCCACCACAGACGCGACTCCACTTCGTCGATGATTCCGGCAAAGCGATGGGCGATATCTCGGCCATCGATCCTGACCGGCTCACGTTTTATGCCGGGCCGATGCAACTGGGCACATTGCGACCTCTGCTGGAACTGCCTCTTGCTCCCTGGGGCCGCGATGAATTGATGGAGTATTTGCTTGCGACACACCCCGACCAATGCGGTTCCGTGCTGCAGCGACTGGCCGACTCGCCTCACTTTGTGCGACTCCACGGACTGCCGGAATTGTGCCGGATCGTGCTCGACCGCATGGCGGACGACGAGCAGCTCACGTCGCCGTTCGATGCACTGCGTCAGGAAGTCGCAGACTCGCTAACCGGGCGGACGCGAATCGAAAGCGTGCAGACCCTCGTCCTGGGCCAATCGTGTCAGCGGCAGGACCTCGTTTCGCGGGCACAGCGTGACATCGAGTTCAATCCGGCCCTGAAGCGTTTGCTGCGTCTGGATCTTGTCCTCGAAGTCCTGTTGTCCGATGCCGTCGTGGCATCTCTGCGGAAAAATCGTCGAGCCGAAATTCTGGAACACTCCTTTAACGAAAGCACGATTGAACTGATCGCCGAGCAGATTGACGACGACCTTTACTCACGTCTGGTGAAACACGTCGAGGGCCGCGACCGCGACCTGCACGCGATGGCCGCCAGTCTGCTCCATGCCAGTCAACGCGAGTGGCGACCCAATCCGAAACGACTCCCGAACCTGAGCGGCGCTTTCCTCCGCGGAGCCCAGTGGTCCGGTATCGACCTGACCCGTGGAGAACTATCTGTGGCGAAACTCGACGGCTCCGATTTCGCGCACGCGGTGCTGACACGAGCCAGAGCCGGTGGAACCAGCTTCCGCGGCGCGTGCCTGCGATCCGCCGACTTGGAGTTTATTCGTGCGGAGGCGGCCAATTTCGCGGACACGGACCTCATCCAGGCGAAGCTGACCAACGCCCAGCTTCCCAGTGCCACGCTGCTCAGAGCAGACCTCACCGGAGCGACGCTCATCGGTGCCTGCCTCAACGGCGCGACACTTCGCGACGCCGTGTTCGCACATGCGAATCTGCAAACCGCCAATCTTGCCAGTTCCGACATTGAAGGAGCTGATTTTACGGGAGCCGACCTCAGCGCCGCTGTGCTCACGGCGTTGCCGCTTTGCAAGGCCAGTCTCTCGGGTGCTGTCTTCGTCAACGCAAGAATGATCGGCTGCAATCTCGAAGGCGTCGAACTCCCGAGCGCCCGCTTCCGCGGCTCAGTATTGCAGAGCGCCCTGTTAACAGGCTCGCGGATGCCAGACGCCGACTTCTCCGGAGCCCGTCTCGACGGTGCCGGCCTCGCAGACATCGATTGGCCCGGCGCCGACCTCACTGATGTCAGTTTCAACGGAGCCTCCTTCCATCTCGGTTCCAGCCGCAGCGGCCTCGTCGACAGTCCGCTGGCCAGTGAAGGCACGCGCACGGGTTTCTACACCGATGACTACCACGACCAGTCATTCCGAGCCCCGGAAGAAATCCGCAAAGCCAACCTCTGCGGAGCCGACCTGACCGGCGCCAAAGTCACCGGCACCGACTGGTACCTGGTCGACCTCCGCGGAGCGCTCTACACGCCGGATCAACGCAGTCACTTCGCGGCCAGCAACGCCATCCTCGACTGAATTGCCGGTCTCGGACGGATGGGCCACGAAAAACACAAGAAGCCACAAAGAGAATTCTTTTCGTGTCTCCGAAACGAAAACAGACCCGGCTTCCGAAGAAACCGGGTCTGCGACCTCACTCGACTGCAGTTCTGTCGCTGCAGTCAGTCACTCAACAAAAACTCACACGAGATCGACCCAGTCGGCGAGCAGCTCGAAGCCTTCGTCGATCTCGCTGGTTGGGCCGGTGACTTCATCGTCACCTTCACCTGTCACAATGGTGTCGCGCGCTGCCTGACCGGCGATGCGGTCGTTTCCAGCACCCGCGATCACAATGTCGCGACCGCCGCCGCCCTTGGCATCGTCGTCGCCATCACCCATCACAAGCACATCGTCGCCCGGACCGCCCGCGGCCCGATCATTCCCGAGCCCACCAGACATCGCGTCGTTGCCGCCACCGCCTTTCATCATGTCGTGACCGGCTCCGCCGACCATCGTGTCGTGTCCACCCTGACCCATCATACGGTCTCGGCCCTGCCCGCCGATCAGTACGTCGTGTCCGCCGCCGCCGCGCAGGACGTCGTTCCCGTCGTCGCCTCGCATTACATCGCGGCCGCCATGGCCGATCAGGCGATCGCGGCCGGCTCCGCCCGACATCGTGTCGTGGCCGCCATGGCCATTGAGTCGGTCGTTGCCATCGCCACCACGAAGATCGTCATTACCACCACGACCCTGAAGCAGGTCGTTACCGGCGCCACCATCAAGCACGTCGTCACCTTGTCCGCCTTCCAGCACGTCGCGACCGTCGCCGCCATTCAGGTTCACGGCTGACTGAGATGATCCAGCCGCAATGACGTCGTTGCCGATGTCGCCGTTGATCGTCAGCGTCGTGGCGATGTCAGACCGATAGCCTTCGACGTAGATTTGATCGCCACCGCCACCGCCGTTGACCGTGATCGACTCAAGGCCAATTGCCAAGGCTTCTTCCAGGTCGATGACAATCAGGTCGGACATCCCGGTGCCATCGACCGTCAACGATGTCGCCTGACTGAGTTCGATGTGACGCGTCGGAGTGTCACCGTCGAGGACCAGCATCTGCGATCCGGAGACGACAAATTCGAAGCCGTCCTCGGAGGCAGACAACGTGATCGTCACTGGCCCCTGCGGAGTCTCCAGTTCCGGCAATGCCGGCTCATCGTCACCCGATTCCTCGTCGTCCTCGCCGGGCTCTTCATCGTCACCCGTGTCCTCATCGTCGTCGCCCGGTTCCTCGTCGTCTTCGCCGGGGTCGTCTTCACCGCCCGGTTCCTCGTCGTCTTCACCGGGCTCTTCATCGTCACCCGGCTCCTCGTCGTCCTCACCGGGGTCTTCATCATCGCCCGGTTCCTCATCGTCTTGTCCGGGCTCTTCATCGTCGCCCGATTCCTCATCGTCCTCGCCGGGTTCTTCATCATCGCCCGGTTCCTCGTCGTCTTCACCGGGTTCTTCATCGTCACCCGGCTCTTCGTCGTCCTCACCGGGGTCGTCTTCATCGCCCGATTCCTGGTCATCACCATCCTCGTCATCGTCGCCGGGTTCCTCATCGCCTTCGTCTTCTTCAGGGAATCCACCCGGCGGGAAGATCGTCGGTGGCTCAGTAGCCGATCCAATCAGGCCGTTTTCGACACCCGGATCCGTCGTCGCGTCCAGTGGCAGCAGGGCTCCGCCAAAGGACAGACCAAACTCGTCGAACAGCTGCTGGTTTGTCTTGCCGAGGAACTCCGGAGCAATGACGACGCTTTCCGAGTCCTCAGGCTGCGATGGCATCGGGACAAAGTCCGGGCTCTGTTCGTTGAAGTACAGAGCCTTGCCTTCAAACTCGCCGAAGTTCAGGTTGATGCGATCCGGCAGCAGGAAAAAGGCCGAGTGCCTGTCATCGTTGACCTCGAAGTTTGCAGTCAGATGGAAGTGTTTGCGTTCCGAGGCGAGGTCTTCGTCGAACGCGTCGCTCAGTTCACCGAACGTGATGTCGTTGAAGTTCATCGTCCGCTGCGTGCGCTGCGGGTTCTCGATGTCGAAGTCGAGCAGGTTGCTGAACGTACCGCTGATCGTGATGTCGCCCTGAGGCGGCGTCGCCATTCCAACGCCGAATCCCTCGACCGTGAAGTCGTTGAAGTTCAGCGTCTTCTGATTCTGATACTGATTGGCTGACACACCAATTGTGTCCTCATCGCCGAATCCGTGCAGGCGGATGTTGCTGAAGGTCACCCGCTCTGTGTACGCGACCTGAAGACCCACATGCCGCACGTTCCACGCGGTCAGACCGTCGAATGTCGCGTTCAGTTGATCGACGTACTCATCCGACATCTCGTCGTCGCCGGCAAGATACGTCGTGTGCAGGTAAATGATGTCCAGACCGACGCCGACGTTGTACGCCGTGTTATTCTGGAAGCCGGCCACCGGATTCCACCAGGTATTGATGTTCTGGTCTTCCCGGCCGGCCAGCAGTTCTCCGTTCGGGAGATTGGCCGCATTGATCTGCGTCTGCCCCAGTCCCGGCTGCAGTATCCCTTCCGGCCAGTAGAAGAACGCCGTGCCGCTGTTTCCCGCGACGACGTTGTTCTCCAGCCGCGTGCCGGCCCCCTGAAGCCAGAAGCCATCACCCTGGAAGCCAAAGTCCTGAGCCGCCTCACGGGAATCCGGATCGAATTCGTTGTCACTGTTCAGCGGATCGTTCGGATTGATGATTCTGAGTGCGATATTACCAACGTACGAACCTCGTTCATCACCGGCTTCGTTGTTAAACGCCGCTCCAGTGACGCCGTACGCCACGTTGGAGATGAAGTCGACTGTCGCCGAGTGATTGACAAAACCCCAGCCGGGATTATCAGACACAACAGCACCCCTCACGCGAGCCGGTGTGGCGGAAACATCCGTGCCACCGCGATGGAAATGCACCGAGTAACGACCGCGGACATTGTTGCCCTCACCGTAAGAAATCTGACTCGCGTCCAGGTCATTGAAACTGTAATCATCAACCGGTCGACTTTTGTCGGTACGCCCGAGGCTGTAGAAGCCGGCGTAGTTCACGTCAACATTCAGCGTATGCATGAACATGACGTGCCCACGGTGCATCAGCTCGGCGTTCTCCGACGAAAGCTGGATGTTGCGGGTGTTATTCGCAACGTGCACATCCAGGTCGGCAGCCGGCGCGATGTGGTCTCTCAGCAACGCCCGGTCGAGCGTCACTGTTGTCCCACTGATCGCCGCGATGTTCACGACCTCATCGCTGGCCCGATCATTCGGATCCGTGCCGGCAATGACCAGTTCATCACCAACCCGCCAGCCGACTGGAATGCCACTCAGTTCGAGCGTCGTCGCTCCGGCTCCTGGCTGAATGGCCAGAGTCGTCCGGGCCGTCTTCTCGGCGCCGAACATGGTCGTCGTACCGTGCAGAACAGCACCACGACTGATTTGCGTCGGGTCCCACATTCGATCAATTTCGCCACCATCGGCAAAGATGATGCGGGCCGTGACATCGGCTGCGATCGGATTCGCTTCAGCCCCGATCTCCAGCAGGCTGCCCGGAGCTCCGACGATCGTGTCGACATGCAGTTGCGTATCGACGTCGGTCGCGAACCGCAGCGTGCCATCAATTCGAATCGTGTGCAGAGTCTCTGTAATAACACCATCGACTGTCACAGTGGTGTCAGTCGGAATGTAGACGTCAGCGCCGTCCGTCGGAACCGTTCCATTCGTCCAGATACTGGAGTCGGACCAGTCACCAGACGCGACTGCTGAATGAGTCGCTGCTTCCGGAGTTGCCAGAGCCATTGCGGCACAGTGTTCGCCCGCGAACACAGGGTTGTCCATATGGGCTCCGCACGAGCCATGATCGTGCTCACCATCGCCGCCGGTGTCGTCGCCCTGGCCGTCGTCTTCGTGATCATGGTCTCCATGATCGTGGTCATCGTCGCCCGTGTCTCCGTCATCATCTTCGCCGGAACCCTCGTCGTCTCCGGGTTCTTCATCGTCGCCTGTGCTTCCCAGGGCATCTCCGAGGAACTCGGCAAGCTCCTGCAGCTCTTCTTCGTCGAACTCGTCCAGCGTCTCTTCCAACTCTTCATCACTCAGGCCGCGAATCTCCTCGAAGATTCCGGCGGTTTCCTCGCGCTCTTCCTCGTCGACGTCCAGTCCGTTGATCAGTTCCTCGACCTGCTCATCGTCGAGGGCACGGACCTGATCCAGCAGCTCTGCCAGATTGTCCGTCTCGGGTTCGGTCGCCTCGTCCTCGCCTTCGTCTGTCTCGACGGGCGCGATTGCCTCCGCGGCCTCGGCCGCGACTTCGTCGCCTGCGAGAGATGCGATCGGGTCTCCGGAGAGCATTGTGCGGATCTGCAGGACTTCAACGTTTGCATGACGGACGCGGCTTTTCTTTGCCGAGCGGCGTTGGGCCGCGCGTCGTGATTTTCCGGTACGAAGATTGTTCAGCCAGTCAAAGTTCAACATGAGAATTCGCCTTCCGCCCCGCCAGATGTGAGATCGCAGTTCGATTTGATCTGAGATGTGAAATCTGAGACTTGAAACGTGCTGTTCGCGGCGTTCGTGCACTTGCCGTCTGGAAGGGACTTGGAGGCGAGAACCCGGTTTCTTACACGGCCAGGCACGAATTTCTGAGAATTCGTGCGATTTGGGAGTAAGGTCGCGGACGGCGGGGAGTACGAGTGGAGACGCTTCGATTCGAATCGTTTCATCACAAGCCGGAGGCGTGCGCGTCGGCAGGTCAACGCCCCGCCGACCGCAGCCCGATGCTCGCGTCTACGGGTTGTGGTGGAGCGAAAGCAGCCTGGGAATCTGTCCCGATCAGGAAAGCGTCTTCAGCCAGGCGTATTCACCATGACATGTTGCAGTTGAGCCAGGTTTCGTTTCCGGCCATGAAGGAACACTAATAGACACCGATTTTCGCTAACCCGGGCGACGGTCGTCACGTGCATCATTAGCGTCAATTAGTGCGGATTAGTGTTCCTTGCATCGGTCGGGACGGAGTCCAACGTGCCGCTCTTCAATTTGACCAGGGCAATTCATGCTCAGCCCACCGGCAACCCCAATGCCATCGACCGAATCGACAACACGGGCCAGCCTTCTGGTTCGCATCCGCGATCCGCGTGATGCCGAAGCGTGGGCACAGTTCAATCGGGTCTATGGTCCGTTGATTTTCCGCTTCGCCCGCAAGCACGGGTTTCAGGATTCGGACGCGGCCGATCTGACTCAGGAAGTGTTACGCGAGGTGTGTCGGAAGATCGGCCAGTTCGATTACGACCGGGAACTCGGACGCTTCCGCGGCTGGCTGCTGACTGTCGCGCGATACACGCTGATCAAGATGCGGCAGGCCAAAGCGCGTCAACCCGGTGGCACGGGAGACACGGCCACAATTCGCAAGCTCGAAAGCGTGGCGGACGACTCGGACGCGTTAGAGCAGGACTGGAATCAGGAATACGAACGGACGGTGTTTGAATGCGCCGCGCGAGAGGTTCGCGGTCAGGTCCTCGAATCGACATGGGAAGCGTTCTGGCGCACGGCGGTCGATGGACGCAAGCCGATTCAGGTTGCTCGTGAACTGAGCATGAGCGTTGGTGCGGTTTATGTCTCACGGAACCGCATTCTCGCCCGACTCAAGCAGCAGATCAGCGAGATTGACGACGAATAGTGGGACTGGTCGTAGCCGGATTCGCAAGAATTCGGGCCCGTCTGGTCAGAGCGTTCGAAGTCTTGCGACGCCCAGTAGTTCCAAGTCTGGCTCGATCGCGCCGTAGCCGAACTCGCCAGAGTTTGGATTTCTCCGAGTTTTCAACGATTCGGCCAAAGTCTGGCGACTTCGGCTACCCCAGACTTGGAACTACTGACTCCGGCTACGACTTTTGTCATTTCCTCTTCCCTGCGGTCAGACGAATCCACGGGCCTCCATGAGTCAGCCATCCGCCACATGCCCCGATATCGATGTCCTGCGGGACCTGATCCAAGGGACGCTGTCGACTGACCACGAGGCGGCAGTCACAGAGCACCTCGGAACCTGCCCTGGTTGCCAGTACCGCTTCGATCAGATGACCGGTTCGGATGGGTTCGTCGATCGCGTGCCACAACTGTTGCGCGAGTCCGCCGAGCTGACCGTGCTGGACGACGCATTGAATCAACTTGAAGCGGAGAGTTCGGCCGGGCTCCCGCGATTTCCCGGAGCTGCCTCGAAGCGTGACTTAATCAAGAGTCCTGAGGGTCCGACCGACGAGTTCTCTCCGTGCGCGGACGTCGAGAAATGGTTTGAACCGGCTGACGAACCGGGACTGCTTGGCCTTCTCGGCGGCTACGACATCTTCGACTTTGTCGGTCGCGGTGGAATGGGGGTCGTGTTCCGCGGTCGTGATCGTTCACTCGATCGGACCGTGGCGATCAAGGTGCTGGCCCCGTCACTCGCAACGAATCACACGTCGCGCGAGCGATTCCTGCGAGAAGCTCGATCGGCCGCGGCGATCAATCACGCCAACGTGGCGACCGTGCATGCCGTTGAAGAAACCGCCCAGTTGCCGTTCCTTGTGATGGAATACGTCGACGGCGAATCACTGCGCCAGCGACTCGATCAGGTCGGACGGCTCGAAACCAGAGAGATCATTCGTATTGGCTACCAGGTGGCGTCTGGTTTGGATGCGGCTCATGCACAGGGCATCGTGCATCGCGACATCAAGCCCGGCAATATCCTGCTGGAGACCGCGACACGACGCGCGCGGCTGACGGACTTCGGGCTCGCACGAGTCACAACAGACGACACGCTCACCCAAAGCGGCATGCTGGTGGGCACGCCCGGTTACATCGCTCCGGAAGTGGCCAGCGGTCACGAAGCGGACCATCGAGCGGACCTGTTCAGCTTCGGTTGCCTTTTATACGTCATGGCCACCGGCGAGCTGCCGTTTCAGGCCGACAGCACCATGCAGTCGCTTCAGCGAGTCGTTGACGAGGATGCCACCCCCGTTCAGCAACTGAACCCGGACGCTCCCATCTGGCTCGACGAACTCATCGCTCATCTGCTGCAAAAGGATCCGGCCCACCGCCCGCAATCGGCTGCGGAGCTGAAGCGCGTCTTCAAACAGCGCTACCGCGAGTTGAAAGACGGGTCGTCTCCAGGTGGAGTCGCCTCAGGCAGGATGGGTTTCCAACCCGTCCCGTCGAACAGCAAAGCGAATTCGACGCTGCCGGCCAGCGAAGAATCCATCTCCTGCATCGAAACCACTGCTGACACGTCACGCCTCTGGTATGCCGCCGGTGGAGCCGCCCTCCTCGCGATCGCGCTGAGCATTGCAACATGGATTGGTGGTGGCCAATCGACAACGGGCGTAACGAATGCAGCGGTGGCGCCGCTGGAATCCGGTTCGGAAACGCTCGCAATTCCAATCACCAGCCCTCCAGCCGAGCCAGTGCGATCTTCGATCGCGCCGATAGAACCGCCTATGAAAATTGTCGGGCCGGTCATCCAGCCAAAACCGAATCCACCGATCACTCGGGAACCGGATGCCATCGGTGATCCAGAAGGCGACGCCGTAGTTGCACCGATTGTTGTATCGCCCATTGCCGCCGATCATCCATTCCTGGTTTCCAATGAAGACGGCGCCGAAGTGGGTTTCGACTCTCTTGAGCAGGCGATCCGGGCGGCCGATGACGGCGACACCATCCTGATCTGCGACGACGGACCGTTCGAAACAACGGGCATCGAGATCCATCAGGATGAACTGATCATCGCCGCGGCGTCTGGCTGCCGGCCGGTCATCCGACTTGTTGGCGACGACGAGCTGTCCGGCGAGCTGTTCACCACGCACGAACGTCTGGAACTGCGCGGCCTGGAGTTGCGACTGAATGAGGTCGACGATCCGAATGCAGATGAACGTGAGGACGTTTCTGAAGCATGCCTCGTTCGCGCACGTGGTGGTTCCTTTGAGGCCGTCAACTGCCGATTTGTCGTTCAGCCGACCGGAGCGTGCATCATGGCCGAGCATGTGGAACAGTTGGACCTCGCGAACTGCGAGCTGCACGCGCCTCGGGGCTGCATTCTGAGCTGGTCGCTCGACGAGCACGGCGAAGCTCGCATCCGCAATTGCGTGGCAACAGCCGAGACAGCGTTCGTTCTTGATGGGCTCGCGCGGGATGTCTCGTTCGAGATCAGTGAGTCGACGATTCTGGCGGGGAAGTCGTTCTGGCTGAATATGGAACCAACGCGACTGGACGAGGATGAACCTGGACTGGAACTCCGAGCTGAGAGAGTTGTATTCGACGTCGACGACATGCTGGTGGTCATCGAATCGGAATTCGGCGGACGCGGCAGGACGATCGAGCAACTGCACTGGTACGGCGAGCGCAATATCTTCACCGGCCCATTCGTCGGCCTGATCGAAGATGACGACGACCTGCCATCAACCGATGATTCTCCGGCAAACCTGACCGAGTGGGCTCAATTGGAGAACGTCGAGGAATCAAGATCGATTCACCGGAGAGTGGACTACGCGGGCTCGCGCGAGGAGATATGGATGGCCGCGTACGACACTCCACAGAACCCGCCTGTCGGTTTCCGCCTGCTGGACGGCGGGCAGATCGAAACGTTCCTGGGCGAAACGCCGGGTGCGAACACAGAAGAAGTCGGCCCCGGCCAGCCGTACGAGCAGTGGCTTCGCCGTGACGAGGACTCGGAGGACGAGTAGCCCGCGTGCCTCCATGTCTGGACCGAAATCAGGCCAGTGAGTCTCGCGTCTGCTTGACCAGTGCGACGTACTGTTCCGCGAGCGTACGGATGCGGTTCATGTCACCTGACTCCACAGCCTGCTTCTCGACCAGCGCCGATCCCAGGCCGACGGCGCACGCTCCTGCCTTTACGAAGGCGGGTAGGGTTTCGAGGTCAACGCCACCGGTCGGCAGCAGACGGATGTGCGGCATTGGTCCGTGAATCGCTTTCAGAAATGACGGTCCACCCACATCGGCCGGGAAGACTTTCACGATATCCGCGCCGGCTTCCCAGGCGGTCAGGATTTCTGTTGGGGTGAATCCGCCGGGCATAATGACTTTGCTGTAGCGGTTGCAGAGTCGAATCACGTCGGGGTTGACGGTTGGCGTGACGATGAATTCGGCGCCAGCCAGAATCGCGGCCCGGGCCGTTTCTGTGTCGAGCACTGTGCCGGCTCCCAGCAGAATGCGGTCGCCCAGTTCCCGCTTTACGGCCGAGATAATGTCGAGCACACCCGGCACCGTGAACGTGACCTCAATCACATCGATACCGCCCTCGTACAGGGCTTTGGCAACATCAACGAGTTGTTCGCCGGATTGAGCTCGGATGATCGAGACGATGCCGCCGTCGAGGACTTTCTGCAGGGCTTGCTCACGCGTCATGGTGTGATTCCTGGCAACGTTCAGTTCTGAGCCGAATACTGTTCGGCGAACTCGAGGATCCACATGTCGATGACTTCCTGGAGACCGTCCTCATTGACTTCGGCAAGGAACTGGTAGTGAGTGCGATTGAGCAGCTCGCGATTGCGGACAGTACCTTTCGCCGTGATTTCGACGATTTTCGCGGCTTCGGAATACGGCTTCACCAGAACCTGCAGTCGACTGTAGTGACTGTCCCGACGACCGCGACCCATCGCCAGGTCATCTCGGTTGATGCGGGCTCCCCAGCCTGAGTCGTCGACCACGGTCTCGAAGCGGAAACCGGGAAAGTGGTCAGACAGGCTGCGCAGGCAGATCTCGATGTGCTCGGAAAGATTCAGTCGAACGGACGAGTGCAGATTCTTCAGCTCTTCTTCGCTGAGCGTTTTCTGATACTCGGTCTGTTCGCGCGAATTACGAATCCGCTGGCCCCGTTCGATGGCCTGTTCCAGGCGATTGTCAAAATCCATCCGGTTACCCGTTTGATGCCGCTGTCATTCTGGTTTGATCAGGCGGAGCATCTTAGTAGAGCCTGGAAAACGATGCCATGTGCGCACACCGTGCCTCAGATTCGCACTCAGCCCTGGAGTGGCACCGCTCAACGGGATTCGTGCCGCACACCTCACGTCGCGCGGGCATTCCCCTTCAGCAGAATCCAGCCCAGCAGAAGCGTGGCACTCAGTATGACCATGTAGTCCACCGGACCGATCGTGTCCCACCAGTGTTCGATCGACGACTGATAGTAGTCGAGGTACCGGTAGATCGTGCGTTTCAGGCCAAGTGTGTCCATTTTCTCCGCTTCCAGAACAAGGCACAGTCGATGGCTGACTGTTGGTACTTGGAATCGACTCGCTGAGGGGCAATGGAATCCGAATCGCGGCCAGCACGCCCAACGAGCATGCAGTGGCGTGTCCCCGACAACGCGGCAGACAAATCTGCGACCTGGCAGAGTGGGCTGGTGGAGTTAATTGTCGGAATCAGTAAAGTCCCGAGTTTGTTCGAATGGCTTGAGCCGATTGTGCTGGCTGCAGAGCCCATAGTCGCGGACATGATCCGCGTCCTCCTTGTCCGAAATGTGCCGCATGTTTGTCCACGCGGGAGTGATGGTGATCAAGAAAATCGTGTCCGGCGGACAAACAGGCGTTGACCGGGCGGCTCTGGACGTGGCCATCGAGCTGGGCATTCCAGTGGGAGGCTGGTGTCCGCGCGGCCGTCGAGCAGAAGACGGACGCATTCCGGATTCGTATCCGCTGCGTGAAGCCGAATCGGTCAATTACGCGAAACGGACGGAACTGAACGTACGAGACTCGGATGGCACACTGATCCTGTCGGGCGGACCGTTGACCGGCGGAACAGCACTGACAGAGTCGCTGGCTCGAAGGCAGGAGAAGCCGGTCTTCGTCGTCGATCTCCGCGACAACCCGACTCCGGATGTATCAGACGAATGGCTGGCGACCAACTCGATTCAAACACTTAACGTGGCAGGACCGAGGGAGAGTCAGCAGCCCGGGATCTACAACAGAGTGTCGGAGTTTCTGACTCAATTAGTCAGTCGACAGGTTTGATGACAGACGCGATGTCCGACCACGTCGGAGAAGCGCATAACGCATTCAGGACAAGTTGAAATGGCCGAACAATACATCATGACCATTGAATCTCTGACTCGTATGTACGACGAGAAAGAGGTCCTCTCCAACATCTGGCTGGCGTTCTATCCGGGCGCCAAAATTGGCGTTCTGGGGAATAACGGTTCCGGCAAGAGCACACTGCTGCGAATCATGGCCGGCGAAGACACGGATTTCATGGGCGAAGTCCGGCCGGCGAAAGGCATCCGCATCGGCTACTTTCCGCAGGAACCGCGGCTCGATCCTGAAAAAACTGTCGTTGAGTGCATCGAAGAGGGCGTCGCTGAATCGCGAGCGATCCTGGATCGCTACGACGAACTGAACATGAAGCTCGGCGAAGATCTTGATCCGGACGAAATGGAAAAGGTCATCGAGCAGCAGGGCCGAGTCCAGGACCAGATTGACCTGCTCAACCTGTGGGACCTGGACCGGACATTGGAAATGGCCTGTGACGCGATGCGTCTGCCGCCCAACGACGCGAAGGTTGAACACCTTTCCGGCGGTGAGAAACGGCGTGTGGCTCTGTGCCAGATCCTGCTGCGAAATCCAGACATCCTGCTGCTGGACGAACCGACGAATCACCTGGACGCAGAGTCGGTCGCCTGGCTCGAGCGGTTTCTCGGGGACTTCCCGGGAACGGTCGTCGCGATCACTCACGACCGGTACTTTCTGGACAACGTCGCGGGGTGGATTCTGGAACTCGATCGTGGCAAGGGCATTCCGTACGAAGGCAACTACTCGTCGTGGCTGGAGCAGAAGCAGATTCGGTTAAAGGTCGAAGAAAAAAAGGAAACACGACGACAGAGAGAGCTGGCTCGCGAGCTGGAATGGGTCCGCATGAGCCCCAAAGCACGCTCCACAAAGAACAAAGCTCGCCTGCAGCGATACAGCGAACTGCAGGCACAGGAATACGACGCACGCGAAGGAGCCGCGCAGATTCAGATCCCGACGAGCCAGTCGCTGGGCGATCTGGTCATCCGCGCCGAGGGACTGAGCAAAGCCTACGGCGATCTGTTGCTGTTCGAGAACGTCGAGTTCGATCTGCCGAAAGGCGGCATCGTGGGCGTCATCGGTCCGAACGGTGCCGGCAAGACGACTCTGTTCCGCATGATCATGGGGCAGGAAGAACCGTCCTCGGGCTCCCTGCGGATCGGCGATCGAGTGATGCTGTCACACGTTGATCAGTCCCGCGACGCGCTGGCTCCTGACAAAACCGTCTACCAGGAGATCTCCGGCGGCCATGACACTCTGAAAGTGGGCGGCGTCGACATTCACGCCCGGGCGTATTGCGGCCGATTCAACTTCAAGGGCTCGGACCAGCAGAAGTTCGTGCAGCAGCTCTCCGGCGGTGAGCGGAACCGGGTTCATCTGGCGAAGCTGTTGCGTTCCGGTGGAAACGTGCTGCTGCTCGATGAACCGACGAACGATCTCGACGTCGACACGCTGCGAGCGATGGAAGAAGGCCTGTCGGACTTCGGCGGCTGCGCGGTTGTGGTCAGTCACGATCGGTGGTTCCTTGACCGCATCGCAACGCACATCCTCGCCTTCGAGGGCGACAGTCAGGTGTACTGGTTCGAGGGCAATTATCAGATGTACGAACTCAACCGCCGCGAGCGACTGGGTGCGGACGCGGACCAGCCAACACGCGTCAGATACCGTCCGCTGGTCCGTTAAATCTGTTCGCAGTAGCCGCCCGCAGGCCACCCCAGATCGCCGCGCTCAAACCGATGTTGCGGCCATTTTCATGGTGGGGCTATAGTCCGCCGCCTTTCCTATGGGCAACTTCGCCCCACTTCCGGTCGATCCGACCTCACCATCCCTCCCCACGATCGCGCTGTCCGGCACGTTCTGAATGGATGCAGAACCATGTCATTTCGATTCGCTGCTGCGCTCTCACTGTCACTCTTTGCCAGCGCCGGGTGCCAAACGCCTCATCTGCCCGGCTTCGGGTTTTTCTCGAGGTTGACTGGTCGTGACGTGGCGTCGGATGCTGAGCCCAAGCGGAAGGACACCCGGCAGGGGACTGCCCGTGTTTCCAGTCTTCTTGATGGTGAAACCCCAACGAGTGATGGAGGGCGCGTTCAGCTTGCGGAGTTCTCTGAAGGTACTAATGCCGAATTCATGCCGCCGACACTTTCCGGGGCAGAGGTCGTGGCAGAGGTGAACGCGACTCCGATCTTCGCCGACGATGTGCTGGAGCCATATAAGGGTCAACTCGCCCAGGCCAGTCAACAATTGACTCCCGATCAACTGAGTAAATTGCGGGCTAAACTGATCCGACAGGACCTGAAACAGCACATCGAAAAAGCCGTGCTCATCGGAGCACTGCGTGATGAGCTGGATGAAGAACGGCTCCAGGAGATGGACGCGCAGGTCGATCAGTTGTTCAACAACAATGAAGTCCCGCGGCTGCAGAATCTGTTCAAGGTCGGGACACGAGTGGAACTGGGGCGCGCTCTGGACGCTCAGGGAACGTCTCTGGCAAATCAGAAGAGTGCTTTCGCGGCCCGCGAAATGGCGATGCTCTACATCGGACAGAAGGCCAGCGCCAATGTCCGGTTCAGCCGAAAGGACCTGCTGAAGTACTACGAAGACAATAAGCAGCAGTACTACTCGGACCCCAAAGTACGCTGGCAGCAGATTCGCATCAGCAAGACGCGTCCTGGCGGAAAGCAGGAATCCGTGACGGTGTTGCGTGATGCCATTACCGGCTTGAAGAACAACGAAGACTTTGGCGAGGTCGCAAAGAAGTACTCGGACGGCCCCAAGTCGGACAATGGTGGCGAATGGGATTGGACCGGGCAGAACAGTCTGGCTGACAAACGCATCGACCGGGCATTGTTTGAAATTCCCGAAGGCCAGATCAGTGAACCACTGGAAAGTGACTCTTCGATAACGCTGGTGAAAGTCATCGAACGCGACGACGGCGGCTACACACCATTCGCAGACGTGCAGGACGCGATCAATCGCAAGCTGCAGGCCGAAGCCCGCACGAAAGCCGCCTCAGATGTCATCGACAATCTGATTCAACAGGCCGCGATCCGCACGATTTTTGATGATGCGTTCTAAGTTGTTCGCTGTCTACACCGGGCCGAGTCGCATCCCGTAAGCCTTGTCACGACCACATTGATGTGATCGTCGGCAACGTCCAGGAGTTCAGCGATGAGGTTGATTCGCTTTCTGCACTCCGTCGCTTTTGCTGTCGGAATGACCGTCGCTCTCAACGGGACGATTCTGCTGCTTACCGAGCGAATTGTCATCTATCCCAACGAACGATCGCTTCCGCTCCTGCAGCTCAACCGTGTTGAGCAAACGGCGTTTCAGACGTTGCAGCAGGTACCGGGGATGAAACCTCGCCACTCGCTGGTGTCTTCCGACTCGATGGGCATCGGTCTGGTCATCGCAGGCTCGCTGCTCTGCCTGCTCGCCGGCGGAGGCATGTGGCAACACACCTCGAATCCCGCAAGGTAGGAGTCGCACGACCTCTTATCTCTTAATCCTACTCGTAATCTTACTCTCCACTCCTGATTGCGACGGGCTCTCCGTAGGCGCGAGGGGATTAAGAGTAGGATTAAGATTAAGACTCACGGGGCGTGAAGCAGTCGAATCTTGCGGTCAATATGGTCAAGGACGAGTGGCAGGAAGACGATCCCGGTATAGTGATTCGCAGGCATGCGGATGTGATGCACGTTGTCCAGCCCGGCCGCTTCCGCCAGGACAACTGCGTTTCGGATCGGAACGACAGAGTCATGCGTCCCGGAGTACAGCCATGTCGCCGCCGGATCGACCCGATGAGCAATGCGCGTCGGCTCAATAATCTGCGTGAGCGACCGCAGCCGCTCATTTGTCAGACCTGCTTCCTCAAGTTTCTCTCGAACTTTGGCTGTGTCCCTGCTGCCCGTCTGGATCAGGTCATACAGATCGCCGCCAGCCAGTAGTAGAAACACACTTTGAAAACCGTCATCAAGACCGGCTGCCGTCGCGCACACAAATCCGCCGAGACTCGTTCCCTGCAGTGCGATGTGCCGATGATCAACCATTGGAAGGACAGCCACGGCATCGCGTGCTCGCCGTACATCTGCAATGGCCTGTCGAATCACTGTCGGCAGATCGACATTGTCGGGTCTGCTTCGTCCCGTTCGCCGCTCGCCGTAGAACGGCAGATGCAGAAGAAACGTGTGCAGACCGCGGCGCTGCAAACCTCGAGCGATAAACCGTCCGGCCGTCATTCCACTACCCGATTCGTGAACAACAATGACGGCCGGTGCGGAGCACGGTGAACTGGTGCCATCCCGTGCGACATACCACTCCATCGCCACGCGGTCGTTTCGGACATCTCCACTGCTGACTGGCGACGGGTAGCGGACAAGTACATCGCCGCGATCGAGTCGGGCGTCTTCAAGATGCACGTCAAACGCAGCGGAGTCCCAGGTAAGTCCCGCCAGACATTCACGGGCATCGGCAGACGGTTCGTCACCCACGTCCAGCGAATCTGTCGTGGCAAACGATCGGGTCGCCGGGAAGACTGACTCTTCGGCTCGGGCAACGGACAGCAAGATCAGCGTCACACCAGTAACGCAGCAGATGACTCGCACAGCCTGCATACAACATTCTCACTTCTATTCTGACTGGTTCTGATCCGCAGGCGTCATCGATTTCAGCAGGGCTGTCAGGTCGAGCCGTACATAAGGCCGTTCCGCCGCCGGAGACTTGTGATCGGCGTTAGCAACGTACAGGACGCCGTCTGCGGGTACGAACAGAACGTTGTGCAGGTTCGACTTCATCGCCACCGGCCGACTCATCAGCCACTTCCCAAGCTCTGCGTCTAACTGGCCGTGCTTTTCCTCAACCCGTTCGCGAAGTTTCTGAAGACGGCTTCCGGATGACAGCACGACCACGTCTTCAATTCCTTCACCAAGTCGCGGATGTGTCTGACCCGGAAGAACGAACTCGATCGACTCAGGCAACGCGGACACGCCCACCGCCCGATTCGTCTTCCCGTCTGCGAAGACATAGTAGTACTCACACGTCCGCGGGCTGTTCTTCCACAGGTTCATAACTTCGTCGAGCGTATCACACTCTTCCAGAGCCCGTCGCATCAGTGTGGCCATCGGAGCACCATCCCACTGTCCTTCACCACGTCCACCCATTTCACCAAGCGAAATGGCCCGGGCATTCATTCCACTGACACTGCCGATGAATCCAGCGTATCCAACATTCGCAAATGGAATTTTCCCATCGACCTTGACGATAAACGTCGTTGCCGCATCCTGCAGTCCGATCGCGGTCATGTAGTCCAATACGCGACCGTGATACAGCTTTCCGTCCTTCGTCGCCTTTCCGAACACTGCGAATCCAGAACAGTGGAACAATTCAGGGAACACGTTGAGGGCCTCGACGAGTTGCTCATCAAGTCCCAGCGCCGCCGCCATGGCCCGTGCTTCGACCTTATGTCGCTCCGGGATGTGTGGTGCCAGTCGCTTGTAAGCCGCTTCCAGGTCGTGTCGGAACCAGCGGCCCGTGCGTATCGTCTGAGCTGTGCCAAATGTGAACAGCACCGAATCGATGCACGCCTGAGCTTCGGACTTGAGCAGTTCGCCGTGAGCTTGCCCGACTTCTTCGGGAGACCCCTGCAACAATGCAACCCTCTGTCCGCCGATCCACCGCAACTCACCGTGTTGGACATTGCGCTCGATCCGCTGGGGAGTCGTCAGGACAGGAGCCGGTGCGAGAATCTCTGATGCCCGTCGTACGCCGCGAGCCAATTGTCGCTCCAGTTCGACGCGGTCGAGTTCGACCATACGATAGCCAGGCCACTCATCGAATGACGGCGCTGCGGAGACGTCATGGCTGATGGCGACACGAACCTGAGCCTTGCCGGAGTGAAACTCGATGACTCCCTCATCGATCGGTGCCAGCGTACCCTGACTCCCGTTCCAGACGCCGGACTCTGGATCAAACTTCCAGTCCGGTAAGGCCATCAGCAGAAAGCCGGCCCCCTGCACACCCACTGCTGACAGGATGGGGGAGATCACGGCCGCCGTTGAACGAGGGCTCAGCAACCGCGACAGGACTCCACTCGGAGCCAGCCGGTCGGTGGAATCCACCTGTCCACGCCCCAGAAATACCACCTGATGCAGGGGCAGCGCGAAAGCCGTTTCCTGTGCATCGCGCTGCAACAGCACTTCATAATCACTGTGCTTCAATTCGAGTCGAAATGACTCATCGCCAAAGCGCAACAGCCGCCCGGAAATCGTCTGCAGCCGCCCATCAATCGGGACGTCAACTTTGACAGTCAGTTCAAATCGATCGACCTGACCGGTCAACGCCCGCAGCAGCGGGATGACACTCTTAATCAGTGCGTCTTCGGGCGAAGTCTCCGCAACCAGTGGCGATGCGATACGGGCCCAGCACAACGTGACAAGAAGAAGTCGTGAATATCGCAATCGGCTGGCAGGCATCGTGGCTCCCTCAGCGGACAGGATTCGCAGGGTGCCGGAAAGTGTACTCGGATTGAACCCGTTGAGACCAGAAGCCGCCTCAAGTCGAACACTATCCAGAAGACGTGGACTGGGAAGTGGAATTCCCTTCGTATGACAGACACCGTTCGGGCATCATGGAATTCAAAACACTGGCACTGTCTCGCGACGGTTACCGTTGCCGGCAGTGCGGTGCCCGTATCACGTACGAGGAATCACAGGCCGATCACATCAGGCCCGTCAACAGCTTTGCCAGCTATCGGCAGGCTCACTCCTGGGACAACATCCAGACACTCTGCCTGGAATTTCACAAGGGGAAGACCTGCCGGAGTTGTTGAGAAACGTCTGGACAGCCGGATGCAGGAAAACCTGCACGCCCGTTTGGGGTTGGGGCCGAGTGCAATTCCCCGGCCTACGCCATGTGTGGCAAGATCATCGGCGCGCGGCGTGTACGAGCAATGCGGCAGGGAGTCCGATTACGTCAGAGGGATTTCTCGCTGCGAAACTTCATATCCATCCATGTGCGGTAGGTTTCCAGGCGGTCTCGCATGAAGTGGAACATGCCTTCGTTGTCGGCAGCTGTTTCGTAGACCGAGATCGTCTTGGGACCGAAGGCTTCGGTCTGCAGACGGCAGACTTCAATAACGCCGTAGATCAACCAGCCTCCGCGTCGCAATTCCGGCAGGACATAACCATTCACGTAGTAGTAATGGTCTTTGAGGGGCGACTCCTGGCACTGGATCCAGCCGACCACTTCGCCCTGCCTGCGGATGACAACGCTGCATTGAGGAATGAAGGACGCGTCCTCCTGAGTCTTCCAGGGAGCGAAGTTCTTCTCCTCCGGGGCAAGGTGGTGTTCGACCAGTTGATTGATTCGGTCACGGTCGCTGTCGGTCAGGTCATCCCATGTTGAAAACGTGCAGCCGCTTCGATCAAGCCGGCGAAAAAACGGAGCCCAGTCCTGAGCGGCTCGCAGTGACCAGTCTGCTGGTCCTGCCACACGGTACTGCACCATTTCCGGCCTGTTCCAACCCGCCTTTTCCAACAGTCCTTCGAACGCAACCGGATTGGCCATGCGGCTGACATGGAACGCCGTTAGCCGGTTCGTTCCATGTTCCCGGGCGGCCTGCTCGCAGCGCTGTAACAGTTGCAGTCCGAGTCCCAGGCGGCGGTACGCCCGGTCGACCATCACGGAATTCAGACGTCGCTGCCCGTAATGGTCAGCGGACAGCAATGCCAGTCCGATCGGTGTTCGGTCCTCCGACCAGACGCCAAATGCGATCCGTAATCGGAGGTCATCCTCAGACTCGTCGGTGTCCTCGCCGGTCAGCATGTACCGCATTCGTGGATACGTCAGTCCGGAGAACTCCGCAGCATCAGGGAGTTCCAGCCGCACGATTTCAGTTGGCATTTTCATCGAGTCGTCACCGCTAAGCTAAGGGACCGCGGCGAAATTCAACCGGCAAGTAGGTCCTGCCTGCCGGGCAGGACCAGCCGAACGATGGTCCTCTCCGGCAGAGAGGACCTACTGCAGGCTGCGCCTGCTTCATGCCGGCAGTTGCCGGTTTAATTTCGACGCGGCCCCTAAGAGAATCGGGCCGGGCGATCAAAGAAACTCACAGCGCGGCGGCAGCCAACGCGGCGGCAAGCAACATGAACAGCAGAGCCATCCAGACGAGACTCCGTCGGCCTGAGACGAGTGTCAGCGGCGCGTCGGATTCGAATGGTCCCTGAAATCGCTCAAGAACTTCTTGTCGGAAAAGAGAACGTCGGGGCATACGCGGCTCCCTGTGTGAACAGACTTCGGAAAGTAGGTCCTGCCTGCCGGGCAGGACCTGATGCTGACGGTCCTGTCAGAGGACCAGCAGACTGACGGTCCTGCCCGGCAGGCAGGACCTACTTTCATCCACTTTCTTCCCGTTCTCTGGCATGCAGGCGGGACAGTGGTCCGTCGACGTTGAACAGTTCCAGCGGCGATCCCGACTGTACGACGCTGCCGTCATCAATCACGAACACGCGGTCGGCGAACTTCACTGTACTGGCTCGGTGAGCGACGAAAACGCAGGTGATCCCCAGAGACCTGAGGTTGTCAAAGATCCGCGTCTGCAGGTCCTCATTCAGAGCACTGGTTGCTTCGTCGAGCAGCAGGACCCGCGGTTCGCGCAGAACCTTTCCAGCGACCAGCAGCCGTTGCTTCTGGCCGCTGGAAAGCATGTTGTCCTGGAGGATGGTCTGGATACCCATCGGCATGCGGCGGATGTCATCGTCCAGTGCGGCGATACGAGTGGCTTCCCAGATCGCGTCCATGCCGTACGGGGATGAACCGGCGAGATTGCCACGCAGCGAGCAGACGTCAAGTCGGTCTTCCTGGAGCACTGCCCCGATTCGGGAACGCAGACGTGAAAGGTCCCAGCGTTCCAGGGGAATTCCATCAAACAACACCTGACCGGCGTGAGGTCGCTCGAAGTCCAGCATCACGCGCAGGAGCGTCGATTTGCCGCCGCCGGACGGACCTGCCAGTGCGACGAACTCGCCAGGCGCGACGTGGAGATCAAGATTCCGGAGCACTGGTCGACTGCTGTTGTGCTCGTCGGGCGAAGAGTCGTGGTCGGCAGAACCTCGCTGGTCACGCGTGCCGTCGTAGCTGAAGGTGACACCGCGTACTTCGATCCCGCCACGCAGTTCCGCGCGATGGCGATCACCTTCGCTGGATTCAAAGTCCGACTGCAGCAGTCGCTCGCCTTCCTCACGCTCCAGACGCAGCCGCACCACGTCGGCGATCGTCTTCGTCATCGCGGGAAGTACAGACACTGCGACGCCGAATGCCCAGATGACGCCGCAAATTACGGTGGGCTCGATGGCGCTGGCGAGGATGGCCCAGGCGAGCGTTAATACGGCTACTGGCGGGTACCAGTCTTCCCACAGGCTCTGCAGGAACTGCCGTCGTCGCAGTCGCTCGTCCAGCGAAACTTCGCCCCGCCAGCGTCTGATCCATTCGTTGATGACCGGTCGCTCGCTGTCAGCGGACCACAATCGAGCGATGCCTCGGAGTGCGTCGAACAGGAACGCGGAATTCTTCATCGACAGCTCACGGCGTTTTCGTTCGTCCGGCAGCCCTCGAACGGCCTGAGCTGCGGTGACGATCAGCGGCAGGACCAGCAGGCCGATCGCCACTGCCCCGGTCAGCGGACTGAACCAGACGATCAGTGCGATGGCCAGCAGCATTGCGGTCCCGGACCGCACGAGCTGGAACATTGCTTCGACAGCACCAGTGCACCAGTCCGATGCGCTCCTGGTCCGACGTGACAGTTCGCCGGCCCGCCGTGTGCGAAAGTAAGCGACCGGTAGCCGATAGATGCGTTCCCACAACCCGGCATTTGCCGCGTACTCCAGTTTTGCCTGGCAACGCATCTCGGCGAGCGTCTGGACGATCGCAAACAACAGCGTGCTGACTGCCGTGAGACCCACTGCGGCCAGCATCAGACCGGGCCGCTCGACTTTGGACCTGAGTAGGTCCTGCCTGCCGGGCAGGACCCGCTCGGGCAGGACCCGGCCGTCTGGTCGCGTCACGCTGCTGGTCCTCTCCGGCAGAGAGGACCTACGGCTTTCCAGGACAGTTACTTCCCCTCCGAAACACAAAACAGCCGCAACCGCGGGTGTCAGGGCGAGCACGCTGAGAAACAGGCTGCACAGGACTGCGAGCAACGCATCCGTCCGAGCCAATGGCAGCGACGCGCTGACCAATTGCGGCAGTCGCGTAACGCGGTCGGACAGGCGCGAGTTGAGACACCACGTCTGACGGTCGATCTGGCTGGCCACGTCTGCCGTCAGGCAGCGACGCGTTCCATCGCGAGGATCAATCATCAGACACGGCCCGTCGCTTCGCGACAACAGCGCGACCGGGTGACGATCGTCTCCCAGAAAACCGATCATCGGACCGTTGTCGCGCTGCCACCAGTTGTCATTGACCAATCTCACGCGGCGAGACATCAGTCCGGCATCACGGGCGAGTTGGACCACACCCGCGTCACCGCACGCGATTCTGGACCGCTGCGTTTCCGACGAGCCGTCGTTTGGAACCTCAGCGGACCTGGGCCGGCATCCTGATGCCTGCGAAACGAGTTTGAACGCTTCACGCAACGCGTCCTCTGCAGGGGCGAACGGTTCATCAGACTTCGTCGGTGCCGAATCGCTTCCAGGGTGAAACGGGCTGTCTGTGAGAGGCTCGCTGTCTTCCTTCTCCACAGAGGACGGCCGGTCGCCATCGGGCACGATCCGGCCCTGTTCGAATCGAATGACTTCGTCGCATCGCTGAAGCGTACTGACTCGATGCGTAATGACGATCAGCGTGCAGCCGCGACGACGCAGGTTCTGCAGGATGCGTTCTTCCAGGCTTGGCTCCAGCGAGTCAACCGCCTCGTCCAGGATAACAATCGACGGATTGCGAATCAGTGCCCTGGCGATCTCGATGCGCTGCCGCTGTCCGCCACTGAAGTTCACGCCACGTGACGCCACTCGGACATCAAGGCCCAGGTCACGGTCCGTGAGCACGTCGTCCAGACAGGCGTCCCTGACGGCTGCCTGCAGGTCTTCTTCCGACGGGGTCCACCCAATGGCATCAGAGTTGGCGTTTTGAGTAGGTCCTGCCTGCCGGGCAGGACCAACAGATTCGCATTCAGTAGGTCCTGCCTGCCGGGCAGGACCCGTCCTGCCGGGTCCTCTCCGGCAGAGAGGACCTACTTTTTCCACAACTCTGGGGCCATTGGGCGTTAGCCGAATGGCACTTGTTTTAGATAGATGTTGATAAAAGCGTGAATTGACGAAGGTTGGGTACAGCATTTGCGCCATGAGATTGACTTCTCTTGAAAGGAGTCATTCTGGCATGGCAACGAAATCGAAAGTTCCGATCGACTCGGACAGGGATGCGCAGTTCGACGTCG
>Ga0209402_10001000_pt1 | contig 32251 bp, 28 predicted proteins | sample ArcticOcean_MG_C_3_FD_187437 | JGI IMG/M metagenome (GOLD analysis project Ga0209402, IMG submission 187437) | Marine microbial communities from western Arctic Ocean - ArcticOcean_MG_CB8_126 (SPAdes) (version 2) | ecosystem: Environmental > Aquatic > Marine > Oceanic | place: Arctic Ocean... | reverse complement strand
CAGTCCCCAAACTTTGTCACGTTACCGGCAGCGGTGGAAAAAAGTCATACCTCTCTAACATTTGCATGGTCAACGGATGAACCTGCTATTGCATCTGTTCGGTTGGTAAGCGCAGATGGCGTGGATCTTGAACCCATTATAGTTGATAGTCTAAACTCTTACAGTAGGACCGGTAGGGTAGAATTGACAAGGTTATCTCCCTCGACCACGTATGAGGGCCAGATAGAGCTTACCGACGTAAATGGCAACGGCGTAGCAGCTGACGAAACCGATAATAATCCTGCCAGCATTGCAGGTCGCACGAGGGCAGCACCAGATATAAGCCCCCCCGCGTTTGTTGCCACACCTGCCGCCCAGGGTATAACCGATAACAGGGTAGTCATAACATCGAAGACGAACGAACCGGCTGTAATGACAGTCCAATATGGCCTCACAGAAGAATTCGGACTTATTTTAACAGGTGAAGATTTTGTATCAAAGCCATCCCATACACTGTCAGGCCTGAAGCCTTTAACGACTTATTATTTTCGTGTGAAGGTCGAAGATAAGCGTGGTAATGAATCGGACTTTACTCCCATAGTCAGGTTCAGGACAAAAGCGGCACCTGACATCACTGCACCGGAGATAATTTCCGGTCCTGTCTTAGTGTCTGTGACAAATAAATCCCTTGTTGTTACATACGATACCGACGAATTAAGCACTACTATTCTCCGGTACTCTCCCCAACCTTCGGTCGCTGATTCGGTGGTTCTAAGTGAGCCAGACACCATTACCGTTTCTGATCCCACGCGGGTGAAGAAGCATGTCGTAACACTCAACAACCTGCTTTCTGAGACGCTTTATCACTATGCGGTCAGCGCTCAGGATGGCAGTGGAAATACCAGCACGCCACGTACGGGCAAGGCTCGGACAGAGGCCACTCCGGATACAATAGCGCCTGCATTCACCACGATTCCGCAGGTCACCTCGGTCAGCTCTGATAAATTCACAGTCAAGTGGGATTCTGACGAGGCATCGGGGAGTTCTGGTGCGGCGGATACGATATCTACCGTGTTAGATGACCTGGAGAATACGGACGTGGCGTTCGAAGTGGTGGATCAGAACCTTGTAAAAAGTCATACCCTGACTTTTTCCAATCTTGCCGCCAAGACCCTGTATCATTGGCGCATTGCGATGAGCGATCCAAAAGGTAACCGGGCCGAATCGGATATTCAAAGTGTCCGGACGAAATCTGCCCCCGATACGGTTGGACCGATTTTGAGTAGAATCACCGTTTCTGCCAAAGATACCAGCAGCGCCATAATTAAATTCTTCACAAACGAGCCTGGCAACAGTACCATAATTTATAGCCCTAGCTATAACGCTGTTTCAAATGCGGACATCGATAGTGTCGACTCAAAATCAGAATCCGAATTAACGGCACAACACCGAGTCACGGTGACGGGGTTAACTCCCTCGACAAAATACTATTACCGGGTTAAATCGAAGGATGCCGCGGGAAATGAGTCAGGCTTTTTCCCGTTATTGGGTAATGAGCCTAAAGATTTTAAAACTCCTGATATTCCAGATACAACACCACCCAAAATTAGCGGCATCAGTGTGTCGTCGGCTACCGTGCAGGGAGCGACTATAAATTTCTATACCAATGAACTGTCAAACACGACCGTGAATTTTGGGCTAAATAGCGATGAGGATGATCTCACGGGTGTATTTGAAGACGCAGATCTGGTTTTATCACATCAGATTTCGCTAACAAATCTCGAACCGGCTACCACCTATCACTTTAGGATTGGAGCGAAGGACCAGAAGGGCAATGAGACCCGGGCACCCGGACCTTCAAATTTACCGAGAACGTTCACTACGAAGGCGGCTCCGGATACCGAAAGGCCGAACTTTATCCAAAAGCCTAACCTGGATTATAAATCTGATGAAACGGCCTTCATCAAGTTCACAACTGATGAACCAACAGACGCTAAAGTTTATTACAAGGCAGATGATGATCTTTTCTTTGGATTCGTATCAGATCATGTACGCGTAGAATATCACAGTATCCAGCTTTCCTCCCTTAACAAGGGGAGCGTTTATACGTTTGTCGTTGAAGTCAAAGATGGTGCGGGCAATATAAACTTATCGTCGCAAGACGCTGTCGTAACCAAAGTGGGGCCGGCTCGGTTCAAGATAACGGGGATCCAACAAGGTCCCTCTGGAAGTTTTACCACAAACCAGGCGCCAGACACGCAGGCTCCTGTTATGATCTCACCGCCCACAATTACCAGTCGTGACGACAATTCTATTACCATACAGTGGGCGACGGACGAACTGTCTACCAGCACGGTAGATTATGGAACAGACAGTAACAACCTTGACCAACGTTATGAAGACGGCGCGTTGGTAACAGCCCATTCCTTGAATATAACGGGCCTGTCACCAACGACAATTTACGGTTATACAGCCAGTTCCACGGATCCCAGCAATAACGGGCCGACCGTCAGTATAGCATCAGTCGTAACGACAACTGCTCAACCGGATGTATCGCCGCCTGTTATAGAAACAACGCCGCCGGTGTCGTCTACCTATGTGAGTGCTGCAGACGGCGCATCGGCCACTATCGTATGGACGACGGATGAACCATCTGATACCAAGGTGGAATTTGGCACTTCATCATCGTTGGGTGGGGTCAAGTCGATATCGGAAGCTGTCACCAGTCACAGCGTCACGGTTACCCGATTGACACCAGGATCCGTTTACCACTATAGAGTGGCGTCCACCGATCAGTCAGGGAATGGCCCTGCAACTAGTAATATAGATACATTTACCGCAGAGAACCAACCCGATACGCAGGAGCCCGTAATCAGTAATGTTGACACATCGGGCACTACGAATGAGCGGATTACTGTCTTATGGGACACGGATGAACTCTCTACGACACTGTTGTCAGTTGTCGAGCAAGGAACGAGCGCCACCATTACGGTGTCGGACGGCGCTTTCCTTACATCTCATTCAGCCACTGTCACGCAGGACAATTCGGGCAACGCTATTAAATCTGCTACCACCTATTCCCTTATTGTCGAATCTTTTGATGCCAGTGGGAACGGTGTTATTTACAATAGTTCAATCACGACAGCCGCTGCGCCGGATACCGTTGCACCAGGGGTGCCGGAAAACGTCTCGGCAGATGCAGGTAATGCCCAGGCACAGATTTCATGGAACGCCACAACAGATGCAGACCTTTCAGGTTACGACGTGTTCCAGGACGGCAGTCAAATCGCTTCCGGTGTTACCGATACCCTATACGACGTCTCCGGCCTTGATAACGGCACCTCGGTTGAATTCACCGTTCGGTCGGTAGACAATAATGGTAATGCCAGTGACGTTTCAAGTGCGGCTGCGACCACACCTTTAGCAACCCTGGCGCCTACCGCACCGACGATAGCTGGCACATTCGACCAGGGCGGCAATGTGAAGACTACAGTCTCTGTTAAGCCAATGCTTGTGGTGGATAATGTTACACCAGTGCAAGACAGATCTGTGCCCACGTATTCATTTGCGGTTTACGGGGATTTAAGCCTGACTAATCTGGTAATTTCAACCTCTGGTGTGGTTGAAGGTACGTCGAGTAATCCTACTCACTGGCAGGTTGTGGATCCAACGCAGCCGGATGGAATTGCCCTGATTGATGGTACGACCTATTACTGGCGTGCGAGAGCAAGCGATGGCGTGGCCGACGGACCGTGGTCTCCCACGGCTACATTCATCGCCAGCAGTTCGGAACCGACGGCGATACAATTGGCCGGATTCGTCGCAGAGAGTGACCGGGGTGTCGTGGACATCCGCTGGCAGACGTTCTCGAACCTGGGCTTACGTGGATTCAACGTGTACCGTGGTTTGAATCCGGGTGGTCCTTTCGAGCTGATCTCAGCCGATGCGCTGATCGCGGCCAACAAGGGCGAGTATGAGTTCCAGGATCGTGATGTGACGATCAATGTGACCTACTACTATCAGGTGGAGGCTATAAATCAGGATGAGGCGTCGCAGCGTTTCGGTCCGATCACAGTAAAAGTGTCGCCGCCTAATAGATTTACCCTGGATCAGAACTTCCCGAATCCGTTTAATCCGGTGACCGCTATCCGCTATGAACTGCCGGTGGCAGGTCAGGTGCAGCTTATGGTGTACAACTTGCTCGGTCAGCAAGTAGTGACCTTGGTAGAGAGCCGTCAGCAGGCGGGTTTCCACACGATAACCTGGAACGGGCTTAATCAGTCTAATCAGTCTGTAGCCAGCGGGGTATATTTCTACCGGATCGTGGTGAACGGCGATGACAAGAACACCTTCACCAGATCGAAGAAAATGCTCCTGCTCAAGTAAGGGGTAAACGGCCCTTTCCATATGCCCGGTGGTAATCCTGCCGGCATTGTTTCAAGCACGCCGCAGTGTTCGCGCTGCGGCGTGCTTGTTTTACATTTCTATCCATACACGGCAGAACAGGCTGAAAGCCAGTGGCGACCTTTGCCACACGATGACCTTACCCAACGTCAGCTGGTATATAGCGTTATCCTGACGGAGCAGCCCCTTTTCTGGGGCAGGCGGTGATTAATCCGGTGAGAACCGTGGTTATATATTCTATGTTGACATCTTGAATTACCCGTTATATTAGCCTTTCAGGTCACCCGACCACCCAACCACCAGTTGTAATTTCCCAGGCCTTCAACACTGCTCGCGCCGAAGCTTATATGCGCTTGTACCACCTCGATGCCCTGATGATTGCTACGTCCCCGGTCAATATGACCTATTTCACGGAGTACGCGCTCTCTGGATCGATCCGTTGATGAAAGAGTACATGTGAAATCGGGTGGCTCGGCGGAATTTTGCAGGACTATGCGCTGTGTCCGCTACAGGGAGACCCGGCCTTGATGTTGACCGGAGTGCTCCTGGCTGTCAATACCACGGATCTTCGGATCAAAGTTTTACGTCTCTTCGGTCCTTCCAGACTCGATACCGGACTGCCGCCGGGCGAACTGTCGGTTGAAGTCCGCCGTATCTACAATCTTCTCGCTCAAACAACAGAGTATACGTCTTCCTCAGAAGCATTGCCCGGCTCCTTTGTGAATGGAGGCCTGGCAGATGGCCACCTGGGTATAGAAGTGGATGGGCAGACGCCCGCCCGGTACCTCACCGGCAACACTGACCAGAAACCGGGCACGGCCTGCCACCTGGTCCCTAGCGGCGTTCTGGCCTGATATGACCCGGTAAATCGGCTTCGTAGAATCTGCCTCATGAGCCTCCAGGTTTCGTCGTTCAAGTTCCCGGACCGCATCGTCCATAGCCCCTTTTACCGGGCCTCCCGGTGTCATGTATATTATCTCAACCGCATTGGCGTCTGTATCGACATCCCCTGACGGACTGGATACAAATACCAGAGAATCAGGGAGAGGATCAAAACGGTGGGGACAAGTTGTTTTATAGACATGACAATCCCGCCGTAAACGATTAAAAGGAGACGACGTCCGTTATCACACCACATTCTGCGTAATAGTTACTTCTATAATTCCATAATGGCGGAAGACCGCTTTCCTTCTGCTACGACATGCAAGGAATGCCATCCGCAGCATTACCGGGAATGGTCGGTCTCGCCACACGCTTATTCTCAGATGAGTCCCGTTTTCAACGCCATGCAGGCAACACTCTCCCAAATAACTAACGGCACCCTCGGTGATTTCTGCATACGATGCCATTCACCGGCGAGCATGGCACTTGAAGAGCCCTTGTTCACGGATATCGAAATGCGTCATTTGTCTTCGAGAGAAGGGACCTCCTGTATCGCATGCCACCGTATAAACAAGGCCTACGGTAAGATAAGCGGCAGGTTCGGCATAAATGAAGGAGATCTGTACGGAACCGTTTACGGCTCGGAAGGCGGTACGGAGCTGGATCGTGTTCGGGAGGACTTTGGTCTTGCCAAAGCATATAAAGAAACACGCAGAACGGCGGTTCACCTCGAAGCCGAAAATTTTTTCCAGCTTCCTACATCCGGCTTTTGCGGCATTTGCCACGATGTCACCCTCCTGAATGGAATACGACTGGAGGAAGCCTTCAGCGAATTTAAAACTTCACCAGCTGCAAGACGCGGGATATCCTGCCAGGATTGCCACATGGGGACAACCCAGGGGAAAGCTATTGCCGATTTGTTCCTGTTTCGTACGGTGTGCTGGCGGGCAAAGATCTTGGTTCGGAGATCGACGGGATGAACGCCCGCCGACTCCGGATCCAGCTTATAACGACAGAACCTGACGGGAAATCCGTGTTGCACAGCCACAAGGATCTCCCTTTCGTTGTGCATGTCCTGCAGGGAACGTTAATATTGACACCGGCGGCGGGATAGATTTCGACGAACTGGGGATATCCGAAGTGGTGGAGCTGCTTGACGACGCCAACATGGAAGCGGTTGTCAGGGATTTTGGGGACAGGAATCCGGAGGAAGATCCGGCTATCCATTTTTACGAGTTGTTCCTGAAAGAATATGACGCAAAGAAGAGGATGCAGCGGGGAGTGTTCTATAGTCCGAGGTAGGTGGTTTCGTTCATAGTCAGATCTGTAGACGAGCTGCTGCGTGAGGAATTCAACCTATCTGATGGCCTGGCCGACATCACGACCTGGGGAGAGATGGTTAAGCGCAATAGCGACCTGGAAATACCCCCGGATACGAAACCTGAGGATTGCTTCGTTCAGATTCTGGATCCTGCCACCGGTACCGGCCCATTCCTGGCGGATGACGCTGTTGAAGTAACGTACATCAACCGTTCTTGATGGAGTCCGACTATAGCTTATTCAAGGATATTTTGTGCTTCTTCAGGAAGCATATATACGTGGGGGGCTTTAAAAAGAGCCTCATAGGCACCTGAACATCCTTCCAAATTTCTTGACAGTATCCTAATCTAATGATATTTTCTTACAGCATAGTTACCTTTAATAATAGACACAGAAAACAGCGATAATTATGATAGGTTTAGCAATGATTAAATCTCTATGTCCGCTAGCTCTCTTTTTCGTCCTGGTTGGTTTTAGTTGTAAAACGCCCACAACTTCCCTAATCGATATCCCGTCCAACCTGTCTTCAGTAACCAAAGAAGTCACCATATCCAGCTATGATTTTACACTTTCTGCTACCCTATGGCGAGATTTCCAACCGATCAGCCCACCGGATGGAAAACCCTTGATTTTGGTGGCAGATATTATTGAATCCAACTCGAAGACTATTCCGTCGAGCATAAAGGTGGATTCATTCTGGGTAATAAATGGAGACCAAATATGGTCCGGGATTTTGTCTACGGAAGAACACCCTACCACTCCACTCTTTACAAGGCGAATCACGATTGGGGACGGTCCTAAGTGGGAAACGGGAATATACGTGGATTTAGTGATCAGAATATTGGATAGCGAAAATAACATCCATTGGCTGAAACAAGAGAACTTACTTATTGAAAGGACGCAATAGAGGAAACCTACCCGCGCGACGGCCACGCCGACTTCATCAGGAGAGTCTCGGAGGTGTGCGGCGTCCCCCGCTCCACCCTCAAGAGGTGGCGGTGGAAGGAAAAGGTGATGACATCATTTGTACGTGGTTACATCTATTTGGTTGGCGGTTACGGGAGGCAACATTTCGCTAACGAACTCTACATAACAGCAAGGACACGACAATACAACCTGATACTGTAAATCGTTGATGTTACGGAACATGGAGTATACAACATAACAGGGCGGTATTTGGCAATACCGCCCTGTCAGAATCCGATTTTCGGCATCTTAGAACACCAAGGACTTACGCGAATATGGCGTGAGTCCTTTTTAAATGCCTAAAAACCAAATTGTGGGCAAATTGTGTTATATGTAGGTAAGCCTTAAGGAAGGTGGCGAATGACGGGGCATTGGTGTTCAATTACATGGATACGTTTTAAGCAACTGAAATCTATTCATTCCTGCACTGGATAAGTAGTATATAAACCCCAGGAGCACGTAACTGAGCATCTTTTTCTTGTCAGGTATTACCGGGCACTCATAGAATATTTCAGATTTTTCTATTGTAAAGGCAATTGGTGGGATGGCTGGCATGTGGGGAAAGTGGGATGCTATCTCATTTGGAGATAGCATTTTATTACGAACCTGTCATCAACAAGTTAATCAACATTTGTGACCATTTTGTGTCCACATTTTGCCTGGCTACCTCATAATTGACCGGAACAAACCAAAACAAACCCAAGTATCAAATTCAATACTTACAATAAATTGCCTTGATTGCCAAGGGGTTACAGAGGCCACTACTTCGCACTTTCACGGCGGCAACACGGGTTCAAATCCCGTTGGGGTCATATAAAAAAGCCACCTTGTCAAGGTGGCTTTTTTATGTGCTCCTCTTTACGATTTTTTGCTCTGGATGTGCCTACCATAAACCTATCCATATCCGTCGCTTGAATTTCCTATCGCGTGTTATCAACGTAACACCATACTGCGAAGCTTCTGCAGCGATAACTCGATCAGGTAAATTAGGCACTTGATCTCGTGGGATCTGTTGAAGATGAGCGATCACTTCGCTATCCATCGGCATTTCCACTAAAACATCATCAGGATTTTGTAGGGTCTGAAGCATTCGGGGTAACGTCTCTGCTTCAAGACGTTGTTTTTCGCTAAGACATACGATTTCGAACAGGGTAATGACGGAAATGCCCATGTAGAAATGGGAATTTCGCGATCATAACGTCGATACAGGCGTTGGATTTTTTACGTGACGTATCGATGGCTTTCGGTCTGCATACAGACGGCATCCGAGAACAAACAGTAGGTGGCGTGTTATGAAGAGGAACGGACAATGTAATTTGTAGGCATTGCAAACGGAGCGCGGCTGACCTTGTTAGTTCAGAGATTAAAATAGAGGGAATGACATCTCAAGAAACCACTCTGGGGATGATTAAATGTAATCGCTGTAGGCATGCCTGGATGTGACTCCGTATTGCGCTCATGCAGTCCAGGATATGACGCAGATAAACCCGGTCATCCTTCACAGGGCTGCAGCCTCTTGAAGAATATTTTCTCTGAGGTCTTCATGCAAAGCTTCTGCCTCTACCACATCAACTGAGCATCCGAGTAACGCTTCCAGATAGGTTACCAGGCCTCCGGAGAACCAGGGCGTGGTAGGTCTTTCTATTTCGATCAGAAAATCCACGTCACTGTCCGGGGTCACTTCTCTGCGGGCTGCCGAACCGAATACACGTAACGTGCCTACACCATGCCGCCGGGCGATATGAAGGATCTCTTCTCGCATCTCAAGAATGAGATTATTAATAGCCATACATCATTCCTTCATATGACATCATGCACTCGAATTTTAGGAGAACTGCGGGACGGGCATCTGCTCGTATAGTATATCGAAATCATCGGTGTTGTCAAGCTATGTGAAACGGCTTTATATTATAGAGTTACCAATATTCTGACTTAGGTTTTTATCATGGTTCTGATGCTTATCGAGCGGCATGTTGGCAACGAGTGGCTGGAGAATCTTCCCGTTACGGTGTGTGCTTATGTTAGGCCAGGGTCTGGTATCCAAAACTTCCAAAATGTGTCCACAAGAGGGATAGAACCAGCTAAAAGGTACGATCGCCCGGCCCGGGCAGTTAGAACATTGGCGACCAGAAGCGACCTGTATCAGCATGCTAAGCTTGTTTGCTGATTGGCTTACCCATGCGTGGCGGGTGAGGTAAAATGGTTGCATCTCAGATTTCCGATTAAGCCCTTGACGTCAAAATTACCATGGTATACTTATATGGAGTCGTGAATAACGCCCATACAGCGACTTATCATGTACAGATGATAAAGAGGATCAGACATGCCCATACCCGATACAAATCCGATGGTCACCATCCCGATGGTCACGCCGTTTAACGATGCGGACCGGATAGACTATGGCGCTGCAGAACGAAATGTCGAACGGTGGCTCAAGACGCCCATCAGTGGTTTTCTCGTCGGGTCACAGTCTGGCGAAGAGTTTTTTATGAGTAAGGAGGAAAAGCTCACGCTGGCCCGGACCATACACCAGGTCCTCGATGACCAGCGTTTTCTCATCGGTGGGATCGACTGCCCGTCGGTGATAGAAACTATACGGCGGGCGGATGCCTTTGCCGAAGTCGGGGCGGAGATGGTCCGCATCCGGTTCCCGCGAAACGAGGCCGTGGTGGCCGCGTATTTCGAGGAGGTCGTCCCGCGCTGCCCGGTGCCCATCTTGCTAATGCACCAATGTGCCCCTGAACGATTTGGTGCGGCGGGCGTCCCTGCGGCAACACCCGAAGTCCTCGGGCGGGTGGCTCAGATGGATGGGGTCTTCGGCTATGTCACGGACCACGACATGCGGTTTGAAGCCCGCGTGCGCCGGTATGTCCCAGCGGACAAGCGCTTCTGGATCTGCAACGGCAGCCTGATCCTCTCCGGCACGCTAATCGGCTGCAACGGGACCACGACCGCCTTCTCGAATATCTGGCCGGACGCGCTCAAGACCCTCCTGGACCTGGGCATGGCCGGCCGGTATGATGAGGCACAAGCCCTGCAGGAAAAAGTACGCCTGATCGATGAAGTCATGCTCCCTCATCTTGCTACCGGGATCAAAGCCGCTCTGAAGCTCCTGGGCTTCGAAGGCATGACGCCCCGCAAACCAACCCCACAGATGCCAACCGCTGAGGTCGCCCGTCTCAAACAGGTTATGGACGACGCCGGGTTGCTCAAAACCTGATCAGCACAGCGATGCCCATCCCGCAGCAGGCTGCGGCGGGCAGGCGAGCGGGCTTCCAAAATTCTCGTCGAAAGACGAGGTTCCACACGGACGAAGATACCGGTAGCTTTTTCCTGCGGGCGTCTTCATTATTGCACGAACGATATCCGTGCGACCTTCGGCCTGTGTTCCTCGATGGACGTTGCCCACCCCGGCTGGATATAGGTATGCTCCGAACAGGTCACGCCCCATAACCCACAAGAACGGCTCGACCGATTTCGACCAGTGCATTACCTGGAAATGGCTGTTGGATCCCCGCTATTTGCTCTGAAACGGCCTTGTTTTCTCCCTTTTTATTTTGGCACGATCCTTGCGCTCTTACCTCGGTGAGGGCAGGCAAGATGTACGGCGCATCGATTCGGGATTTGCCGAGGTTGGATTATTATTATATATTCTACAAAACCTTTTCAGGAGGCACGCTATGGGAATGGTAAAACGTCAATCACGACGGGCACTCGCCCTGATCACCTCTATGGCTTTTTCTCTGGGATGTGGCGGGACTGACCAATCTGGTTTGGAAATGGATGACGACTATTCCAGCAAGATGGTAGAAACGGAAATGGCCTTCGATGAGACGCCTCAGGCACCACGCGTCGCGCAGAACCAGCGCGTCCCGGATCAGCCCACCGCTTCGAATCAGGCCCGCCCTCGCATGATTATCAGAACCGCCCGCCTTTCCTGCGAGGTGGCGGCCTTCAATGAGACATTGGAGTCCATACAGAAAATCACCGCCCAATATAATGGCTATGTGGTGACCTCGACCCGAAACGGTGGAGACAGAGATTATACCTCTGGTGAAGTTATTCTCCGTGTCCCGTCCGAACGGTTCGACGAAACGCTTCAGGCGATTAAACAAACGGTTCAAACCGTTGAATCCGAACGGATAGACGGCAACGATGTATCCGAGCAGTTCTACGACCTCGTCGCCCGGCTTGACAACAAGAAGAAAGCTGAACGGCGTATCAGCAGATACTGAAGTCCGCCACAACGGTTAAGGATATCCTGGAAGTGGAGAAGGCCCTGACCGAGGTCCGCGGTGAGATCGAACGCATCGAAGGTCGCCGGCGGTATCTGGCCGATCAGGCTGCTATGTCCACCATCAGCATGGATCTCCATGAGCCACGTCCCATCACCTCCTCGGGCAGAAGAGGGTTCTGGTCGAAAATCACCCGAAGTTTTTCGCGCGGCCTGGATGGGTTCGGTGATGCAGTCGGTGGCAGCATAGAGATTATTATTGCCGGCAGCCCGATTGTGGTCATCTTCGGCGGCCTTGGCTGGGCCGGTCTGAAAGGCTTTCGCCGCCTTCGTCGTCGTCCGAAATTTCACAAAGAAGAGCAAACAGAAGCATAATTAATAGGTAAGGGAATGTATAGAAATCTATCCCGATATCTCCAGAGGTGTCTCGTCAGCTGCGGCGTATTTTTGATCTTACTGACGGCCTGTGGTCTTGCCTCAGACGAGTCCGGCGGGGTGTTCGACGATGCCGGCGGACGGGCCGCGGCCCCGTTACCACCGGATGCCGCTCCGCCTGAGCAGCAGGTCTACCGGTATCTGTATTTTGAACCGGGGGGGTTGGACATCAGCATGACGGTGTATCAGTCCCATGGCAGTGAATTTCTCTTCGAACGGTTGTGCATGCTCGACCACAATAATCAGCTTATCCCGGGCGCTGCAGTGCGATGGGACAGCTCGCCGGATGGCCGTGTGTGGACGTTTTATCTCCGTCCGGATGCCCAATGGAGCGACGGCAGGCCGGTGACCGCCCACGATTTCGAATACACCTATCGTCGGTTGCTTGATCCGGATGGGGGCAATGTATACGCCTTTTTCTATTACGACCTCAAGGGCGCAAAAGCCTATAATCAGCGTGAAAATACGGATCCGGGTTCTATTGGTGTACGTGCGGTGGATGATCTGACCTTCGAAATCGAGACCGAACAGCCGTGTGCCTTTCTGCCTTACATCACGTCCTTTTCCAGCTCGTCGCCCGCACCACAGTGGCAGGTGGAGAAATACGGTCGGCGGTGGACCGAAGTTGGCAATTGCGTCAGTAACAGTGCTTTTCAACTGGAAACCTAAAAAACCGGCGAACACATGAGCTTCGGCTTGAATCCCTACTACCGTGGGCCCAACAAAGGGTATCTTCGCAAAATCGTCCGCATCTTCACCTCGACGGTCGGGGCAGGTACAGGCCTCGCCCCCTATGAGAACAATGAGGTGGATATGATCGGGCTGGATGCCGTATTCCTCGAGGAGGTCCGTGAAAATCCGGCGTTGAGGCAGGAACTGTGGAGCTTCGAGCCGTTTACCACGGTATATCTGTATTTTCGTACGCGACAGCCGCCGTTTGATGATGTGCGGGTACGCCGTGCCTTCGCCCATGCCATCGATAAAGAGGCTATCACAGATATCATTCTGAAAAAGACCAAGACGCCTGCGTACACCATGCTGCCGATCCATTTTCCAGGGTATGTCGGGGATAAATATAAGTCGATACAGCGGTACGATCCGGCTCTGGCCCGGCGGTTGTTGGCAGAAGCCGGCTATCCAGACGGGAAGGGCTTTCCGACGGAGGCGTTGTGGCTGGCTGAAGCGCGTTCAAATACACCAGGCAGTCAAGCGGCCCAGGCCATACAGCAGATGCTGCAGGATAATCTCGGGATTACGATCTCACTGCGTAACACGGAAACCTCTGCCTATCGCAAGGCACAGTATGACTGGGAAATGCCGCTGAGTATTATCGGATTTAACTATGATTTTCCCGATCCACACAGCATGCTGGGGATTGTATGGCGGTCACAGCCGAAAGGCTATAGCCGGCACGATTGGCAGAATCCGTCTTTCGATGATCTGATCGATCGAGCCGCGGGTGAGATGAATTCGGTAAAGCGGATGGCGATGTACGACGAGGCGGAACGCCTGCTCGCTGAGGATGCAGGCGCGGTGTTCTTGTGGCACGAAAAATCTTACAGCCTACGGAAACCCTGGGTCAAAGGGGTGAAGCAGGACCAGTTCGGTAGCTACCCGTTTTACAAAAATAATACCTCATATAGCGATATTTACATAGGCAAAGAAGCGGGAACGGCACAACGCAAGCTGGATTATTGAACTTGCCTCATCCCAGAACTATTTCGTATCTTAATCTATCACCAACCTCGGCGTGCTCGCATCGTGTCCAGAGCACCAGTCACCAATCACCAATCATCCAATTGCCAATGACCCAACCAACCCCCCCCTCTGACTTTCTGGATATCCGCAAACACGGCTTCGTGCGCACGGCCGTTGCCGTGCCTCGCGTCCGTGTCGGCGACCCACACGAAAACGTCAAACATCATCTCGAGGTTTTAGAACCAGCAAATCGAGATGGCGCCTATTATGCCGTGTGCCCGGAATTAAGCCTGACTGGCTATACCTGCGCTGACCTGTTTCATTCTCAGGCGCTTCTTGAGGGGGCCTTAGAGGCCCTGGCCTGTTTGCTTGAGGCGACCAGAAGCTGGGATATGGGATTCAGTGTCGGTATGCCCTTGCAGATGGATCATGCTGTTTTTAACGTGGCCGTGACCTGCGCGCAGGGACAGATTCTGTCCGTCACCCCCAAAACATATCTGCCTCAATATCGGGAGTTCTATGAAGCAAGGTATTTCGCCCGTGCGGCCGAAGCACAGAGCAACATGGCCACGCTATGTGGGCAGACCGTGCCCTTTGGACCGGATGTGCTCATTCGGACTGATGATCCACGGGTGGTGATCTATCCGACGATCTGTGAAGACGACTGGGTGCCGATACCACCGAGTGCCCGGGCCGCTCTGGCAGGGGCTACCATACTCGCTAATTTGTCCGCTTCCAATATTGTCATCGGTAAGGCGCAGTACCGGGAGGAGCTGATTCTTGCTTCTTCCGGGCGGAACGAAGCAGCTCATCTGTATGCGGCAGCAGGATTTGGCGAGTCTACGATGGATACCGTCTGGGATGGCCATGCCTTTATTACCGAGCGCGGCTATATGCTGGCGCGGTCGGACCGATTCTGCATGGAAGGGACCTATGTGACCGCCGACATTGACGTGGAAGCGCTGGTGTTGGAGCGGGGTGTACAGGGCTCTTTTCGTCAAAATGCGATGGACTATAAGGACACCTGGCGTTCGGTGGTCTGGTCGGCAAACCTGGAAAAAAAGACGGCCCCGTCTCCGGTGCACCACACCTTTAAACGTCACATCTCACCCCATCCTTTTGTGCCTCATAACATGGATGAACGCGATGAACGGTGTCATGAGGTATTCATGATCCAATCGTCCGGCCTGGCGACCAAGCTCATGTCCCTGCCGGAAGATACGCGTAAGGTGATTATCGGCGTGTCCGGCGGTCAGGATTCAACCCATGCCCTTAACGTCGCCGTGCACACCATGGATATGCTCAAATTACCCCGTACCAATGTGGTCGCGATTACCATGCCGGGCTTCGGAACGACCGATCGGACCTACGATAATGCCTGTACACTCATTCAGTCCGTCGGCGCGACGTTCCATGAGATTGACATCAAACCGGTGGTCAGGCAGTTCTTCGCCGATATTGATCATTCGGAAGACAAGCAGAATCTAGTCTATGAAAATACCCAGGCCTGGTCCCGAAAACTTGAAGAGATGGCGACCGCTGCCAAAGTCAAAGGGATTGTCTTAGGCACGGGTGACCTGTCCGAACTGGCGTTGGGCTGGTGTACCATGTTCGGCGACCATGCCAGCCATTATGGGATCAACGCAGGCATTCCTAAAACACTCATCTCGTACCTCATCAAGTGGACCGCTGAAGTGGTGTTTAAAGATGAAATAGACGTGCAGGAGGTCCTGATGGATATCCTGGCTACGCCGATTTCACCGGAACTGTTGCCACCGGAAGAAGGGGAAATAGCTCAGAAGACCGAAGAGAAAATCGGACCTTACGAGTTACATGACTTTTATACCTACTATCTCGTGCGGTTCGGTTTTTCCCCGTCGCGGATCGCCCGGATGTGCCTGCATGCCTTTGAAGGGAAATACGATTTAGCGACCATCAAATCGTGGCTTCGCGTCTATATCACCCGTTTCTTCCAAAATCAATTTAAGCGCAACTGTCTGCCGGAAGGGCCGAAAGTCGGCTTGACTTGCATCTCTCCTCGCGGTGACTGGCGCATGCCCTCCGACGCCTCACCGGCCATCTGGCTTGCAGATCTGGATCAGGTGCCAGATGAGGTATAGCGCGCTGACGGTATGGACCTCCCTATCGATATTTAACCACAGAAACCCAGTGGTCCTAGTGGTTCCATTTTGTGAAAGCCTGCCCCATGAAACCATACCTCATGCCTTCCCACATCCGTTAGCCAGGTCTGGCGCATCCCGGATCAGGCCCTTGCTGAAGAAGCCCGATTATGGGCACAGGCGCATGGTATTAAGCCAGCCGCGACCGATAAAAGCGGATCAGTCTGGTGCTGGTTGATTGTCAAATACGTTTTGCATACCGGACTATGAATTGTTCGTAGGCGGACGGAGCGGCCAAGGTGCGATAGATGATAATGGGCGATTGTGTGAATTTATCTATAGAAATCTCGGGGCGATTACCGAAATGATTCCGACCCTGGAAACGCATACCGCGCAATAGATATTCCACCCTGTTTTTGGGTTGATGCCGAAGGCCGGCATCCTGTAGGCGCTCAGACGATGATTATGTTGGATGAGGTCGAAAATGGTTTTTGGCGTGTCAACCCGATGGTGGCAGAGGCTTTCGATGCGAGGGTAGATGTACAAGCCCACGCCTTGCATTACGTCCGGCGGCTTACAGAAGTCGGTAAATATCTGCTCATGGTATGGCCCTATCATGCTATGCTGGGTGGGATCGGCCATGCGATGGTTTCAGCCGTTGAAGAGGCTGTATTCTTCCATAATATGGCCCGTACCAGCCCATCAAGATTTGAGATTAAGAGGAACAATCGACTTACTGAGAATTATTCCGTCTTACGCCCGGAAGTATTGGACAGCCTGGTTGGGGATCCCATCGCTCAAAAAAATACCACTCTGATCAACCGGCTGATAACCAGTGATGGCGTGATCATTGCCGGTCAGGCCCAAAGTCATTGCGTCGCCTGGACTATTGAAGATTTGCGCACAGAGATCCGGGACAGAGATGAGACCCTTGCCGGAAAAATATATCTCCTGGAAGATTGCACTTCCCCTGTCGTCGTTCCCGACATCATAGACTTCACCGAACAGGCAGACGCTGCTTTTCAACGATTCGCTGAAGCGGGCATGCATGTGGTTAAATCAACCACACCGATGGCTGAATGGTATAATTTCCAGGTAATAGATTTTTCTTGAAAAGCTGCTGTTTCGGGTGATTGAATAATGCTTTCGAAATCATCATTCTTCAATAACCACGCGCGGAAGTTCTAACATCGCAGCACTGAGTTCGCATCCCAGTCCCGGACGTTCTCGCAGGGGCAGATGGCCTTCGGTAGCTTCGATGGGTTCGTCGATGTAGGTATTCCAGGTGGGGTAGTGGTAGGCGGTAAATTCCAGGTGGCGGGTATTGGGGATGACGGCCATGAGATGCGTCAATGCGATGCAGCTCAGAGGACCGTAGTTGTGCGGGGCCATGGGGATGTAATGGATCTGTGCGTAGTCGGCAATTTTTTTCATCTCTGTGAGGCCACCGGTCCATGCAAGGTCTGGATTAAGTATGTCGGCGGCACGTTGTTCCAGGATCTGTTGAAACCCCCAGCGGGAGAAGATTCGTTCGCCGGCAGCGATCGGAACACCGGTACGTTCGCGTACCTCACGCAGGGCCGAAACATTGTGCGGCTGGATCGGTTCTTCTATAAAATAAGGGTTGTAGGGCTTGACCGCCTCACCGATGCGGATGGCCGCGGGTACATCGAAGAGACAGTGCAGATCCAAGCCCACCTCGAGCGCACCACCCACCGCCTCACGCACCCATTCGAACCGGCGAGCGCCTTCCTCCATGTTGGCCACGCTGAGGTATCCCGCGTCATGGCTCGGACGGTCCATATTGCGGAAAAACCGGGCGGTCTTGCAAGCAGTCCAACCGTCATCCACACACTTACGAGACCAGTCCTGAACCGCCGCCTTATTCATTTCAATCTCATCGAAAATGCCACTGAAATAGATCGGCACCTTCTCTCGGGTCTTCCCCCCCATAATCTGATACAGCGGCCGTTCCAAGGCCTTTCCTACCAGATCCCACAGGGCCATATCAATCCCGCTGATGGCGCGTAATTCTGCGCCCATCATACCGTGATAAGAGGCACTCCGATACATAATGTCCCAGATTTTTTCCCGGTCTTCCGGGTTGCTGCCGAGGAGATAGGCACGGGCAAATTCATGGATAATGATTTCGGCCGGATCGGCCCGGTGGTACGTTTCACCGACGCCTACAAGGCCGCTGTCGGTCGTCAGTAGTATCCAGCAGTAATTACGGCAGGGAGACCGCAGCGTTTCAACTTTGATGATTTTCATGGATATCTCCTGATTTTTACGGCCGATACACGTCATGTCAGTCCGTTTGTCGGTACGGTCCGCCCCGTCCACAGCCGTCTACATAACACTGCAACGCCGTCGGCAACACCCGACGCACACCATATTCCTCTGCCCGGGCCCCCCACGACTGGACGACCGCATTACCCACCAGTTTGGGTAAGCTGTGCAGCCCTCTTAAAAATCGTTTTACTCCCGCCTCGCAGAAATCGGCAGGAAACACCCGGGTCGTGATAAACCCATGGGGGAAATCCTGATGAATCTCTGCATCGAGATGAAAGTAATGGCTGAGGGTAAAGACCTCCAGTCTCAGCCATTATGGAAAATGAAGCACTTGATACCCTCGCTTCTCCGCAATACGGTCCTTCTCTCGATCAATACGGATCCGTAAAGGGTCACAGTAGTGATGATCTCCGTCGTATGCTACGAGTGCAATGCCTTCGTCTGGGTAAAACGCCATATCCCAGGTCCGCATGGGGCCCTTGAGCTGCACTTCTTCACCGCACCATCGCTCTGCGGCAGCATCACGGAGGCATCGGCCAGCTTTTGATGTGTCAGGAGGCCTTCGATGGTGATCATAAGCGAAGTTCGGCCTCGTTAGCGCTTACAATTTATCATCTGTCAAAATAGCCATACGCTCGTTACGCTTCTTACGCCAATCACCTGCTACCCGATAAACAGCAATCTTCCGGACAGACATCCGGACAAGCCGACAGGTCTCCCAACGTCTGGCGTTCGGATGCATCCGACAACCGCTCTTCGATCAGTTCCCGGATCATATTGATAAATCGGGGATGGGTTCCGGTGGTGCTGGCTCTGACCATGTTAATGCCCAGATCGTCGCTCACCTGTCTGGCTTCCACGTCGAGGTCGTACCGTACTTCCATGTGATCCGAAATAAATCCGATGGGAACGAGAATGATGTCCTGTGGTTTTTCTGTATCATGCAAATGCTTAATATAATCACAGACATCAGGTTCCAGCCAGGGTTGATGAGGCGCCCCACTTCGGCTCTGGTACGCCAGCGACCAGCGGTCGTATCCCATCGCGTGACTAACCAGTCGAGCTGTTTCCTGCAGCTGGGCTTCGTACGCGCATCCGGCTGCCATTGCTGAAGGGATGCTGTGGGCGGTATAGATGATGGACGTCGCTTCTCGCCGTGCTTCCGGAATCTGACCGAAGGCTTCCTGCATGCGCGCGGTCATCGTGTTGATAAAACCGGGATGATTGAAAAAGGCCCTGAGCTTTTCGATCTCTGGTGCGCCCTCCCCTACCGACGCCTGGGCATCGGAGATATTCTCTCGGTATTGCCGGCAGTTGGAATAAGAACTATAGGCTGAAGTCAGAAAGACCAGCGCCCGTTGTATACCGTCTGTTTTCATCTGTGCCATCGTGTCGGGCAACAGAGGATGCCAGTTACGATTTCCCCAGTAGATCGGTAGATCGATATGGTGAGCAGCCAGTTCTTGCTCCAGCGCGGCAATCAAAGCTTTATTCTGTCCGTTGATCGGACTGAAACCGTCAAATGCGTAATAATGTTCGGCCACCGCCAGCATGCGTTCTCGGGGCACACGACGTCCCCGCAAGACATTTTCTAAAAAGGGCATTACCTCTTCACGGCCCTCCGGCCCACCGAAAGACACGACCAGTAGAGCATCATAGGTTGACATGTATATTCCTTTATCAAATGGATAATTGAGAATGGAAAATGGAAAATGAGAGTTTCGCAACAAAGGGATAGATTATATCTGATACAAACTCTCAATTATCTATTCTCAATTTGTTCTCTCACAGCGTCGCCTCCAGCCCCATGAGGGCCGCGTACATCGCCTGGGTACGCGGTATGGCTACGCCCTGCTTTTCAGCTTCTTCGATCAAGGGGGCTACGCACGCCTCAAACTCCGTTTTTCGGCCCTTCTGTATATCCTGTAGCGCGGAATGGGTCGAGTTACTTCTGGTTAATGGGGAGGTCATGACATGCTCGACAGCCTCCTCGACCGTGCCCTCACACCATGTTTTCATCTGATAAGGGCCAAAGTTAATCATCGGAATATGCTTCAGGTCAGCCAGGGCTTTCAGCTCACGAATCATACGCACCAGTTCCATCGCGAGTATCCTGGTGCCCAGGACTCCGGCATTATTTTGTCTCGAAAGGGTCGCCAACAGGCCGATAGGTATCCAGCCGACAACCTTGGTCCAGGTATACGATAGAACCTCATCCGTCGCCCGGGCATCCAGACCGGCCTCTAGAAAAAGGGCCACCAATTCATCTACCCGCGCAGAAGGCCGTCCGTCCAATGCTCCGAAATGGGTGCCCCCGTCAAAGGTCCAGTTGATCATCCCTGGTTCCGGCCGGCCTGAAGCGATAACGGACAGGGCCCCGAGCACCTTCTTCTGACCGAAAGCATCCGCCAGAAGGTCATCCTTCATGACCCCATTTTGCAAGGATATAACAGCCTCGCGGACATCAATATGGGCAGATGCGGCCAGAGCGGTTTGCATATCCTGTGCCTTCATGGCAAAAATAAGTACATCGCACGCCTCGATCAATTTCAGATTGTCGATGGCCTCGATCGGTACGGTAAACTCTGCAAGCCCGATAACACGAAGCCCGTTCTTCTGAATGGCCTCGATATGGGGGCCCGGACGACCCGCTACCGTAACACGGCATGTATTTTTCCGGGCCAGTACACCGGCGATGGTACCGCCGATACCACCGGGGCCGACAATGACGATTTCTTTCATAGTTATCTCCTGTATTTCACTGATGCTTTATATTGGTTGTTATGATAAACAATTTTTAGATTATTCACATATATCAAGCATGAAAGGCGTAGATGGCCAGATCCGCCACTTCAAGCCTTTCTCCAGACGAAAATCCTTCCACTTCCATTTCCAGCAATACATAGTCGCTGCGTCTCACATCCCCTGTCACAGCAATGGGAGTCCATACGCCTGGTTGCGGGATCGCCACGGTACGAAAAGGACTTGGATTGTGCTGATCGATGATGATTTCCCACATATTGAGAACTACCTGGCCACTGGTTCTGCCCCCATCAGGTATACGTACGAACCTTAGGGCGGTATATTTTCCCTCCAGGGGCCTATATTTTTTGCGTATCGTACCAAAGTTTGCCCCTTCGCATATAACCAGGCCTCCTGTGCGACCATGATCAGCTTCGTAACACATCTTGCCCTCTTGTCCGATATGAGGGGCATTCCAGAAGGGAAGGAGGTCATCGCCAAGGGTTAACTGCCAGCTCATGGTCTCCATCCGGTCCCCCGGCTCAAAAGAAAGGGGGCTGTCATCATGGATAGCGAGGGTTTGAATCTTCGAATCCCGTCCCAGAATCACGCCCCCCACCGGTTCGGTCACGCCGTCTAAAATATTCAGCATGGTTTGCCCATGAGCCGAAAGCAATACGTTGTTTTTTGCTTTGCTCAAATGCTCGATGCGTCTGCGTATCGCCGGTGTCTGGTCAATCCATTCAAACAGGCGCCAGAGGGCATACACGCCCCAGTCACTGCGCTCAGTGGCTGGCCAGGAAACAGTGATACGATGCATCACAGGATCCTGACTCAAGGCACTATCAACCACTTGCCGCCTTTCCTGCGCCTCGGCGGATAGGATGGCAACGTCTATTAAGGATAGCCCTTGCGCTTCCGAGGTGATTTCCATGCGCCCGGCATCCCGGTCCGGCAGTCGTGCCTGGGCGGAGGCCTCATAATATTCGAATCCTTTCAGGAGCATGTGCGCCCTTACTTTTTGTGCATCCGTTGCCGTTGCCGCCTTTGCCACAACCTGATATAGAAAACGGCGTGACACGATAAAGTCTGCTGTTTCCAGGACATCAAAGTATGTATCATTCTGGATGGGTAGCCACTGCTGGGCTGCCGGACTGAAGGCCGATGAATCGAGTATACGCGTGGTCCAGAACGTTTCCCATAGGTTGTAATATTCAGCCAGAAAGGGGGCGGCTTCAACGCCGACAGCCAGTTCGTACCATTCATTCAGCACCGCATCAACATCGATATCCGGATTCCAGTAGAGCCGGGCCATAAGGTAATACTTCGGCGCTTCCGCCCAATTATGACAGCTTTCCCCGTTGATCCCCATAATCCCCATATCGCGACCGTATCGCAGATATTCTGCCATATGGTGGTGGTAGATTCGTGGGGCCATGAAGCTACAGCCGAAGGTATAGTCATACCAGGCCATGTTCGGACAAACCGCCTGCCAGGCTTCCGCCATTTGGTGACCTGCTTGCTCTAAATCCGGATGAATCCATTTGTGACGGTCATACGTGTGATAGACCACAATTCGCGGATGCACGGTCGTTTCTGACGGTGCTTGAAATACATTAGCATAACCCAGGCAGCCAAGCCATTTATCCGGAAATTCATGGCACACCAGTTCCGCTACCCGGTTCGCCCATCGAAAAAAATGTTCCGAAATATGGCGCATGCCCAGCCAATTGTTATTGGGGTTGCCCCGCATGGGGGGGCCCACTTCCGTCTCACACACTATGGCGCCATCATTGCTGAGTGCGGTTGAGGAAAATGGGGGATTCCCGAATACTCACCATCGGAATCACAAGCTCGTTAAGATGAGGCACGTGTTCTCCCCGCGGACCGGGCATCAGCCAGCGTACGCCCAAGAATTGTTCCAAGAATGCACGCACCCCATGTTCCGTCCCCCAGCTTGTGGGACCGGCGATAATCAGATGGTCACTGCCCTGGGTTTCAATCACAAAGCCGTCTTCATCGAGGTCATGAAGGTCCGGTATCCTTTTATTGACAAAAGATGTGATCCCTACGTGAATATACGTCCTAGCCTCTTTGCGGGAGGCCCCTGACGTGGGTGACCTTTCTAACCGCATTCCTGTGGACTTTTCTATATATTCCGTCAACAAGGCTGCAGAAATCTGTCCCCCTTCTCCTATAACGAGGTCGGCAGCAGCCTGATCTGGTCCGATGAGAAGCACGTGGTCGGGGCTTCTTTCCCTACCCCATCGGCTTTCGATCAACGCTTTATTATCCATGACAACGCCACCTATCGAGCGACTTTAATATTCCCTTGCCATCCCTGTCATCCATTCGTATTGTACAGTTCGGTTTTATTTTTAAAACCCCGATGTCCTCTGTGTATCCCTGTGTTAATAAAGGAACGTCCCCATGACCGACGATAGCAATATCCCCGACATCCTTGAACATGGTGCGCCTGTTGACGGCCAGCCTCAGATCAGCGAAAAGCGGCTGTATATGCAATTGCAGGTGTTCACCAATGTGTCTGATCCAGAGACCCTCACAAACGCTGTGGCCGAATCTGGTCTGGAAGCAGCCGTGTATCTCGATATCAGTGATCCAGATGGGATCGGGGTCCTTTTCTTTTCGGTGGAACCGGATGTTTTTGTGACCGACATCCGTACGCTACTGACCTCGGCTCCTTTTGCTGCCCTGGAACGTCGCAGTGCCATGACCATGTTTGGGCGGTCGTATTCTCTCGGCTACGAACCGGATCTACAGGATGCCCTGATCGGGCGCCCACGCCGCACGGTATTGAATCCCGACTGGCCCTGGGTTATCTGGTATCCACTCCGGCGCAATGGTTCTTTCGCCCAACTCGAACATAAGGAACAACGTCAAATTCTGATGGAACATGCTCACATAGGCCGTGCGTTCGGAACGGCGGATTTTGCACATGATGTCCGCCTGGCCTGCTACGGCCTGGATGAAGCCGATAATGATTTTGTCATCGGCCTGCTTGGTAAAGAACTCTATCCTCTGTCCCGCGTGGTCCAGGATATGCGAAAAACGCAGCAAACCTCTTTATATATCGATTCCCTCGGTCCTTTTTTTATCGGCAAAAAAATCTGGGCGTCCCCTACCAATCTATAAAACCCTCAAGCTCACCTGACTGCACATATATCCTCCAATCTTCACCCCGTACTCCTTCCCTCACAGGAAAGGGACGGGGTCAGGTCATCTTCTCGACCGCTTTATAGCCCAGCACCGCACAGGCTGAGGCTACGTTCAATGAATTCTTAAAACCTAAAGTAGGGATCTCTATTATTTCATCACACTGCGCCATGACCTCGGGACTTACGCCCAGTGCTTCATTGCCCAGAACTAGACCTAATGTTGATGGATAGGTCATCTCAGTATAAAGGACAGACGCCGAAGTGGTTTCCGCAGCCCACACTGGTACATCGCGTTGCTGCAAATAGGATACGGCCGCGAGCGTTGTTTCAAAGTGTTGCCAGGGGACATAATCGATGGTGCCCAATGAAGTTTTCTCGAGTTTCTTATGTGGAGGATACGCTGTATAACCGCATAAGAACAAGCCCTGGACGCGCAAAATATCGCAGGTCCTGAATATCGCGCCGACGTTAAATGCACTACGCAGGTTATCCAGAATAAAATAGAGCGGTAGCTTCGGTAACTTGTTATAGGCCTCCAGGCTCATCTCCGCATCGAAACTACGGACTTCAAAGCTGGTTTCCATATCTCCTTTTTTGTTTCTCATAGATAGGTTCCCCGCGGCAGGTGTTACTGGTTTCCAGGTTATTTTTGACCTTCAAACATGGATCGTAGGGGGATGCGTCGCATGTGTCCGCCGTCTTTCTTGTGCTGCAATTCTGCCAGTACGGTTTCAAACGGCCCGATAGCCCAGCATTGATCTTCAGGAAGCGTCTCAATGGGGGGGCCTTCCTCATTCAACGGACAGATATCGCGCATCTCGACCGGCGTGCCGTCATCCAACTCATCATGCCAGCGTAGAGGTAAGCCCTGCGTCCGACATACATAAGGACGGTGCGCATAGATGCGACAACCACCGTGATCATCAAGAAACGCGCAGGCACCTGCCGCGTGAGGCGTACCATTTGTCAGAAGTTCAGAGTGATGGGATCGAATATGGTCTGCTTCCACTTCGAAAATGGTTAGATCATCAATACAGCAGGCACAGCACCCATTTCGGCATTGCAAACGACGCCCGTGGGTATGCTCAATAGGGGCTGCGGTTCGATCAATTTCCGCGTGTATATTCTGTATGGTATCCATTAGGTATAGTTCGGCTTCAGCCACGCATTGTCCCTCATCTGCTCACCTCACCCAGCCTTTATAATCATGCACCAACAGATTCCAACCAAATCGCCGGTAAAATCGCTGGGCACCAGTATTGTCAGGGGCAACCGAGCACACCAGCCATCTCATGTCACCCAGTAGCATCCACCGGAGGGCATGGCCTACCAGCCAGTGACCGATACCCCGGTTACGCCAGTCGCTATCGATTTCGATATCCTGCTGGGCACCCCAGCCCTGGAAGGCCGATAACCGCCCCCCTTGCGTCTGATCCAATGGCACACGTACAGGCCCCTATCCTATCCGATCCGTGCATAGCATCGAAGGTCACGCCCCATCGACTCACCGTGCGGCGTAAGGTCACCCCATCCACCGGTGATTTAGGCGATGGTAGGTCAACCGGTATCCGTCCACCGAACATCAAATCTTGACCGGATTCTTCATGGGGACGATAGCCCTGTTCCTTTAGAAAAGAGATAATATGGGGCCAGGTATCTAACACGCCGCCCACAACTGGGATCCACAAACCTTGGTCCCACATGGACATTTCTCTCACCCGCCATGTAACCATTTGTTCTTGGGCTGCCTTCAAGAGGGCACCGGCGGCTAACGACATGCCTGGATAAAAGATCAACCAGGACACGCTGCCGCAGTTACGATAGAACCTACCCACAGGCTCTTCAGTGCCGTACCTGAGAAGGTGCACCGCCCCTTGTATACTGCCGTCCTCGAAAGCGACAAATGTTTTTCGCTCTATCACCCAGGGATCGACTATATACTCATCCGGATTATGACACAAGCGATCGGCAATATAATCTTCAGGTAGTGCCCATCCTGGGGCTGCCGCTGCCAGATGTACATTGATTAATTTCTGCAAGCCGCGTAAATGGATCTCTTCATACGACGCTATATGCATGGTGAATCCCCCGACTTATACACCCTATACGCAATAACCCGGCCTGATCAGCACCGGGTTCTCTTCTTCGTATCGTGGTCTCCTCACTCCATCCTTCCTCACCTCAGAGCATTGATCTCATCCCTCAACGCAATAGCGGCGTTCCTTGCCGCCTCAGCAAAATCCGGATCGGAGGAGGCATGGATAATGCCCCTGGATGAGTTAATGAGCAGGCCGTCGCCCTTTTGATTGAGGCCTGTTTGCATGACCGACGCCAGGTCACCACCCTGCGCGCCGATTCCAGGTATCAGAAGAGGCAGCTCGGGGGCTTTTGATCGGATACCGGGTAAAGACTCGGCGTGGGTCGCACCAACGACCAGACCAGCATTTCCGGTTGTGTTCCAACTTTGAACGGCGGACGCAATTTCCAGATATAAAGGTTGACCATTGACGGTCAGATCCTGAATGTCACGTGCGCTCGCATTGGAGGTAAGACAGAGAACAAACACCCCTTTATCCTGATAATCCAGAAAAGGTTGTACGCCATCACGCCCCAGATACGGATTGACCGTGGCCCCATCGAATCTATAGTACTCAAACAACGCCTGAGCGTACATACGAGCCGTATTCCCGATATCACCCCGTTTTGCATCTGCTATCACAATAACGTTATCAGGGATCAGCTTGAGCGTCTTTTCCATGGATATCAAACCGCGTGGCCCCAGCACCTCATAAAAAGCCAGATTGAGCTTATATGCACACACGATATCCGACGTTTGCTCAATGATAGCCCGATTGAAATCGAAAACAGCGTCATCTGAGCCGTTGAGGTGCGCCGGAAAACGATCCGGGTCCGGATCAAGTCCTACACACACAAAACTATTGTTTTTTGCACTGACAGCAGACAACTTGTCTACGAATGATGACATGGAACATCCTCTTGGGAAGGTAATGCTATACTGCCAACAATATCACGAATGGTGGATACGCCCGATGCCGTGCACCAGGTGGTTAGTCCATCAACCACAGTAGCTCCCGCTCTCGGTTCAACAAAATTGGCGGTGCCTACCTGAACAGCGGTCGCCCCCGCGATCATAAACTCCAGCGCATCTTCGGCGCTGACAATCCCACCGATACCAATGACCGGAATATGAACCCGGTTCACCACCCGATAAATGGAAGCAATGGCCACCGGTTTAATCGCCGGCCCTGACAGTCCGCCCATGATGGCTCCGAGCTTGGGGCGGCGGGTATGAATATCAATGGCCATGCCGCGAATGGTATTAATGGCTGAAATCGCGTCCGCTCCTGCTTCTTCTACGCTGGCGGCAATCTCTGTAATATCTGTTATATTGGGGGTCAGCTTGGCAATAATAGGCAAGGAAGTTACACGACGCAAAGTCCCGATCAAGTCTCCTGCGCGCCGTGGATCTGTACTGAAATCCAGCCCGCCGGATACATTGGGACAGGACATGTTGATCTCCAAGGCATCAATCCCCTCGCAATCCGCCAGACGCTCGGTAACATATACAAATTCTTCCAGGGGACCGCCGCCCACGTTGACGACTAATGCCGTATCGAGTGTTCTCAAGTAAGGCATTTTCTCTCGGATGAAGGCCTCTACACCTACATTCTGTAGCCCGATGGAATTAAGCATGCCGGATGCCGTTTCTGCAGCCCGGGGTGGGGGGTTCCCCGGCCAGGGCTCCGGCGTCAAGGTTTTGGTGACAATACCGCCGAGAAGAGAAAGATCGACAAAACGGCCATATTCTGATCCGTATCCAAAGGTGCCCGAAGCGACCAAAACGGGATTTTTCAGACGAAGGTTACCAATCTGCACAGACAAATCTGGTGGTTTCATATCAGCACCACCTCCCGAATATCAAAGACGGGCCCAGCATAACATACCCGTTCATACCGGACCGTTGCTTCCGGATCGTCAGGGGTTATACATGGCACGACACAGGCCATACAGACGCCTACGCCACATGGCATAATACCCTCCAGAGAGACCTGTCCTGGTATCCCCGCTTTATCGGCCATGGTCTGAACAATACGCATCATGGGCGTCGGGCCGCATACATAAATATAGGCACAACGGTTGGGCTCATGTCGTATCATCTCCTCCAGCAAGCTCGTCACAAACCCGTGATGTCCACGGGTGCCGTCATCCGTAGCAAACCTGACAGACACGCCCAGGTTCTGGAACTTTTCTTCTCCGCTGAGTAATTCCGCTGTCGCGGCACCAAATAGTACGGTCATGTTTTCAGGCTTTGCCTGGCCAGTTCGTATCGTTTCCTGCACGAGAGACAAAAAAGGGGCCACACCAACGCCTCCTGCGACCATGACCACGGGGAGATCCGTCTGGACTGGATTAAACACTTGACCTAAAGGGCCAAGCACATCTACCTGTTCACCGGGACTCCGCCCCGCCAGAATATCCGTACCGCCGCCCACCACGCGGTAGATCAAACCAAAAACACCCTGCACCGGATCGCGTTCTGCAATACTGAACGGTCGGCGCAAGAGCGGGGTATGTTGCAACCAGGTTTGGCGATGGGTATCCCGAGACGTGTCGGTTACGCTTATGTGGACAAAATGGCCGGGAGAAGCATGGCGGGTAACATCAGGAGCTAACAGATCCATCCAATAAAGCTCTGGACCAATTTTGCGGTTGGAGATGATTTCAGCAGGGACCTGAAAAATAGGCGTAGAGGGCATGCACTATTTCGGCTTTCAAATTTTAGTTTTCGGGGTTTAAAGCAATCTTTCTTTTATATTATAGCTTCCAAAACACCTATTACAGTAAAAGAAAAAATGCGTTCTGTCAACTCATCATTTCAGACACCCTATTGATCCGAAAAATAAATACCAAGCCAACTATTTGTATCGATCGTCCCGTAGGTATTAATAATTTGGCAGGTTACAATTTCTTCCTGAACGGTTTGTAACGATATATTTTCGGTGAGCACGTACCCCTCCTGGCCTTGATGTGCCGCTTTCTGCCATTCCCCTTCATTGGCGAGAATATCTATAGAGCTACTTGGCGGTAACATGCTGATGATACGGCCTTCCGGGCTCTCTCGAAAGTCAACACTTCCGCCTACAGGAATACCTTTAGTAAGGGTAGGCGTGAAAATATCGCGCACTTGTATGTCTGCAATTCTATAAGCGACCTCAACACCTTCCACCAGCTCAATGATATAAACATATCCTGTATCGCTTTTCTGAACGTGCTTTTGTAACAACATGTTTATGCCAAGACGGTTTCCGTCGAGAGACGAAACAAGACCCTGACTTTTATTTCTTGTCATATTTTCACGCGTTAGAAGCGGTCGGTCGGAGATTTGCTCGACGGGCGGTGTATCTTCAACAGAGGGTTGCCCGGCTTGTGGTGACTTTTCAGTCGAGGCAGATCCCCGGCTGACCACATCGACCTTGGTGTCAAATACTACGGCCATATCTGAATTCATGGCCAGTGGTGCATGTGAACCTACAATCTCTATCGCCATAAAAGGATCGGGCGTATCTGTAGGCTTCAAAAATCGGTGTAGCACGTACCCTTCTTGACGCCTTGTTTTAATATGGCTCCATCCAACCTGCGTATCTAAAATTTCAACCAGCGTCCCGTCAGCCAGGCTACCGACTCTTTCACCGTCGGGTCCGTCCCGTACCGTAAGATTTGACCCCAGCGTGGCGATCCATCCCATGGTCCTTTCGATCCCGGGGCGTAGTTGATTTTGGCTCGATTTCGTTGGGGGCATTGTTTTACCAGGTTCAAACGAGGCCAGCACCTGAAATGGAACGAGCTTACGTTTAAGTTTCTGAGCGCCATCTATCGAATACAAATAACCGGTATCTCCCACCTCGACCGGAATAGAGGCGGTCAGTTTAATCATGACCCGCTCGCCGTCGATCGTGATGACATCACCGTGGTGTTTTAAAGGCAGATTTTCTACAATAGGTGGGGCGACTATCGCCGCCGATCTACCGGGCATTTCACTCGCACCGGGCTGTTTTAAATCAGAAGATTCTGCCGAGGTGGTCATGGATTCGTCCGGTGAGTTTTCTTCGTTAGCCTCGTCAGATACACCAGATTCCGCTAATAATTCTTCTATAAAACGAATCTTTGAGCTGACCACCTGGGCCTGGTCTGACCTTGGATATAACGTATCGATTTGTCGGTAAATCTGTAGGGCCGAATCTGGATCATCAAGATATATTTCAGTGATCCAGCCCATAGCGAACAAAGCCCGGGATGCATGCTCGCTTTCAGGGTACTGCTCAAATACCGTAGTGTATAGATTTAAGGCAGAGTCCGGATCAGTCGCCTCGAACAGGAGCGTCTCAGCCGTCCGGAAGATGTCGGTGTCGGATGGTCCATTCGGATCAGGCAGCGATAACGCTCGTGCTGCTTCTGAGCTATACGGCGTATGACTATATTTCGCTAAGATCGTCTGATACCCGCTCACACTCGCGACAGGATCATTCAGGATATGTTCTATGATCCATGCCCGCGCATAGGCGGCTTTGGCTGCGAGGGACTGATCATGGGTTTCCTCTTCGATCAACTGGTAATGGACGAGCGCAGAATCGACCATGTTGAACCTGAAAAGATAATGTTCCGCTAATTGGAATCGAGCCTCCGTAACCACGGATAGGCGATCCGGGTCAACGGCTTCATCGATCCGCACCGAGTCGGCGGCTCCTGCTGTTTCGATTGAATCAGGTGCCATAAAGGAAGATGAGTCGGGTGTTAAAAAGGCTGCCAGGGCATTATCCAAATCCCCCCGGTATTTTTGTAACTCATTGATATCCTGACTCTTTCGATCCGCTTCATCTCGAACCCAGAAGGCATTCGGACTTCGTTGTCTGGCTTCTATATATAATTCTTCTGCTCTGGGTAGGGCACCCTGTCGTTCATATATATTCCCCAGTTCAAACATGGCCTGGGATACTTCGGCACCATAGGTTTGGTCTCTATCATATCGTTCCATGAGGTCTTCATATTGGGCGATAGACGCATCGAACTGACTTAAGGCATCCTGACAAGCGGCCAGGGCCAACATAATTTTGGGACGATATCTCTGATAAGCCCCTTTATCCATTAAGGAACTGAATTTTTGCAGAGCGGGCTCATATTCCTGATCACGACGCAAACACTCCCCAATCATATAGTTCGCTTGAAACTCTAATTCATTGGTGTTGGCTATCTTGCTTACACGTTCGAACAAATTCAAAGCTTCGGTATGACGATTCAGTTCAAGATGGGCTTCCGCAATAAAGTATTGCGCTTCTGCGCGTCTTTTATGTTTAGGGTAACTGGTCAGAAAATCTGTATATCGTTCAATGGCCGTCTCATGACTTTTTTGTTTGAAGGAAAGGCTTCCCAGAAGTAAGTACGCTTCGGGTGACCATTCGCTTCTCGGATGTACCTTGAGGAAGACCTGCAGGTCTGCCTCCGCTCGCACGCTATCACCGGCGCTCAATGAGGCCTTCCCCTTGGAAAACATGCAATAGGGTGCCCATTTGCTGTTCGGATAATTGGTCATTACCTCTTCGTATTTACGGGCGGCCTGGGGAAATTGGCCCTGGGCTAAAAAGGAATCACCAATTAGTACCAATGCATCATCGACCCAATCACTGTGTGGATGATCTCGTACAATAAGGGCTGAATTTTCAATGGCCTGCTCATAGAGTCGGATGGCCTGGTCGGGTAGTCTATCGCCTTGCTGTAGCTGCATTTCCCTGCGAATCCGCTCCGCCTCACCAAAGGCCTTCTTGGCGTTATAGAACGTATTGTAATAGGGGCAACCGACTAACCAAATAGATGCAAATAAGAGGAGGAGCGAGCGTATATTCATAAGAGGAAAACGCACGACAGGTCTTAAGGATGAAGGCGAATCTGTATTTTGCGCTGGCTATGACTGTACAGATGGTGATGTA
>Ga0209402_10000997_pt1 | contig 32260 bp, 30 predicted proteins | sample ArcticOcean_MG_C_3_FD_187437 | JGI IMG/M metagenome (GOLD analysis project Ga0209402, IMG submission 187437) | Marine microbial communities from western Arctic Ocean - ArcticOcean_MG_CB8_126 (SPAdes) (version 2) | ecosystem: Environmental > Aquatic > Marine > Oceanic | place: Arctic Ocean... | reverse complement strand
TGGCTGAAGAACCAACTGCTGTGGCTGAAGAACCAACTGCTGTGGCTGAAGAACCAACTGCTGTGGCTGAAGAACCAACTGCTGTGGCTGAAGAACCAAGTACTAATAATACAGAGGAATAACACCTTGGAAATAACTACTGATATGGTCAAAAGCCTCCGCGAAGAAACTAATGCTGGTGTGATGGATTGCAAAAAAGCATTAGAAGAAGCAAATGGAGATCTAACTACTGCCATATCTTTCTTACGAGAAAAAGGTATTGCTAATGTTGCTAAAAAAGCCGACCGAGCAACTAATGAAGGAATTGTTGAATCCTATATACATAACAATTCCAAGGTTGGTGCTATGGTTGAGCTTGCTTGCGAAACAGACTTCGTAGCTCGAATGGAAGAATTTAAAGAACTTGCACATAACATAGCGATGCAAATTGCAGCCATGAATCCTCAATATTTAGATGATTCGGAAATTGAAGAAAAATCTAACACCAATGATGAGTTACTTTTAATGAAACAAGCTTTTATTAAAGATTCTTCAAAAAATATTAGTGATTTAGTTACCGACTTAGCATCAAAAGTTGGAGAAAATATCAAGATAAGACGTTTTTCAAGATTTGAATTAGGCAACTAATTAATACATGCTAGGAGTACACCATTAAAGATTCTGTCTATACCAGGGTTTTGGTTAAACTTAGTGGAGAATCCTTAAAAGGAAACTCCAATTTTGGTATTGATTACAATTCACTAAATTATCTTGCCAACGAATTCAAAGATGCAACAAAACTTGGTGTCCAAATCGCAGTAGTTATTGGTGGTGGTAATTTTTGGAGGGGACACGAATGGGAAGCTCTAGGAATGGATAGAGCAACTGCTGACTATACAGGAATGCTTGCAACATTAATGAATGCACTTGCTCTTCAAGATGCTATAGAAAAAAATGGAATGCCTGTCAGAACGATGTCTGCTCTTGAGGTACAAGCTGTTGCTGAAACTTACATAAGAAGAAAAGCAACAAGCCACTTAAATAAAAAGAGAATTGTGATATTTGGTGCAGGAATAGGTGATCCATACATGACAACAGATACTGCTGCAGCCTTAAGATCCATTGAAATAGGAGCTGATATCTTATGTATGTCAAAAAACCAAGTCGATGGTGTTTATGATAGTGATCCTAATAATAACCCTAATGCTAAGAAGTTTGATAATCTAGAATATATTGATGCAATTAATTTACGATTAAAGATTATGGATGGTACTGCATTATCCCTATGTATGGAAAATGATTTACCAATTGTGGTTTTTGACGTATTTAAAAAAGGCAACCTAAGTAAAGTTTTATCAGGAATAAAAATAGGTACTACTATTTCAAATTTAAAAACAAAAAATATTTAACTCTGTAGGAAATATTTATGAGTGAACAATTATTAAAAGAAACAGATACCAAAATGGGGAAAACTATAGAAGCTTTGAAAAAAGATTATTCAGCCATTCGTACAGGAAAAGCATCAAGCGCCCTTGTAGAAAATATTAATGTTGAATATTATGGTTCAAACACTATAATTTCAAATCTTGCTACTATTAGTGCACCAGAAGCACAATTGATTGTTATACAACCTTGGGATAGAGAAGCTATTGTTTCTATTGAAAAAGGTATTCAAAAATCTGAAATGGGCCTAAATCCAGCAAATGACGGGATAGTCATTCGTATCCCTGTACCAGCACCAACTGAAGAACGAAGGAAAGAATTAGTAAAAGTAATTAAAAAACTATCCGAGGATTATAAAATCTCAATTCGAAATACTAGAAGAGACTTTGTAGATCAAATAAAAAATCTTGAGAAAAGTAAAGAAATATCACAAGATGAACTCCGTAGATTTCAAGAACAAATACAAAAAACTACTGATAGTCATATTTCTAATATCGATAATATTACCGTGCAAAAAGAAAAAGAAATAATGGCGATATGATCAATGGCGATCTCCAACAATCCAATATTTCACCTATCGATATAATCAAAGATTTTCAATCAATTGAAAATCTTCCTACCCATATAGCTATCATTATGGACGGTAATGGAAGATGGGCTGAAGAGAGAAATATGCCTAGAATTGAAGGACATAAGGCTGGAATTGCTGCAATACAGCCTCTTGTTGATTCAGTGATAAACTCATCAATTCAACATCTAACTTTATATGCTTTTTCAACAGAAAACTGGAATCGACCAAAATCTGAAGTTGATGGTTTAATGGGGTTACTCGAAAAAGCAATATTTAAAGATGCAAGCACCCTTCATCAAAAAAATATTAAGTTAAATTATATTGGAAATACAACACGATTATCAGCTAACTTACAATCGCTTATAAAAAAATCTCTAACACTTACCCAAAATAATAGTGGAGTAAATTGTAATATAGCACTTGACTACGGAGGGCGCGAAGAAATTATTCAAGCAATTAAAAATATCATTGACGATAACATAAGCAGTAAGGATATCAACGAAGATCTAATTAATAGATATCTTTACACAGCTAATATTCCTGATCCAGATTTGATTATTAGAACTGCAGGAGAGCAAAGAATTAGCAATTTTCTTCCTTGGCAATCAGTTTATAGTGAATATTATTCAACTGAAACCTTTTGGCCTGAATTTAAACCCAGACATCTTTTAGATGCCATGCGATCATACAGTAAACGAAAGAGAAAATACGGTAAATTATAAATGAAAAGAAACCATTTCCTCACCAGGATAATGTCAGCATCAATTGTTTTACCAATACTCTTTGGGGCAATATTTCTTGGAAAGCCTTATATTACAATTTTTGTGATAATTATAGGAATGTTAGCAGTTTATGAGTTTACTAAATTAATTAAAATATCTCATTTTATAATTAAATTTTTCTTATTAGCCCTTTTACCTATTATATTAGTAATGTTTGAACTCATACAAGATAATGGATTTCTCGTTAATAATATTTTTCTAATTATTGCTCTAGTGTCCAGTATTTACATCTTGTCTTTTAAATTAGAATCAAACAGTCAAGTTAAACTTTCTTTTTATGGTTTAACAGGGCTAATATATATCGCTGGTTCATTACTTTCTGGATTATATATTTGGGAAAATTATCAAAACACATTAATGATGATAATAATGATAGGTATTTTCATCTCCGATACTTCAGCATATATAATAGGAACCCAAATAGGCAAACATGCATTAGCTAAAAATATTAGTCCAAATAAAACAATTGAAGGGAGTATAGGATCATTCATATTTACTATTATTTTTTTTATAATGATCTATGTCCAAAATATCAGTATTTTTACCAATATTAATACTACAATCTTTTTTGCTATAAATTTAAATATAAGTGCTCAAATTGGAGATATAATAATTTCCACACTAAAAAGAAAAGCTGATGTGAAAAATACCGGCGTAATTATGCCTGGTCATGGAGGTTGTTTAGACAGAATAGATTCAGTACTATTAAGTCTTTTGACAACACACTTATTTTTATGGAGTATTTTATGAAAAATATTATAATTTTAGGATCAACAGGATCTGTAGGTATCCAAGCTTTAGATATTGTCAGATATTTTCCAAAAGACCTTAATATTGTAGGCTTAGTTGCTGATAAAAATATTGATCTGCTTAATAAACAAATTTCAGAATTTAGACCTGATTTTATCAACTGTCATCAATCTTTAATAAGTAAATTAGAATTACAAGAGGCAGTTCAAACCCCAAATTACGAAATGATTTCTAGCCCTTCTGTCGATTTAATAGTAGTAGCTACACCGAGTCTATACAGTTTAAAAGACACCTTAGATGCTTTAAATATAGGGAAAACAATTGCCTTAGCAAGTAAAGAAATTATAGTAAGTGCTCAATCCCTACTTGATAAAATAGAAAATGGTCGTACTAATATACTACCTGTAGACAGCGAACCTAGCGCTATTTGGCAATGTATTGAACAAGAGTCTACTGTTGAAAAAATAATTATTACCGCTTCAGGTGGTTCTCTTAGAAATATACCTTCTAAACTATACGAATCTGTAACTCCTAAACAGGTATTAAATCATCCTACATGGTCTATGGGGAATAAAATTACTATTGATTCAGCTACATTTGCCAATAAAGCATTTGAAGTAATTGAATCTAAATGGTTATTTGACCTAGCATATGAAAAAATTTCTGTTTTAGTTCATCCACAAAGTATTGTTCACTCAATAGTAGAGTTTACAGATGGTTCTCTTAAAGCTCAATTAGCAAGCCCAGACATGAGATTACCCATCCAATATGCTTTGTTATTTCCGGAAAGAAAACCAAATAATCTAGTAGCTCCTCTAAATTTGGCAGCTATAGGTAAATTAGAATTTCAATCCGTAGACAATAATAAATATCCATGCTTTGAGTTAATAGTAGAAGCAGGAAAACTTGGAAAATCTTATCCAGCTACAGTATGTGCAGCTGATAATATTTTAGTTAATGCTTTCCTGGAAGGTAAAATTAAATTTACTGATATCGCAAAGATACTTGATCGTGTTATAAACGGTCATAAACCGTCACTAATTACTACAGAATCTATTATCGAAATTACGCAAGAATCTCAAATAAAAACAATCGAATTAATAACTAATTAAATATGAATATAGCATTATTTATAATATCTTTAGCAACAATCATACTTCTACATGAACTTGGACATTTTATTACTGGTAAATTTTTCAAAGTTAAAGTTGAAGAGTTTGGAATTGGTTTCCCCCCTCGTATATTGAAATTAAAATATCAAGATACTATTTATAGTATTAACGCAATTCCATTAGGTGGGTTTGTGAAGTTTTCAGGAGATGGAAACCCAGACCATCCAGATAGTCTAGAAAGTAAACCTGCTTACCAAAGATTTATTATTATTGCATCTGGACCATTAATAAATTTACTCCTAGCTATAATTTTATTCTCTAGTATTTACATGATACCAAGAGATTCAATCTATGGAACGGTTGTTATAGAATCAATAGTACCAGATTCCCCTGCTCAAATGTCAGGAATTCTAGCAGGTGATAGTATAAATCTAATTAATGGAGAAACTATTAAAAGTCCTTACCAAATAGAATATCTATTGAATTATCATCAGAATAATTATTTAGACTGGGAAATAGTTCGTGACAATGAAAATATTACCTATGAATTAAGACCTAGATATGATCGTATTCAAAAAAAATTCATGGTAGGTATCAATTTATCAATTGTAGATCCTTATAAAGAAACCGTCCATTATAATGTTTTTCAATCACTGATAAAAGGGTCAGGAACTATGCTTGATTATATTATCATGACAAAAAATGAAATCAGTAGTGCAATTTCAGGTACAAAACCACTTGTAGTGGCAGGACCAATAGGTATGGCACAAGCGTACGAAGAATTAAATAGTGAAAATAACTTTTCTGTAAAACAAAAAATTTTGTTTACTGTAAATTTAATGGCAATAATTAATCTTACCTTAGCTATTTTTAATTTCTTGCCTATACCTGCATTGGATGGTGGAAGATTATTTTTTATACTGATTGAGATGATCACTGGTGGGAAAAAAATATCTATGACAACTGAACGCTTGATACATGTAGCAGGATTCTTTACACTAATAATGTTAGCAATAATTATTAGTTGGGCAGATCTTATGCGAATAGTCAATGGACAAAGCATTTTATAGATAAGTTAGGAGTAATATGAGTCGAAGAATTACAAAAGCCGTCTATGTAGGTAGTCAAAAAGTAGGTGGAAATGCTCCTATTTCTGTTCAATCAATGACTAAAACGGACACAAGAGATATCAAAAGTACTGTTAAGCAAATTAAGGAACTTGAAGAATATGGCTGTGAAATAATTCGATGCGCTGTACCAGATATGGAAGCAGCAAAGGCATTAAAAGAAATAAAAAAATCTATTAATATCCCTTTAATAGCAGATATTCATTTCCATCATGAATTAGCTTTAGAATCTATACGGTCTAATGTCGATTGTTTAAGATTGAATCCTGGCAATATAAGAGATAGCGAAAAAGTTAAAGAAATTGTAACGATGGCTAAAGAAAGAGAAATCCCAATTCGTATTGGAGTAAATTTCGGGAGCCTTCCTCCTGTAGGGCAAATAGGGCAAACAAGATCTACACTAAGAGGTAAAGATGGAGTAAACCTTTTGCCAAAATCAAGTAAAATTGAACCTAATAGTTATACTGCTGTGGATCATATGGTAGATACAGCATTATGGGAAATTGGTATACTTGAATCATTGGATTTTGAACACATTAAGATTTCTTTAAAAGCATTTGAAGTAGATACAACGATTGAAGCATACAGAAAACTTGCTAAATTAGTCCCTTACCCTTTTCATTTAGGAATTACTGAAGCTGGAACAGCAAAATCTGGAAGTATCCGTAGTGCAATAGGTTTAGGTATTTTGTTATACGAAGGGATAGGAGACACTATACGAGTCTCCTTAAGCGATGACTCTACAGAAGAAATTGTGACAGGATACGAAATTCTTAAATCATTAAATTTAAGAACCAAAGGAGCAACATTAGTTGCTTGCCCTTCGTGTGGTCGAGCAGATATAAATGTTAAGAAACTAGCAAATATGGTAGATGAAGCACTAAAGGTTGTCGATAAAAATATCAAAGTAGCAGTTATGGGTTGCGAGGTAAATGGGCCGGGTGAAGCTAAAGATGCTGATATTGGTATAGCTGGAGGAGTGGGAAGAGCTGTAATATTTAGAAAAGGAGTTAAAGCAAGAGTAGTCGATGAATCAGAAATGTTTAATGCTTTAATTGAAGAAATAAATAACTTCGAAATAGAAGAATCTAACGTATAAGTTCTAAATATTCTTCTATTTTCTCTATTTCAACAAAGAAAGAATCAGCCTCTTTTCTCATCTTTATTTCAATTGAATTATTTTTCAAACTTCTTATAGAAACAACCATCCTAATTGGGAAACCCATTAAATCGGCATCTGCAAGTTTAACACCAGCAGTTTCATCTCTATCATCAAAAATTACATCAATATTTTTTGTATTTAGAATTTTATATATCTTTTCACAATTTTCTAACACAGAATCATCATTTAAATTTATACCCACTAGGTGAACTTGATAAGGAGATATTTCAGCGGGGAAAATAATACCTTTATCATCATGATTTTGCTCAATTGCAGCAGCTAGAACACGACTAACACCTATCCCATAACATCCCATTAAAATATGTTGTTGGACACCATTTTCATCTGTATAATATGCCCCTAAACTTTCCGAGTAAGATGTGCCTAATTTGAATACATGCCCCACTTCTACGCCTTTAGTAGTATTTAATTTGCTACCACATTGAGCGCAAATATAGCCTACGTTTGCTAAAGCTAGATCGTGAAATTTTTCAATAGTTATATCGCGAGGAATGTTTACATTATTATAATGAAAATCAATTTTATTGGCACCAGAAATATAATTGCTACCATTTTGTAAAGAATTATCAAACAAAAATTTAATATTGGGATTATTCATTAATCCAACTGGTGAAATAAACCCATGGAGTAAACCTGATTTTATCAATTCTTCATCACTTGCCAAGTGTAAATCTGCACCTTTGAATAAATTACTTAATTTTATTTCATTGATTTCCAAATCTCCTCTAATAGATACCATAACTAAATCTTCACCTATTATATAAAGAAGAGATTTAATTATATTTTTTGTATCTGAATTCAAATATTTTGAAATGTCATCTATGGTTTTCATAGAAGGAGTATTAACTTCTATGAGTTCCAATTGATTTTCATCTACCATTACCTCATGTCTAAAAACAGCTTTTTCACTATTTGCTGCATAATCACAAGAATCACAATAAATTATTGTATCTTCACCAACTTCAGAAGTAAGTATGAATTCTTGGGAATCCTTACCCCCAATAGCACCACTATCTGCCTGAACAACCAAAACAGGTAATCCACATTTCTGAAATATTCTTTTGTAAACATCTACCATTTCATCGTATCTTTTATCTAATCCTTCCTGATTAATATCAAACGAATATGCATCTTTCATATGAAATTCGCGTCCTCTTAAAAGGCCTGCTCTTGGGCGAGCTTCATCTCGAAACTTGACTTGAATTTGGTATAAATTTAATGGCAAGTCTCTATATGACTCAACATTACTCTTAACCATTTGAGTAATCACTTCTTCGTGTGTTGGGCCTAAAACTAATACGCGATCACGTCGATCTTTAAGCTGGAATAGTACTGGGCCATATGAATCTTTCCTGTTTGATCTTTCCCAAAGATCTACTGGTTGCAAAGCAGGCATATGAACTTCTTGAGCGCCTGATTTATCTAATTCATTTCTAATTATATTTTCTATATTCCGAAATGCTTTATACGCAATGGGCATATAGGCATAAACCCCAGCTGCAATTTGTAATATAAATCCAGCTTTTAACATTAACTGGTGACTAATACTTTCTGCATTAGTTGATATATTTTTTTGTGTTTTGCCAAAAAGATTTGAAAATCGCATAATTATTCCCCTAAGTTCTTGGTAATCCAAGTCCACGCATAGCTATAATATTTCTTTGAATCTCTGAAGTCCCTGCTGCAATAGTTGAAGAAATTCCACCATACCAAGATCTCAAAACTTTACCTTGTAACGGAGAATAACTTGATTGATAATCCATTCCTCCATACATTCCCAATATTTCCAACATTGCTTGAGAGTTACGTTTAGTCGTTTCTGCTCCAAAAACTTTGGATATAGATGCTTCTTTATTTGGTACTAAACCTTTACTTTGCATCCATGCTATATTGTAAGCCATATATCTTCCCACTTCTACTTCTATAAACATATCAGCAATTCGGTTTCTGAGAAGTGAATTGTTTGAAAGTTTACCATTATTTAAAGTATTAGTTTTAATATATTCTAAAAAATCATAAATTATTGAATAATTGCTTGCTACTCTTTCAATACCTGATCTTTCAAAATCTAAGTTTTGAGCAACTACATACCATCCTTGATCTAATTCTCCAACTATATTTCTTTTAGGCACTCTAACATTATCAAAAACAATGTTACTAAAACCATTTATTCTTGTCATATTTTGTATAGGATTGATTGTCACTCCAGGGCTATCTAATTCGACTAAAAATACTGTTATCCCTTTATGTTTGGGGACATCAGGATTGGTTCTTGTTGCTAACCAAATTAACTCAGAGTGAATAGCACCGCTATTCCAAGTTTTCACACCATTAATTATGAAATCATCCCCATCTTCATCTGCTCGTGTCTGCAAAGATGCTAAATCCGAACCTGTATTTGGCTCACTATAACCAATACAAATACTCATTTCCGCTTTAGCAATACTAGGAATAATCCTTGTTTTTTGCTCATCTGTGCCATTGATCATAATACTAGGTGCCATCTGATTTTCTGCAGTTAGGTGGTACCCAATTGGAGCACCTTGCATCACCATTTCTTCACGATAAATCACATATTCCATAATCCCCATACCAGCACCGCCATACATTTTAGGCCATTGCATTCCAATCCATCCATTTTTTGCCAACATTTGCGAAAATTCTTTTGAAACACCTACCCCTGCAACATCGTAAAGCACATTTTTATATTCAGGAGTCAAATTATTTGCTAAAAAGTTACTTATATCTATTCTTAATTTTTCTTGTTCCGGAGTAAAGCTAAATTCCATAAAAACGTCCTTATATTTGATATTAAATGATAACAATTATATTTTTGTATATACAAGCATCGATTGATAATTAAAATCTACCATGTTATAATTTACTATAAAATCGAATTAATGGCATCTACTATGCCTAAACAAATTTACGAAAAGTGGGACTTGTCCGACTTTTTTTTTTAATGAATTTAGGAATCTACAATGAAAAGTGATTTTTTAATAGCATTAACCCAATTAGCAGCTGAGAGAAATTTACCAAGGAATACAGTGATTTCAGCAATAGAACTAGCTCTAGCTGCAGCCTATAAAAAAGATAATTTTGACCCCAATCAGAATATCTCAGTAACAATGGACCCAGGTAGTGGAGATGTTACTGTTTTTATACTTAAGCTAGTTGTAGCAACTGTAGAAGATGATTTGATCGAAATTTCTTTAGATGAAGCAAAAACAATTACACCGAGTGCTGAAATTGATGACACAATAAAAATTGATTCACACCTCTATACCGCAGGAAGAATAGCCGCTCAAACAGCAAAACAGGTAGTAATGCAAAAATTAAGAGAAGCTGAAAGAGATTTAATTTTTGAAGAGTATGCTGAGAAATTTGACAATATAGTTACAGGATCAATCAACAAAATGGAACAGGGTGGTATTACTGTAGACTTAGGAAGAACAGAGGCACATATGCCTGATCGAGAAAAGGTTGTGACTGAAAGATATAGAATAAATCAAAAACTTAAGTTTTACATAGTTGAAGTTAATAAAGGAACCAGAAACCCTGAAATAATAGTATCAAGGTCTCACAAGGAATTATTAAGGAAGCTATTTGAGATTGAAATTCCTGAAATAAGTAACAAAATAGTAGAGATTAAAGCTATAGCTCGTGAACCAGGTTCGCGAAGTAAAGTAGCAGTATGGACTGAACAGGAAGGTGTTGACGCTGTTGGATCATGTGTGGGCTTAAGAGGAATACGAATACAAAATATAGTTAATGAACTTCAAGGTGAAAAAATTGATATTGTTCAATGGAATGCTGATCCAAAAATATTTATTGCAAACTCTTTAAATCCTTCACAAGTTTTAAATGTAAACTTAGATCATGAAAATGGTAATGCAATGGTAGCTGTACAGGATAAACAATTGTCTTTGGCAATAGGAAAAGAAGGACAAAATGCACGTCTAGCTGCAAAGCTTACCGGATGGAAAATAGATATTATTAGTGGTACTGAAGCTGAACAAATGGAATTAAACAAACCTCGAGAAAAAGAAGCTGTTAAAGAAGAAATTATCCCATCAGAATCCGAGTTAGTATCAGAAACCAGTGAAAATGTAGTCTTAGAAGTTGAAGAAGAAAAAGCAATAGCTATAGAGAATGTGGAAACTGAAGAAACTGTGGAAACTGAAGAAACTGTAGTTTCTATAGAAGATGGGCTAAATAATCAAGAAAATGTTTCTGAAGATGAAGAAAAGACAGAAATTGATTCAGCCTTAGATAGCGGTAAAATAAGTATTGAAGAAGCCTTAGCTAACTTAGAAATTAACGAAAATATTAAAGAAGATACTGTTGATACTGAAGAACCAAAAAGTATTTCTCTTTCAGACGATATATGGAATATACCTCAACTGGCAGGATCAAAAGCTTCGCCGCAAATACGATTTGCTGAAGACATAGTTGAAACACAAGGCAGAGACGAAGGTGGACGAAAATCAAGAAGAAAAAGCAATAACAAAAATAGAAAGGGCCCAACAACCACCAATCGTCGTTCCTAGTGTGGAGGTATTATGAATGAATTAAAACATGTACCGATACGAACTTGTATTGGATGTGGAATAAAAAGACCTCAAAAAGAATTTGTTAAATTAGTAAAGACAAAAGAGAATTTAATAACAATAAATTCAAACGATAACAAACGTAAACTAGAAGGAAGAAGTGTCTATATTTGTAAATCTTATGAATGCTGGACAAATACAATAAAAAAAGAAAAAATAGAGCGGAATATGAAATCTACTTTGTCAAAAAATGACAAAGATATTATATGTGATTATATGTTTAAATATAGGTTGTGATAATTATGTCTGAAACAAGTTCAATACAAGAAAAAGAACAAAATACCAGTAAATCCCTTGAAATTGCTCCTAACACTACGATTTCAGATCTTGCTGAATTGCTCGATAGCAACCCTGTAGATTTAATGAAGCAATTAATGAGAGTAGGAATTATGGCAAATATAAATGCCATTTTAGACATCCAAATTATTGAAAAAATTGCTACTGCATTTGGGTATACTATTATTGTAAAAGAAAATACTCAACCTGCGTCTCTTTTTGACTCTCGGAAAATTGATGAAGAAATAGATTTATCCAATCATATATTAAGAGCCCCTATAATCACTGTGTTAGGCCATGTTGACCATGGTAAAACAAGCGTTTTAGATGCTATACGTGAAAGTCATATAGCTGAAAAGGAAACTGGTGGAATAACACAACACATTGGTGCTTATCAAATAACTTATAAAGACCAACCAATAACATTTATTGACACACCAGGTCATGCAGCATTTACAGCGATGAGGGCAAGAGGTGCTGAAATAACAGATATCGCTGTTTTGGTAGTAGCCGCTGATGATGGGATAATGCCACAAACACTTGAAGCAATTGATCATGCTAAAGCAGCAAAAGTCCCTATTGTAGTCGCTATCAATAAATGTGATCTTGAAAACAGTGATCCAGATAGGATCAAAAGACAACTTGCTGAAAATGATTTGTTAGTGGAAGACTGGGGTGGAGACATAATATGCGTTTCAGTATCTGCTAAAACTGGTATGGGACTAGATACTTTATTAGAAAATCTTTTGCTTTTAGCCGAAGTTTCAGAATTGAAAGCAAATCCTAATACTCAAGCTAGTGGTGTAGTAATAGAAGCAAAATTAGATAAAAATAGAGGACCAGTAGCAACCCTATTAGTACAATCAGGCACTCTAAATATTGGTGAAAAAATATTCACTAATTCTACTGAAGGTAGAATAAAATCTATGTTCAACTATAATAATGAAAAGATAGAAAATGCCCTCCCATCATACCCTGTTGAAATTATGGGTATAAATAAACCACCTCTAGCAGGTGAAGTATTTATGGTTGCATCTTCTGAGAAAGAAGCTGAAGAATTACTTGAAGCTCGAAAGAAATCTAGGTCAAAAATATCTGATTATTCTATATCTGAAAGTACCGTTTCAATAAATACGGGACAACTGGTAAAAGACATCCCTCTGATAATTAAAACAGATGTCCAAGGTTCAGCAGAAGCTATAAGAGACTCTTTAACTAAACTAAGTAATGATATTGCAAAAGTAAGTATTATTCATTCTTCAAGTGGATTTATCACAGAAACTGATTTATTACTCGCTTCAACAACAAATGCAATAGTAATAGGTTTTCGAACAAGTCTCGCACAAAGTGCAAAACAAGTTGCAGACTCCGTAAATATTCCAATCAAATTTTATGAGATTATCTATGAACTAATTGAGTATATCGAGACCTTAATTATTGGTTCAGAAGAAGTAGAGGAAGTTGATAGTATTGACGGACATGCAACTATACGAGCTATATTCTCAAGGAGTAAAAGATCAAAAATTGCAGGGTTATATGTATCTGATGGGAAAATAACTCGATCTAGCATGATTCGGGTCATTAGAGGTGGTACAGAAATACACGATGGATCAATAACTACCCTAAGAAGATTTCAAGAAGATATTAGGGAAGTAGGGGTAGGACTTGAATGTGGAATTACTTTTTCGAACTTTGAAGAATTCCAAGAAGATGATGAGTTAATTATACATAGTAAAAAGTAAATGTAATCAAATATGGATGATCGACGTATTAGAAAAATTAATGACCTGTTACAAGAAGAAATTGGCTGGCTTATTACAACTGAATTGAAAGACCCACGTTTATCTCTTCTACTAAGTGTAACCAAAGTTATAGCAAGTAAAGATTTAAAATCTGCCAAAATTATGATTAGCGTGATGGGTTCTATCGATGAACAGCAAAATGCTCTTAAAGCACTAAACGATGCAAGCGGCTATATTTACAACGAATTAAAATCTCGAGTCAGGCTTCGTTATCTTCCATATTTAAAATTTTTGCAAGATGATTCTATTGAAGCCATGGTAAACCTTCCCAATACAGCGAATTAAATTTTAATACTGTAATGATAAATACAATCATTAATATAGATAAAGACTCAGGTATTACGTCAACGGGTGTTGATAAAAATATTAAAAAAATTATTGGCACTAAAAAAATAGGCCATGTAGGTACATTAGATCCTCTTGCAACAGGCATTTTACCAATATTTATAGGCCAAGCCACACGTTTGATTAATTTTATGAACGATAGAACAAAAGAGTATCTATGTGATCTAGAATTAGGATTTACGTCAACTACTTTCGATACTGAAGGTGAAGTGACAAAAGTACCCTATAAATTAACAGTCAGTAATGATTTATTAGAATCAGTTGTGTCAACGTTTATTGGAGATACACTTCAAGTGCCTCCAATATATAGTTCTGTAAAGGTTAATGGACGCAGGGCATATTCTCTAGCTAGAAAAGGAATACAATTCAATCTTGAAGCAAAAAGAATTTATATTGAGGATGTAACAATTATTAAAAATAACATGCCTACCATATCATTATCAATTAAATGTAATGAAGGGGTATATATACGGTCATTAGTTCATGATATAGGTGAAAGATTAAAATGTGGTGCGATTTTAACAAAACTAAGAAGAACTAAAAGTGGTATTTTTGACCTAAATACAGCAACTACGTTGGAACATTTATCTACTGATAACTGGAAAGACCATACAATACCAATCGATCATATAATCAAACATTTACCAAGAATAAATACGAATGAAAATGAGCGGTATAAACTAAGTACTGGCCAGGCAATAACGAAAAGAATAAGTGATAATGACTTTGATGATCAAAGTTTTGTGCGTTGTTATGACTACGAAAACATGTTTATTGGAATAGCGCAGTTCGAAAAGGACAACAACTTATACCTACCTCATAAAATATTCATTTGATTCGAAATACACAAAAATGAAATATTTTTGTTAAGTTATACCTATTTTTTTCATATTATAGGCATAAAACTTGACAATTTAGTTAATAATATTGTCTACTTAGTTAGATACGAGCTGTTCTTTAATTTTTTTAATTTAAATAAAGGTGGTATAGCTATGAAATTCTATAACTTAAAGCTGCGAAAATCCGTTGAAGTCGATGAAAAAGATGTTACCTTAGTAACTATGAAAAATGGTCGACCTGCTGCAAGAGCAACTACTACAATTGATGGACAAGAATACACAATGTTCAGAATACTTGGTAAAGCTGACGCTGAAAAATTACAAAAGTAATTTATTATAATAAGTTAATTATAGCTTCTGCCAGTTTATGATTAGTGGAGGCTATAAAAGATTTAATTTTATTGTCACTTAGTGCTGGTACAAACGAATACTCTAACAATTTTTTCTCATTTGTTATTTCATATACACAAAAGTTCTTTGGTGTGATAAATCCTAGTCCTGGATTTACTTCATTATTAGGTTCATCGAACATTAGATACGCATCAATTAATCCCCTTGCCAACCATGGATATATGCACGATCCTCCATTAGGCCATATTCTTGGGGGGTTTTCTAATTCATTAAGACTTTTTAGAAGTCTGCTGGTATTTTCATACCAGAGTAATGAATAATTAGGACTCATACAATAAGTAGCCAATACTATTCCATCTTCTAAATTAGTTTTAGGTATTACAGATACATCTTTAAACTTTTTTATACTTATATTGCAATAACTAAAAGAATCACCTTCTGAATAATAAAATTCTTCTCGTATGAAATCTATGGCAGCTGCACATACAGGCTGTAATGAAATCGGGTTATATATTGTTAATACCGACCACCATTCTGCAGGGATGTCTGTTTTGAATAATGATGTTCCATCGAAAGGGTCAACGGACATAATATAATTTATTTTTTGCTTTGGGTTTATAACGAAATGTCCATGTTCAGAAAATACTTCAATAGAGTATGGTGAAGTTTTTATATATTTCATAATATGGTCTTCACATAACTTATCAATTTCCAAAAATCGATCTTCTTTTGGGTCACGGCCAGCTACGTCACCAATAATATTTTTACCTTTACCTTCAGAATACAACTTTTTTACATTGATATTCAATTCTTGATACATTGTAAAAAAAAGATCTCTCCAGTTAAATAACTCATTCATATCGTTTATTTTCACACACTTTCTTGTATTTAATTAGGTTTCTTAGCAAACAAAATCAAAAGGCCACCAAATCCAGTCAATAATCCACAAATAACAAAAGGAATTATATAATCACCAACTCGATCAAAATAAAAACCAAGAGCAATAGGTGTAATAATTCCTGTCAGGCTCGTAATAAAACTACCTACGCCCATAATTTTACCGAAATTTGATCTACCAAAGTATTCACCTCTTATGGCAACTATTGCTGGTCCACGACCGCCATGTCCGATCGCAAATGTTATTGCAAATAAATAAGCCATAATTATAGATTTAGATGAATTGTCTGACACATCAGGAATTAAGGCAAGAAAAACAACCCCTAGTCCTTGAATTGCACAAAATATCCATATTGCATGACGCTTATCTATCAAATCCCCAATAAAACTTCCAAAAATTCGCATTAATATTTCGATAAATCCATAAACTGCAAATATCGTAGAGGCAACAACTATTGAAAACCCTGCATCTGTTAAACGTATCAGTCCATGTACATAAACTGCATGCGTAGTAAATCCATTTAAAGCATGCACGCTCGGAATTATCCAAAAAGCAGAAGTTCTCATTGCTTGTTTTAAAGAAAAATCTTCTTCAATAGAAATAGGTTGACTATTTGTTTGTTCAAGTCTGCCGGTGTTAGTTTTGATCAATTTTGGTCTTTTCATAACCTGACTTAATGGCAAACAAACTATAACTGTGGCTGCTGCTAAGATGAAAGCAGTCGTTCTCCAGCCATATACTGCAATTAATATAGTAACCAAAGGTAATAAGAAAGCAGCTCCTGCTGGGACACCAGCCATGGCTATACCAAGGCCCGTATTTCGATGCTTTTGGAACCACCAATTAACAGATGTTGTAACTGGTATAAAGCTACCTAAACCAACACCTGCCGTAATAACTAATAAAGATATATAAAACATTACAGGGTTTTCTAGAAGACCTAAAATAACAAACCCTAAAGAGGTAATAATACCGCCTATTAGAATCATAGTATCAGGACCAAATTTATCTGCTAGAAAGCCTTCTATCGGACCTAGAAAACTACCTTCAATCCTCACAACTGAGAACGCTCCGGAGATTAATGCCCTACTCCAACGAAATTCTTGCTCTAAAGCAATAAAAAATAAGCCCATACATTGTGTATTTAAACCTATCAACAAACATAATATAGCCATTCCAGAAAACGCAACAAACCATGGTCTGAGCTCATCAAACGATTTTGTTATCAACTTCGCTCCTCATTCACTATTTCAGCATAAGAGTGACGTTATTTTTCTTCTGGTTGAATAGCAGGGGCAGGATTAGGTATACCATCAGTTAATGCATTTGGCATCATTACTTCTAATTGATCAAGTGTCCAAGCAGAATCACTATGAATTACACGAGAAACGTGCCTAGAAGAGTATAAGGTCATAGGAGGACCAGATGTTCCAATTACTTCACCAGTGATATTTTCTGCTGCATCTGTGCACAAATATACAGCTTTTGGTGCATTTCTATCTGGATGCCTTGGTTCCCATAATTCCTTTGCAGGGGTTGATCTTCGACTGCTAATACCTCTTTGGGCTCGAATTTCAAGTGCTGAATCAGGTATACTTCCAGTCATTCTGGTGTCTCCACCGGGATAAACAGCATTTACAGTTATATTAAACGGAGATAATTCTCTTGAAAGAGATCGAACAAATCCAACTTGACCTTCTTTTGCAGCTGCATAATTTGTTTGCCCAGAGTTTCCAAGTCCAGAACCTGAAGAAAATATTACTATTCTTCCAGATCTTTGTTCAATTAAATGAGGTACTACCTGCTTTACCGTATTAAATGCACCGTAGAGATGCACTGAGAGAACCGCATCCCATTCTTCTTCAGTCATGTTAAAAACCATACGATCACGTAGGATTCCTGCAACATGCATTAAAATATCAACTCTGCCGAAGTTATCTATAGCTGCTTGTACTAATTTACCAGCACCTTCCATTGTTGCGATTGTGTCATAATTTGAAATTGCTATTCCGCCATTTTCTTTAATGCCTGAAACTAATTCATCAGCAGGACCATTAGAAGTGCCTGTACCATCAACAGCTCCTCCCACGTCATTAACTACAACTGATGCGCCTTCTTCAGCAAGTAATCTACATACTCCACGACCTATACCGCCACCGCCACCTGTAACTATTGCCACTTTTCCTTCTAATCTATTTCCCATTTTCTAACTCCATTTGTTTTGTTAGTTTAATTACATCTTAACTACATATCAAAAGATATAATTCTAGGCACTAAATCATCTAGTTCATCCATAGAAAAAACTTTTTCGTGGTATATTGCTCTCTCTACCTCTGGGTTGGTATACAAATATATATCACCTCCCCTAACTCCAAATACATAACCATTGGCATTTGGGGAACCTTCACCTGCTAGATAAGCAACCAAAGGGGCAACATTCGCTGGATCTTCTGGAGACTTGTCCCCTGACCAACCAATTCCAGGCTCTTTCAGCCCTAAACCTGCACGGTCATCTGGGGTTGGATATATACCTGAAGCTCTATATGAATCTACACTTCCAGAAAATAATCTAGTTTTCGCTACTGGAGAAACCGCGTTACATGTAACTCCATACCGTCCCATATCCCTGGCGATTGTTCTTGTCATACCAATGATACCTTCAGTTGCAGCAGAATAATTGGACATTCCTATTTCACCTAATCCAGCATCTGAAGTCATGTTTACTATTCGACCATATCGTTGTTGTCGAAATAAAATACATGCATACTTTGTGGTAGTAAAATATGATTTTAAAGAATTTTGAATAACTACAGCAAAATCTTCAGCCTGCATATTGAAAATCATTTCATCTCTTCTAACACCAACACTATTAATTAATATATCTAATTGACCATATGTATCTACAGCTTTTTGTATTACCGCTTCTCCACCAGCCATAAGTGATACATCTTCATAGCACGCAACTGCCTTACCACCATCGTCAGTAATTTCTTTTACTACTTGGTCTGCAAAAACTGTAGAAGAACCTGTGCCATCAATTTCGCATCCCAAATCATTCACGACTACTGAGGCTCCTTCTTCCGCTAATAATAATGCCACTGCTCTTCCAATGCCTCTACCTCCACCAGATACAACAGCTACCTGATCAGCAAATCTACCAGACATTATGGACCTCCTTTATGTTAATAAAAAATTAAAATTGCCAAAGCATTATACAAAACAAACATATGCATAACTACACAATAATAGTGTTTATTATTTATTGTGCCTATAAATAAACATGATGTATAATGACTCAAAGAATAATTATGAAAAAAATATCGAAAATGATTTAAGGAGCAAATCGTAGACGGTAATATTACAATGGTCTTACTGTTAGTTGTGACGCTTTTATTATCAGCTTTTTTTTCTGGTTCTGAAGCTGCTTTCTTATCTTTACATCGAGGCAGAATCGCCAAACTAATTAAAGATAAAATTAGTGGGGCAGAAGAAATCGCCAATTTAGTTGAACACCCTGAAAAGCTCCTCGCAACAGTACTAACTGGAAATAATATTGTTAACACAGCTGCAGCATCTATTGGTACAGCTCTTGTGATTTCAATATTTCAAAATAGCAATATTCCTAATTCAATATCTGTCTTAATTGCTACTGTTTTTATATCTATTTTACTTTTGATATTTAGTGAAACTATCCCTAAAACTATAGCCGTAAGAAATTCTGAAAAAGTAGCTTTAATGGCAGTTAAAGCACTAGTAAAAGTTGCCTATTTATTTTTCCCATTTGTGTGGTTCCTTGAAAAGATAAGCAGGCTTACTGGACTTTTATTTGGTATAAAAGATGCCTCAATAATTTCTGAAGAAGAAATATTAGCTTTAATTGATGAAAGGCAGCAAATTGGAGAAGCTGATGCAAGTGAATCACAAATGTTAGAACGGGTGTTTAGATTTAACGATACTAAACTTTTTGAAGTAATGACACCTAGAACAGAAATTATTGCAATCGATCAAACATCTACCCTTGAGACATTTCTTGTGATGTACAAAAATCATACACATTCTAGGTTTCCTATTTATTCTGAAAATATTGAAAATATTACCGGAACTATTTCAGCAAAAGATATTCTTACCGCTGTAGGTAATAAATATCTTACTGAAAAATCTACTCTTATTGATTTTAAAAGACCTGTGTATTTTGTCCCAGAAACAAAATTAGTTAGTGAGCTATTTACCGAAATGAGATTATATGGATATAAAATGGCAATGCTTGCAGATGAATTTGGAGGGCTTGCTGGACTAATAACTCTTGAAATGTTAATGGAAGAAATTGTTGGAAAAGTTGGAGAAGAAGGCCAATTAATCTCCAACGAAATTGAAGCATTAGGTGAAAACACATTTCTTATTGATGGAGCTACTAGAATAGAAGATATATCCGAATCCATTGACCTTATTATACCTGATGGTGAATACGAAACCATTGCCGGGTTTGTCTTATTTAAATTTGGAAATATTCCTTCGGTTGGAGATTCTATCATGCATAATAATTATCGTTTTGAAATAGTAGAAATGAAAAATGTTAGAATTGAACAAGTTAAAATTACTAAAACAAGAGTAATCAAAAATTTAAAGCAATCATAAAAGATATACATCTTTAATATAGCCAATTTATGAACAATCATTCAACAAGTTCTATAATCAAAGAAGTGCAAAACACACTAGAGCAATGTAACGCTTTTGAATGTAATAATCAGAAATTAGTTGTTGCGGTATCAGGCGGGCCTGATTCTATTTGCCTATTGGATATACTAAGCAAACTTACGAAATTTCACCAATTTCAAATTAACGTTCTCCATATAAATCATCTCCTACGAGGAAAAGAAAGTGACTTAGATGAAATGTATGTAAAGGAATTTTGTGCCAATTTAAATATTAGAGTACATACTGAATCTATTAATGTCATTGAAGAGGCAAAAAGACTTAAACAATCAATTGAAACAACTGCAAGAATTATAAGATATGAAAAATTATTGGACTATTGCCTCAAAATTGATAGCCGTTTTCTGCTAACTGCACATAATGCAAATGATTCTGTAGAAACCGTAGTAATGAATTTTATACGCGGCACTGGGTTGCGTGGTCTCAAAGGAATTTTGAAACAAAGGCAGCTAGATGGAGTAAATTTAATTAGGCCTTTAATAAATATTGAAAAAAAAGATATTCTAGCTTATTTAAATAAAAATAATATTAAGTCTCGTTTTGACTCTACAAATAATGACACACAATACACAAGAAATAATATTAGAAAAAACACTTTACCCATATTAGAAAAATTAAATCCAGGATTACATAAAAATTTGTTGCAGCTTTCAAATATATCTTCTGAAATCAATGATTATTTTGAAAAACAAACATCATACCATTTAGATAAATTACTAATTTCTAATACTAATAACTCAGACAACAAGAATATATTAATTTTTGACCGAAAATATTTCAATGATCTTGAAAAAATATTGCAAAGCTACCTGATTGATGCAATGTATAACTTAACAACAACTAATAAATCCAGGCATCTTGATTACCAACAAGTACAAAATATTACAAGTTTAGTAAATTCAAAAACTAGTAAGAAATTAAACCTTCCTGAAAATATTACTTTAGAAGTGAATTACAATTTCGTAAGAATATACCAAAATCAATCTAATTCAAATAAAGAATTAATTGATCCTTCAACTATTAACACCGATGGGTCTATTACAAAATTTGATAATTGGGAATTACAAACCGAAAAAATTGAAAATATAAATTCTTCGAACAAATTAAATCTGATAATTACCAAAGCTAAAACAAACCCTTATGAAGGATTCTTCGATTATGACTGTATCAAAAGTAATTTGTTAATAAGGTACCGAAATTCAGGAGATATGTTTCAACCAATTGGTTTATCTGGGCATCAAACACTAAAAAAATTCATGTCAAATAATCACATTCCAATCTCAGAGAGAAATTTTACACCATTAATTACAAATGAATCAAAAGTATTATGGGTGGTTCCGTATCAAACATCCCAATTTGCAAAAGTTACTAGTAAAACTAAAACGGTATTAAAAATATCTGTATTACATACATAAAACCATAAAATTCAAATACTTTTTAATTTACCTTTTCTATCCCTAAAAACCTTAATCTAAACATACCTTTCAAATCCTGGATAATTGTTTTGACAACATTAACTCTAGAATCTTTATCATCTTTCCAAGAAACAGGTATATTTATTATTCTATAATTAGACTTTTCTGCTATGAGCAACAATTCGGTATCAAAAAACCATTTATTATCTTTTATTAACGGCAGAATGTTTTTAGCAACACTTGTACGTAGTCCTTTAAAGCCACACTGTGCATCATGGAATTTATTAAAAAAGATGAGTTTTAGTAACATATTGTATCCTCGAGAAGTTAGTCCTCGTTGAAAAGATCTATCTGTAACTTTAGACCCCTTACTTAATCTAGAACCTATAGCAATATCATAATCAGATACTAAGTTATTAATTAAACTTGGCAAAGATTTTAAATCAGTTGATAAATCTACATCCATATAACAAACAATATCAGCTTCGCTCTTTCCCCATACAGTTTTAAGAGCAAGCCCTCGACCTCTTTCAGGTATGCGTATATATGATAGGTTCTTATATTTAGAGGTTAATTTTCTTGAAATATTAGGAGTATCATCATCAGAACCATTATCTGCAATAATAATGTTACATGTTTCACGAATATTGCTAGATATATAATCTTGTAGCTTTTCAATACAGATAGGAAGCGCTACTTGTTCATTAAGTACCGGAATAACAATATCTACATAGACCATAATAATATACCTTTAATTAATGACTAAAATGCCTAACACCTGAGGTAAAAAAGGATAAATTGAGTTTATTGGCTATTTCAATCGATTCTGAATCTCTAATCGATCCACCGGTATGAACTAAGCATGTAACTCCATATTCAGCACATACTTCGATAGTATCGGGAAATGGAATCAAAGCATCGGAGGCTGCAGATGAACCCTTTGCATTTTCTTGTGCTGATTCACCAGAAATTTTTGCACTACCAACCCTATTAGGTTGACCTGCCCCCATTCCAACTAATACTCCATCTTTAACAAAAGTTATTGCATTTGACTTCACATGTTTACATACTAACCAAGCTATAGTTAAATCATCTAGTTCTCTTGTGGACGGTTTTCTGTTACTAACCAAATCAAACTCAGTTTCAATAGATAAATCAGAATCTTGAACAAGTATTCCTCCTCTGAGGGATCTTATTGTCTTCCATTGTTGTTTTGTATCCACATTTGGAGCAGTCATTATTCGTAAATCTTTTGATTTTTTCTTTAAGTGATCTAATGCATCATCATCTATAGAAGGACAAACAACAATTTCATAAAACATTCTTACCCCATTCGCTGGGCTGAGCATTGTTCTAATTTTATCAGCAAATTCCATATCAATATTCTTATTTGTTGCTATTATTCCTCCGTATGCTGATATCGCATCCCCTTGGGTTAATGCTTTTTCAAATAATTCATCTAAATCGTTAGATCCAACAGCTAAACAACATGGGTTTGTATGCTTAATAATAGCAACGGCATTATCGTTATAATCATTAACCAAATTAAATGCAGCATCAGCATCTAATAAATTGACATATGACAATTCTTTACCATGGTGTTGGATAAATGAACCTATTCCTTGATTAGGTAATTGAGTTGAATCAAGCTTGTAAAATGAACCTTTTTGGTGTGGATTTTCTCCATAACGTAAATCGGAAATTTTCGAAAGAGCTAGAGTCAGAGTATCAGGTGAGTCGTCATTTGAACGTAGATACTCTGCAATTAAAGTATCGTAATGAGCAACATGCTGAAAAGCTTTCGCTGCTAAATACTTTCTTTCTTTAGTTCCCATATTACTAGATTGAAACATAGAATAATCCATGGGGTCTACTAAAACTATTACATCGTTGAAATTTTTCGCTGCTGCCCTTAATAAGGTTGGCCCACCAATGTCAATATTCTCAATGATTTGATCTTCTGTAGATGCTTGATTCGTTGCGACAGAATAAAATGGATATAAGTTTGTTACAACTAAGTCGATGAATTCAATTTGATTATTAGCAAGATCTTGATTATGTGAAACATTATCACGTTTTGCTAATATACCACCATGAATTTTAGGATGTAATGTCTTCACTCGTCCGTCTAATATTTCGGGAGATCCTGTTACGGAATCTACTTTTGTAACCTTGAATCCTTTTTCTGATAAAAAAGTAAAAGTACCTCCTGTACTAATTAATTCAAACCCGTTTTCAATTAAATATTTAGCTAATTTATCAAGGTCTGTTTTATCATATACACTTAAAAGAGCTCTCAATTTCTCCCCTTATAAAACATAGTGTTATTCATCTATGACCTTCCCTAAAATCCAGCTTCCATTAATTAAATTAAGCACATTAGAAACTTTTGCTTCCTCAGTAATTAAAACCATACCAACACCCATATTAAATACTGACCACATTTCTTCTTTTTGTACGTTTCCAATTGATTGGATTAAGTTAAATATAGGTTCAGGTTTCCAGGAGTCATAATTTATTTTTACGGATAAACCTGGTGGTATAACGCGCATTAAATTTTCAATTAAACCTCCTCCTGTAATATGTGCCATTGCTACAATATCACTCAAAACAGATTCTAATAGTGGATAATAAGATCTATGGGGTATGGATAAAACATCACCCAATGTTGTTCCCAATTCATCGTAAATAGTATTTAAAATACCAGGATTTGTATCTATATCAAACACTTTTCTAACTAATGAATACCCATTTGTATGTAGGCCATTAGACGGAACAGCAATCAATATATCATCCTTTTTCACTTTAGTAGGTTCTAATAATAATTCTTTTTCAACTACACCTACTAAAAATCCAGCTATATCAAACTGACCTTTCTGATAAACACCCGATAATTGAGCAGTTTCTCCACCAATTAAAACACAACCTGAATCCCTACAAGATTCAGCCATCCCTGCAACTAAACTTTCTGCCTGTTCGACAACCAAGGTATCAACTGCTATGTAATCTAAGAAAAAAAGAGGTTTAGCTCCTGAAGTTAGCACATCATTGATACAATGATTTACTATATCCTGGCCAAGATTGAAATGTTTTTCTAAAAAGCTACTTACAACCATTTTAGTTCCAACACCATCAGTGCTAGAAACTATGATAGGATTTTTGTAATCTTTTAGTTCATAAAATCCCCCAAATAAACCAAGTGGGCTAATAGTATTTTCATTAAATGTTGATTTAACTATAGTTTCGTATTTCTTCTTTACTTCACGGGCTTTATCAAGATCAACACCAGATTGTTTATATAAATCATGCATAATATATTCTTTCTTGAATCTGATTATGTATTATCGTTCTAAAATCATTTTATCCAGCTCAAGTTGGACTGGAATTGGATAGTCTCCAGTAAAACAAGCTGTACAGTTAGTATCTAAAGAGCCTCCAAATGTTTCTAAACATTCCTCTATAGATAAGTAATGAAGTGAATCTGCACCAATAAATTGCTTTATTTCAGATACGCTTTTTTGTGCAGCTATTAACTCAGATTTGTTTGCCAAATCAACCCCAAAATGGCAAGGATTAGTTATAGGTGGAGCACACACTCTCATATGGATTTCTTTAGCCCCTGCTGACTTTAATAATGAAAGCACTTGTGGAGTTGTAGTTCCTCTTACAATGCTATCATCTAAAACAACAATTCTTTTATTAGCAACAACTTCTGCTAGGGTATTATATTTCAATGATGCACCTAAAACTCTAAATCTTTGTTCTGGCTGAATAAATGTCCTACCTACATAACGATTTCTAATTAATCCATCACTATATGGTATACCAGATTCAAAGGCATATCCTATAGCCGCAGGAATTGCTGAGTCAGGAACCCCAATTACAACATCCGCTTCTACAGGGTATTTTTTAGCTAATTGAATTCCCATATTTCTACGAACAGAATAATTTAATTTGCCATTCATAATACTATCTGGTCGAGCAAAATATATATATTCAAATATACATGGTGCTGGCCGAACTTTTAATCCATTAAAATGAGAGCTTTGCAACCCAAACTTATCCAATATTACGATTTCACCAGCTTCTACTTCTCGTATAAATTTTGCTCCAACATGATCAAGAGCACATGTTTCTGATGCAATTATGTAACTGTTTTCAATTTTACCAATACATAAGGGCCTAACGCCAAAAGGGTCTCTAATACCAATAATTTTATCTTCATAAAGAATAGTAAGAGAATAAGCTCCTTTTAACTTCCGCATTGCATATTTTACTTTTTCAACAATATTATTGCTTGGATATGAATTAATTAAATGCGCAATAACTTCTGAATCCATCGAAGTTGTAAATACAACACCTTCCAGTTCAAGCTCTTTCTTCAACTCAATGGCATTAACTATATTTCCATTGTGAGCTAAAGATAATTCACTACTACTAGATTTAACATTTATTGGTTGGCTATTTTTGGTGTTTGAAGATCCCGTTGTAGAATACCTCGTATGCCCTATCCCAAATTTACCTACTAATGCTGATAAATCATTCTCTTGAAATACGTGGCTTACTAAGCCTGTGTTTTTGTGAGTAAAGATATAGCCATCTGCAGATGTTGTAATACCAGCACTTTCTTGCCCTCTGTGTTGTAATGCATACAATGCATAAAACAAAGTCTGAGCTACTTCAAAGTCTGGGGAATACACTCCTACAACTCCGCAGCTTTCCTTTGGGGAATCATCAAAATATAAAGTTGTATTTTGATTTTCTTGAAAAATACGGCACCTAGCTTTCTATATAATAATATTATAATGAATGCAGATAATAGAAAATACAACCAATAACAATTAAAGCACCCTTTTAATCAGCTTTCTCATTTATTCACTATGGTATTTAGTATTTAATTGGTTTATCTGATAACATATATAAAAATTTCAATCAATTACTAATAAAAACTACGGACCTATTTATGACACAACGAGGTGACCAGCTCATACAGGCAAGATTGCAAAAACTTGATTCTTTACGAGAACGTGGAATCAATCCATACCCCACATCTTATGATAAGACTCATACAAATTTTCAAGCCAAGGAATTCTTCGAACAAAACGAGAATTCCGAAGAAAATGTTGATGAAAACACCCAAGTTCGTTTAGCAGGAAGAGTTATGGCTATTCGTCAAATGGGTAAAGCAGTATTTATAGATATTGACGATAGCACAGATAAAATACAACTTCATCTAAAAGAAGATATTCTTCAGTCCGACTTTGCATTAATCGACCAAATAGATTTAGGAGATTTTATTGGAACACAGGGTAATTTATTTAGAACAAGAAGAGGAGAAATTACTCTCGAATCAGAGACAATGACCTTTTTAGCTAAAGCACTAAAACCTCCCCCTGAAAAATGGCATGGTTTAAAAAATGTTGAAATTCGATATAGACAAAGGTACTTAGATTTACTATCAAATAGAGAAATTACAAATATCTTCTTTAAACGAAGTAAAATATTATCTTCGATAAGAAACTTTATGGAGTCTCAATCATTTGTCGAGGTTGAAACACCTGTTCTTGTTCCTATAGCTGCTGGAGCAATGGCGCAACCATTTATAACACAACATAATGCTTTAAATGAAACCTTATATATGAGAATAGCCACTGAATTATATTTAAAGAGATTAATAATTGGTGGTATGGATAAAGTTTTTGAAATTGGAAGAGTTTTTCGTAACGAAGGTATCGATATGAACCACAATCCTGAATTTACGATGATGGAAAGTTATCAAGCTTATGCTGACTATAACCAGGTTATGCAAATGGTTGAAGATTTAGTAAATACAGTTGCAAATGAATGTATCAACAAGACCACAGTTGAATTTCAAGGGAATACAATAGATCTAAAAAGTCCATGGCAAAGAATTTCTATGAAAGATGCAATTAAAGAACACAGTGGAATAGATTTAGATAACCCAGAAACTATGAAAAATATAAAAACCGAGGCAGGAAATCTAGGTATAAGAGTGGAACAACTAGAAAGTACTGGAAGAATCGTAGATAAGTTAATTAGTAAATTTGTAGAACCTAAACTAATACAACCAACGTTTTTGATAGATTATCCTACAGAGATGTCGCCACTAGCAAAAGCAAAAACTGATGATCCGAATTATGTAGAACGATTTGAGGCTTTTATTGGGGGGATGGAAATAGCGAACTCATACTCCGAACTCAATGACCCGATTGTTCAAAGAGAAAGATTTGAAGAACAAGAAGCATTTCGTGAAACGTACTCATCAGAAGAAGATTTCGATCGTCTTGATGAGGATTTTTTAGAAGCTCTTGAATATGGAATGCCGCCAACTGGTGGGTTAGGTGTAGGAATAGATCGCCTAGTTATGATTTTGACAGAACAAGATACTATTCGAGATGTGTTGTTATTCCCTCAAATGCGGTCTGCAAAAAATACTGCCGAATAAAATATGATCAAACATTTTACTGCTACAACTTTTATATCAACAACCACACACACTTTATTACATTTTCATAAAAAAAATAAATTGTGGTTGCCTGCTGGAGGTCATGTTGAGGAAAACGAAACTCCACTTGAAGCTGCAAAAAGAGAAGCATTTGAAGAAACTGGGCTAGATATTGAAATTTTACCAACACATGAAAACTTTCAATTTATAGAACCTAAACAAATTACAAGTCCAGTTTCGATATTATTAGAAGATATAGAAGAATCAAAAACTGAACCTAAACATCAACACATAGATTTGATCTTTTTTGCAAAACCTGTAAGGTTAAATGAAATGACTATACCAGATGGATGGTATTGGGTTTCTGAAGAAGAACTAAATAATGATCGTTTATTTAGTGAAAATATTTCCAAAGATAATGGATTTACCCTTGAAGACGTAAAAATACTCGGACTAAACTCAATACAAAAATGTAAAAGTATTGGAGTCAAATTTGATTGATATTAATTTATTGCGTAACGACAAAAATAAAGTTATGCAAATGATGAAAAATAGAAGTGAAGATATTGATTTAGATATTATTTTGGATTTAGACAAATCTCGTCGAAATCTTATCCAAATTGTCGACGATCTCCGTTCTAAACGAAATACCGTTAGTAAAGAAATAGCTCAGATGCAAGAAAAGCCTCAGGATCTCATTGAAGAAATGAGGCAGGTGGGTGAAAGTATTAGAGAAACAGAAGAAAAGATCCGCACAAACGAACAAGAATTGCATTTAAAACTATTAGAAATTCCTAATATTCTTGCAGACGATATATTAATTGGGCATGACGAAAGTGAAAACAAAGTTATTCACACTTGGGGCAATCCAATTCAGTATGATTTCACTCCTAAACCTCATTGGGAAATTAATGAAGCATTAAATATTATCGATTTTGCAGCGGGGGTAAAAATATCTGGATCACGCTTTTTTATTCTTCGTGGTCAAGGTGCTAAACTTGAACGAGCTTTAATCAATTGGATGCTAGATAAACACACCAATCATAGTAATTTTGAAGAAATTCAAGTTCCAGCACTTGTAAAACAAGAAACAATGATAGGTAGTGGTAATCTACCTAAATTTGAAGAAAATCTGTACCGTGATATCGATGATGATCTGTGGTTAATTCCCACAGCAGAAGTACCCTTAACTAGTATTCATCATGACGATATTTTGAACATGAATGACCTTCCAAAATACTATGTTTCATATTCACCCTCCTTTAGAAAAGAAAAAACTTCTGCTGGGAGAGATACTCGAGGAATAAAACGTGTTCATCAATTCAATAAAGTAGAATTATATAAAATTGTACCTCCAGAAACCTCAAAATCAGAATTACACAGCCTAATTGAAATTGTCGAAAACCTCCTACAAGACCTAGGATTACATTACAGATTGTTAGAATTATGTTCAAGTGATATAGGATTTCAATCAGCACAAAGTTTTGATTTAGAAGTATGGGCACCTGGATCAGAAGAATGGCTAGAGGTTAGTTCATGTTCAAATTGCTTAGATTTTCAATCGCGAAGAGCTAATATCAAATTTAAACGAGATCAAAAAAGTAGAACAGAGTATCCTCATACTCTTAATGGATCTGCTTTAGCTTTACCAAGGATTATGATATCTATACTTGAAACTTTTCAAAAAACTGATGGTTCAGTTTCAATCCCAGAAGTTTTGCATAAATATACTGGATTTACAGAAATTAAACCATCAACCCCTAATAACCTATAAAGTATCACAATGGAAATTTATCTTTTAGTTAATAATAAATGAATAAGAAATAGTTTAGGCTTGTGAAATATAAATATGATGAATATAATGTTTGTTTTTATGGAAAATTACTAGGTTCCTTAGCAGTACACGAAAGGGTATAAGTGATAACCAATAATTTAGATCAAATAAAAGTTGTTGCTCATAGAGGCGGAAAGTTTGACGAAGAAAATACTTTAGCTAACTTTAAAAAAGCGTTAAATTTCGCACAAATTCATCAAGATATGAACTTAATGATTGAATGTGATGTGCAATCACCCAAATCCAATAATGATGGCTCTAATGGCAATTTAGTACTTATACATGATAGTACTGTAAATAGAACAACCTTAGGAAAAGGATTGGTTTCCTCATATACGCAAGATGAATTACTTTCATTACCTATAAGAAAACTAAACCACGAAAGAATATCAATAAAACAGTATAAAACATCTACTCCTAATGGATTGCCCTTATTGTCAATATCTGGGGCGGATCAGCGAATACCTTTACTCAAAGAGGTATTAGATATAACTGAAACTGTTAATATCAATCGTTTACATAATAATATCCCTTTAATTGGTATAGGAATTGATTTCACTCATGTTGCTAGCAGATTTGAAAGATTTAAAGACCATGTATTATATCCATTCTTAGAAAAATTAAACCCAGGGAGTCAGTTAAATAAAGTTTCCCCTCCAACCAAATTACTTGAACAGTTAGCATTTGAGATCTCTGAAAAACCACGATTATCTCCCATACAATTAATCTGTCAGGGAGTATATTCAGGAAGAAATCTTTCTCTTCTAATAAAGCTGATAGAAAAAATAAACGGCCAATTCCATTTAGCAATACAAGCATCAACTTCACATTTCCCTGCTGATACAAACAGCTTAAAAAGATCTTTGGATATTGGTACAGAAAACCTCTCAGAATTAATTAAATCAAAAAGATTCACAGTTAATTACAACCATAAATGGGATAGAAGGGCCTTTTGGTTCAAACACCTAGCTAGAATATTTGGTTTAAGAATCACTGATTTATATTCATTATTACCAAAAAATATTGCTCTTTCTAATAAACAAGCTATGTCTATTGCAAGTGATCAAGGTTTTTTAACAGGGTTTTGGACCGTGAATAAATCTAAGCATATAGAAAAAGCAATTAAACATGGTACTAATTCAATTACTACGGACTATCCAAATAAGGCCATTAAAGTAATTCGTGCAATAAAAGCGGAGCAACTAATTGCTATGAATCCAGATATATATCGAGCTAACTTACCCGGAGTTGCCAAATCACTGACAGATCAAACAATCGCACCAGAACCAGAATTAGTTAGTGGAGATTAACACCAAGGATTATCAGCTACAGCATTTCGGGCTGCAATTCGTCCAAATGCAAAACATTCGCCAATATTCCCAGTACCTTGATAAAGATAACTATATATAGAACCAAGTTCTCCTGAACTATATAACCTTGGTATCGGTGAACCATCTGGTCGTATTATTTGTGCTTTAGTATTTCTCCTTGGTCCACCTTGAGTATTAAGCATTGTTGGGGTTAACTCAACAACATAAAATGGAGCAGTAACTAGTGGATTTAACATTAGTTTTCTTCCGTATTCAATATCTTCGCCTAATTCACAAGAATAATTCCATTTGTTAATTGTATCTTGTAAAACTGCAGGATCATGATTAATTTGATCAGCTAAAGCCTCAATAGTATCTGCTTTCTTAATCCATCCTTTTGCAAGTTCTGCATCATTAGAATCACTCCAATCATATTGGTCAACCATTTGATTCC